>Ga0099828_10001139_pt1 | contig 17368 bp, 12 predicted proteins | sample CZO8metaG_2_FD_79338 | JGI IMG/M metagenome (GOLD analysis project Ga0099828, IMG submission 79338) | Vadose zone soil microbial communities from the Eel River Critical Zone Observatory, Northern California, USA - CZOApr15con2H1.8 metaG | ecosystem: Environmental > Terrestrial > Soil > Vadose... | reverse complement strand
CGCGACCGCGCGGTCCAGCCCGACCAGGCCGAGCAGTTCGTCGACCCGGGCCTGGGCGCTCCCCTTAGGCCGCAGGTCGTGCACCCTGATGATCTCCCTGAGCACCGAGCCGACGCTGCGCAGCGGGTTGAGCGAGGACGCGGGATCCTGGAAGACGACCTGAATCCCGCGCACGCGCGGAAACCTCCGGCGCGCGCCCGGCGCCGAGATCGTCTGGCCGTCGTAGCTCACCGTGCCAGCAGCGGGCAGGAATAGGCCGGCCAGGCAGTTGGCCAGCGTGGTCTTGCCCGATCCGCTCTCCCCAACGACGCCGAGGCACTCGCCGCGGCGGACGTACACCGTCGCGTCGCTGAGCGCGGGCGGCTGGATCTCGCCTCGCCTCGCGGCCGGATATGTCTTGCTGAGGCCGCTGCACTCAAGCAACGGCGGCTCCGCCGGGGCGGCGCGGGCGGCCCCTGTGTGCTCGCCGCGATTCCGGATCACCTGACCTGGCTATCCGGACAGGCTGAACTGCTCGAATGGGTAGGTGCCATACGGATTAGCCTCGAAGCCCCCCAGTTTGGGACTGGCGGCGTAGGTCAGTTTCGGGAAGTACAGCGGGATCGCGTGAGCCGTCTGCGCCACCTTCTGCTGCACCTGGTCGAACAGTGGCCGGGCGGCCGTGGCCGTGGTTGCATTGACCGCCTTGTGGACCAGCGCGATGGACGCCGGGTCATTGAAGCCGGTGAAGTAGGACTTGCAGCAGTACGACGGGTCCATCCAGAACAGCGGCTGCTCACTCGGGTCACCGACGAAGTTGCCCCAGAAGGTCGTGTTCATGGTGAAGTTGCCCGAATCCAGGGCGTTCTCGTTCGAGACGAAGTCGCGCTGCAGCACGTTGAGCTGGATCCCGATCTTGCCAAGATCCGCCTGCATGATCGTGGAGATCGCCTGCTGGGCGACGCCCTGCGATACGCCGAACTGCAGGTGTATCGGGAGCGGCACGCCGGACTCCTTGAGCAGTTGCTTCGCCTTGGCCAGGTTGAACGGGTAAAGGTTGAGCGAGGTGTTCTGGAAGGTCTGTGCCGGCGGCCCGACCAGGAACGTCGTAGCGGGCGCGCCGTAACCGAACAGGCCGGCCTTGACGATGCTCGGGCGATCGATCGCGAGCGAGATAGCCTCTCTGACCTTCTCGTTATTGAGCGGCGGCTTGGTGACGTTGAGCGGGATCAGCTCGACCAGCGTCGACGGGAACACGTACACCTTGACCGCCGGGTTGGCCTTCAGGCTCGAGATCTGGTTGAGCGGCGGGTCTTCCGCCAGCGTCGCCTGACCACCAAGCACGGCGGTGGCCCTGGCGGTGTCTGCCGACACGACGTGGAAGACGATCGAGTTGAGATAGGGCCGCCCCTTCTCCCAGTAGTACGGATTCCTGGTTGTCGTGATCGAAACGCCGGGACTGCTCGATGACCACATGAAGGGTCCCGTTCCCACCGGATGCTTGAGGAATGCGGCATAGCCCTCACGCTTTATCAGGGCCTTGGGCAGGATCGCGGCGTTGAAGCCCGATAGATCGGACAGCAGGTAGGGCCAGGGCTTCTTGAATTTGATGACGACCGTCTGCGCGTCCGGCGCCGTCATTGAAGAGATCTTCTGGCCGACGAACGCTATCTGGCTGTTCGCGTCCGTGAACGCACGGTGCAGGGAGAACAGCACGTCCGCGGTCGTCATGGGTGTCCCGTCGCTGAACTTGACGCCCTGGCGGATCTTGAACGTGTAGGTCTTGTTGTCCGGCGACACGGTGTAACTCGACGCCAGCCGGGGCTGGTATCCGGTGCCGTCCTGACTTGGCCGGACCAGGAACTCCCACCATGCGCCGAACACCGCGATCGAGACGTTGTCCGCCGTGGCCGAGTAGGGGTTCATGTCCTGGGGGTAGCTGTCGATATCGAAGATCATCGTGCCGCCCCGATGCGGCGTGCCAGACGAGCCGCTCGCGCTCGTGCTACCCGAACTGGTGCTCCCCGAGCTGCAGGCGGCCAGACCAAGTGCAGCAGCGAGCGCAGTCGCGATGGTGGTCGTTCTTGTCAGGCGTTTCATTGTCGCCTCCGATCCAGGCCTTGACGCCTGGTTGGGCCTGAGATAGGTGTGTTATTCCGGCTCCACGAAGCCCACGACTCTGACGAGCGCTGCCTCGCCGCCGGCGAACTTCCATGGGAATGCGCAGATATGCGCTCTTCGGCCGATGAGCTTGGTGACATTAGAGCTAAGATTCTCTACGATCGGGATGTTGGCCTGAAATAGCCGTACATGGCAGATCGTCTGATCTTTTACCGGAAATCTCTCTTTCGGTGACATTTCCATCACTTTTTCGGCTTCCTCGTACACTTGCGGCCACCAGTCGCGGGTGTTCGAGTTCATCGGATGGTCGGGGGAGGAGTTGTCCATGCCGAGCCACCGGATTTGCTTTTCGACTAGCCAGTCGGCCAGCTCCCCGTCTCCCCCGGGGCGCTTGAAGAAATACCGGATCAGATCCGGCTCCGAGCCTCCCGAGTAGTACCGGTTGTAGCCGGTGTAGATTATCAGGACGTCACCGGGCTTGACCTCGACCCGCTCCTGGATGTCGCTGGGCCTGATGACGTGGAAATCCGACACAAGATCGGAAATGTCGGCGACGACGACCGGCCCGTACAGCCGCTCCAGCGGTATCGACGCGATGTCCATCCCCTCTTCGCGCCAATGCAAGGGCGCGTCGATGTGCGTGCCGATGTGCAGCTGGGTGGAGATCCGCTGGTGGTTGGTGCCGTGCGAGGAAAGGCGCTTGGCCCAGACAACTGTGGGTGGTTCATCGGCGGGGAAGGGCGGTGTGTCCGCGTTCCACGGCTGCGAGCAGTCGACGAGTTGGACTGGGCGGTTGCCGGCCGGCCAGGTCACCCCCGGATCTTCGCTCAGCATCGCTTGCCCTTCCCCTCGGTCTTGTTCTTCGGTTGCCCATCAGGCCATCGCAGACAGATGCCCCAGGTCGGCCATGCGGACTAGCTCGGTCGACAGGCGGCGTGCCTCGGCGACGACCGCGGCTTCGTCGACGGTCGTGAGCTTGCGGTTGGCGAGAACATGGCGGCCGGCCACCCACACGTCTGCGACGTCGTCAGGTCCTGCGCAGAAGACCAGCTGCTGGTAGGGATCGTGCACGTACGCCAGGCGGACACCGTCACCAGCGAAGCGGACAACGTCGGCTTGCTTGCCGACCTCGAGGGATCCCAGGCGATCGTCGATGCGCAAGGCGCGGGCGCCTTCGATCGTCGCCATGGTCATGACATCGCGCGCCGTGAGCGCCAGGGGGTCTAGATGATGCAGTTTCTGGACGAGCGCGGCGCATTTCATCACCTGGAGCATGTCGTGCGAGTCGTTCGATCCGGCGCCGTCTGTTCCGAGTGCAACGGGGATGCCCGCCGCGCGCAACCGCGGTACCGGGCACACCCCGGACGCGAGAATCATGTTCGCCAGCGGGTTGTGCGCGATGCTCGAGGCGTGCCGGGTGAGCACGCCGATGTCAGGCTCGTTTACCCAGATGCAGTGGGCAAAGATCACATCCAGGTCGAGCAGGCCCGCCGAGACGCCCCGCCCCAGCGTGTTCGTGCCGTATGCCAGCCTGGCCTCAGTGATCTCCTCCCTTACTTCTGCCAGGTGCGTATGGACCTTCCAGCCATGTCGTGCCGCCAGCTTGACCGATGCATCGAACAGCCGGGTCGTCTGGGCGTGGATCGTCGCGATGCCGAGTCGGAAGCCGACGTTCGCAGAATGCGAGAGCCGTTCGCTCAGAGCCTCGTGTTCTTCCAGAAGCGCAGACATCGGCAGCGGATCCGGCATGTCATGAGCCCCGAAGCAGATCACGCCGCCGAGACCGATCTCCTCAAGGCCGTCGGCGACGCCCAGGCTCGCGAGGGAACCCGGGTTGGCGTGCACGAACATGTCGTTGACGGTGGTGATCCCAGAGCGGATCATCTCCGCGCCTTTGAGCAGCGTTCCTGCGCGCGCCATCTCCCTGGTCAGGTGCGGGCCGACCGGCCGGATCAGGCGCTCCTGCCACTCATAGAGGCTCATTGTCTCGCCGATGCCGGAGATCAGGCCCTCGGACAGGTGGTCGTGCGCGTTCACCAGCCCGGGAACCAAGACGTCTCGGCTATCACCGACGGTGGTGGCCTCCGGGAACGCTGCTCGGACACTCGAGTATTCGCCGACCGCGCGAATCAGCCCGTTCGCCCCGTCGAACGCGACAGCACCGTCGGCAATGTCGCCTTTCGGCCCCATCGTCAGGACATGGCCCGCCCGGGCGATGGTGACGAGGCCACCATCGCGGGCCGAGTCAGGCCCGGAGTGCGTACTCACCCGGTCACCCGGCTCGGTCCACCCATCGAGACTCCCTGCAACATGTCAGACAAGTGGTCGCACCATAGCAGTCTTGCAAGCGGCTCGTCACTATCCGTACCCGAAAAAATGGAACCAGGCAACGACGCCAACGATGACCTATGGATCAGGCCAGGCGGCCAACGGCTTACTCGCCCGCAGGAAGCTGCCGCCCGGCCGCACGCGCCCGGGTCAGCCGCACCGAGCGGATGAGCCCGTACCGGAATGCGTTCGGAACGTGAAACTCGCTGGCGTGGTACACGCGATGCCCCGCGCGACTCACTCCGACCATGTCGAGAGTCAGCGCAGCCTCGCCAGGCGTCTGCTCAAGCCAGTCCGAGATCGGCGGCACCAGGTTGGTCGCGCTCGGCCAGGCGAGCTCCCATTCCACCGTCTGGTGGCCGAGCCGCTCGACAAGGCGGAACAACGACTGTCCCACATCTAGATCGCGCGGGCTGCGTCCCTCCAGGAGGGGAACGAGGTTGATCGCGAGGACCACCGGAACGCCGTCCGCCCGCCAGCGCTTAGCCACTCGGAGTGCATCGGTCCCGACCGGAACCTCCAGGGCCGTGGAATCGGCCTCGTCCAGAGACACGACCCCTGCTTCGAGCACATCCATCGAGGCTTTGCGCCCCATGGCCCTGATGATCTCCTCATTGTCGTTCTGCTGGTCCAGTCGCGCGGCTATCTCCACGGCGGCCCGGTTGACTGCAGTCTCCGCGCCCTGGCGCTTGTGGATCAGTCCCTCCGTCTCCAGGCGAACGAGCGCCTCACGGACAGCCGGGCGGCTAGCTTCCAGTTGACGCGCCAGCGTTGGCTCGCCGGGAAGGGCAGTGCCGCCGTGCGCCGCGTCCAGCCAGATCTGACGGATACGATCAGCAAGCGCTGCTTCCTGCGGGCGCGTCACCTGGGTACTTTGTCACAAGGCCAGAACTTCCGCGAGTGCCAGAGTCACGGCTCGCCCAGGGTTCCGGAGAAGCCCGGTCATCGCCCGGCTAGCCGGACCCCGGCCCCGGTGGGCTCGAGGGCGCGGGGCGGACGTTCTGGTTCAGCCTGAACACGTTGTCCGGGTCCCACGCCCGCTTCAGGGCGGCCAGACGACCGTACTTCGCATCGCCGTAGATCCCCCGCACGATGTCGTCTCCAGATTCCACGACGTCGTTGACGTACTGGCCGGCACCGGTGAAGGGCTTCAGCGCATTCATCGTTCCGCGGCCCCACCCGATGAACGCGTCGTCCCGGGAACGCTCGTCCCATACCGTCTCGACGCCGCACCAGAAGGCAGCGCGCCGGCCGACGAACGCCATCGCGTCCTCCGGAACACGGGCAATGGCGCCGCCCTGTGCCATGAACGACACGGAACAGTTCCCTGGCGCGTCCGCGATGCGGTCAGCGCAGACGTCAACGACCTCGTCAGTGAGCGCGGGAAGAAACGCATTCTTCATGTAGAAGCGGTGCCCCCAGGCCAGCGTCTCGTCCTTCATCGTCTGCACCGTCAGGTAGCTCCTGGGCTGCAACGTGTCGAGCAAGGAGTTGCCCTCCCGGAGAGGACGAAGGTATCTGTCCGCCTCGCCGACTGGGCCGCAATGCGTCGACTGCACGAGGACGACTGGGCGGCCGGCCATCCCGGGCGCGAACGGCGGATGCTCCGTGGCGACCCTGAACTCCATCGACATCATGACTTCGTCCGGCGAGGCGGCGGCAAGTTCGCGGAATCGTGCCGCGAGATCGTGGGCCCGTTCGATCGGGTGCAACACGAAACCCTGCACGATCGTCGGGCCGACCGGATGAAGCCGGAACTGGAAGGACGTGACGACGCCGAAGTTCGCTCCCGCGCCGCGCACGCCCCAGAAGAGCTCGCTGTTCTCTTCCTGGTCGGCGCGGACCTGCCGGCCGTCGGCCGTGGTCAGCTCGACACCCAGCAGGTTGTCGACAGTAAGCCCGTATCTGCGCTGCAGGCGGCCCATCCCGCCGCCGAGTGTAAGGCCTCCCACCCCGGTGTGCCCGATCACCCCGACCGGGCAGGCGAGTCCGAATCTCTGCGTCGCTTCGTCGAGCTGGCTGAGGTGCGCGCCGCCGCCCACCTGGGCAACTCGTCGCTCAGAATTGACCGACACGCCCTGGATCGGTCGGAGGTCCAGAACCATCCCGCCGTCGCAGGTGGAGAATCCGGCCGCGCTGTGCCCGCCGCCCCGCACGGCGATCGCCAGCTCATTCTCACGTGCGAACCGGAGCGCGGCGACGACGTCCGCTGCGCTGCTGCAGCGAGCGACGCAGGCCGGATATCGATCGAAGATGCCATTCCAAACGACCCGGGCCTCGTCGTAGCCGGGATCGCCGGGCAGAACCACTCGGCCTTCGAACGCTTCGAGGAAGGCAGCGAGCGCCGAGCGACCCAGGTCGCGGTTTGGTTCCTGCACGGCCACGCCCCCCCAAATCCGATGAGCCACTCGCCAGCCTGAACCCGATCAGAACCACTCGGCCTTCGAACGCTTCGAGGAAGGCAGCGAGCGCCGAGCGATCCAGGTCGCGGCTTGGTTCCTGCACGGCCACCCCCAGCCCGATGAGCCACCCGCCAGCCTGAACCCGATCAGGCTCTAGGGTCAAGGTTCGACGATCCCGGGCCTGGCGCTCAGTTGGAGAACCTCGCTGCAGCGCTGGCCACGCTCCGGCGCGATGCCGGGCGGCGGCCGGGCACGGAGGCCCTGGCGATCCGCGAGGACACTGGCCCCAGCAGGGGGAACCAGCGCTAGTCGCGTGCTCGATCCGACGCCGCGGCCAGCGGGATGCGCAGGGTGACCGTCGTCCCCTGGCCCTCCTGTGATTGGAGTTCGATCTCGCCGCCGTGGTTGGAGATGATCTTGCGGACGATGGTCAGCCCAAGGCCGGTTCCCGGGATGGCCTGCTCGACCGCGTTCGATGCCCGGAAGAAGCGGGTGAACAGGGCCTTCTTGTCCCGCTCTGGGATGCCGATGCCGGTGTCGCGTACGCTTACCGCCGCCACCTCCCCGGCACGATCAGCGGTCAGGCAGATCGCGCCGCCCGTGGGGGTGAATTTCACCGCGTTGGAGATCAAGTTGATCAGCACGCGGTCGAGCTGGCTGGCGTCACCGTTGACGATCAGGCCGTCGCCGGGCCCCGGCGAGGTGAGGGTGAGCTGCTTGCCGGCCGCGGCGGGCTGCAAGGCTGCCATCGCAGCGGTGATCAGTTCGGCCAGGTTCACCGGTTGCAGTACGGTTGTGAAGGTGCCCGACTCGATTTTCGACATCGTGAGCACGTCCTCGATCAGATTCCGCAGCCGGGTCGCATTCCGGTCGACCGTCCCGAGCATCAGGTCCTGCTCCGCGGTCACCGGCCCCGCGTCCTGCTCGCGGAGCATCTCGACATAGCCGGCAATGCTGGTCAGCGGCGTGCGGAGTTCATGCGAGACCGTCGCGAGGAAGTCGGATTTTGCCCGGTCCAGCGACTTCAGCTCCGCAACCAGGTGGTTCTCCTTCTCATACAGGCGGGCATGGTTGAGCCCGCGGCCGATGTCAGCGGCGATCGATTCGAACGCGTCGATTTCGGCCGCGGTCCACTGGCGGCCGGGACGGGCGCGCTGGGCCACGGCTATCCCGAATACCTCGGAGCCGCTGCCGAAGGGTGTCAGGATTTGCGACACGACGCCACTGCGCAGCAGCGGCTCGCGTATGTTGGTCGGCACCCGGTCGCCATCTGGGCCGCCAAGGTCCTGGATCACCAGGCTGGCGTGGTTAATGAGCAGGTCACGAGCCCAGTCGATGGCATCAGCTGGAGCATCGGCCGGCAGGTCGGCCAGCACCCGCAGATCTTCCTGGCTGCCCTCGGGCGGGCCCAGCCGGTCGCCGCGGACTAGGCGCAGGTAGGTGAGATCGCTGTCCAGGCCCCGCGCGATCGCCGCGCAGGCCTCGCGAGTGACATCCTCGGCCCTGAGGTTCTCGCGAACCCGGATCCCGGCTTCGCGGGCCAGCGCGCGCAGCCGGGAGTGCTCCTGCTCCTCCCCGCGCAGCCGGTCGCTCTCGTCGGCCAGGGCATTGACCGACAGCGCCACATCTCGTATCTCGGCGGCCGCGGCCACATCCGCCCGGGCGGCATGGTCACCCGCGGCGAGCCGGCCGAGGGTGGCGGTGAGCCTGCGCAGCGGCCCTGTGATGCTGTGCAGAGTGCTGAGCGCGGCCACGACCGCCAGCGTCATGGCAATGCCAAGCACGCCGCCGCTCGCCGCCAGGCCAATGCCGAAGGACCGCCTGCTCTGCGTGGTGAGCCGGCGGATGTCCACGGCCAGGCGCTGCTGCAGCCCGGCGTTCGCCTCTATGAACAACCGGATGGTGAGCGACGCACCCTCGGTCAGCCATGTGGTCGGGGAAATGCCGTGCGGGAGCGCCGCGGCCACGGAGGCGAGATTGAACCAGTCAGCCCCGATGCCCGCCTGGGCGTTGACGTAACGAAGCAGATCGCCGGGCGCGAGCCGCCGCATCTTCGCCAACTGGACGGTGAAGTCCGCGCGGGCGTGGAGGTAGGTCGGGAGAAAAGTGCGGTCGCCGGTCAGCGAGTAGTTGCTGGCCGCAAGCGCGCTTGTGATGAAGTCCTCCTGCAGCTGGCCGGTGGCCACCTGGAGGGCATGGACCTCGCCGGTGAGCTGTCGGATCGCGCCCTGCTGGCGTGATGCCCCGATCAGGACGAACGCGGCGGCCGCGCCCACCAGGACCGCGAACACCGTGAAGCCGGTCCATAGCCGGCTCCCGATGGAACGCCGCAACATCATGCGCCGCCTTCGTCCTTGCTGCCGCCGGTGAAGCCCTGGCGCGTCATGACTCCCCAGCCGTGGCCGCTGCGCCTGATCGCCGCCCAGCTGCCCTGCAGTCGCCAGACCGCCGTGAGCTGCCGGTAACCGAAATTCTCGGCCAGCGATGCCGCCAGGGCGGCGCCGAGATCGCTCCAGCGTCTGTAGCGGTGGAAGGCCATCTCCTCGACGGTCAGCGCGATCATGGTGAGCATGAGCCCGTAGCCGTAGGCCACCAGCAGGAAAAGCCACGCAAAGCCAAGGTTGATGATCCCCGCGGTCAGCCCGAGAACGAGGAAGGCGATCCCGGCGAGCTCGACGATCGGGGCAAACAGCTCGAAGATCACGAAATAGGGCAGCGCAAGCAGCCCGACCCTGCCGTAGGCGGGGTTGCCCACCAGCCTGCGGTGCAGCCAGAGCACCTCGGTGAGCCCGCGATGCCAGCGGCGGCGCTGCCTGGCCAGGACCCTGATCTGGGCCGGCACCTCGGTCCAGGACACCGGCTCCGCGACGAAGACGATCCGGTAGTCGCGGCGCCGCTCCCGCATGCGGCGGTGCAGCCTGACCACCAGTTCGGCGTCCTCTCCCATCGTGGCCGGGTCGAGGCCGCCCGCCTCGACGACCAGATCACGCCGGAACAACCCGAACGCACCTGAAATGATCACCAGACTGGCCAGCCGCGACCAGCCGGTGCGGCCGAGGAGGAAGGCGCGAAGATACTCCACCACCTGGATGCCAGGCAGCAGCCGGCGCGGCATCCGCACGTCGGTGACCCGGCCCGCGACGACCTTGCAGCCGTTGGCGACACGGATGACCCCGCCGGTGGCCACCACCCGCAGCGGGTCCTGTGCGAACGGGCTCGACACCGCCATGAGCGCGTCCGGATCCAGCAGGCAGTCGGCATCGACCATGCAGACGAGCGGGTGCCTGGCGATGTTGAGCCCGGCGTTCAGCGAGTCGGTCTTGCCGCCATTCTCCTTGCGGACCACCACGAGCGGCGCGGCCGAGTGGCGCGGAACGTGAACCGAAATCACCCGGCCGTGGACCCGGACGTCATCGGGGATCACCCTCGGCACCGGTATCAGGTGATAGGCCTCGCGCAGCCGCTCGAAGGTGCCGTCGGTGCACCCGTCGTCCACGACCACGATCTCGAACTGCGGATAGCGCAGCGCCGTCATGGCGCTGACCGCCTCGACGATCGTCGCTTCCTCGTTGTAGGCCGGCATGATCACCGACACCGCGCTGGTCAGCGGGTTCGCGTACCTCTCTTCGCGGGCGGCGAACGGTGCGCTGCGCAGGTGCGCGGTGAACTCCGCGGTCGCGAGCACGATGAGCACCAGGTAGCTCGTGTTGATGAGCAGGAAGTAGAGCAGGAACGCCACGTTGGCCACCTGGATCGCCGACTGGGCCGGCGCGGCGAGGGCACCGGGCGGGCCGTTCACCGGTGCATTTCCTTGCGGTGCCGGGCGGCCTGCCTGGTCCGCCCCCGCGGCCTGCGGGCAGCTTCGATGGAAGCAATCGCAAGCACCTCCATGGCATGTGCCGCAGCCTGCTCCTCGCCGTCCGTGACGACCCGGGTCAGCGCCGCCTCGCCTGCTGGCCCGAGCCGCAGCAGGGAACCGGCCGCGTTGTGCGCGACGTGGTAGGCGGGATCGTGCAGTAGCCGCTCCAGCCGTGGCGTCGCCGCGCCTGCGCCCAGATCCCCGAGTGCGGCGGCCGCGGCGGCCCGCAGCGTGGTGGACTCACCGGCGTCGATGATGGTCAGCAGCGGCGCGACCCCGGCGAGCATGCCCAGCCGGCCGATCGCCCGCGCGGCCCGGATCCGGACTTCCTCCGACCGATCGCCCCGCAGGGCGGCGATCAGGGTCTGTACCGCGCTCACCGCTCCGGTACGGCCGAGGATCTCGACCGCGACCGCCCGGACGAGCGGCTCCTCATGGCTGACCGCCTGCACCAGGTCGCGCCCTGCACCCGGGCCGAGCTGGATCAGAGCGTAGGCCACGATGTCGGATGGCACCCGCCGGCTGCCCGCGAGCTTGCCAAGCAGCGGACGGGCCGCACCGGCCACGCCGATCTGACCGAGCGCCCTGGCCGCCGCGATGCGGACCGCGAGGCTGCGGTCCTCGAGCACCGCGCACAGGGGGGCCCATGCGTCCTGGTTGCCGAGACTGCCGAGCAGCGCCGCGGCGCGGGCCCGCCGGACCTGACGGAACCGGCCGCCGGACGCCAGACCGTGCCGGGCATGCTCGGTCGTGCCCCGCTCGTCGAACAGCGAGACGAGCGAGGAGCGCAGTTCTCCCTTTACCTTGGCCAGCAGCGACACCACGGTCGGCTCGAGCGCTTTCCACTGCCGCCGGTCCAGGGCGGCGACCCGGCTCCGTGCCCCGGCCACGCGTGCATCGTCCCCGGTGGCGAGCTCCAGCAGCCACGTGCGCGCAAGCGCGTTAAGCGCCGCCCTGCGGTGCTCCCGCCATCGCCGCAGCACGCGCGCGGTGACGATCAGGATGCCGAGCAAGCCAATGCAGCCTGCGAGGCTCAGCACGACCACCCTGATGACGCCGGGCGGGATGGCCGTGCCAGCGGTCATGCCTGGATCCTGGCCAGGACGGCCTGCACGCGGCTGACCAGCTCCCGCGGGCTGAACGGCTTGACGACATAGTCATCCGCGCCTACCGAGAAGCCGGTTTCGATGTCGGACTCCTGTGCCCGCGCGGTGAGCAGGATGATCGGCACGTCAGCCGTGGCCGGATCGGCCCGCAGCTCCCTGCAGACATCCAGGCCCGACATGCCGGGCATCGTAATGTCGAGCAACGCGAGGTCTGGCATTTCGTCGCGTGCGGAGGCCAGCGCGGACAGGCCATCCTCGAACGCCCTCACCTCGTAACCTTGCTGCCGCAGCTTGAAGGTGACGAGATCGCGGATATCCGCGTCGTCCTCGGCCAGCAGCACCGTAACCATGTGTTCTCCCCCGCGGACGGCACGGCTGGAGCGCGTCCGCCGGATCCGCGGGCCCCGACCCTGCCAGCTAGCTAGCTGTAACCATTACGACTTGGTGTAATCTAAACGGTACGCTACGTGACAGGATTTCGCGTCGCAATCCAGGCCCAGTGCCCGACATAACTTGGATGCATGCTGCCCGGACGCGGGTTGCTGAGCAGGTCGCCCTGGTGACCGGCGCCAGCCAGGGCATCGGCCGGCTTGCCCAAGACATGCGCCATGCTCCGCAGGCTGGCGTGGTCGATAGCGAGCTGCTGTTCGGGCGGGTAGTCCACGATCAGGTCTGGACCTGGCGGCAGGCGATTCGTACCGGCTGAGCATCGCGTGGTCCGGCTCCGGCCAGGTCCCGTTCATGCCAATTCCACTTCAAGGACGGTGAAGGAGTGCGGCGGGAAGTCGATGTCAACGCCGTCTCCCTTGACACGTTGATCAAAGCTGCGCGCGGCGATCTGCTCCGGTTGCTCGAAGGTGTTGGAAACGCTCGGGTCCGCGCCGTTGACCTCGCTGACGATCATCTTTCCCCTGGCCCGCGCGCCGTGCAGCTGGATGTGGGTGGCCAGCGACTGCTCCGGGTCCCGGTTGACCACCGAGATGGTCAGGTGCGTGGCGTCGCGATCACGAGTCGCGGCCACATCGAGGAGCTGGAAGGGCCCGAGGCCGCCGATCCGGTGGCGCCGGCGTTCGCCAGGCAGGTCGCGATGCGCGTGCGTGCCGGATCTGACAAAGGTGTCGACCGCCACCTCCCGGGTGGATTCCGCCATCAGCCGCAGCGGGTGGTAGATGCCCTGCAGGAACATCCCCTGCTCGGAGGTGACGATCGGGGCAATGACGTTAACGAGCTGGGCGAGGTTGGCCATCCTCACGGTCCGGCAGCGGCGCACGAACACATTGAGGTAGGTCGCCACAGCCAGCGTATCGGCGAGGTTGTAGCGCTCCTCGAGCCTGCCGTCGTCGGTCCGGTACCAGACGTTCCACTCGTCGTAAGCCACGCCGATTTCGTGATCGATGCGCTGGCGGTAGCGCGCCCTGTCGATGAGGGCCCTGGCGACCGCCAGCATGCGCTCGGCGTAGTGCGGAGCGAGGACGTTGGACCAGTAGTCGGGCGACCCCGAGTAGAGGTGAATGCTGTGGAAGTCGATGACCGGCGCCAGGCCGTCGATCACGATCTGGTCCCAGTCGTTGATTCCGGACTGACCACAGCTGATCAGGGAGATATCAGGGTCGAGCAGCTTGAGCGCCTTGGCCCACTGACGGGCTGTCGTCACGTAGTCCTGCGCGGTCCGCTGCCCGAGCTGCCAGTCGCCGTACATCTCGTTGCCGAGGCCCCAGCACCGCACGCGATAGGGCTCGGAGCGGCCGTTCGCGCGCCGCTTATTCGCCCAGTAAGTATCGCCTGTGCCGTTGCAGTACTCCACCCACGCGAGTGCCTCATCGAGGGTCCCGGTGCCCATGTTCAAGCAGAGGACCGGCTCCGTGCCCGCGGCCTGGCACCAGGCCATGAACTCGTCGGTGCCGAACCGGTTGGACTCCTCGCTGCGCCAGGCCAGCTCGACCCGCCGGGGTCGCTGCTCGACCGGCCCGATGCCGTCGGTCCAGTGATATCCGGAGACAAAGTTGCCGCCTGGCCAGCGGACGTGGGGCAGGCGCAGGCCGCGCACGGCCGCTAGCACGTCGGTACGGAACCCCCTGTCATCGGCCAAAGGGGAGCCCTCGTCGAAGATGCCGCCGTAGATGCAGCGCCCGAGGTGCTCGATGAAGCCGCCGAAGATACGACGGTCAATCGTCCCGATGGGCCTTTCCACCCCGATATCGATCCGGGCCATCATGGGCTCCCCTCAGCGACAGGGCGCCGTCGAACCAGGCGGTTCCGATCGCCTCGCTGTCGAGTTCAGCGATGGCCTGATCAACTGCTGCCCTGGCGCGGGCCTAAAAGGAAAGAATGTCCTCGCCGGTCTCGCCGGGAGTGGGCCGCATGTCGGACTCCTCACCCTCCAGCTCGAAGGCATGAACTCGCGCTCGCGGCCGAACGTGTCGCAGAACCCAGCCGTACTCGGACCCGGCCCGGCGCTTGACGATGCCCAGCAGGCTGGTTCCCGACGGGGTCATCGGCTTCCGGGGGCTTCGTCGCCGAGGCCCTTCGGGGCATGACCTCCCCGGGACAGATGCGAGCACGATATCTGAATTGGATGTCTAGTCCTGCCCGTTTCCTCGCAGGCGCCGAAATCCTTGGGAGCGACAGCCGGGTCAGGGGGCGGCGGCGTGTTCCGTGCCAGTTCCGTAAACTGACGCCCGCCACGGGAGGCCTGCAGAGCCTGGATCTGGCAAGATCGGCCCTGCGTGGTGCCACTGCAGGTCATCAGGGTCCTGGTGAGGCCTTGTCGGGGAAGCGTTCGGCTGTCATCCAGATAGCGCGAGCACGAGTACCTCCATCGGCCGCAGGGTCACGGCGCAGGCGAGCAGGGGGCCGTTTGCCGACGCCGCCGTCTGACTCGGTGACGTGCACCCCGGTGTGCCAGTCGAGCGACGCTGGTGGTTCGCCTCCGGGCTGGTTGCGGTACAGGACCCGCGGCAACGTGCCTGCGGCGTTGATGAAGCAGTCGACGATCACGTGCACAGACTGGGTGGCGGTGGTGCTGGCGTTCGCGACCACGAGGATCTCCTGGTCGGCGAGGATGCGCGAGTAGGCCAGCACCCCTGGCTGGTAGGTGGAGATCGCGTAGTTGACGCCGTCGCCCGAGATCGGCCGCAGGTAGAAGCGGCCGTAGCGCAGCGGCGCGGAGTCGAGGCGCATGGAGCAGATCGCGGAAATGTTCTGGTAGAAGGCGCTTTGCTGGTCGAAGCCAGGGCCGCCCCATAGTGCCTCCCGCACCGCAGGGTCGGAGCCAACGCCGTGTAGCCCCTGTTCGGTTCCGTAGTAGATGCACGGGATGCCGGGCAGCGTCACCAGGCAGGCGAGCGCGAGCGTCACCTGGTCGTCGTAGGGGTGCGACCCGTCCGGCGCGACGTAGCGGATCCGGGCCTTGACGTCATGACCGTCGGCGAAAGTAACGAAGAACCTGGTCGCATCCCCGTGCGAGCTGAGCACTTGCCGCTCGACGGACTGGCGCATTGCGTACATGCCGGCCAGCTGTACCGGTGCCGCGAAGCCCTTGACGACCGCGGGCAGGGTGAAATACAGGGGGTAGTCCATGGCCGCATCCACCCCGACGATCTGCTCGTCGGGGTCCTGGGTGTTGCGGCCGATAAACCTAGCGATGTCGTTCTCTGCCTGCGGGTCGAACACCTCGCCGAAGGTGAAGAAGTTCTCCTTGCCGACCGACAACGCGAACTCCCGCATGGCGTTACCGAAGATCCGTGGCAGGTCCCCTTTCAGGTACCGGAGGGTGTCGATGCGGAAGCCGTCGACGTCGAAGCGGGCGATGACGTACTCGTAGCAGCGGACAAGAAGATCCTGGAGCGCCGGGTCGTCGGTGCGCAGTTGCTTGAGGGAGGCGAAGTCGCCGACCGTATCATCACCACCTGGGTCCGGGACGCCTTGCCGGCGGAAGAAGGTGTTGTGCTGGATCTCAGCCGGCCAGACGAGCGCGTCCAGCGGCGGCGCCGCGATAGCGGCGATGTCGGGCCAGGCGGGGTTGGCGGTGCCGTCGCTGTCTCGCCAGCGGATGTCAGCGGGCTGCGCGTGGAACGAGGCCTGTGACCCTTGGGTACTGACGCACAGCCCGTCCCCCGAGTCGCAGCTGTAGGCGAATACGTCACCCACATGGTTGAGCACGATATCGAAAATGACGTAGAGGCCCAGCTCGTGGGCCGCGTCGATGAGCGCTCTGAGCTCGTCGTCGGCGTGGGCTGGGTCCTCGGCGAAGCGAGGCTCCGCCTGCAGGAAGTCGTGGATGCCGTAACCGTGGTAGGCGTGCGGATCGTAGGGCGGGTTGGCCAGTACGGGGGTGAGCCAAAGGGCGCCGGCGCCGAGCGCCTTGATGTAGGGCAGCTGTGCTTGAATGCCGGCGAAGGTGCCGCCCTGGTAACCATCGAATCCGGGGTCGTCCCATGGCAGATGCCGCGGTGGCGCGTCCGGCCGGTTGAAGCGGTCGACCATCAGGAGGTAGATGGTGTGGTCACGCCAGTCCGCCGGGGACGGCGTGAGCCCAGCGGGCGTGCCAGCCGCGGCACAGGCGGCCGCGACAACCTCGCCGGCCTGCGTGAGGGAACTTATCATCACTGGTTCTCACCGATCGCTCTCCGCCCTGACCGAACCGCGGTGGCCATGCCCTCGATCTTGGACGAGCTCGGTCTCGGTGACGGCGCGGGTTGATCCGACAGTCACCGGCCTGGCCGGCGATCATCGGACTCGCCCACGTCGCGAGGCTCAGGCGGCGGGGACTGTGATCCGTGGGCGCTGCGGACGTACATCGGTGCCGCCTCGCGGAGAAAACTGATCGTCTGCTTCGGCAGCTGGTACCGCCGCCACGTCCCGATCCCCACGGTGACCCAGACCACCGCCGCAACCGGCACACTGGCAGCCGCAGCGACCAAGCCGGCCCCGGCTCCGGCCGCGGTACGCTTTCCCGACCACTGGGCCGGCCCGATCTGGATAAGTAGATCTGCATCCTCGTGGCGCAGGATTACGGTCAGCGCGGCGCCCATGCCGACCGCGCGTTTCCACCCGTCGCGCGTCCGGCACTGCACCATCAGCCCAGTCGGAGTCGCCGCCCTGAGGACTTCCAGGTCCTGGCTCTCGTACCACCGGCACAACGCCTCGGCAAGGGCGGGGACGTCGACCGCTGGTGCGCGGATCCTGGTCAGCCGCACTGGAGGCGGTTGATCGCGGCCCACGGCAGCCTGGTCGTCGCGCTCTTCGGCCGGGCCGGCCTCGTACTGGCCTTCTCGCCCGGCCTGGCCGGCGTTCCGGCGGGCCGTGGTGGCCACACCCCCAGGGTCGGCGGCTGCCGGGTTGAGGTTGGCGAGATCTATGCTGGCGTCCCATATCCGAACGGCTTCGTCGGCACTGCCGGTGGCCAGGAGCGTTCCGTCGGGGCCGAACGTCACCGATCTGACCTCTTTGTCGTGGCGGACTTCGAGCAGATGCCTGCCGGTCGCCGCGTCCCAGATCCGCGCGGTCTTGTCCTTACTGCCGGTGGCCAGGCGCGTTCCGTCGGGGCTGAACGCCACCGAGTAGACCCAGTT
>Ga0099828_10001137_pt1 | contig 17375 bp, 16 predicted proteins | sample CZO8metaG_2_FD_79338 | JGI IMG/M metagenome (GOLD analysis project Ga0099828, IMG submission 79338) | Vadose zone soil microbial communities from the Eel River Critical Zone Observatory, Northern California, USA - CZOApr15con2H1.8 metaG | ecosystem: Environmental > Terrestrial > Soil > Vadose... | reverse complement strand
CTACTTCAAGACTGCCGCTCCGTATTATTCTCTTTTCAACGTCGGCGATTACAGCTTCGCGCCGTGGAAAGTCGTCTGGCGCGAGCAGGCCGCCGAATTGACCGCCGCGGTCGTCGGCCCGCAAGCCGGCCGGCCGGTCCGGCCGGCCGGTCCGGCCCGGCGGCCAGGGCATTCCGCCAGGGAGCACCGGCACGAGAATGCCATCGCCCCAGGCGGCCTGCGGTCCCTGCGGTCCTGGCGGCGGGCCTGACACACCCAGGGGTCCCTCCCTGCCCCGGGAACGCCGCGCGGTACTGTTTCCACGACAAGCTGTAGGACGAGCAATGACCGGCCAGTGGCGCCGGGAGTCATCCGCTGGGAAGGCAATCTGTGAGTCCCAACCGCAGCGCCCCACGCCGAGATGGCGCCGAGAGGCCGCCGGGCGCTCCGAGCCCCTCGCCGGGCCAGGCTACGGCCGACGATCTGGCGGCGCAGCGGGCAGGCCGCCCGCGCCGGGTCCGGCGCTGGGCGCTGCGTGCCGCGCTGGGCGCGGCGCTGCTGATCGTCACGACCGGGTGCAAGTCAACGGCTTTCACCCGGCTGGGCATGCCAGTGCCCGTCACCAGGCAGGGCCAGGTGACGCTGACGCTGTGGCAGGGTTCCTGGATCGCGGCGTGGGCGGTCGGCATCATCGTGTGGGGACTGATCATCTGGGCGGTGCTCTTCTACCGCAAGCGCTCGGACCGGGTGCCGCACCAGGTCCGCTACAACCTGCCGATCGAGTTCCTTTACACGGTCGTGCCGTTCATCATGATCGGCGTGCTGTTCTACTTCACGGCACGGGACGAGAACTACATCAACAGGCTGTCGCCGAATCCTGACGTGATCGTGAACGTGACCGGCTTCCAGTGGAGCTGGGAGTTCCAGTACCCGCAGTACAGCGTGACGGGCACCAGCACGAAGGTGACGTCGCTCGGGCAGATGTGGCCGGGCAGGCTGCCGGTGATGGAGATCCCGGTCGGCGAGACGGTCAGGTTCAACCTCTACTCGACCGACGTGATCCACTCGTTCTGGATTGTGCAGTTCGAGTTCAAGCGGGATGTCCTGCCCGATCACCCGAACCACTTCCAGGTGACCCTGACCAGGACTGGCACGTTCACCGGCCGTTGCAGCGAGCTTTGCGGCGTGTATCACAGCCGCATGCTGTTCACCCTGAAGATCGTGACGCCGCAGCAGTTCCGGCAGTGGATTACTACGCAGCAGGCGCTGCAGAAGGCATCCGGGGGTGCCCAGTGAGCACGTTCAGTCCGCCCGCCGACACCGCGGGCGCAGCACCGATCACCGCACCGGCTGGCTACCGCAAGGGCTCATTGCTCGCCGACTGGCTATCCTCGACTGATCACAAGGTGATCGGCCACCTGTACCTGATCACCTCGTTCTTCTTCTTCATGGCGGCCGGGCTGATGGCGATGGTCATGCGCGCCCAGCTGCTCGGCCCCGACAATCACCTGGTGTCCGACCAGCAGTACAACGAGCTGTTCACCATGCACGGCACGATCATGCTGCTGCTGTTCGCCACGCCGCTGTTCGTCGGGTTCGCCAACGAGATCATGCCGCTGCAGATCGGCTCGCCGGACGTGGCATTCCCCCGGCTCAACCTGCTCAGCTACTACATGTTCGCGTTCGGCGGGCTGATCCTGCTGCTGAGCTTCATCACCCCGGGCGGCGCGGCCGCGTTCGGCTGGTACGCGTACTCGCCGCTGACCAGCTCGCTGTACTCGCCGGGGATCGGCGGCGACATGTGGATCATGGGCCTGGTGCTCTCCGGGCTCGGCACGATCCTGAGCGGCGTCAACTTCGTCACCACGATCATCTGTATGCGCGCCCCGGGCATGACCATGTTCCGGATGCCGATTTTCACCTGGAACATCCTGCTCACCAGCATGCTGGTGCTGCTGGCGTTCCCGGTGCTCGCCGCTGCGCTGCTGGTGCTGGAGATCGACCGCAAGCTCGGCGCGCAGGTGTTCAGCGCCAGCAGCGGCGGAGCGCTCCTCTGGCAGCACCTGTTCTGGTTCTTCGGCCATCCGGAGGTCTATATCGTGGCGATACCGTTCTTCGGTATCGCCTCGGAGATCCTGCCGGTCTTTGCGCGCAAGCCCCTCTTCGGCTACAAGGGCCTGGTCGGCGCCACCATCGCGATCGCCGGGCTGTCCATGACCGTGTGGGCGCATCACATGTTCACCACCGGCGCCGTGCTGCTGCCGTTCTTCTCCTTCATGACCTTCCTGATCGCGGTGCCGACCGGGGTGAAGTTCTTCAACTGGATCGGCACGATCTGGCGGGGCCAGCTGACATTCGAGCCCGCGATGCTGTTCATCCTCGGCTTCCTGATCACGTTCCTGTTCGGCGGCCTGACCGGCGTCATCCTCGCCTCACCGCCGCTGGACTTCGCCGTCAGCGACTCCTACTTCGTGGTGGCCCACTTCCACTACGTGCTGTTCGGCACCGTGGTGTTCTGCATGTTCGGCGGCTTCTACTTCTGGTGGCCAAAGTGGACCGGAAAGAAGCTGGACAACACGCTGGGGAAATGGCACTTCTGGAGCGTCTTCATCGGGTTCCAGATGACGTTCCTCGTGCAGCACTGGGCCGGGGTCGAGGGGATGCCGCGCCGCATCGCAAACTACCCGGATCTGCCCGGGAACGTGACGACGCTGAACCAGATCTCGACAGTCGGCGCCTTCATCCTCGGCGTCTCCAACTTCATCTTCTTCTACAACATCTACAAGACCTGGAAGCACGGGGAAACGGTGACCGCCGACGACCCGTGGGGATTCGCCAACTCGCTGGAATGGGCGACGTCGTGCCCGCCGCCGCGGCACAACTTCACCTCGATACCGCGGATCAGGTCCGAGCGGCCCGCGTTCGACCTGCACTACCCGCACATCAGGACCGGCCGGGACCGCGCGCTGGAGCACCGGCAGGCCATCGGGGGCCGAAATGACTGACCGCACCCGGCGCCCCCAACTGACGGCAGGGGTTTCTTCATGAAGGTCGAGGGCTACCTCTTCCTGGGCTGCGCGGTGTTCTTCGGCGGCTCGGACGTCGTGTACTGGCGTTTCTCGCATGACCCGACCGGCACGACGGCGCTGGCGCTGTCTGTCGCCCTCGCCTTCCTCACCGGGTTCTACGTGCTGTTCACCGGTCGGCGGCTGCCGAGACGGCCGGAGGATGACGTGGCCGCGGAGATCCAGCAGGGAACCGGCGAGGTCGGGTTCTTCAGCCCGCATAGCTGGTGGCCGCTGTTCATGGGACTGTCCGCCGCTTTCGCCGCGGTGGGCACCGCGATCGGCTGGTGGATGTTCCTGATCGGCATGCTCTTCGTGGTTTTCAGCGCGATCGGCTTCGTCTTCGAGTACTACCGCGGGCACTACGCCCACTGACCGCGCCCGTCGTGTCGCCCGGCCGGAGCAGACCGCGCACATCTAGATTCGCCGCCTGAAGCTCTATGACCTGGGCAAATATGACGGGCCCTATGGGCCTGGGGGAACCCCGGGCTAGGAGTCCGCCTGCTCGCCGGGGCCGTCGTGGCCGGGACCGTCGTGAGCGGCGGAACCGGAGGATGAGCTCGTTCCGGCATCCCCTGAGGCGGCCCCTCGCGGCCCGCCGGTCGGCACGGCCGCGTGCGCTGGCTCGCCATCGCCGCTGGCCTGGCCGTGGCCGTTGCCGCCGCCAGCGCCGCCGTGGCCGTTGCCGGTGGTCAGCTCGACGCTCTCGGTGAGAACCGTATGAAGCCGGGCCCGCACCTTGCCGAGCGCGCCCCGGCTGGCCGGCGCCGGGATCCCGTTCTCGTCAGCGGAGTCCGGCGACGGCAGGGTGGGCAGCTGCGACCTGGACGTGAGCACGGCGTGTGCATTCTCCGAGACAGGCCGCGTGACCTCGATGAACTCGCCGCTCGGCAGCTGCCGGATGATCCCGGTCTCGACGCCGTGCTCCAGCAGATGCTGGTCCTTGCGCTGCAGCCCGAGGCAGATCCGCTTGGTCACGATGTAGGCGATGACCGGGGCGGCGAACACCGCCACCTGCGCGATGCGGGTCGTCGTGTACAGCGAGATGTCCAGGTGCTCCGCGATGAGGTCGTTGGCGCCCTCCAGCAAGAGCACGCCGACGAAGGTGATTCCGGCCAGCCCGATGGCCGTCCGGGTAGGCGCATTGCGCGGCCGGTCATTGACGTGGTGCTCGCGTTTGTCACCAGTGATCCAGGCCTCCAGGAACGGCCACAGCGCGAGCCCGGTGAAGATGGCGCCGAGCGGCAGCAGCCCGGGTATGAAGACGTTGAAGCTGAAGGTGTGCCCGAAGACGTTCCACTCCCATGGCACCATGACGCGCAGCGCGCCTTCGAGCCACCCCATGTAGAAGTCGGGCTGCGAGCCTGCCGACATCGCCACCGGCGTGTACGGGCCGTACAGCCAGACCGGGTTGATCTGGGCGAAGGTCGACGCCAGTGCGACCGCGGCGAAGGTGAAGAAGAAGAACGCGCCGGTCTTGGCCATGAAGTACGGGTAGAAGGGCGCGCCGATGACGTTCTGGTCGGTCCTTCCCTTCCCCGGCATTTGGGTGTGCTTCTGGTGCCACATGATGAACAGGTGCGCCGTGATCAGGGCCAGCAGCAGCCCAGGGATCAGCAGCACGTGCAGGATGTAGAGCCGGGGGATGATGTCGTGCCCGGGGAACGCGCCGCCGAACAGGAAGAATGCCAGGTAGGTCCCGACCACCGGGATGGACTGGATGACGCCCTCGAGGATCCGCAGTCCCGCGCCGGACAGCAGGTCATCGGGGAGCGAGTAGCCGAACAGCCCCTCCAGCAGGCCGAGCGTCAGCATCGTGATCCCGATCAGCCAGTTGACCTCGCGAGGCTTGCGGTACGCGCCGGTGAAGAAGATCCGCAGCATGTGCGCGAAGATCGCGGCCATGAACAGGTCCGCCGCCCAGTGGTGGATCTGCCGCATCAGCAGCCCGCCGCGGACGTCGAAGCTGATGCCGAGCGTCGATGCGTACGCCTGGCTCATCCTGACGCCGTCCAGGGCCTTGTACGAGCCGTGGTAGACGACCCCGGTCATGCTCGGCTGGAACCAGAACGTCAGGAACGTCCCGGTGAGCAGCAGGATGATGAACGAATACAGGGCGATCTCGCCGAGCAGGAACGTCCAGTGGTCGGGGAAGATCTTCCTGAACGCCGTGCGGAAGCCCTTGGCGCCGCGGAACCGGTCGTCGAGCCACCCGCCAGTGCCGTCGACCAGCTTGGTCGTCATGCTCATCCGCGCTCCCAGAAGCTCGGCCCGACGGGCTCGTGAAAGTCGCTCTGCGCCACCAGGTATCCGTCGGCGTCGGTGGTGATCGGCAGCTGCGGAAGCGGCCTGGCGGCAGGCCCGAAGATGACCTGGGCGCCGCGCGGGGCGTCGAAGGTTGACTGGTGGCACGGGCAGAGAATGTGATGCGTCGTCTGCTCGTACAGTGAGACCGGGCAGCCTACGTGAGTGCAGATCTTCGAGTAGGCGACGATGCCGTCCACCGTCCAGTTCAGCACGGTCGGATGCTGCAGTTCCTCCGGCCGGAGCTTGATGATGATCGTCGCGGCCTTGGCGAGGGCGTCGTCGTCGGTCGCGTACCCCTCGGGTATCACCGTGATCATGCCGCCGGGCGAGCTGAAGTCACTTGGCCGGATCGGCATGTTGCTGACGTCCTCGATCAGCCGCAGGCCCTTGCGCCACACGGTGTGCCGCAGGCTGGTACCCGGCAACGGCCCCATGTCGCGGAGCAGCACCACGGGGGCAACGACGAGCGGCAGCGTCGCCGCGATCAGCGTGCGGCGGAGCAGCGGCCGCTTCACGAACTGGCTGGCGTCTGTCCCCTCCTCGAAGGTCTCGGCGAACGCCGCCCTGTCCGCCGGCGCCGAGGCCAGCGGCTTGCGCGGCTCGGTGAGCTCCACGGCAGGCATCAGGTTGCGGACCCAGATAGTGGCGCCGAACGCCAGGCCGAGCATAGCCAGCGAGAGGGCGGTGCCCAGCGCCAGGTTCGACCGCAGCACCGCGTCGACCGAATGAACGGGCAGGCCGATGTAGGCGGCGATGAAACCGATTCCGGCCAGCGTGGCGATGATGAAGCAGGTGGCCGCGATGCGCTCGGCGATCTTGGCCTTACCCAGGTCGGACGGGTCGGCAGGCAGCTCGCGGGGTGCGGCCTGGGCCGTCGGCCCGTCCCGGCCGAGCAGGGTTCTTGCCTGCGCGGGCGGCGGGGTGCCGATGACACGGCGCGGGCCAGCCGGCGCCTCGGCCGCCGCTGCCGGGTAGCCCTGCTCCGCTGGCTCGCCGTGGGTGCCTGGACGGGGCCCGTCGCCGGGCAGCTCGCCATGGCCGTTTGTCTCACTCATGTGCTTCGGTCTTTCCGTGCTTCGCTGTGATCCACATCGCCGCCAGCACCATGAAGAACAGCAGGCCGAGGAACGCCACTAGGCCTTCGGTGACCGGGCCGATCCGGCCCAGGCTGAAGCCCCCCGGGTTCGTCGATGATCGCGTCTGCGTGACGTAGGCGATGATGTCGCGCTTGTTCTGCGGCGTGATGGCGGTGTCGTTGAAGACCGGCATCGCCTCCGGGCCGGTCAGCATGGCCTCGTAGATCTGGGTGGGCGTCGCCTGGGTCAGCGCGGGCGCGTACTTGCCGTTGGTCAGTGCGCCGCCGGCGCCGACGAAGTTGTGGCACTGCGCGCAGTTGGCGATGAACAATTGCTGGCCGACGGCCACACTGGCGCCGGAGGTGCTGACCTGTGCCGGGGCGGGGATCGCAGGGCCTCCGGCCAGCGAGGCGATGTAGGCCGCGATCGCGTGGGTCTGGGCGGCGTTGAGCGACACCGGCTTGCGCCCGTTCTCCGCGGCGGGCCCTTTCGCGGGCATCCGGCCGGTGCTGACCTGGAAGTCCACCGCGGCCGCGCCGACCCCGATCAGGCCCGGCGCTATGTTCGACACGCCTTGCGCCTCAAGGCCGTGGCAGCTCGAGCAGTTCTTATTGAACAGGCTCTGACCGTCAGCGATCTGCCGCTGGCTGGTGCCAGCAGGCGCCGACGCGGAGGCCGGGCTGCTGGTCCCGGTCACTGCCGCGTAGCCCATGCCGATCGCGACGAGCATCAGCAGGACGACGGCATAACCCGCGGCCGGGTGCCTTCGCCTCGCGGTGATCCAGCGCACTGGGTCCTCAGTTTCCGGTCAGTGGATCAGGTAGATGGTGGTGAACAGGCCGATCCACACGACATCGACGAAATGCCAGTAGTAGGAGACGACGATCGCGCTGACCTGCTGCTCGTGCGTGAAGCGCTTGGCCGCGTACGTGCGGCCGAGCAGGAAGATGAACGCGACGAGCCCGCCGGTGACGTGCAGCCCGTGGAATCCGGTCGTCAGGAAGAAGACCGAGCCGTAGTTGCTGGACTGCAGCGTCACGCCGTCCTTGATCAGGGCCAGGTACTCGTATCCCTGGCCGCTGACGAAGTACAGGCCCATCAGGAACGACAGCACATACCACTCGCGCAGTCCCCAGCGCGCCATGTTGAAGATCGAGCCGGTGCGCCTGATCTGGCCGCGTTCGACCGCGAACACGCCGAGCTGGCAGGTCACGCTGGACAGCAGCAGCACCGTCGTGTTCACCGTCGCGAGGCCCAGGTTCAGGTGCGCCATCGGCCAGTGCTTGCCCAGGCCCTTGTCCACCGAGCGGATCGTGAAATACATGGCGAACAGCGCCGCGAAGAACATGAGCTCGGAGGAGAGCCAGACGATGGTCCCCACGCTGACCAGGTTCGGCCTGCTGGCCGGCGTGCGCGGGACTACCTCGGTTGTTGCTGTCGCCACGATGGCCATTATTACGACACCACGTAGGCGGACGTCGCGCGACCCCCCGGGTCGGTAGCATCCAGTTCCATGAAGGTCGTTGTGTACAGCCATGACGCGGACGTGCGCAGCCGGATCCGGCTCGCCATCGGCCGCCGGCCCGCCCCTGACGTGCCGGAAGCCGAGGTGATCGAGGTTGCCACCCAGGCCGCGCTGATCCGGCTGCTTGACCGGGGCGGGGCGGAGGTCATGGTGCTGGACGGAGAGGCGCAGCCGGCCGGCGGCATGGGCATCTGCCGCCAGGCCAAGGACGAGATTTACCACTGCCCTCCGGTCCTGCTGATCATCGGCCGGCCCGACGACGGCTGGCTGGCCACCTGGTCACGTGCCGATGCGGTAATCAGCCACCCGATCGACCCGAAGGCGCTGGCACAGGCGCTGGCCGGCCTGATGCGCCAGCGGGCCGCAGGCACCGCCGTAGCGCAGGCCTGACCCTGACCCTGACCCCGAGGGGGGCGGATGGATTCCCGCACTGCCTGGCCGTCGCTGATCGGCGCGCTGATCAGGGGCGAGACGCTCAGCGCCGACGAGACCGCGTGGGCAATGAACGAGATCATGGACGGCGCGGCCACGCCCGCCCAGATCGCGGGCTTCGGCGTCGCGCTGCGGGCCAAGGGCGAAACGGTGGGCGAGGTCAGCGGCCTGGCCCAGGCAATGCTTGAGCACGCGACGCCGCTGCGCGTCTCCGGCCGGCTGACCGATCTGGTCGGGACTGGCGGGGACGGCGCGCACACGGTCAACATCTCCACGATGGGCACGATCGTGGCAGCGGCGGCCGGCGCGCGGATGGCGAAGCACGGCAACCGGGCGGCATCCTCCGCCTGCGGCGCCGCGGACGTGCTTGAGGCGCTCGGCGTGGTGATCGACCTGCCGCCGCGGGCCACCGAGCAGCTGGTGGAGGAGACGGGGATCGCGTTCCTCTTCGCTCCGCTCTACCACCCGGCGCTCCGGCACGCCGCCGTGCCGCGCCGCGAGCTCGGCGTGCCCACCGTGTTCAACTTCCTTGGCCCAGTGGCGAACCCGGCCAGGCCAGGCGCCCTCGCGGTGGGCGTCGCCGACCCGCGGATGGGGCACATCATCGCCGGGGTGCTGGCCGGCCGGGGCAACTCTGCGCTGGTCTTCCACGGCGAGGACGGCCTTGACGAGCTGACCACGACCACCACGTCGACGGTCTGGGTGGTGCATGGCGGCACAGTGAGCCAGACGGCGTTCGACCCGGCGGTCCTGGATATCGGCCGGTCAACAGCCGGGGACCTGCGCGGCGGGGACGCGACGCAGAATGCGGCGGCGGCGCGCGCCATGCTGTCGGGCCAGTCCGGCCCGGTGCGCGACACCGTGCTCTTGAACGCGGCAGCCGCGCTTGCTGCCGAGGCAGGGGTGCCAGATCCGGGAGATCTGCCGGGAGCGCTGGCAGCCGGCTACGCCCGTGCCACGAACGCGGTCGACTCCGGGGCGGCCGCCGCGCTGCTGGAGCGATGGGCCCGCGCCAGCCAGCGGCTAGCGCGGTCCGGCGGCTGACCCCGGCGAGCGGCTAGCGCGGTCCGGCGGCTGACCCCGGCGAGCGGCTAGCGCGGTCCGGCGGCTGGCCCCGGCGAGCGGCCAGCGCGGTCCGGGCGGTGACCCGGGGCTCAGGCTGACTCCGTATACCCCAGCGCGAACGCCGCCTCAAGGTCGTGCCGTGAGTACGTGCGGAACGCGATGTGAGTCTCGGTGTGGGTCACGCCAGGCACCTTGTTTAGGTGGCCGGGGATGACGTCGCCGAGTTCCTCGTGCCCGCGCACCCGCACCATCGCCACGAGATCGAACTCGCCGGTGACCGAGTAGACCTCGCTGACCTGAGGTATCTGGGCGATCATCTCGGCCGTCTCGGGAATGCGCGTCACGTCGGTCTTCACCAGAACGATAGCGGTGACCACTTGCGCCTCCTCGGCCGTCCGGGCGCCGGCGCATCCGGCTGTCGCCGTAGCGTACCGCCTAGCCGCCGGCCCCATCCGCGGCGGCGGCCGCGGTGGCCTGACCGCGCCAGCCATCGCCGAGTTCCGCCAGCGCGGCGACCCCGGTGACGGCGAGCCTGCGCAGCAGGCCCTGCAGCACCTCGGCGGTGGCCATGGCGTCGGGCAGTGCCCGGTGGCAAGGTAGCGTATGCGTCACGAAGAAGTCGGCCAGCGTGCGGAGCTTGCAGTCGGGTACCTCGGCCGCGCCGAGGACCAGCCGGGCGAGCGTTACCGTGTCGAGCACGGGAAAGTCCGGCCATGACACGCCGCAGGCGCCGCACGCCGCGCTGAGGAAGCCGACGTCGAAGGCGGCATTGTGCGCGGTCAGCACGCTGCCGCGGGCGAACCCGAGGAACCCGGGCAGCGCCGCGCTGATCGCGGGCGCCTGGCCGGCCATGGCGTCGGTGATGCCGGTCAGCGCGGCGATGCCTGCCGGGATCGCGCTGCCCGGGTTGACCAGCGTGCAGTACTCCGCGCGCAGCCGGCCGCCGCTGAGCCGGACCGCTCCGATCTCGGTGATGCTGTCCTGACCGGGCTGCCAGCCGGTGGTCTCCACGTCGACGACGACGAATTCGAGCTCGGCGAGCGGCACGGTGAGCAGGGCGGGCGGCAGGGGCAGGCCGGGCGGCCGGGGACGCTCGCCGGACGGCAGAACCGGCTCAGCGGGCCGCAGGATCGGCCCCTCGGGGGCGGGGCTCAGTGCGCCCTCGGCGGGCAGTGCGCCCTCGGCGGGCAGTGCGCCCCCGGCGGTCGGTGCGTCCCCGGCGGTCGGTGCGTCCCCGGCGGTCGGTGCGTCCCCGGCGGTCAGGACGTCCTTGGTAGTCACGCTTTCACCGTAGGGCTGGGCACCGACAGTCCGGCCCAGGCGCGCCGCCGCCGCCGGACCAGGTCTCGTTATGGGTTCGTTACTCTCATCCGTTGGTCAAGAAGACGGGCGAGAGTGAGCGATTCGGTTGAATCTGCCGACTGATCTTCACTAGTGTCAGGCTCCGAGCCGTATCGCTCAGCAGTCGCCATGTCGGCGACGGCGATCGGCCGCCGCCGAGTTTTCCTGCTGGCGCGGTGAGCCAGCATGTTAAGCCGGGGAACCACCGGACGATCGCCAGGCACTCAGCCCGGGCATCTCCAGGGGTGAATCGGCCAGGGGCCTCGTCCGGGTCTGGCCGTAGGGCGTCCTTCCACAGCCCGAACCCGTCAGCTCACCCGGTAGGCGGTTGGTGTGATCAGGAGCTTGTCACTTACGTGGGTACGCGACCATCCGTGGGCACCCGCCTGAGATTGAGCAGCGGCGCTCTGAGGCGCTGTGCGGCGGCCATCACCGCCGGGACGCTCGCCATCGGCGTGGTGATCTCGGCCGGCGGGCCGGCCGGGGCGGTGCCGCAGCCGACGATCAGCCAGGTGCAGGCACGGCTTCAAAAGCTGAACACACGGTCCGCGGAGCTCGACCAGCATTACAACCAGGTCCAGCAGGAGCTGACCTCGGCCAGCCGGCGGCTGAAGCTAGTGAACAGCGAGGCAACCAGGTACCTGGCGCGGTTCCGGTCCATGCGCACCGCGATCGCCAGGATCGCCGCTCTTGCCTATGAGAACGGCAACATGACCTCGGTGGCGGCCATGCTGACCTCCGGCAATGCCCAGCAGATCCTGGACCAGTCATCGATCCTGCTGGAACTGTCCTCGAACAACAGCGCCGAGATGAACCAGTTCATCTCGGCGGCCCGCCAGCTCACCGGGGCGCAGCAGGCCGCCCGGCGCGCCAAGACGGCGATCGTCGCGCTGCACAGCAGCCTGGCCAGCCAGAAGAAGTCACTCGACAAGTTGATCGGCCAGCAGAAGGCGCTGCTCGCGCAGCTGACCCCGGCGCAGCAGCAGACCACCGGCCCGGGCGGTACCGGCGGTGGCGGTGGCGGTGGCGGCACCACCCACTACAAGGGCCCGACGGGCACGCAGGCGCAGACTGCAGTGGCGTTCGCCTATGCCCAGATCGGTAAGCCATACGTATATGGCGCGGCCGGGCCGGGCTCCTACGACTGCTCCGGCCTGACCATGGCCGCGTGGGCGGCCGCAGGCGTCTCGATCCCGCGCGTCAGCTACGACCAAATGAGCGGACTCCCGGCCGTTCCACTCAGCAATTTGCAGCCGGGCGACATACTCGGCTTTGCCGGTAACTCGCACGTGGGTATCTACGTGGGCGGCAACTACCTGATCGATGCCCCGATACCGGGCATGACCGTGGAGAAGGTCGCGCTGAGCGGCTGGTATCAGTCCAACCTGGATGGCGCCGTCCGGCCCTGACCCAGGCGGCCCGGGCCGCGTGCAGGATGGCGCGGCCGGGTCCGGCACCGCTCCCGGACGGCGAGGCAGGGACAATCCGGGGGAGTCAGCGATAGGCTCCTCCGGACCCCTGCCGGTCCCATCGCGCGGGGCGCTTGGCCGGCGGCTAGGATCACCGGCACGGGAGCGCGATGCCGAAGGTCCTGATCGTCACCAACGATTTCCCGCCGCGCCGCGGCGGGATTCAGTCGTTCGTGCACGCGCTCGCCACCGGGCTTCCCGCCGGTACGGTGACCGTCTACGCGCCCGCCTGGGAGGGAGCCGCCGGACACGATGCGCGGCAGCCGTTCCCGGTCGTCCGCCACCCGGGCTCGCTGATGCTGCCGGTGCCGTCGGTTTCCCGCCGAGCAGTGCGCATCCTGGCCGAGCATGGCTGCGACACGGTGCTGTTCGGCGCCGCAGCACCGCTCGGGCTGCTGGCGCCAGCATTGCGCCAGGCTGGTGCCCGCCGGATCGTGGCGCTCACACACGGCCACGAGGCAGGCTGGGCGGCCCTGCCTGGTGCCCGCGGCCTGCTGCGCAGGATCGGTGACCAGGTCGATGTCGTCACCTATCTCGGCGATTACTTCCGGGTACGGCTCGCCAGGGCGCTCTCCGCGCAGGCCGCCCAGCGGATGGTCCGGCTGGCGCCGGGAGTGGACACGGCGGCGTTCCGGCCCGGTGCCGGGGGAGCCGCGATGCGGCGGCAGCTGGGGCTGGCCGGCCGTCCTGTCGTCCTCTGCGTCTCGCGGCTGGTGCCACGCAAGGGCCAGGACACCCTGCTTCGCGCCTGGCCGCAGGTTCGCGCGGCCACGGGCGCGGCCGCTGCCGCCTCCGGCGGCCCGGTGCTGCTGCTGGTCGGCGACGGGCCGTACCGGGCTGAGCTGGGCAGGCTGGCGGGCAGGCTGGGTGTGGCGGATTCGGTCCTGTTCACCGGGCCGGTTTCCTGGGCGGACCTGCCCGCCTACTACGACGCCGCCGACGTGTTCGCGATGCCGTGCCGCACCCGCCGCCGCGGCCTGGATGTCGAGGGACTGGGGATCGTCTACCTGGAGGCATCCGCGGCCGGGCTGCCAGTCGTCGGCGGAGACTCGGGCGGGGCACCGGACGCCATCGTGGACGGCGAGTCGGGCTACGTCGTACCGGGCGGGAACGTGGCGGCCGTGGCCGGCCGGCTGACCGAACTGCTCGGCGACCCAGCCGCCGCCGCGGCGATGGGGGAGAAGGGCATGGCCTGGGTGCAGCGGGAGTGGCGCTGGGAACTCGTCGCGCACCGGCTGCAGCGGATCCTGGCCGGCTGAAGAGGCCTCGGGGCTGGGCTTGTGGCCTTTATGCGCCGGGCTACCTGTACATGGCCTCGATGTCGGCGGCAAAGTCCCTGACCACGACGTTCCTGCGGACCTTGAGCGACGCGGTGAGGTGCCCGGTCCGCTCGGTGAAATCCTCGCCGAGAATCCGGAACCGCCGGATCGACTCGGCCCTGGAGACCGCCTTGTTGGCGTCATCCACGGCCGTCTGGATCTCCGCGAGGAGGTCCGGGTCGTCGGCGAGGTCCGCGGGGGATGCCGTTGCCGGGCGGCCATGGCGTTCCTTCCAGAAGCCGAGCGCTTCCTCGTCGATCGTCACCAGGCAGGCGATGTAGGGGCGCCCGTCGCCTACCACCATGCACTGGCTGACCAGCGGGTGCGCGCGGAGCCTGTCCTCAAGGACGGCGGGTGAGACGTTCTTGCCGCCCGCGGTGACGATTATCTCCTTCTTCCGGCCGCTGACCCGCAGGAAGCCCTCGTCATCGAGGTCGCCAAGGTCCCCGCTGTGCAGCCAGCCGTCGGCATCGAGCATCTCGGTGGTCGCCGCGGGGTTGGCCCAGTAGCCGGAGAAGACGTTCGGCCCGCTGATGAGGATCTCGCCGTCGTCGGCGATGCGCACGCTGACCCCGGGCAGGGGGAGGCCGACGGTCCCTATCTTGTGCTGGTCCGGCTTGTTCACCGTCGCGGCGGCCGAGGTCTCGGTGAGCCCGTAGCCCTCCAGCACGGGCAGGCCGGCGCCGCGGAAGAAATGGCCGAGCCGGTCACTGAGCGGGGCGCCGCCGGACACTGCGTACTGCACCTTGCCGCCGACCGCCGCACGCAGCCTGGCGTAGACGAGCCGGTCAAAGAGCGCGTGCCGCAGCCGCAGCGGCAGGCCGGGCCCGGCGGCGCGGTTGGCTGCGGGGCCGTTGGCCGCGGGGCCGTTGCCCGCAGGCCCATTGCCCGCGGGCCCGTTGCCTTCGGGTCTGTTGGCTGCGGGCCCGTTGCCTTCGGGTCTGTTGGCTGCGGGGCCGTTGCCTTCGGGGCCGTTGCCCGCGGGGCCTGCGGGACCGCTTCCTGCCAGCCTGCTCCATGCGATCGCCGTCTCCGCGGCGGCACCGAAGATCAGGCTCCTTGCCCTGCTGGCGGACGCCTGCTGCTGCGCGCTGTTGTAGACCTTCTCGAAGACCCGGGGCACGGCCAGCAGGAACGTGGGCTGGAACTCGGGCAGCCCCTGGATCAGCGTGCTTGCATCCGGCCAGTGCCCGAGGACGACGCCGGCCTCCAGGCAGCCGACCTGGATGATCCTGGCGAAGGAGTGCGCGAGGGGCAGGAAGAGCATGGTCGAGCTGCCGGGCATATCGAAGATCTTGCGGAGCGGGCCGGCCACCGCGTTGCGCACGCCGGCGAGCAAGTTGCGGTGCGTGAGCTCGCATCCTTTCGGGCGGCCGGTCGTGCCAGAGGTGTAGATGATCGTTGCAAGGTCGGCGGCATGAGGCTGCTCCCGGCGCTGCGCCAGCTGGCCGTCGCTGACCCGCGCGCCGCCCGCGATCAGCTTGTCAAGCTCGCTGATCTGCCAGACGCCGAGGTCAAGGCCGGTGAGCCGGGCGCGGATGCCGCCGATGGCGGCCGCGTGCTCGGTCGTCTCGGCGAACACGGCGCGGGCGCCCGAGTCGCCGAGTATCCACTCGACCTGCTCCGCTGATGAGGTCTCGTAGACCGGCACCGTGACGGCGCCCGCGGTCCAGATTGCGTAGTCGATCAGAGTCCACTCGTAACGCGTCCGCGACAGCAGGGCGACCCGGTCACCCGGCTCGATCCCGGCTCCGATGATCCCCCGGGCGAGGGCTGACACCTCATCGCGGAATATGCCGGCGGTGACGTCCTGCCATTGGCCGGCGCCGGTCCGCCTGCGCAGAATGACGGCGGCAGGGTCCCGGCTGGCGCGCGTGAAGACGATGTCCGTGAGGCTGGCAGAATCAGCCACGTCGGCCACGGCTGGAGCGCTGTAGGTACGCAATGGTTCTCCTCAGCAGGCTGCGTTCCGCGGATCTCCCTGGACGGTATCGCGCCGGGCGAGGGCCAGCCCAGGGCGCGGGGCTCCCTCGCCGCCTGCGCCGTGCGCATCCGGCCGGGCTGGCGGTCTGGCCGGCCGTCCGGTCTGCCTACCCTGTGATCATGCGGGTTCACGTGGTCAGTGACGTGCACGGCAGGACCGATGCGCTGGCCACCGCCGCCGACGGCGCTGACGCGCTGATCTGCCTCGGCGATCTGCTGCTGTTCGTGGATTATGCCGATCACCGGCGCGGCATCTTTCCCGACCTGTTCGGCGCGGAGGCGGCGCGCGAGTTCATCGCGCTGCGCACGGCGCAGCGATTCGATGAGGCCAGGGCGATGTCGGCGCGGCTATGGGCCGGGCTGGACGGTGAGCCGGCCCGGCATGTCGAGGCCGCGGCGTCGCGGCAGTACGCGGAGCTGTTCGCGGCCATGCCGACGCCGTCATACCTGACCTACGGCAATGTCGACATTCCCCGCATGTGGGATGCGTACGTGCGGCCGGGTCAGCACGTGCTCGACGGTCAGCGGGTTGAGCTTGACGGCTGGTCGTTCGGCTTCGTGGGCGGCGGGCTGCGCTCCCGGTACCGGACGCCGTATGAGCTCGACGACGACGCCTACTCGGCAAAGGTGGCGGCGGTCGGCGCGGTGGACGTGCTGTGCGCGCACATTCCGCCCGACATTCCTGAGCTGCTCTTCGACACGGTCGCGCAGCGGCTGGAACGGGGCAGCGCGGCGCTGCTCGACGCGGTCAGGGCGACTCAGCCGCGATACGTGCTGTTCGGCCACGTGCACCAGCCGCTGGTCGGCCGGCTGCGAATCGGCCGCACCGAATGCATCAACGTCGGCCACTTCCGCGCTACCGGAAGGCCACACGTCCTGACCTGGTAGCCGATGGCCGTGCGGCGTCCGCGGCGGTGCGTTCTGGTCTGGTAACGCCGGTCTGGCGGTACGCTCCGAGCATGGCGGACAGGACTACGTCGAGCATCACTGTGGCGGTGCCGAGGGCGGCGGTGATGGCCGTCATCGCTGACTTCGCCGCCTACCCGGAGTGGGCGACCGGCGTGCGTGCCGCCGAGGTGATCGAGCAATTCGACAATGGCCGGGCACGCCGGGTTCGCTTCACCCTGGACGCGGGGGTGATCAAGGACCGGTTCGTGCTCCGCTACCAGTGGGACGGCGATGCGCAGGTCCGCTGGGAGTTCGATCCGGCTGAGCCCGGCACCATGATTTCCGAGCTGGCTGGCGGCTACCTGCTTGCCGACCGGGGCAGCGGCACCGACGTCACCTACGACCTGACCATCGCCGTCCGGATTCCGATGATCAGGATGCTCAGGCGGAGGGCGGAGAGGACCATCATTGATACCGCGCTGAAAGGCCTCAAAACGCGGGCTGAGAGCGGCGGAGGCGCGATATGACCCAGGATTCGGGACGGCAGGGCAGCGACCCGCTCGGCGATTTCCAGCGATGGCTGATGCGGTCCGGCGCCCGCGGGTTCACCCGGGAGGTGCGCGACAATCTCCGCAAGACGTTCGGCTATGGTGACGCTGGCCGGGATGACGTGTGGGAAAGCGCCACGAACGAGCCGCCGGGCGGGGAAGCGCCAGAGTGTGAATGGTGCCCGCTGTGCCGGGCCGCCCGCAAGTTCAAGGGGGCAGGTCCGGGCCTCGGCTCGCATTTGTCCAGCGCCGGCGACATCTTCGCGACGGTTATCCAGGACGCCGTCGATGCGTTCGATTCGGCCCTGGCTGCGAAGCCTGGTCCTGCGAAGCCTGGTCCTGCGGAGTCTGGTCCTGCGGAGTCTGGTCCTGCGGAGT
>Ga0099828_10001136_pt1 | contig 17378 bp, 14 predicted proteins | sample CZO8metaG_2_FD_79338 | JGI IMG/M metagenome (GOLD analysis project Ga0099828, IMG submission 79338) | Vadose zone soil microbial communities from the Eel River Critical Zone Observatory, Northern California, USA - CZOApr15con2H1.8 metaG | ecosystem: Environmental > Terrestrial > Soil > Vadose... | reverse complement strand
TGATCGGGCATTTGGATATCTTGTGGAAAATATTGTCCATTCATCACTGAATAATTTCAGCCAAGTTGGCATTGTGAGTGCTATGAATTTTGGAAGGAGGCCTTTCCAGGCCATTTTAAAGGCCTTCCGACGGCCATTTTAGAGGCCTTTCAAGGGTCACTTCGTCCTCGACCGAAATTTGGTTTAGTGCTTCCCGTGGCGTGGGAAGTGACGGTCCACACAACCCGCATGGCGAGCGGGTAAACAGCAAAAACCTGAGGGGAGTTGGGAAATGAAGGACGAAGCGGTCCGTTTGGGACGGCGGGAACAGCAGATTGTCGACCTGTTACTCCAAGGCTGCGATAACGGGGAGATTGCAAAACAGCTCAACATCGCTCACAGAACTGTAAAGGCTCACTTTAATAGACTATTCCTGCGGTTTGGCATCACCAGTGGAATCAAGCGGGTGAAACTCGCAACCCTTTTGTATCGGAGGCAGTTATGTCTGGAGACGGGCGCTACGGAACACGAGCTCCCAGCGGACGCGAACAGCAAGTTATCGAACTCGTTGCCCAGGGACTCAAGAACCGGGAAGTCGCGGACGCCATCGGAACCACGGAACACGTCGTCAAAAACTATCTTCGTACCATCTATGACAAGCTCGGCCTCTGGAACCGGGTCGAACTCGCACTCTGGTATGAAGCCCGCAAGAACGAACAAACGTTACACGCGGGATGTGCTTGAAACATGGGAGCACAGCATCATGGGACTGGGTGAAGCCATGCTTCCCGAGCGCTCGGCTGCCAAGTGACCGGTACACAATTTCCGCGATCACAAACAAGAATCAGAGCAGTAGCTAATCCACCAAGTTTGTAGTTGGTTTTATTTGCAACCCGAGGACTGCAAATTCCTGAGCTTGTTGGCTGCGTCGGCAGAGCCTTTTCTGGCAGCTGCGACGAGAAGCACTTGCGCCTGATCGCAGCTTTTCGGAACTCCGTCGCCATGTTGATATAAATCTGCGAGCAGCAATAAAGCTGTCGTGTTTTGCTTCCGCACAGCCTTCCACAGCCACCTTGCTGCTTCAGCAGTGTCCCTGGAACTGCTCTCGCTCTCCAGGTATTTCTGAGCGGCAGTGAGTTCTTGCGCACCATTTTCGTACGATGTTCCGTTTTGCATTTCTTTTGCGAGCGACGGAGGGTTGTGCTCAGCCGGTTTCACAATTCGTGATTCCGATTGCGCGGCGGATGTCGTGCGGCTGGGATTCGCTTCTGCATTAGCAGAATTTCCTTCATCAGTCTTTTGCAGCTGCGACGCGGGAGGACTTGCTGTTTTCGACTGCGTTTTGTTCGCCGGGACTTGAGCTGGGGCAGTTTGCGAATTCGGCCGAGGTGCTGAAGATACCGGCGCCGGCGAGTTCGACGTGGAGCGCGATGTTGGATTCACGGTTGACTGGCTTCGCCACTGCACGTAGAAGAACAAAAGCAGCAAGAACACCAGAATGACAGCCACCGATTTACCGAAAGACCGAGGCTTTCCGGCTTCGATACCAAGCTCTGCGAGAGTTTTCTCCCGTAGCCACTGCACGTCAGTTCCCGCATGTTTTGAAACGGAGTTTGGGATCGAGCCTGAGAACAAAGGGTCATTCGCAGTGGCTCGTGGTAGATCAGTGGCTGGAGATTCCGGCCTTACAGATTGTCCCGTGCTGCCCTTGAGAGGAGACCCACATATGCCACAAAAACACTGGTTGGGCAGGTACTTGTGATGGCATTCAGGGCAGTGTCGCGGTTCCGATTTTAGTGGTTCTGCCTCGGTAATTTTCACACGAGTTGGTTCAGGAAATACCTCAGAGTTTTGCGGGTGATGGGGTACTTCCGGACCATCCTTATGAATCTCAGATTTAGCTTCAAGTTCCCGCAGCAGTTCCACCACTGCCTCTTCACGCTTTTCCGGGGGAGTTGTGAAGTACACTTGGGCCCATCTTCCCAGGTTGCGCCCGAGGGTTGGATTCGTCATGGGGTTTAGTTTCGGGTTCGGTAGCTTGCCCTTGAAATCCGAGTCCCCGTCAGGTGAATAAGGCACGTCTGCGGTCTCCCGTGAAAATCTGCTATGGGTAATTCCACTCCGAGAGAATGCCGTTGTCAATTCAGCGGCGGCTTGAATTCGAGCTGTAGATGAATCGCCTGCTTAGACGGGGTTTAGTCGCAGGCCTTGCGGTACGCGGGTTCGAACTGGTCCATTTGAGCGTCCCGCTGGCTGGTGAATTTTCCTTTCGGCGTGTTGCCGTACGGATCTGAACCCGGACAATAATAGAGCCCAGTTTGCAAGTCAACCCAGACCTTCGTATCCGGACTGCCGTTGTAAACGGGAAGCGGGGGCGCTTCGGCGAGACCAAGCCCCACGAGCATTCGCTCAGCCAAGCTCAGCTTGATCTCAGGAGGCCGTGGTTTCCGTTTTGAAGCGACCTTGGCCGAAGTGCCGCCCGCCGGATTATCTTCAGAAGTGGCAGCGGCCGAGTTCTCAGTACCAGCCGAAGTTGTTGACTGGTGTGGCCAGCTACCCCAGAGGAGCGCCGCAAGCACGAGAAGTATGGAGAGTCCTAAGTAGATGTCGGCACGTCTTCCTCTCCAGAAGCGTGCGAAGGCGGCCTTCGGGGTCATTTGGTGCAGCGACTCGAGCCAGGCTTTTGCTTTGGCCGCAGAGGTCCAGGGAGAGGCGTCCCGCGGTTTGAGCGATGAATTGTCCCCCGCCGAGTCCGGATCAGTTACTTCCTCGGTCGTTTCCTTCGGATCGTCAAGAATCCTTATTACGCCAGGGTCGTCACCGAAGCGAGGAATCTGCTCTTCCAATTCGTCAATATTTCTTTTCGGCCGCCTGAGTTCACCAGCGCCGGGGTGGGCTGGCGACCAAGGCGTCGGCGATGGTTCTTTAGCAAAAGGCTCAGTTTCCGAATCCCAATCCGCCAGCTGGGGCTGGTGCAGAATGTCTGTCATCTCGTCATCGAGGGGCTGCTCGCGTTCTACGCCGATTTGTTGGCCCTGCCAGTTGTTCTGGGACTGACTTAGATGCCACATGGAGGCCCACTTACTTTGAATGCCGCCGGCCTTTGGCACGCCGCGTTCCGCGCCGCACGTTCCGCAGAAGAGCTCTTCCTTGCTTAGTGCACTGCCGCATTCTGTGCAAGCGGTGCTTGCGCTGTTTTGGTCAACAGCTTCGGGCACGTTGGCCAGGCGCTGCAACTGCGGTTTGAGCTTTTCCAGTGCCTCAATCATGGTGGCGCGTTCGGCGGCCAATATCTGCTTCAAGTCCAATTCGGCGGCTCGCGCCAGCGCTTCTGTGACCAGTCCCGCCATTAGTTGACAAGTGCGGACATCGTGCTCCTGAAATGCGTTGGCTTTTGCAAAATGCAGCTCTATCGCTCCCGCGACTTTTCCTTGGGAATAAATGGGTACAGCGATGAGAGCGTTGATACCTTGCTGCCTGCAACTTTCGGAATCCAGACGAAGGTCACTGATCACCTCGGGACACTGCAAGCTCGCACCATTGCGGAGGCACTGCGCGGACAAGCAAGAATCGGTGTTGGTCCTGGTTTCCAGCAGGTCGGCGGCGCTTCCGCTTGCCGCCTGGTATACGAGTTCTTTGTCTTGCAGAATTCCTATCGCAGCGCCATCCGCGTGCGCAAACTTTCGGACTCGTTCCGCAATCACGTCCATTGCCTGTTGCAGATCGAGGTGCTTCTTCTGTATCTGGTGTTGGGTCTCCACAATTTCCGCGAGGGTTTGGGTGTAATCCGTCTCAGTTTCGCTAAGCTCGGGAAAGTCTGGTTCAGGTGCTTCGGATGCTGTCGAGATCCGCAGCTGTTCTCTGTGCTCCTGTAGCACATAGGCAGCAGCCAACAGCTTCTGGAAAGAGTCCTCGTCCAGAAGCGATCTGCCACTCTTGCTCGCGGGTATTTCCGTCATGACGTTGGCTGGGGCAGGTGTCCCGGTACTGGGCGCTCAGTCCGGGGTGTGCCTATTGTAATGCAATTTGTCGTCCAAAAGGGAGAGTTGCATGGCTTGCCGTTCGCTAGTTCTAGCCTGGACGGGTTCTGGTTAGTGTGCAGGCAGGCGGTATTGCGCATGCAAGTGATTCTAAACGCATAGGCTTATCGCTTCCAATTATGGATTCGTATACGACCACTCCTGGCCACAGCTTGTCCATCAACTGCACTGGTCCGGTGTGTAGACCTGGTACATTTCGACATCAACTGCAAGGCTATGAACTTTCCTTCGCACGCGGAAGTCCTAAGTTTGCGGAAGTTGGTCATGATCGTCTTCCCGAAAAATGGAGATCGAAAGTCTGCGAGAACGCGGTGGCAGCCCGCCAGGACGTGCGCTGAGAGGAAATGAATATCGGCCGAGAGTCTTCCGCAAGCAATCTTTAAGCATATCGACTCCACTGAGTAGGAAAAAGACACTTTGCAAGCAACGTCCCTATGGCGGAGCAAGTATAGCTAGCTCGGTTGCTATCTCTCTTTTCTTCCTAATGTTTTGTCTCACGGACGCCCGCTGCGCTACTCATCGGACCGGGGACAATTCTGTCCGTTCTGCCTTCTCCCGGCTTAGATAAAAATGTACCGCCGGCGTAATAATCAGCGACAGCATCATGGAAATCACGATCCCCCCGATCACCGCGATCGCCAGCGGCTGGAGCATTTGCGATCCCGCGCCCAACGCGAATGCCAGTGGCAACATGCCCGCCATCGTGGCCAGTGCGGTCATCACAATTGGACGCAACCGGCGCCGACTCGCTTGCAGCATGGCGTCTTCACTCGAGAGTCCCAGGATGCGGAATTTCTGGTCTGCATCGAGCAAGAGAATGCCGTTCTTGGCCACGATGCCCACGACCATGATCATGCCCATGAAGGATGAGATATTGAAAGTCGTGCGTGTGATCAGCAGTGCGATGAAGACACCTGACGTGGAGAGCAGGGCAGAGGCCAGGATCGCAAGCGGCGCGGCGAAAGTGCGGAATTCAAACAGCAGTACGATGAAAACCAGGAAAATAGCCAGAACAAATACAAATACCAGATCGCGAAAGGAGCGTTGCTGTTCCTGATAGGTGCCGCCATACTCCACGCGGATATTCGACGGAAGGTGAAGTCCAGCGACAGTTTTCTGGACCGCGTCCATGGCGCTGCCCAGGTCGGTGCCTTCAAGGCGGGCCGTGACCGAAACATCGCGCTGCAGGTTTTCGCGCCGGATTTCAGTCTGCCCCGGAAGCTCGGTGATCGTGGCAAGTGAGCCGAGAGTTGCTGTTTTTCCTGAGCTGCTGGTCAAAAGCGTATCGCGCATGGCCTCGAGCGACGAATGGTTCGCAGCAGGAAAGCGCACCCGCAAGGTGTAAGCACGGTCATTGACTACGACTGGCATGGCCGCCGGCTCGCCTTCCAGAATGGCAGCGGCGTCAGTGGCGACTTCTTCCGGCGTAAAGCCTGCGCGCGAGGCCACTGTGGGATTAACCTGGAATACCACGGCCGGCCCACTGATCGTATTGTCGATTCCGTTCAGCACATCGACAACGCCATGAATTTTGCGAATGGCATCCGCCACTTTCGGCGCCCACGCTTCGAGTACAGCCGGGTCCTGCGAAAATAGCTTGATCTGAATCGGCTCTGGCGCACTGGTCAAATCGCCGATCATGTCCTGTAACGTCTGTATGAACTCAACATTTATGGCAGGTTCCTGTTGTGCGATCTTGGCGCGCACATCTCCAATGATTTCCTCGATGTCGCGACTCCGTTGCTGCTTCAGTTTCACGGAAATGTCGCCGGTATTCGCTTCCGTTACAGCTGCGAGTCCCAGTTGCAGCCCGGTTCTGCGCGATGTGTTCTCCACCTCGGGTGTGTTTCGCAATATCTGCTCAATATGAGTGATGACGCGGTTCGTTTCTGTCAACGAGCTGCCCGCGGGCATGATGTAGTCGAGTACGAACCCGCCCTCATCCATCTCCGGCAACAAGTCTGATCCGGAAAAGTGGTAGCAGAGGTAAGAGACAACAATTAACGCGAAACTCAACGCCACCAGCCATCGAGGTTTCTCCAGGGCCCGACGAAGCCAATCCTGGTGAAAGCTGACAACTTTTTGGAAGAAACCACTGAGGTGGGCTTCTTCCGCAGCCAAGAGGCGTGAGATGGATTCTTCTTCCGGCAGCTCGCCGTTTACATCGGGAGTGTCGGCCTTTCGGCGGATCAAATACTGGCTCAGATTTGGCGTCCATGTCAGGGCTAGAGCCAGTGAAGTGAATAACGAGACAGCCATGGTAACCGCCAGCGCACGGAAGAATGTTCCGGTAACGCCTGTGATCGAGATCAGCGGAAGAAAAACCACGACAGGAGTGATCGTCGACCCGATCAGCGGGACCGTGATCTCACCCAGGGCGCTGCGTATCGCCTGCACACGATTTTGTCCGGCGTCGCGATGGAGCACGATGTTTTCGACTACTACGATTGCGTCATCAATCACCAGGCCGACGGCTGCGGCGAGACCACCCAGTGTCATCAAGTTGAAGCTTTCACCCAGCAGCTTCAGAGCGATGAAAGTGACCATTACAGTGACCGGAATCACCAATCCCGCCACAACCGACGTGCCCCAATCTCGCAGGAAGACCACCAGAATCACAGAAGCAAGAATCAGGCCCAGCAGGATGGCGTCGCGCACGCTCTTGATCGAGTCGCCAACAATAATTGATTGGTCGTAAAAAGGCCGAAGCTCGATTCCGGGGGGGAGCGATTTGCGGATGCGCTCAACCTCAGCATGCACTTCGTCAGCAACCTGCACAGTGTTGCTATCGGGCTGCCGGTTGATATTAAGGAGCACGGCGGACTTGCCGTTTGCGGTCACAATTGTGTACACGGGCTTCACGGCCGGTGCGACCGTGGCCACATCGCCGACCCGGACAGGAATTCCCGACTGTGTGGTCTTCACCACCGTGTTGGCGATTTGTTCGGGCGTCCGCACCTGACCATTTACGAGACCCAAGAACAGTTGGTGATTCTGCTCGAGCAACCCAGGCGAATCGATCAAGTTTGTGCGTCGCACGGATTCGAGAATGTCCGTAACCGTGACGCTCGCGGCCAGCAACTTGGCGGCGTCAGGCGTGATGTGGAACTCCGGTTCCTGCCCACCCTGCACCAGTACCGTCGATACGCCATCCAATCGGTTCAGCCTGGGCTTGATCTCATATGTCGCCATTTCCCAGAGGCTGGTCAGCGGCACCATATCTGAGGTCAGGCTGTATCCCATGATAGGGAAGCTGGCAAAGGTCATGCGGTGCGCTTCTATTTTCGCGGTTGAGGGAAGCTCCGGCTGGACGCGCGAGACGGCGGCATTCACGTACTGTAGCGTTTGAAACATATCCACATCCCAGCGGAAGAACAGGTCCACCTCCGCTGAGCCGCGGCTGGTAATGGAACGCACCTGCAGCAGACCGGGAACGCTATTGACTGTCTCCTCGATGGGGCGAGTGATGGTCACCATCATCTGGTCAATGGGCATCACGCCGTTATCGACCGCAATCAGAATGCGCGGGAAGTTTGTTTCCGGAAAAACCGCCACGGGAATAGTGAACGCCAAATAAGCGCCCAGCAGTGCCAATGTCAGGATCAGAAAGATCACCGACTTGGAATTTCGCGCGAACCAGTATGAGGACTCCGGGTGATTCACGGCCATGCTCCACTACTTCTCGCTGCCAGATTTCTCATCTCCGGATTTCTCGCTGTCAGGCTTCTCGGCGCTAGGCTTTTCGCCCTTTGTTTTCTCCCCGGCGGCTTCAACTCTTACCTTAGTGTTGTCGGGCAGACCGTAATTACCGGAAGTAACGACCCGATCTCCGGCCTGTAATCCTTCCGCAATCTGAGCCTGATCGCTCTGGCGAATGCCGACTTTAACGGTCTTTTGGTGGGCACGATTATCGGAGCCAACGAGCATCACAGACGTGCTGCCATCCGGGGCTGTGAGCAGCGACGATGCGGGTACCACCAGTGCGTCGGGAAAAGTTTGCGCCAGCATTGAAAGCTGGACGCTGGTTCCCGGTTTGAGGCTCTGGTGTGGGTTGGCTGCCTGCACCCAAACTTCCACGGTTGTGCTATTCGGATCGAGCGCCGGACTGACTACGGTGACTTTGCCATCAACTGGATCGCCCGGGCCAGGAACAGTGATGGAAGCTTTATTGCCTACCTTCAGCAGCGCAGCTTCGGCTTGCGGGATGTGAGCTCGTGCGATGACCTGAGAGACGTCCATCACGGTGATCAGCGGAGTTCCCGTAGCCGCCATTTCTCCCGGGTAGAGCGGGCGATCAGTGACCACACCATCAATCGGGCTGCGAATTTCGGAGTAATTTAATTGAGCCTTAGCCCCCAAGTATTTGCCTTTGGCGGAAGTCAATTGTCCTGCCGCTGATTTCAGTTCCTGCTGCTTTCCGACAGCCATTAGCGAGTCGAGATGCTTCTGCGCGATCTCGTACTGGTTGCGCGCCTGCGTGAGACTGACTCCCGCTTGGTCCAGTTCCTTCCTTGGCAAAGCACCTTGCTGGAACAAGTCCTGCCGGCTGCGATATACCTTTTCTTCCGCTTCAAGCGTCTGTTTGGCGGCTTGCACATCAAGTTTCGCCTTCTGGATTTCTTCGGGAAGACTCGCTGCAGTTGTGGTTGTGTAGGCTGCTTGCGCCTGTTCGTAAGTGCCCTTGTTCTCTTCGGTGGCCGCAGCCAGATCACGGTTCTCCAACACGGCGAGCAACTGCCCCTTGTGTATTTTGGCCCCGCGCTTCACGTAGAAAGTTCTTACTGGAGCGCTGATCTTGGGAGTGATTGCCGACTGTTGCAGCGGGAAGAGAATCGCTTCCGCGGTTACCGTACGCTGGATTGTGGTTTTATCAACCGGAGCGACCTGCACCAACACAACGGGTTCTTTGTCCGCTGAGTCCCCGGAACAGCCGGCTGAAAAGATCAGTGCCGTGGCTGCGAACAGAGACGCGATTCGCTTCGATCTGGGAATCAAGATCGCTGATGCGTGGCAGTGAGCGCTGTTCGGAAAGCCTGCCGGCCTTATGGATTTCATCCTTTTAAAAGATTCCGGTCAGGGTCTGTAATGTTGCCAAAGCTACGCGAAAACGGGCCTGTCCGTCATCAAAAGCATTCCGAGCCTGCCTCAAGGTGTTCTGCGCATCGACCACCTCAAGAACCGAGGCTTCTCCAGCCTGGTAACGAAGGGTAGTTAGACGCAGGCTCTCGGCGGCCAGTTCCGCCGACCGGCTCAGGGATTCCAATTCCGAGCGCGCGGCCTGAGCTTCATTGTAGAACGATTGGATGTTGCTGAGCAGTTCCCTCTGCGCAAAGCTCAATTCCACGCTGGCCTGATGCCTCCGCAGGTCCGCTTGACGCAGTTTGCTGCGGTTAGCTCCCCAGCTCCATACAGGAATTTGCAGCGTAGCTGTTGCCGAATATCCCAAGTTCCGCACAGTCTGTTGCGTTACCGGATCGAACTGGTTAACCGCAAACCGATTGGCATCGATTCCGTAGAAATAGTCTGCAGTAACAGAGGGTAGAAGCCCACCCCACGCGGCCGCAACTGCTTCCTTAGCCTCCTGGAGTGCGGCAACAGCGGCCCGCAGTTCCGGGTTCTTCCGCGTTGCCGCGGCCTGCACCTCCGGGAACGAAGGCAGAGGCTCGGGAGGTTGGAGATCGTCAACCACCGTGAAGTTCTGGTTGAAATCAGAAAAAAGCAGGACAGCCAGTTCCACGCGGCTGCGATCCATTGCCAACTGCGCCTCCTGCAAATCGCGTTGCTGTTGTTGGAACTGAATCTGTGCCTTGATGACATCCGAATGCGCAACTTCGCCGCCCTGCTCGAGTTTCTTGCTGATGTTCAGAAACTGCTCCGCCTCCGAAGCTGCCCGTTGGGCAGTGGCATACTTGCGCTGAGCGATCACCAATCCATAGTAGGACTTCACTACCGTGACCACCAGGCCACGTGCGGCAATTTCCGAGCGGGCTCGTGCCGCGGCTTCGGCGGCAACCGTCCGGCGATACTCCGCGACAGCACTTAACGAGAGTGCCTCGTGCACATTCGCCTGGCTTATGTACTCGTGTATCCCATTATTAGCGATGAACCTTCCAGAAGCCGTTCCGTTCCCCTGGGTGTAAATGAATTCATTGTTGTAATTAACGCTGGGCAATAGCGCAGCCCGGCTCTGTACACGATCCTGTTGCGCCAGCCCGAGCTCCGTCAGCGCTGCCTGGAATTGCGGGCTATTGGTTTTCGCGCGCTTCAGAGCGTCCTGCAATGTCATGGTGACTGGGGCGCCATTTGCCGATTTGTCGGCAGACGGCTTTTGCCCAGAGGAAGAACTCACCGAAAGCTGCAGGTTGAAGCTTTGCTGCGCAGAAGGAGTTTGTGCAGCAACTAATGAAGTCGCCCACAGAACCCCGAGCCCGGCCCAGCTTTTGAGCACTCGAAGAACTTTCCCACGCTGGGAAAGACTCTGACTTCTTGAAGATCTAAATGCACGAGAAATGAACACGCAGCACCTCGGATATTGACCAGAATCGGACCCGTGAAAACCTCGTAAATGCATGAGTCACTGAGAGATTGTCACGACCGCAGGACTTTTGTCCAGAGTGTCAAGCGTGGCGAGCGATCCATGACTTCGAGTGCTCCCGCCAGCTTTCGAGTCCAAAACTGAACTGAAATGAATTAAAGAGCCTTGCACTCAAGCCGCTTCGGGATTTTCCGATGTGTCTTTAGAGGCAGGAGAATCAAGCGCAACCAAGCTCGTTCTCTCAACTTCATGGATTCATTAGAATTTGTCCTTCGGTGCTGGGAGGCGAAAATTTGGCGAAGAGCTTGCTCATCTGTTTGCGGGATCCACAAACTGCGGACGAAAGAAAAAGTGAGGAAAGACCATGATTAACCTCAGCGAGATCAAGATCACGCCCAGAGACGAGCAGGTACTCAAGCTACTAGTTCAGGGATGCAGCAACAAGGAGATCGCCACCCACTTGAACATCAGTCCGCGCACCGTGAAACAGCATTTGCGGACTTTGTTCTTGCGGGCTGGAATCAGGGACGGCCGTAAACGGGTGAAGTTAGCAACCGCAATGTTTTCGAAGGAGCAGGCACAGTCATGCAACCACGTGATCAGTTAACTGCAAAGGAAGTTCAGGTCGCTACCCTCGTATGGGAAGGTCTCACCAACCGTGAGATCGCAGTACTCATAGGCACAACCGAACAGGTGGTAAAGAACTATCTGCGGGCGACATTCGACAAGCTGGGCGTATGGAGTCGGCTGGAACTTGCGCTTTACGTGGCCAGCCACGGGGGGACGAACTGGACCGCCGAACTCGCCTTGAGACGAGGGGCGTAGTGTCTGCGCCGTAGATCTAACCTTTCGCTTGAATCGCCAGTTAGCCCAGGGACGAATGTCAACCGACTTCGAGACGTGTTCTAGAGGATCTTAGGGTTCCGAAGAGCGCTCTCTGACGAGCGCAGAAGCCTACGGCTGTGGCGGGTAGTCACGATGACCTGAACCAATGGTTCAGCGCATCGACTATTTCTTGAAGCGAATTGCTTCCAGCCTGGGATCAGTTGCTTGTTTAGCGAGATTCCCGCCTGCTTATCCACAGCTCCGACAATCTGGTTGCGCCCTGCTTTTTTCCCCAAGAAGTTGCGAGAACGGCAACCGTTCCCGAGTGGGTACAGGCATAGGGCAGACGGTGCACAAATGTCGCACCAATTCATGACACCTCCCTGCCAAGACATATGAAATATGAAGTGGTGGTTGTCCTTTTTGCGCTTACTACGATCCTTCGTCAACCGAATTCACATCGGCCTATTATCGTGATTTTTCAGTCAGATGCTCGCTGAGGCTTAGTGTCGTCAACCACCCAACCGACCACAAACTACTTGCACCACAAACCTCCTAAGCGTTACGCTTTCTGGTGCTGTAATGGTCCGTCGAAACGGGCCGGAGGAGGGCTCCCCGTGCAACTCAGACTGAGTAATCGTACGGTTGATGGCATTATGATCGTGGATTGCAACGGCCGGATCGTGTTTGGTGAAGAATCGGCCAGCCTGCGAGAAACGCTGAAGCAGTTGATCACTCAAAACAATCGCATTGTGCTTAACTTAGGTGGCGTGAGCTATATCGACTCCGGCGGGCTCGGCACCTTGGTAGCTTTGTATACCAGCGGGCGCAAGAGCGGCGGCGCGATCAAGCTGGCCAACCTGACGCCGCGCGTTGGAGATCTGCTCCAGGTCACGAAACTGGTCACGATTTTCGAGGTATACGACACTGAAGAGCAAGCTGTGCAATCCTTCCGAAAGGGTGTGGCCGCGTAGCCAGTGGTCCGCCTTTTGGCCCGGTTGTGAACGATGGCTGGGAACAGCCTTGTGCTCGCAGAAAGCACTTCCGGCGGAAGGTCCCCAGTTACCTCGTTTCCATACCGAGCCGCCCTGCGGTCAGAAGCCAAAACCAGCGGTGCATGTTCGCTCGCACCACGATAGGAACTTCCGAAATGCCGCCCCGCGATGGCTATAGCGCGCTTTTTCTTGAGGCGTGAGCTCCGCGAATGTTTTTTTGATTTCCGCGAAGTAAAAGAGAGGATCGTAACCGAATCCACCGCTACCGCGAGGCGACTCGAGAATACGGCCTTCTGCCTCGCCACGGAAGACTGCAAGCGTTTTCCCCTCCCGCGCCGCGGCAATCACGCAGACAAACCGTCCGCGCCGATGTTCGGACGGCGCACCTTGTAGTTCACGCAGCAGCCGCGCATTGTTAGCTTCATCCTCGGTATTGCTTTCCGCGGCGCGGGGATCTTCCGCAGCGTAACGCGCCGAGTGTACCCCTGGTGCTCCATGCAGTGCGTCCACCTCCAGACCGGAGTCATCGGCGAGAACGATCTCGCCGGGCGCGTACCGGCTGTAATGTTCGGCTTTCTTGCAGGCATTGGCCTCAAAGGTCACTCCATCTTCGATCACGCTAGGCAGGACGGAGAGGTTGGGCATTGGAACCACGTCTATACCGTGTGACAACGCGGCACCGCGGAAATCGCGTTGCTTTCCCGGATTCAAAGTAGCGATGAGAATGCGTTTCATGGTGTTTGTAGCGCCGGTACCTTGCCCGCTGTGTCGGAGGGCATGTTGCCCTCCGAAGGTACGACGCGACGTCCAAGTCATTCCCGGAGAAGTTTGGGCTCAACTGGGAGTTTCGCGCGGGTCCCTTCGCTTGTGCTGCATCGCAAAGAGCCCGATCGTGAGCAGGAGGGTTGTGCCCGAAATCCATCCTCCCACCGTTCTATCCCCTGTTCGAATAAACGTGACACGCACCCGATTCCGCCCAGCCTCCACCGGAATTACCATCTGACCTGTAGTCTCACGTGTTTCGGCCGCAACAGCTTGCCCGTTCACCTGCACTCTCCACGCCGGATAATTGAACAGGCGCAGCACGAGTTCTGCTGGATTGGACACTTCCGCAAGAAAAAGCTTGGATTCCGGGGCCCATTGCAGAACTTGGATCCGGGCTCGTGCGTCGCCTTCGATCGCAACACGCCGCGCGTCCTTCTTCAATTCGTACGCGTCCGCGCCGATGGGAACGTATTCGTCGGCCCCTTCGTAGCCCTCGCCGTCGTCCATCGTAGGGTGCATCTCTTCGATATCGGCGGCGGTGTCCCACCAGGGTTGCTGGATGCGGCGCCATACCACAACGATTACTATCAGCATCACTGCGCACACCAGAAGGCGGCTGAATACTCGCCGTGCCCCCACGGTCACCAGCAAGGCAAAAGCAACGTTCAGGCACAGCAACCAGCGCCAGGGCAACTGTACGAACCGCAACTTGGGGAGGTGTTGCCAGAGAATAAAGCTAAAGGAAAACATCAACAGTGTGGGTGCGGTCGTCCAGGCCATTAGAGTCCACCAGGTCTCAGGCTGTTGCTTGCGCCACCTGCGAGCGAACCACGCTACTCCCGCTAGCATGATTATCTCGGTTGTCGCGATAAGCGACACGAGAAGATTAAAGCGGTTATGGTCAGCATCATTGATGATCGTGAAGAGAAAATTATCCTGCGGACGCACGCCCGGAGCGAGCACTTCAGCAATCCTCACCCATTTCTCTTCATATGCGGCAGGCAGTATGTAGAATGCAGCAAGAGCTGCGCCGAGCAAGACGGCAATTCCGCCATGCAGCAGCACTCGCGGCGAACGGCGAACAAGGGCCACAATAACGACGAGCAGGACTAGCGAATAATTGACCATGACCGCTGACGGAGCATTGGTCAACCAGGCTGCAGCAACGACCAATCCCAGAGGAACGATCATCCCGCAGCCTTCACGCGCAATGCGGAGCACACACAAGAGCAACAGAGGAAGCAACGCGCCCGCCAGCAGCTCGGCGAATGCGCTTCGCCAGTACACGATAACAATGTAGTAGGGATTGGCTGCGTATAAGGCGGCGGCAAAAATCGCATCATTCCGTCCCAGACATCTCCGTGCGAGAATAAACATCGACAATCCCGATGCGCAGAGCGCAACCCAGATGTACACTCCTGGCGCCATCTTCCAGGGCAGCAGCGCGCCGAGCGCTGCGCCCAGAGTCCAGGAAGCCGGCGGGTAGAACACAAATCGCGCTTCGCCATAACCCCAGTGAGCCAGCGCGGCCCAGCGCGGATAAACAATGCCTTGCTTCCACTGTCCCAGTACTTCCATCCAGGAAAACAAGTGGAATTCAAAATCGTGTCCCGAGGGATTACCTTTAAGAAAGAATGGCACGATGACGGCGAATGCCGCGGCCATGATGGTGAGCAGGGGCAAAAGAAAAAGCGGGCTTGCTTCGGGTGAGAGTAGGGAATCGGCGCTCGCTTTGCCTGCTGGACTTGCCTGTGAAGGGTCCCGTTTCAGCCTTTTGCTCCAAGTTGAATTTGTCCTCAGCAAACAGTCAGAAAAGAAGATACCGCAAAGCTTTCGAGGATTGGTGCTGTTCCTCAGATCAATTTCCGCTGCACGCAAGATGCTTCGCGCCTAAGTGTTGGGTAGCATGACGCCCGAGCACAGACCGGCTTAGAGGAGCAGCACGAAGCGAAAAGGGAATGGGCTCAGCCTACGACGAAGCGGTCGCTGAGCTCCGCTGTTGGCGCAGTTCCGTCATGAACTGTTCGCGATCCATTGTTTGTTCGGTGCGGAGCAGTTCCAGCAGGAAGTCTTCTTCGCTCTTGGAGTCATTGCTGGACTTGAACTCCGCCGCGTCGGCCACCAGCGAGCGTGGCGAAATCAACAGCTCGGGCAGTGTTCCGGCCCGACTCTTCAGAAATTGAATAAACTCCCTGACCTTCTCCCGCTGCTCGTTCGTGCGCCAAGGGAACTCAATGCCCATGCCAAATCCAGGATGCATGACCCGCACCAGGCCTTCAGCATGACACCCCATTTCTGCCGCCTTCAGGCAGAGATCGAGCAGCGCGCGTTCGGGAAACGGCGATTCCGTTTCCACGTAGCAACCGCCCAGACTTAAGGCGGTGAGCTTGCCCTGAGAAAAGATTTCGGCATCATCCGTCGGAGCTTGGGGAGAATTCGCAACCAGCCACTCTTTCAAAATCGTGCTTTGAGTCTCCGGCATATCCAGGAAGCGCACTCCAGACTGTCCGTTCGGAGTCGCCCACGAAACTTGACCCTGGGCTTCGATTTCGGCGCTACCACCGGGCAGAGTGAAACGAAAACTGACAACCCCGGATGGGCACAGCGGCTGAGCGGCGAGAACATCCATCCCGCTTTCACTGAGATCCAGCATGATGCCTTCAATTTCATTTGTGTCGGCCACGCTGAGCACAACTGACGCCTGGACTGGCACGCGAAAGGCTCGGCGACGCTCACGCTTCAGCATCGCAGTGGCTGCCCTGAGGCAGCCCATGGCTTGTTCGACGAGAATTGGTTTGTTGAGAGCGAAATGTGCGCCGGCACCAAAGACACTTCGCACTTTTGATTCATCGCTGATCAAGGCCACGATCACCAGGCCGTTTCCACGGGCGGGATGGGTTGCGCTTCGCAGCACAAGGGCGGCAGCTTCGGGCTGGTCGAAATCCACGATTACTTCATCGAACTTCTGCGCAGCGAGCCGCCCGGCAGCAATTTCGGGATCACTGGAGCGCTCCACGGGAACGCCGAAGCCAGCCAGAATCCGGCTAAGAGCTTCAGAGGCGTTGTCGTCCTTGGAAACCAGCAGCGCCTGAAGAGTCATAGCGCAATTACTCCGAATCCGGCTTGATTAGGGCCAACGCGGAGCAACTCCACGCGGCTTGGGAGGCGCCGTTTGAGTGCCAGCCTGCCCTGCGGCAGCTTGGGCCACCATGACATTCGGCTCATGAAGTTCTTCCGCCACTTCTCCAAGCACCACATTGTCTTCATCTTCTTCGTTCTCGGCGAGCAGAGGGGCGACCTCACGCAGCTTTTCGACCGCTTGTTGCAGCAGCTCAACCTGCTTCCCCAATTGTGCGTACTTTGTTTGCTTGCGCCGCAAGACCTCGTGAATGTCTTTCATTAAAATCCCCTTGCTCGCAATCTAAGTACCCAAAGATTAGTCGTCAACGGTAATTACCCTTTGCAGGATTACTGCGGTAACCCGTGACCAGCACATAACGATAGGTATACCCCGCTTCGGCAAGTTGAAAGCCTTGAGATCTGGTTAATAGCACTACGTAGCAGAACATGATTGCTTGTGCTGGACAAAGGAAGCGTGAGGAACATGGAAAAGCCCCGCCTAATGGCAGGGCTGGAGTTACCTCGAGCTTTCTCAGGTCAGCTTACTACTAAGTTCTCATTCGCCGGCGTACCAGGCCCGCGATGCTCACGAGGCCCGAGCCCAGCAAACCAAGAGTGCCAGGTTCTGGGACCACGACGTTGCTGTTTCCACTGGCGATTACCGCGGAGCCGTTAAAGAAACCCTTGCCGGTATTGACCGTCAACTGGATGGTTGCACCATTCATACCCCCGCCACTGATTGCGCCGTGCAGGGTGTACGCGTGCATACCATTTGCCAAGGTGATCAGCGTCCAAGTCACGGGGCTGCTGAACGAGCCGTTGAAAATCACGCCGTTCGTGCCGCTGATCTTGAAGCTGCCGCCTGCTGCAAAAGTGGCGCCACTGGCCAGCGAGCCGCTAGTCAGCGCTCCGGTCGTGAAGTACACACCACCCAGATTGGATCCGGTAATGAGTCCGCTCCCGTTTAACCCCTTGATGGCAATCAGTGTCGAGTCCGTCAAAGATAAACCGCTGTTGCTCCCCGACAGCGTGCCTCCAGAATTTGCAAAATCTATTTCATTCGCCCAAGCTGCCATCGGCAAGACCGATGCCAAAAACGCCAGCAAAACGAATCGCTTC
>Ga0099828_10001135_pt1 | contig 17381 bp, 14 predicted proteins | sample CZO8metaG_2_FD_79338 | JGI IMG/M metagenome (GOLD analysis project Ga0099828, IMG submission 79338) | Vadose zone soil microbial communities from the Eel River Critical Zone Observatory, Northern California, USA - CZOApr15con2H1.8 metaG | ecosystem: Environmental > Terrestrial > Soil > Vadose... | reverse complement strand
TTTCAACTGCACCGCCGCTCCCAAGGAGATCATAGACAGCCAGCTTTTCGGGCATAGACGCGGCGCGTTCACAGGCGCGACGACAAATTATCCAGGAATTATCAAGGCTGCCGATGGAGGCACTTTGTTCCTCGATGAAATCGGCGACCTGTCATTGGAAGTGCAGCCTAAGCTGATGCGCTTCCTGCAAGAAGGTGAGATTCAGCCACTCGGAGAGACGAAGCCCCTTCGAGTCGACGTGAGGATCCTTGCAGCAACCAACACCGAATTGGAGCGCGCCGTCCAGGACGGACGCTTCAGAGAGGACCTCTTCCACCGGCTTAATGTCATCCGCATACACGTGCCTCCGCTTCGTGACCGTCGAGAGGAAATCCCGGTTCTGGCGGCCCATTTCCTCGATCACTTCTCGTCTCGAGCCGGCAAACAACCGCTGACGATGACCCAGGAAGCGATAGACGCCCTCACTGAACATAACTGGCCGGGCAATGTTCGCCAACTGAGGAACGAAATAGAGAGAGTCGTCGCCTATGCAGTGGACGGCGCGCGAATATCCACCGAAGACCTCTCGCCCGAAGTAGTCCATCCGCGTAAGCAGGCTCGTTCGGACCGCTCGAGTTGGGGGGCTGATCAGACTCAAGCAACGCCTGGCGACAACAGGCACCGCAGAAGTACGAATGCCGGCGGGTTCAATGGTCAGAACGACGGAACCTCGCGGTTGAAGCTCAAAGAGGCGACTGCTGTGCTTGAGCGGGAGTTGATCGAAGAGGCGCTGGCTCGCAACAGAAACAATCTCTCTCGGACCGCTATCGACCTCGGCCTCTCTCGCAGGGGCCTGAGGCTTAAGCTCGCGCAGCTTGGGATTCAAAAAGAGGCCCGCGTTTGATCAGATTGTCAGATGTGCCATCGAACGCAAGATCTTGAAAATGCTTCAAAAAAGCTTGACACGCGGCCGTTTTGAAAATATGATCGCAGTCTGACTGTTAGTGGTAGTGTATCAGGACGCAGGGAGTTTCAAAAGAGAGAGCCTCCCCCTGGCTCCTTTTTGAATAGGGCTTGGTGCGATTGTTACATCGGGAGCGTTCAGGTTCGGCTTGACGAAGTCTAGGATCGGGGCAGCAGGAGACCGAAGGTCAAGGACGTTGCGAGCGCCGGAGCAGCACAATGGTTGGGTTGTTGCAATGAATCGGCGCTGCTCGGAGCGAGGTAGAAGATGAACACAGGCAGACTGCTCAATAAGATGCGAAGCATGCGAATAGTTGTTGTGTTACTGGTCCTGCTCCTCGGCTACGGTGCAGTTGCTTACTCACCGCAAGCGGCAACCCCGATTCAGCTCTATTCAGTCAACCTTGGTGGCGTCACCGGTGTAGCCAACAACACAGTTCTCGCCTTTGACAGGTTCCTTTTGGTGGCGCCTTTCTGGCCTACGGCCGGAGTGTCCGATAACGGTGACCTCGACCTAACCAAGCTCGATAATCGGACCCTTTACGTAGTTGATACGAAGAAGCCGAACAGCCCGGTCTTGTCAAAAGATCTCTCCGCGTGGGACTCAAAGCAAGGCGTGCCAAAGACGATCTACTTCCCCTCAAAGATCGTGTTCGATCCTAACAGCAGCAACGTTTATGTAAGAGGCACGCGCTTCGAAGAGAGGAACGGCGAGGTCACGCCGATAGATGTAATCGCATACGTGCACTTGAGCGTCGATGACAGCTTCAAGCCCATCCTCGATACTAACGTCATCCCGATTGACATTAAAGGCGTGTCGGCCGACTACACCAGCAACGCACCGCTGGACTTTGCACTCGGTGCTAATGGCAATCTGGTTTTTACAAATGGCGCGTCAATATTCTCGTACAACCTTAGTCAAGGGTATTTGTATCAGAGCGATATCGTCCATCCAAGCACGTACGGCCCAGACGACAGCATCTCCTTCCTCGACGTTGATCAGGCAACGAATGTTGTAACCGTTTGTGAGAATATTAAGTCGGTAGGCGAAGACACCGTTGTCAGGGTTTCGTCCTATATCTCGTTTTACAAGTTGGCGGACAACGGCACGTTGCCGTTCTTGAAACGAGTGTTTGCGGACCACTTACCTGAGGGAACCTCGTTAGCGAGCGGAAGTAATATTGCCATTGTTTCCGATTCGGATTCAGAATCCGCTTTCTTTGTCACAAACGACGGCTCGCTGTGCACGGTGGATCTCCTCAGCGAGGGCTCCTCGGCGACTGTTAAGCAGCTTTACACATTCCCGGGATTAGCCCAGCTTGATCCGAGCGCTGCGAACCCGCTTTTAATCCAGTACGACCCCTCGACGAAGTCAATCGGAATTGTAAAGCGTGGCTTCACCATACAGATTTCTCGACCACTCAACGGGAAACGCGGTCGCATTTCTCGTCCCCTGAATATAACCTCTCATAGTTCCGTGCTGGCGATGGCCAAGCTCAGCAAGAAGAACAAAGTTGCGTCGACCAACTCATTCAGCCAGGACTTCGCGGGCGAAGGCGGTATTTCTAACTTCGTCAGCGGGCCGAACTCGCAGTGGCTCATTTCGACTTACTCAGGAAAACTCTACTCGATTGGAATCGCAAGCGACTTGCAGAATTCCCAGCTCCAATACCTTGGGCCGATTGGCTCTAGAATCGATCGAGTCGAGTACTACGCCAATCGCACCAGCGTTGTAGCCATAAGCTCGTTCACGCTGGAAGATAACGGCTTACAGGTAGCGTCTCCGGGCTCAGTGGTCATCGGTAAAATGTCAAACGCCCAGACCGAGTCTGGCAACGCTATACTACAGGCTCTTCTGCCAACGGCCTCGGTTCTCGGCAGGCCCACGCCGGCGATCCGAAGACCGTGCAATATCCGACGCTAGACCACCGCTCGGTTGGGCGAGTCTGGCCCGGCGAGCTTAGTGCAAATTTTTCGAGGAGAAGGGAAGGCCGACGTAGCCTTCCCTTCGTTTTGCTCTGGGGTAATATAAGAATCTCTTTTGTCGCACCCACCTTGTAGTTACGGACTCTACCGCCGATTCCGTCCAAGGCAGGCGGCCACTTACTTTACCTTGAAGCGCTACCCGACAGAATAGGGACAGTGCTATACTTTTTTCAATTCCAGAATGTCTAAACAAGGCCGGGCATCTTCGAGTTTGCGAAAAAGCACTTCCAGGTCACCGTTGGAGTCCTCTCAGTGGGCCTCTGTTCTTGATTCGCTTTCTGACGCCATCAGCGTACACGGCGAAACTGGCGAGATAGTATGGGCGAACAAGACGCTATGCAAGTTATACCGCAGGTCGTTCTCTGAACTGAGAGGTCTGAGTTGCCAGCAAGTCTTTCATGGAGATGATTCGCACTGCACACATGAGAAAGTATTAGCAACAGGAACTCCCTTGCAACTCGACGGTGAAGTCGGTGTGTCGGGCAGAGTTTTCTCGGTAACTATTGAGCCCCTTCTAGACGAACGCGGTAAGACCGGTGGCTTCGCGAGGGTGATGCACGACGTTACCGCCACGCGCCAAGCCAAGGATCAATTGCTGCAGGCGGAACGGTTTGCAACCTTAGGTCAGTTGTTTTCAGGACTCGCACACGACGTAGGAACCCCTCTTAACATTATCTCGGGCTACTCCGAGTTCCTGTTAATGCGAGCGCAGCCTGACGATCCTGGCCACAAGGAATTATCCGCTATACTCCATCAGACAAGGCGCATCGCCGTGCTTTTCGAGGAAGCGCTCGAACTGACGCGGCTTCCGCATGGCCGAACGGGCGCCATCGATATAGAATCTCTACTGGCCGGCTCGCTCAATTTGGCAGAGCACTATCTGCGTAAGGCTGGTGTTAAAGCCGAACTGACTTGCAGAATCAGCACGCCGCTGATATATGGAGAAGCGTCTCAGTTCAAACAGGCTTTCTTTAATCTTGTGGTGAATACCGGCCGGCAGGTTGAAGATGGAGGAAATCTCGATGTAGTAATTGATCAGCCGCCGAACATGCCCGAGTTTTTGGCGGTGGAATTGTGGGGAACCGAGGCGGGCGCACGCGGGCACGACTTTTCTCGCTCTCTGGCAAGCTTATTCGGCGCACCGAGCGAAGTCGTAAAATCAGGACTAGGGTTATCGCTCGCCAAGGATATACTGGATAAGGCGGGAGCAAGAATAACTTTCGGGGGACCTCGGGAGAATAGCATCCCGCTCGTTGTTTACCTACCCACGAAGTCCGGCACTCGGCCATAGCGAGATTTCGACAACGTCGATCGCGAGAACTATGAATCAGCGAATATTAATTGTCGAAGACGAAGCCCCGATGTGCGAGCTTCTCACGTCATTCTTTTCCGAAAGAGCCTACAAGGTCGACACGGCGCAGGATGGCGAGCATGCAATAGCTCGGCTTCAAGAGCAGGACTATGCACTGGTCATAACAGACATCAAGCTGCCAGGTATGAGCGGTCTCGAACTGCTCGCAAGAGTCCGAGTCGACTGGCCTGAGCTCGTGGTCATTATTATGACGGCCTTCAGCTCTATTTCTTCTGCGGTCGAAGCTATGAAGCTGGGAGCTGAAGACTACATCGGAAAACCGTTTCAACTCGATGAACTGGCCATCACAGTTGAGAAGGCCTTAGAGCGGCGCAGCCTGCGCCGCGAAGTCAGGGAACTTCGCGCCGAGGTCAGAGGGCGATATAACTTCTCGAATATCGTAGGCCGCAGCAAACCCATGCAGCAGTTGTTTGAGGTAATAAAGCGAATCGCGGCTCGCAGGGATGCTTCGGCATTGATAATAGGGTCTACCGGAACGGGCAAGGAACTGGTGGCGCGCGCGATTCACTACAACTCGGATCGCAAGGACGCTCCATTCATGCCGATAAACTGTTCGGCAATCCCGGACACCTTGCTGGAATCTGAATTGTTTGGCCACCAAAAAGGCGCCTTCACCGGCGCGCACGAAACCAGGCGCGGCCTGATTGAAGAGGCGCAAGGCGGGACCGTGTTCCTCGACGAGATCAACACGCTTTCGCCGAGTCTTCAGGTGAAGCTGTTGCGGGTCCTCCAGGAGCGCGTCGTGAGGAGAGTCGGTGGGCGAGAGAACATACCCATCGATATTCGACTGGTGTCTGCGAGCAATCAGGATCTAGAAGAGGCGGTCAAACGGAGCGAGTTCCGACAAGATCTGTTTTATCGGTTGAATGTCGTTCCGGTGCGTCTTCCCGACTTAAAGGACAGGAGTGAAGATATCCCGCTTCTCGTACACCACTTCTTGCAGAAGTTTGCGCAGCAGCACGGCGAGCCTCAACGTCGTTTCTCGAATGAGGCTATGCGAGTTCTAATGACGCACGCGTGGCCGGGCAATGTGAGAGAACTCGAGAATGCCGTCGAACACGCGCTGACAATGGGCGCGGGCGAGACTCTGTTGCCTGAAGACCTGCCCGTGAGCGTCACTGCTCCTGAACGCGACATAGTGCACGAGGCTACGCTGGACGACGTAACACTCGCCGAGGTCGAGCGCCGATACATTCTGCGCATTCTCGAAAAGATGGGCCGCCATCAAATCAAAACCGCAACGGTGCTGGGCATAGACCGCCGCACGCTTTATCGGCGGCTTCGTCAATACGGACACGCCGGGCGCATCCGAGCTGAAGAGGGTGAAGAAGATCTCGATGAACCCATAGAGAACAATCCGGTGCGGGCAAGGGCCTCAATGTGAGTGCGGTTCCGATCCGGTCTGGTAGCTTTTATGAAAGAAGAAGCAAAAACCAAAGAATCGTCCAAGGCAAACGAAGCCGAAGTCCGCAGTTCGCCACAGCGTCATCCGTCGCGGAACCTCGAACCTCGTGCCAGGGGTTACGGCATAGGCGGCGGGTATGAGAGGCCCTATCGTAACCGCCCTGCGCCACCCAGCGGAGAAAGCGTCTCGTACGGACCGCTTCCACACTCGGGATACTATGGAGCCGGTGCCGGGTCGGAGCGGTTCGAGCGCGGCCGTGCGGGCTACAATCAAGAACTTCCCTGGTACGGCCCGCAGTACGGGGAAAAGACAAGCGGCCGGCGCGAGGAAGGATAGCTCGCATTTTCTCAACCGCAACCCCGTAGATCACTTTCCGCCGGCGAGGTAACGGGCTGCCTGATCTTCCTGTTTTGTGTATCCAGTAATCTTTTCTATTCGCCAGCCATCGCCGTCTCGCGCAAGGATGAAACCCGAGAATTCTCGCTGCGGATTTCCAGACGAACTGGCGAAATTATAAGTTAGCGTCGCGCTGGTGTATGCTTTGTCTGGAGAATTCTGATTAGTATAGAACAAATCCATTGTAATGTTTGTGACCCCTTGGCCTTTCACATACTCTTCAATCGCCTTCTTGGCTTTGCTCTCGTTGCTCGAGCAGGAAGTCATCGCCAAGGGTGTTCCAAGGGATAGTACAAACAGAGCGAAAAGTGCAGTACGGCTTTGGGAGCGTCTATTCGTCATGAGTACTCTTTTAACCCGCCGCGCCCTATATTTTCAAGCAGTGTCCGACGAAAACCTGACGGCGCATCTCATGGAGGCTTTCACATGGGCTTATATATAAAACAGCTTTTGGCTGGCCGGGATTTTGGCGCATCGGATTACTTTGCTGCGCAGATGGCCAACTTCGTCTACCTGATCGGTGACGACGAACAAAAGCTGTGCATGGTCGTAGACCCGGCCTGGGACATTCGAGGGATCTTAGACTTCGTTGACCGAGAAGACATGACCCTAACGGGCGCGCTCGTCACTCACTACCACCCGGACCACGTGGGTGGAAACATTTTCGGCCACAACATAGCCGGGCTGGCGGAATTGATCTCGCTGCGGCCCGTAAAGGTTCACGTAAACAAGGCCGAGAATGAAGGAGTCAAAAAAGTAACCGGTCTTTCGGACACCGACGTTGAAGCCCACTATGGCGGCGACGAAATCACTATCGGGAACGTCGCGGTAAACCTTCTTCATACTCCCGGACACACACCGGGCAGCCAATGCTTCCTCGCTGCTTCAGCGCTGATTTCCGGTGATACGTTGTTCATCGGCGGATGCGGACGGGTCGATCTTCCGGGCGGGAATGCCGAAGATATGTACCGCTCGCTGACACAGGTTCTGTCAAAGCTGCCATTGGAGACCATTTTATTTCCCGGGCACAACTATGCTTCAAAGCCTGTCAGCACGATCGGCGACGAGAAGAAAGAGAACCACTATCTGCAAATCAGCAGCCTTGAGGACTGGAAAGGATTGATGGGCGGGCTGTAGCTGATGAACAGCAGACCGGAGCGACCGGCCAAAGCGGTCGAAAAGGAAGTCTTCTTTCTATTTATCGGCCAACCAGTCTCCGCAGAATTGTATTGACTGCGTCCCCAGAATAGTCATAATAGCGGCATCTGCGCGCGCCCCAGACGGCTGCTCCCACCTCGTGCCCTGTGTTTTCGAAGTCCGCGGTGAATCGACCACTCTACAGCTAAGAGTTCGCCGACTCCTGCCCCTTTGCCTCCCCTAAACTCAAACTCGGTTTGCGGTGTTATGGTCAAGCCGGCATTCACTCGAAGTCTACCTTACCGGTGAGGCCAATCCGTGAGAAAGAAGAAATGCCATGATGGAAGCAAGCAGAGAACATGCCAGCGCGGCTCAAAATCCGGTTGAAGAGCACTCGATGTTGAGCAATTCCCGTCCGAAACTTCTCGGCGTCAAGCTCGGCGCCTTGGCCGTCACGCTCGCCAGCGCGTTCAGCGTTGCTGGTTTTGTCTCTACTTACCTCAGCTTCAATGCCTCTTCTGTAGACCCCAGCGCCCTTGTGTCGAGAGCCGCGACGACCAACGCTGTCGCCGCCGCGATCCTTGCGTTCGTCTGCGTGTATGTTGCCGGTCTGGTACTCGCCAAGAAAATCTCGAGGAGATTGGAGAAGTTCAATATCGCTACTCGCGAGGCGTCAGCCGGCAACCTCGAGGTTCGAGTCGACACCTCGACTGGCTTGATCTTTGAGAGTCTTGCTCGCAACTTCAATGCAATGATGGACCGCATGAATCTCAGTGCCCACGCCGAGGCTGCGCAAAAGCAATCGTTGCTCGCAATCATCAAAGCCATTGAAAGCTCGGGAGACGCGATCACTGTCGCCGATGCCAGTCAAGAACGCACCTATTACAACAAGAGGTTTGTTGAGCTGTTCGGCTACTCCATCGAAGAATTGAACAAAACTGACGGTAAGGCGCCTCTATGCGTCGATCCGACAGTTGCCGACAACGTCTCCACCGCCGTCAACAGCGGCGATTCGTGGTCGGGAGAAATCGAGATGCGCACGCGCAGCGGCAAGGTCATACCCGTGGCGCTACGCGCGGATGCTATCAAAGACGAGCACGGAAGGGTAACCGGCCGGATTGAAATCCACACGGACATCACGCAACGCAAACGCGCCGAGTTGCTTCAGTCCGGGCTGTATCGCGTGGCAGAGATGACCGGCTCAACCGCGCGCGCGCACGACTTCTTCAGCGCGGTCCACCGAATCATCGGCGAGTTGATGTACGCGGGAAACTTTTTCATCGCGCTGTATGACCCTTCGACGCAATTGGTGAGCTTCCCGTATTTCGTTGATGAAGTCGACGACACGCCTCCACCTCGAAGGCTCAAGAGAGGAATGACCGAGTACGTGCTTCGAACCGGAAAGCCGCTTCTAGCGCCGCGCGAGAAAATGCAGGCGATGATCGGGCTTGGCGAGATCGAAGTCATCGGCACGCAGCCTGTTTATTGGCTGGGCATTCCGCTCAAGGCGGGAGAAGAGACTATCGGCGTGCTCGCGGTCCAGAGCTATACCGAAAGCGTAAAGTTCGAAGAAACCGAAAAAGACGTGTTGTGCTTCGTCTCACAGCACATAGCCAATGCGTTGGATCGAAAGCGCGCCGAGGATGCGCTGCGACAAAGCGAGGAAAAATACCGAACAATCCTCGAGAGCATCGAGGACGGCTACTACGAAGTTGATCTCGCGGGCAACTTCACTTTTTTCAATGAGCCTGTGTGCAAGACCCTGGGGTATCCGGCAGAGGAACTCGCCGGGTTGAACAACCGCCAGTTCATGGCCCCTGAGTCCGCACAAAGGGTCTATAAGGAGTTCAACAAGGTAGCACTAACCGGAGAGCCAAGCCGTGACTTCGCTTACGAGGTGATTGCGAAAAATGGGACGAGAAGGTTCGTCGAGTCGTCGGTTTCTCTCAAGAGGGATGCGTCCGGCAGGCCTGAGGGCTTTCGAGGGGTCGTCCGCGATGTGACCGCGAGACGAGTGGCGGAAGCGAGCTTAGAGCGCAACCTGAAGGAATTCTTGCAAATAGTCTCCTCAGTCTCGGAAGGCGATCTGACCAAACGTGGTATCGAAGCGGACGACACCCTCGGAAGTGTCATCCAGTCGATAAACAAGATGCTTGACCATTTCAGCACGATGCTGACTGAGGTCAAACAGATCGGTCTATCGGTCTCCTCTAGCGCTACGGAGATACTGGCTGCAGCCGAACAGATTGCAGTCGGATCCCAGCGACAGGCAGATGAGATAACAAACACATCGAGCGCCGTGGAAGAGATGGCCGCTTCGATGAATCAAGTTTCAAGAAACGCCGAAGCCTCAGCCGATGCCGCCCGGCGCGCGCTCGAGATGGCAGAGCACGGAGACAAGTCTGTCCACGATACGTCGGAAGCGATGTCCAGAATCGATTCGGCAGTCCAACAAACGGCCGAGAAGATGAGGTTGCTCGGCCTTCGCAGCTCGGAGATATCAGAGATCATCGACCTGATCGATGAGATCGCGGCGCAGACAAACCTGCTCGCCTTGAACGCTGCGATCGAAGCGGCTCACGCCGGGGAGGCTGGACTGGGCTTCAGCGTTGTGGCCGACGAGATCCGTAAGCTTGCGGAGAGATCCGCGCGCGCGACGAAAGACGTCGGCACGCTCATCAAGAGCATTCAGAATGAGACGTCGGAAGCGCTGACCGCAATGGAAGTCGGAATGAAAGAGGTCCGCGGCGGCAGTCATCTTGCCAGCCAGGCGAGCCGCGCGCTTCAAGACATTTCAGTGGCCGTGCGCCAGTCATCGGAGTTGATCGAGGAAATCTCAGCCGCATCGGAGGAACAAGCCCGGGTCACGAGTAACGTCGCGGGTGCGATGCAGACGATTTCCAGCATTACTCTTGAAACCTCGGCCGGCGCTCACGAAACCGCGCAAACGATCGAAGGGATGGTCGGGCTTGCGGATCGGTTGAACAAGGCAATCTCGCAGTTCAAGGTTAAGGACGACTACATTCATCCGTTCTCGTACGATGTTCCGGGCTCGACGGGTCGCCACGGCAATGGATCCACCATTGCGCGCTATCCGCAGGGTGACTGAATCGGCGCACCCACAAAGAAGGGGAGGGAAGTAGTGTTGGCAAGACGACAACTAGTGGTCTTCAAAGTCGGAGCGGAAGAGTTCGCCGTCGACATAATGCTCACGAAAGAGGTCGTGCTGATGCGCGAAATAACGGCTGTGCCCGAAAGCGAGTCTTATGTTGAAGGCGTAATGAACCTTCGCGGGAGTCTGGTGCCGGTGCTTGATCTCAGAAAGAGGCTCCGCGCAACCGCAGCAAACGCGCACGCTGACCATCGAATAATCATAGCGAATCTCGATGGCACAACGGCTGGCTTGATAGTGGACGGCGCTTCCGAAGTCTTAAGAGTCAGCGATGATTTGATCGAGCCTGTACCGGAACTCATTTCTGAAATGGGCGCCACTTACGTAGAAGGAGTGATCAACCTGAACAATAGATTTATCACATTGATTGATCTGAGGAAGGCGCTCTCCGACGAGATTGTTCGGGAGCTGGATGACGTAATTAAAGTCCTGCACAGTGGAAGACGACAACTAGCTCCCGCCCAGGCTGTTCAGCAACAAGCTGCTGATCGGAGTTTATGACATCGGACGCTTCATATCAGTTTCCGTCGGGGCCACTCTGTCCGAGCATTCTCTCCGACAATGAGTTCAGGTTGTTCCGCGATCTCATTTACGAAGAATGCGGTGTGAGTTTAGGTGTCGAAAAGAGAACGTTTCTCGAGGCCAGATTGAGGCGCCGGGTGGACGAGCTGGGTATCAAGAACGGATACGAATACTACAGCCTGATCACCACTGCTCAGGGCAGATCTCAAGAGCTTCCGAGGTTGCTGGACTCGCTGATGATATGCGAAACCTCGTTCTTCAGGAACCAGCCGCAGTTCCAACTGCTGAAGGAGGTCGTATTGCCCGAGATCGTGGCGAAGAAAGAGAGGGCCGGCACAAGACTGCTGCGGGTATGGAGCGCGGGATGCTCGACGGGGCAGGAGCCTTACAGCGCGGTGATGGCTTTGTTGGACTCGATCCCGGACTGCGAGTCCTGGACAATTCGCGTCTTCGCCTCGGACCTTTCGTTCACCGCGCTCGAGCGGGCACAATGCGGCTTATATCGCGCCGACCAGCTCAAGGGAGTTGAACCGGGCTGTGTTGCGAAATACTTTCGACAAGAGAACGGTCACTATCTGATCAGCGAGGGCGTCAGGAAACGAGTGATATTCGATTATCACAATTTGAAACACGATAACGGCCTTCGCGGCCTCGACATAGTCTTTTGCCGGAACGTCATGATCTATTTTGATGCCGAGGAGCAGCGAAGGCTGGTCAATCGTTTTTCGAATTGCCTTGTGCCGGGAGGATTCCTCTTTTTGGGACACGCGGAAAGCCTTCAGGGTCTGTCGACACGGTTCACGATGTTGCATCGCAACAAGGGGATTGCTTACAGACTCGAAAGATGAACGGCGAGGAGCCGGATGCTAGATGGGTGATCTGACTACATCAGAACTTGATCAGTTGCTTGCGGTCTTTCGCGACCAGTCTCTTCAGATCCTTGAGGAGATGGGTCAGGACTTGCTCGCGCTCGAATCAAATCCGGCCGACGCTGACGCGATGACGAGGCTCCGTCGAGGGGCGCACACAATCAAAGGCGATTCTGCGTGCATAGGCCTTGACGGCGCTACACAAGTCGCTCACCAAATAGAAGACGTGTTCGATGCGGTGCTCAATAGGCGGATCGCGTTTGATCGCCGGTCCGTGGATGTGACGCTCAGGAGCCTCGATGCGTTGAGAACGGCGATCGGCGGCGAACGGGTCGGGGATGTGCCGGCTGCCAAAGCAGCGGCGATGGTCGAAATACTGACGGGGATTCGGAAGAATGACGAAATATCGGCTGACTATTCCGGAACGCGCAATGAAGATTCAACCACCCAGCGAGAGACCCAGTCGCGCAGTGACATAGATCCCGCAATCAAGCATCGCCGTGAATACGTCCGCATCGAGGCGGCGAAAGTAGACGCGCTCTTGAACCTTGCCGGGGAGATGGTGATCGCCCGGTCAGTCATCAATCAGATCGGACCCGAGCTTGAGCGCGCGTTTCCGAAGAATGAGATGGTCAGTCGATTCAGCACTGCAAGCGGTCAAATGGGCAAGCTCATTGCCGAACTGCAAAAGAGCGTGCTGAAGATGCGAATGGTAACGATCGATCATGTATTTCGTAAATTCGCGCGACCAATGCGGGAGCTTGCGACCGAACACGGTAAAGAACTGGAGCTGCAAATAAGCGGAGGCGAGACCGAGCTCGATCGCGCATTGGTTGACTTGCTCTACGAACCGCTCCTGCATCTCCTTCGCAACGCCGTGGACCACGGGCTCGAAACTCCGGACGAGCGCCGAAGCGCGGGTAAGCCGGAGATCGGCAAAATCGCGATGCGCGCGTATCACGAGGGAAATCAGGTAGTCGTTGAAGTCAGCGATGACGGCCGGGGAATTGATCCCGCTGCCGTGAAAGCGAAAGCGCTTCAAGCCGGTTCAATAACAGAACAAGAAGCCCGGGAGATGCCGGACGAAGAAGCAGTGCGGTTGGTTTTCCTTCAAGGGCTGTCGACGGCAAAGGAAATCACTCAATTGTCGGGGCGGGGAATTGGGGCAGCCGCCGTCAAAAGCGCGGTCGAGCAGTTGCGTGGCAGCGTGTCCGTGAGAAGCGAAGCCGGTGCTCAGACATGTTTCACGCTTCGTATGCCGCTCACGCTGGCGATCATAAAAGCCTTGCTGTTCAGCGCCGCGGGGCAGCTCCTGGCTTTGCCGCTGCTCGCCGTGAGCGAGATCGCGCGGGCGAACGCTTCCGACATCATTCAGCTCAACGGCATTGAACATTATCGATTGCGCGAGCGTCTCATCTCGTTGGTTCGGCCCGGTGTTGTGCTGTCGTTCGATCGGCGCAAGGGCGGCCGCGGCGCGGCGATTAGAAACGAAGGGTCGTCGTTTTTTCTCATCGTTCTAGCCGCCGGGAACAAGGGCTACGCCGTGGTCGCGGATGAGTTGATAGGCGAGCAGGAACTCGTGATTAAACCGCTCGACAGCCGGTGGGTGCAAAACGAAGCGCTCGCGGGAGCATCGCTGCTGGGAGACGGACGTGTAGTCCTGATTATGGACCCGGAGATGATCTTTCGCACGGCTGTCAAATACGAGCGAGGGAGAGCCAACAGTGAGGAAGCCTATGCAATATGAAAGGAAAACAATTCGAGTCATCGTGGTCGACGATTCTGCGCTCATGCGAAAGCTGATTTCGAACCTCCTCGAAAAGGATCCGGAGATCGAGGTCATAGCCACCGCGATTGACGGCTGCTTCGCTTTGACGAAGGTCGAGCAGTTGAACCCGGACGTAGTCACATTGGACGTCGATATGCCAAGAATGGACGGGATGACGGCGCTGGGCGAGATGGTTTCGAAGTATCACACGCCGGTAGTGATGCTGAGCTCGCTCACGACGCGAGGAGCTGCGTTGACTATGCAGGCGCTCGAGAAGGGAGCCGTAGATTTTGTATGTAAGCCTATAAATAGCGCGCGGCTTGGCGACATGGCCGATGACCTTATTCTGAAAGTAAAGGGCGCGGCGCGCGCAAACCTGGTTGCGATGAGCGCGCAGCCCTCCCCGGCGCCGGTCAAGAAGACTCTTTCGATCGCCGGGCAGGGCACGGGCTCCGGTAGAATTGTGGCAATCGGCGCATCATCGGGCGGGCCTCATGCATTGCGGTATTTGCTGCCGCGAATACCTGCTAATTTGGACGCGGGTATCGTGATCGTACAGCACATGCCGAAAAGCTTCACAGGAATGCTGGCTCACTGGCTGAACGAGATTTGTGAGTTGGAAGTGAAGGAGGCGGAATCCGGCGACTTAGCCCTGCCTGGCAGAGTCCTGATCGCGCCCGGCAGCTCGCATATGAGAATCAGAAGGACCCCAAGCGGCCATGAAGTCTTGTTAGAAGACGGCGCCTTGGTGAATGGTCACAAACCTTCGGTCGACGTCTTGTTCAATTCCGTCGCAAGTGAGTGCGGGACGCGGGCAACCGCCGTGCTCATGACCGGGATGGGAAGCGACGGGGCGCTGGGACTCGGAGAGATCAAGAAAGCCGGCGGCTACACCGTCGCACAGGATAAAGAAAGTTGCGCGGTGTACGGGATGCCGCGCGCTGCAATCGAGAAAGGGTACGCGGATGAAATCGTGCCGCTCATCGATATGGCCTCACATTTGTTGTCTAAGGTGGGACGGCTTGCTGAATTGGAGAACAGTTATGCATTCAATTGACGAAGTGCCACCGATCGCGAAATCTCCCCTCACTTGTTTAATTGTCGATGATTCGGCTTTTATGCGATTTCACCTGCGGCGAATGATGGATTCGTTCGACGGCGTGATCGCAAGCGAAGCGGCCAACGGCAGCGAAGCCATTCGCGAATACGGCCGCCTCAGACCTGACATCGTGCTGATGGACATCGTCATGCCAGGCATGGAAGGCGTTGAGACGGTGAAGAGGATATGCGACGCGGACCCCAAAGCAAGGGTCATCATGATCAGCTCTGTCAGCTACAAAGAGAAAGTGGCTGAGGCGATCGCAGCAGGTGCAAAGTGGTTCATTCCCAAGCCAGTGACCACGGAAGAGCTCCGAAGAGCGATCGAGAATGTCTTGTCTTCGTCTTGAACCAACTTCGCCGACGGGAATAATATGAGACTAGACTTTGTAAGAATATTCGTCGACTCGACCGCCAAGCTTTTCAAGGAATTGGCCGGGCCGACAGCCGACGTATCCTCACTAACGATGAGGCCAAGCCCGGTGGCCGGAAGGGAAGTAATGGCCATCATAGGCCTTTCAGGCGAAGCGCAGGGACGAGTCATTTTCGATATGGATCTGTTCACAGCGGTCCAGCTCGCCGGACACATGCTCGGAGAGCCGTCGCCCGGGATGACTCCGTTGGTTCGAAGCTCGATAGCCGAACTAGCTTCAATGGCGATCGGGCGAGCGATATCGCAGATCAACGACAACGGCACAAGACTAAGCATGAGCCCGCCCACGGTGATAACAGGTTCGAATCTGGTCAGCTACGACCAATGTTTCGAGACGCTGGTCGCGCCGATTCACACGGTTTACGGCGAGGTGCGAGTGAACATAACGATTCAGGATCTTGATTGACGCACTAGGCCGGTACAAAAGATCGGGTACAGGAGAGCTTTCCAAGCTCGCGGGTGCGGCAAAGAGGCCGGTCACGAAACCAGCCGCTCCCGCTTCACGAACAACGAATCCAGATCCAGCCCGAACATTTACTCAACGCAACGGGGCATCGCCTTAGTTAGCCTAAAGCTAATATTCGACGTATTAGTTGCGTCTGATAATAGATATTATGTAAATCAGGGCTTTGCCTCAATAATCCATCCTGCCACGATTTAAATGTGATGCCGCTGCTGCATGTGTGTCAAGTCTCAATCAGCTTTTACGAAAACCATTGCGTCGTTTTGGTCAGGATCGCCCAAAGTCACATGTATAAGATATGGCGGTTTCTGTCCTCGCAAGCTCATACTGGTATTCCAAGCGCGGAACGCTAATTCGATCTCCCAACTCTTATCATCTGGATGCTGGCCAACATTCCATTTTCCGGAGCTCGATTCAAAAGACCCGTGCGATCTTCCGAACCCATCCCGCCACCAGTCCGGCATGTCAAACAACTCGAACGTCCCGTCGGAGCGGAGTACTATCCGTGTATGCATCCTGGACGTGTCGTATCCCCCGCCTGTGCGCATGTAAGCCAGCGTAGCAGCGTCTGGAACCCACCTACCGATGAGGTCGGTCTCGTTGGGCCTAGTGCGCGTGTAGGTTCCAGAATAAGGATCGCCTTGACATCCAACCAGCATCATAGTGAAGCAAAGAAACCACCAGAGTTGGCAAGGTCTTGAAGCCACGCTTAGTGTCGTATTAGACATTAGATACCAACCCAGAGAAGCAGAACCAACAAACAACGTAAGGTGTCTTGAGGAGCACCGGTTTGCGCGATAGCTTAGATGCTGTCAACAATCGATTAACCAAATCGAATCGATAAAGCAAGCGCAAGCAGATCGACATCTGCGCTATTTTCCGCAAGGGTTTGCCTCACTCCACCAGAAAGTCTGGCTCTGATTCGCCATCGGGCCCTCTCCTCTCTTTACATCCTGAACACCGGGAAAGTGATAGAGGAAAGAATGAAGACCCGTCACATTATAGGCCGTGAACATAGCACTGCTGTCGGGGTAGCCCTGAATAGTTAGCTGAAAGGAGCCGACAAACTGCCTAGTCATGTTAGTACCAGATGTAATGGGCCCATCTGCGGCACCTATGCGTCCGAACCTTGTATTCTCCTGTAGGTATGCGCCACCGCCGGCCGTCACTTTTTGGCAGTATCTCTCTCGCAGAGCATCCACCGCAGGTGACGTACGCAGTTCCTTCGTGATTGGTTCGTCGGGCCCGAATTGCCGATCCTTCGGACCATTCGAAAATAGCCAATCAATGGCCAACCCCAACCAACTTGTTCCCTGCGGCGGTGCTGCTTGCATCGAAGGCCAAACTCCGTCTAGGTTTACCGGAAAGTGCATAGGATCGGGAGTCAGATCTTTCAATACTTTGTAGACCATGCCGTTTATTACGATGCTCTCGTCCGTTGGTGCGACATCGGAGGGCGACAGGTTTGTTATCTGCGGACCGTCATTGAACGCCAATAACATGTTACTCCCCGCAGAGCCTGCCGTGACGGGTCTAAAGGTGTACTCGCTAGCCTGAGGGTTGAAGAGGGCTAGGCCAACATATCTCTGCTGTGAGCGACTCCAAACCCCCGCCGTGCTCGGCGTCTGATACTCGTACGGATCAGTCGCAACCCCGGCACCCGCATTCACCTGGCTCATCGCCAAGCTGCACGGCGCGACGAAGCCATCTATCGTGCAGCCCCCTGACAAATCTGTCGGATCGCCATTCTTCGGATACATCAACCCGGGATCAGTCCCGTCTCCGCTTGGTCCAGGGTCTTCAAGCCCTACGCTGCTG
>Ga0099828_10001132_pt1 | contig 17395 bp, 14 predicted proteins | sample CZO8metaG_2_FD_79338 | JGI IMG/M metagenome (GOLD analysis project Ga0099828, IMG submission 79338) | Vadose zone soil microbial communities from the Eel River Critical Zone Observatory, Northern California, USA - CZOApr15con2H1.8 metaG | ecosystem: Environmental > Terrestrial > Soil > Vadose... | reverse complement strand
GCGTCGGCCTCGCCGTCGCGCTTGTCAATGATCCCGTTCTTGTTTTCCTAGACGAGCCTACTACTGGTCTGGATCCTCGAGCTCGGCGTGATGTGTGGTATGTTATCGAACGATTGAAGAAACAGGGAAAGACAGTCTTCCTCACAACCCACTACATGGATGAAGCCGAGTACCTAGCCGATACTGTGTCGATCATTGACCATGGACAGATAATCGCGTCGGGAACGCCAGACCAGCTGATAGACACCCATGGCGGGAAAAAGACGCTAATCATCAGAGACGCAGGAGAAGAGGGGCTCAAACAATTACCTATCGGCTTACCGAAGGCTGAGCTTAGAAACGCGGGAGACATTGCCGTCCCATTGAACAATGGCGAACTCACCAGCATCCTCATGAGCTTAGGACAGACCCCCCTGCACGACAAAGAAATAGAAGTCAGACGCCCGACCCTAGACGACGTCTTCCTCAACCTCACCGGGCATAGAGTCTCGGAGGAGGGAAACTAGACATGAGGAGCAGAATAATCACCATAATCAGAGGACATTTCAAGAGCTGGTACCGTAGCAAGAGCAACATTTTCTGGACCATAGCCTTCCCACTCCTCCTCATCGTCCTCTTCGGAGCAATATTCGGAAGCGGAAGCACCAAGTTCGACCTCTACCTCCAAAACCAGGATCTTAATGCGAACACGCCAACCCCATACTCTCAGCAGTACATTAGTGTCCTGAACGACACTGGGGCTTTCAACCTCCACACGGTCGCCGCCGGACAAACGGTTCAACAAGCCCTAGACTATGTCAAGAATGATGCTCAGCTTCATAATCGAGGCCAGAGACTGCTAATCGTACCAGTAGGTTTTGCCAGCGAGCTATACTCGACAAAGAACGCCAACATCAGCCTATTCATTGACCAGAGCGACCAAGCCTCCCAATCTCTGAAGGGAATAGTCTTCGCGGCCACCAACTCCTATGCCTCGCATCTCTCCAACTCAACGACGAGCATCAACGTCCAGCAAACAAACCTTGTAACTCGGAACATCCGCTACATTGACTTCTTCATCCCTGGAGTTATCGGTATGACTCTCCTCACCACTGGTGTCTTTGGCGCTGTCAACACCAACGGCAGGTATCGAGAGCTGAAGATCATCAAGAAGCTCGCCACTACACCCCTCAGCAAGATCGAATGGATACTCGGGATGGTTGGATACCAGATGATTCTAGCCACCATATCACTCGTCGTCATCCTCTTCTTCGGCTATGCGATCTTCGGGGTGACTGCGACAATAGACATCTATACGGTCGGATTGGTGGTTGCAGCCGCCCTCCTTTTTCCAGGCATCGGCATGGTACTTGCAAACTTCGTGAAGGAAGCGGAGAGCGCGGACGCTGCAGCCAACGCGATAACATTCCCGATGATGTTCTTGGCCGGAACCTTCTGGCCACGCGAGACATTGCCAGACATCATGAAGGTCATAGCCAACTTCATGCCACTAACCTACGTGAACGACGGACTTAGAGACGCGTTGATTTATGCGCAGCCAGCCCAAGCCTTGACCAATACACTCATCGCACTCGGCCTAGCAGCGTTTTTCATAGTACTAGGCAGTCTACTGATGAACTGGAAAGAAGAATAGAGGAAAGCTGTCCAACAACACTGGTCCGAAATCACTAAGATCAGATCCTCCACTCGCTCGGGCTCTTCTATCAAAGCTTCAATTAGAACCGCAAACCGCGTCGAATAGAACCTAGAATGAACCTTGCGGAAAAACTCGCAGACTATGTTCATTCTACAAACTACCAGAATGTTCCGGAAAATGTTGTTCATGAAACCAAGAAACGAATCATCGACAGTCTAGGCTGCGCGATCGGCGCCTTCAGTGCGGATCCAGTCAAGATCTCCCGTAAAGTAGCAGAAACCACGCGAGACAGCCAGGGCTCAACTCTCTTCGGGACTAGAAAGAAGACCAGTCCCGATCTCGCTGCGTTTGTTAACGGGATAATGGTGCGATACTTCGATTATAACGACACATACCTGTCCAAGGAGCCCGCGCACCCCAGCGACAATATCGGCCCGTGCTTCTCCGTCGCGGAATCGGAGCGGGCAACCGGAAAGGATCTTCTGATCGCCATCGTTCTAGCGTACGAGATTCAGTGCAGGCTCTGTGATGCAGCAGACATTAGGCATCGAGGCTGGGACCACGTATGCTACGGCCTACCCTCAACCGCCCTCGCCGCCGGCAAACTCATGGAATTAGATCCGGAAGAAATGACTCAGGCAGTGAATCTCGCTTTGAACTCTCACATTACGATGAGGCAGGTGAGAGCCGGAGAACTATCCATGTGGAAGGGATGCTCATTCGCAAACGCCGCACGAAACGGAGTCTTCTCTGCCCTACTCGCACGAGAGGGCATGACAGGTCCCTCGCCTATCTTCGAGGGAGAGATGGGATTCTTCAAACAAGTATCAGGACCCTTCGAGATGAACACTGACGATTTCGGAGGAAGAAACGGATCATTCAAAATCGCAGAAACGTATCTGAAATTCTTTCCCGCGGAGATCCATTCCCAGACTTCCATCTGGGCAGCGCTCGAGGCAAGGAAGGAGATTGAGAAGCCAGCAGATATCCTCTCGGTGGAGATTGCATCACATGAAGCTGGCTATACCATACTTGGCAAGGATCCTGAGAAATGGAATCCGCTGACGAAAGAGACTGCAGACCACAGCCTCCCATACATTGTCGGGATGGCGTTGCTAGAGGGAAAGATTGACAATTCAACATATTCTGAAAAGAAGTACCGAGATCCTAAGATTCTCGACTTTCTGAAAAGAATCACAGTTGTCGAAGACAAGACCCTGAGTTCAATGTATCCGGAAGCGGTCCCGAACAGAGTCACGGTGAAGCTCTCAACCGGAAAGGTTGTGTCGAAACAAGTCGACTACCACAAGGGTCATCCCAAGAATTCTATGAGTGACCAAGATGTGGAGGAGAAGTTCCAGAGGCTTACGAGGAAGATTCTCGATGGGAATCATGCCAGAAGAATTCTTAATGCTGCTTGGAACCTTGAGAAGGCGAAGGATGTCTCGAAAGTAGTCTCGATGATGACTCTCCGTTAGGATCCTACGTCCTTATCTGGTCCCGGGATAGCTGAGACGTTTTCCTTTCCAAATATCGCTGTCTCCCCAGAGTCCCAGACGCCAGGCGTTTAACTCGACAATTTGCGAATGGTCGATGAAGAGGTTCACGTCCTTTCCGAAAGTCTTGAGGTACCATTTGAAGACGGGAGGGTCCGAAGCCTCAAACATCCAGGTGTGGTAGCCGAACTTGTCCACGAGCTTCTTGACCACATCCTTCCGCCATTTGCTTGGTGGGAGATCTTCGGTGATTCCTTCTGATTCGAGCATGAGAATCTTCGCTCCCGCATCGAGATGCGCCGTCGTCTCCTTGACCACATCTGCAATGGTTCTCATCTTCGTCTTGTAACCAACGATGTGGGTCCCCGCACCAGCGCCTATCATCATCGACACCTCTGGTTTCGCTTTCATTCCTAGCTCTTGGACCCGTCTGACTATTGCAACTTTGTCTTCCAGCTTGATAGGTGCGAGGCCGCTCGAGACTTCAACCATGTCAAATTCTAATGATTTGCATTCTTCTAGATACTTGTCAACCGCGTCCGGTCCCTGGACAATGACCCGTTCAACGAATCCTCCAGTTGAGACGTAAACGTTATGCTGGTGGCAGAGCTGGATCATCTTCTGGGTCTTGTCGCGGGCGAGAAGACGCATGCTCCCGCCTGCGAACTTGAAGCCGTCAACATACTCTCCCCAATCGTCTAGCAAGTCGCGGAGATAGCCGTAGGTCACGGGAGTGTAGTAGGGACCCCTGAACTCGATAACTCCGGTCTTCCGGGGCTTCTCAGGTAGCTCTTTCAGCTTGACAAAATCGAAGGTCTTACTCTCAGGACTCAACGTGCGAAGCACATCTCGCTCATGGGCAGTTGCTAGGTGGCGTATGTCTAGTTTTCGGTAACTATCTTGCGATTTGATCCCGATGAACTAGGACTGGAATGAAGAATCCCCTGCTACGAGTGATAGAGGTGAGAGGGTTATGGTCGGACTCGGCCAGTCACGAAGTGTTTGTCTAAATCTTCCGCGACGAGGTTGTAGGATTTGACGAGCTTCCGGATCTCTAGCTCAAGCGGGTCCTCCTTGGGCTTCTTCTCATCGAGAGGAACCCCGACAACCATGCAGAACCACTCAGCCAGCTCCCTGGAGTCGGCGAAGACGAACATGTTGCCATCACTGGTTGAGACCGTCCAACCATTCTCGACCTGGTCTATCTTGTAGGATGCCCGAATGGTTCTAATCGTCGACTGCTTGTCCATGATTGTCTTTTCCCCAGACTATGCCTACGAGTTTGTTTTCGACTCCCGAGGCCGAGATTCTACCTTGTATGATTCCTGACGGAATCGGGAATATTAGAATGGTGTTCCCAGCGTGAAAATGCTAATACTATCAGAGCCTTTCGAAGTCTTCCAGGGAATCACAGCCGATGGAACGGACGCAGGCTTAACTAACGAAATACTAGTCGAAAGTCTCGTCTGTTATCTTTTCTTCTTCTACTAACTTTCTTTTTCTGTTATCTTTTTCTCGACCCCCCGGGGGGGTATGTCAAAACAAAAAAGTCCTTCACACTTTTCGCCCGGAAAAACAATCCTTTAACCCGAGAACAACCCGAATAGCCCTGGCCAATCCTTGTTTCCAAAGCCAGAGCGGCTTCGTATCGGCTGTAGCGGCTGGTCCTACCAGGACTGGGTCGGACCCTTCTATCCCAGAGACGCGAAACCCGGCGACTATCTCAAGCTCTATTCAAGCGTCTTCAACGCTGTCGAAATAGACTCCACTTACTACCGCACACCCTCACCACTAATGGTGGCTAACTGGCGGAAGGTAACCCCGCAAGCCTTCGTCTTCACTGCCAAGTTTCCGAAGAAGATAACCCACGAGCTGAAGCTGAGGGATAGCCTCGCCCAACTGGAACGGTACTACAAATCCATCTCAGAACTAAAAGAGAAGCTTGGTCCCTTGCTAATCCAGCTTCCACCATCCTTCAATTACAAGAAGGACAAAGAAGCCCTGGAAATTTTCGCTGGCCAGATTGACCAGAAGTATGAGCATGCGATAGAGTTCAGAAACAAGTCATGGTTCAAACCCGAGATCTACAAAATACTCGAGAACAACAACATAGCGCTGGCCTGGTCGGAGAACCAGTACGCATCCACCCCGCCAGAAGCAACCTCTGACATAGCCTATCTCCGAATGGTGGGAGACAGGACCATCACCAACTTCGGCGGCACACAGAAAGACCAGTCCCAAGTACTGAAGAAGTGGTACGACACGCTGGAGGAAAAATCGAACCTCTTCAAGCAGGGATTCATCTTCTTCAACAACCACTTTGCAGGATTCGGACCCGGAAGCGTCAACGAGTTCCGACGACTAGCGGGACTAGCAGAGTTAGACTGGAAAGGAATGTCGACTGAAGCCGGACCATTACAAAGCAGCATCAGCCAATTCCAACAGTAGCGCCCGTGAGCGCCGTGAATGATAGCATTCAGCGTTCAGAGGCTCGTGAGTCAGGCCGGATGGAGGCTTTCAGCGACGGTGTCTTCGCCTTTGCGATGACTCTACTAGTCTTGGGACTTAGAGACCCTACAATGGGTTCGACAGGTTCTCTGCTCCAAGGACTGTTCGGCGAATGGCCGGCCTTCCTCGCTTTCGGAATAAGCTTCACAACAATTCTTGTTATGTGGATGAACCATCACAACCTGTTCACGTATATCAGGCGCATCGACGGACCGTTTATGCTTCTCAACGGATTGCTACTCTTAGCCGCAACACTGATTCCGTTCACAACATCCCTAGTCGCAGACCATATCACATCCGCGGACTCCGGCACAGCCGCCGAAGTCTACTCCGGAACGTTCCTCTTCGTGGCTTTGGCTTGGAATCTGCTCTGGCAATATGCAATCAGACATCCCGGAGTGTTGGCCAGCAGTGTTAGCAACGCGGAGATCAATACGACGACGCGTCAGTTCATTTTCGGGCCAATGCTTTACGCGGCCGCATTCGTAGCTGCCTTCTTCAGCGGGATCGCAAGTCTCGCTATCATCTTGCTCGTATTGGCGATTTACGCGTTCTTCGCGGCTATAACGACCATTGGTGGAAGGTCAATCGAAAGTGCTCAGGGTTGATTTTGGTCTAGCTTGAAGAGAACAGTTTTTCCTGTCCATATCTTGTGAGGGTCCATCTGCCAACCCTACCCGACTGTGACGCGGAGACTACTCTCTGTTTCAAGAGGAGTTTCAGATGATAGCCGACGCAACTCTGACTCAGCCCGGCTTTTTCGCTGATCTCTGGAATGTTGTTCTTTCCCTTCTCCATTATCTCGATAATCTTTGTCCTAGACGCTAGTCCCCTGCTAACATTCCTCATCCCTGACACGTACGCTCTCGGATGATAGGCAGGACTCAGACTCGGACCCTCAGGCGAAGTCGCCTACGAGCAACTTCTGCTGCTCCCTGTCCACCGGCAAAGCCTTGAAGGTCTCAGCCAGTTCAACCTTGATGAGTTCGAGTCGCTGACGATAGTATTCTCGGATATTGTAACGCTCAACCATTTCAGTCGCGACGTCGAGATACTTCTCGACGCCCCCTCGGAAGACCGTGGCTGCAAGCTTTCCACCGCATCTGTGGCAAGCTCCTCCTAGGGGGACACGCCGCGGCTTGAACCCACACTTTGTGCATCTGACTCGCTGGCTGGTGAAGGTTCGGAGATTGCCTACAAGATCTCTGAGGATGTGTGTTGACAGAACCTTGACGGCCACCTCTTCACCTTTGACCGCGACAATCTGATCTGCGAGATGGAGTTGAGCCTTGACCTTGTCAAGCATGGTGGGGAGTTCCTTGTAAGAACTGATTAGCCTTCCATTGTCAAGATCTTCTGTTGGATGTGTGAAGCCAATAGTCCAATGGTCCCCACCATTCCCAAGATTCGAGTTCAACGTCGGAACAAGACTCTCAACTTCACTCGGGTGCGCACCCTGCCATGTCTTCTCATAGAACTCGACGGGGAGTTGGGAGATGATCTCGATGTTGAGGGCCTGCCTCGCGACCTCTGCAGGATTGAGCAGCGGTGATAGCAGCAGCGGGGCATCCATTAAGCCACCGATTCTGTCAGGCATGAACTCTCGGGAGAAATTCAAGAGCACGTCTAGCAGGAGGGATACCGAGTCTTCGTCCCCGTCACAGTCCCGTCTCTTCGCCGCATGCCAGAATGGGTGGGCATAACAGACGCTCGCCTTGGTGAAGCCGACTATGCGACCGACAACGCCTACGGACGTGTGTGGAGAGAGGCCCACTACGAGGCGGCCTATTAGATCCTCGCTCTTTGACGCATAATAGAACCTCTCAAGGCCATAGTAAGAGGAGAGAAGATCATCGAGAAACTTGGAAGCTTTCAACAGATACTGCGCGCATGTCTCGGACACCACGAGATCTTGGACTTCGAGTGCGCAGAGCTGACCGGTAGATTCGAGTGGCTTGCCTTCCATGTCCTTCTCGTAACCGAGCAGGTGAGCTTTCTCGATCGAGAGACCCACTTCGCCCGGTCGAAACTGTGTCAGGATCGCATTTGTCGCGTCGAACCGGATCGTCCCGTCCTTGAAGATCGACACTTCCCTGCCAGCTCTCAACAATCCCTTCTCAAGAGGCTCCGGCGTCTTCGTCTTGTTTAGCAAGCCCTTCGTTCCCTTGATTATCTCAGGAGATTTCGCCAGTCCAACGCGTTTTACCGCGGCTTCCAATATCTCCTTGAGATCTACGGGCTTGCTCTTGTAAGAGACAGTCTCTACATTACAATTCTTGCAAAGTCCGAGCCCGGGCAAGCCACATCTTGGACAAGACTGGTGCTCAACTGTCAAACTCCCACACACGGGGCATCTGACGCGGGGCTCCCAGGCGTCGCAATTGGGACAGACTCTGTCGACAATATCCAGGCTGACGGCCAGTTTGCGTGAGGCCTCCACGATGTCACGGCGAATTCCTCCGAACTGGCCGGTCGGAAAGAGGCAGTGAACCTTTGGCGTCATGACGCGCTCCTTAGCCTTCTCCGGTCGACCCATACGGGCTCCAATATAATTCGGGGCCTTGCTCTTCACAGGGAATCCGGCGAGAAGGCTCAGATGTTCAAGAGTGCTTGACCCGTCAGGCCCTGGCTGTCGGTTCTCGGGTTTGAGAATTGCTCGAACTATGAGAGTCTCGTTCTCTCCGATCCTTATGGAGTCGTTTTCGACTCTGTGGGGAAGGCAAAGTCTCTCTAAGAGAGATTTGAGCATTGTATCGTTAGGGAGCAGAATAATCTCTCCGGGCGGGTCTGAGAACTCGAGAATTCTCTCCCGCAAGTATTGCAGCTCAACGGGTTTGATTGCATCCCAGAAGTGAGTGTAGAGGGGATGTAGGGGAACATTGAGGCTCCGGGAAATTTCCAACGCCTCTATCGCGGAGGGTTTTGTTGCTAGCGGAGTTGTGGCTAGACTGTGAAGGCGTTCTTTAGTAATCGAGAGCGGCGGAACCCCAGTATCAGCTTCGAACGTTTTCATCTTCTCAGCGAGAAGCTGGCTCCACCACTCCTCAACGAAGCCCGAAGGGACGAGCATGCGGTTGTTTTCTAGAAACTCGCCGTAACCAACTATGAGGTCGCCGAGAAAGAGGATTCTGTCAATCCGATCCTTGACGGCTCGGGCCTCACTTGGGTTATCGATCCTCACGACCGAACCATCCATCATCCTAACTACCGGTGGTTCGATCGAATCCACGGCCGTAACTATCCCCGCCTTGCCAGGACGCTCAGTTCTCATCTGAACTCCTACAGCCAAGAATCCTCCAAGAATCTCCATCGTCGCTGGATGGATCCCGATAGACGCTAGACCCGTGTTTCTCGCTCGGCCATACCTTACTCGAAATCCGCCTTGGGCTCCTGGAAATGCGAAGATGGGTCTACCGCCCACAACGTCCTCCATGAACATGAACTCCTTCGCCTCTTCCCCTTCAGCCGAGGACGTCTTGAGTGGGCGTAGCCAGTCCCAGCCTTCGAGGCTGAGCCTCTCAACGATACGGAGAACCTTTTGAGAACGGCCAAGGAGACCGTCATTGATGACTCGTAAGGCTCCGCCTCGGACCCTGTTGGTCTCTATTCGGGGAATGTTCCGGTTTACCGTCACTTCCACTGGGTCTGTTTCAACGCCGTTGGGCTCCACGGGAAGTCTTAGCATCGCATCATGCAATACAGTATCCGAGTTGCGATACTGGAACCTGGCAACGGCTCGCTCGTAGATTCGCAGCTCTTCGACGAATCGGCGGGCTTCACCCTCAGTTGCCTTGTAGGGCTGGAGGTTTAACCTGCGACGAACGTGATCTCCAACAATCATCGTCATTCCCATCTCAGTGCCGCCAGCAGATCGCATTGGGCCCGCAAAGTAGATGGCTAGATGTCTCGTGCGATCATCGTTTCTACGAATCCTGACATCGTGAATTCCTTGTATTGGAGCGACCGTCACTGCCTCGTCCAGAACTGCTAGAGCAGTGCGAACCGCTTGCTCAGCAGCCTGCTCTTCATCAAAGCTCCCGAAACGGCCGAGGACAATCTCTTCGCTCACCTTGAGAGCCGTCTCTTCTCGCGAGATTACTTTCACAAGTTCCCTGATTCGCTCAGCAATACCAATGGGACCAACTGCCTTCTCGACTCTCTCAGCCAGATCGTAGGTGGTCTGAGATTCAACCTTCGCCGACGGGTCCAGACCCTTCGATCTAGCTAAGCTGGCAAGCGAATATTGCCGATTGTACTCATCATGCAACATCCGGGCGTAAGGATTTGTGAGCCGATTCTCCAAAGGGTCCAAGCGCGTCGTGTCGACGAGCTTCCTGACGCATGTAATATGCTATTGGGGATTTCTAGCGACGGGAGCCTTCACTGTACCTGTTGCGACGAGGCCTCTGGAAAGTCTGCTGTTTAGCACCAGACCCACGATCAACACGAGAACTGCTGCGAGAAAGATATAGAACCCGATCTGGAACCCCCAAGCAACACCGATTCTCGGGGCCCCTAAAACCGACTCGCTCCCGATTGGTCCCGAAACGCAGAAGGGGGAAAGACAGTAGTTCATAGTGACATAGTCTATCGCGACTACGTAAACGACCGGTGCAAGAGCTGAGAGAACTAGTCCTGCCAGGAGATATCGCCTGAGAAGGGTAATGCTGCCGACTACGACCAGAGCCGTAGCTACAAGCACTAGGATCAAGACGGATACACTGGAAAGAGTAAAGTTCCATGAGACCGCGGATGCGCCAGGAACTTGTGAATTGAATCGGGGCGGATTCCAGATAGTCCAACGATGCGTCTGACTGGAGCCTATGCCTGAGAAGTCGAATCCCCACCAGGGTAGGAATACGCCGACCAAGGCTATCGCGGCAGCCAAGATAGACACGGGATTGACCCTCCACGAAACGATGGTCAAGCTATCCATTCGATTAACAACACCGAGCTTTAACCCTCTGGCTATCCTAACCTAGTCTGTCGTCCCTCAGCCGGCTTTAGGTCCGACAGGCGAGCTCCCACGAGCCGAATTCTTCGCCGATCCTTTTCGAATTCTCGAAAGAGAGATCTCACATATTCGCGAACAACATCTTGGTCGTCCACATAGCCAGTGTGAGTCTTTTCACGAGTGAAGGTCTGAAACCCCTCAAAGCGGACCTTGATACCCACGGTGCGGAAGAGCAACCTCTCCGCGAGGAGACGTTCGTGGACCTCTAAGACGAGAGACTCTAAGGCCTCTTTGACTACTGCCTTGTTCTGGATGTCGCGTTCAAAGGTCTGTTCGACACTGATGGACTTGCGGAGCGGCCTCTCCTCCACAGGTGTCTCTTCGATCCCATTAGCGATTCCCCACAACCAGACTCCGCCTTTTCCGAACCAGTCGGTAAGCTTTTTCGCGGGTATCTGGCTTACTTGTCCGATCGTTTCGACTCCATGCTCTTGCAAGAATTCAGTGGTCTTCTTTCCAACCCCACTAATCTTGCTTACTGACAATGGTTCAAGGAATGTTCTTACATCGTCTGGCCTAACCGCTGTCAGTCCGTCCGGCTTATTCATATCCGACGCCATTTTGGCAATTGACTTGTTGGGCGCGATCCCTACGCTGACCGTGAGTCCCTCAACATTCTTGAGTTCAGTCTTCACATTTCGCGCAAGTTTAATCGCTTCATCAAAACTAGGACACCTGTCACTCACATCCAGATAGACCTCGTCGATGCTCGTCTGCTCAAACCTGTCAGCAAACTTCCGCAACAGGCTCATTACTCGGTCAGAGGTTTCCCCATAGAATTCGAAATCCGGCCGAACATAGACACCTTGAGGACAGAGCTTGTAGGCCTGAGAGATTGGCATCCCCGAGCGAACACCGAACTTCCTCGCTTCGTACGAGCATGACATTACGACTCCACGACCATGACCGGCTTTTGGATCTGCGCCCACAATGAGGGGTTTTCCAGCGAGTGATGGGTTTCTCCTTATCTCACAAGATGGATAGAACGCGTCCAGGTCACAGTGCAATATGATCCTCGGACCTGGACTCGGAGGCAACAGCTTCTCAACATAATGATGGGATGGTAGGTTTTTTTCAGTTATGTTGGAAGGAAAGGGCTTGCCCAGCGCTGCTTAACGTTGGATGTTCCAGTGCCTGGCGTCCCAGTTCTAGATAACGGGCGAATTCGAGAAGACGATTCCCTGCTGAGTTATCTGATAGAAGTAGCCCCGGGACATTATTGGGTTCCGTCCTATTCTCAGCACCTTCATTGTCCCACCTTTCAATAGAATTTCGCCAGTCCGTTTCTTCATCTCAATAACCCCATCGGCCAGATTCGCTTTTGCATTTTCAAGCGATTCGTCCACAACTTCCGTGTGGAGGATCGCAATTGTCACCGCGCGCGCAATTCTAGTCGCGAACCGCATTACCTGTACATACTGGAAGACTTTCCGGGCCTCTGTAAGGAGGAAGAAGGGCGTGATAGAATCCATGACGATGATCTTAGGACCCATACCAGGCTTTAGCGCGAAATTCCGCCCGTAGCTCAGAAGGTCCTGAAACTTCAGAGTCTCATCAAGTATCTCAGAGGGGTCCATCTTCGGTAAAGACTCAGCCAATTTCTGAGCCCCGAGAGAGAACATGTCCACAAACTCGAGACGACCTTCCTGCTCGATCTTGTCAACAGCGATATGATGATCCTCTAATCCAAGCTTTACGATGTCAGCAGGATCATCAATACAATAGTAGAGGAGGCTACATCCTTGACGGATGAAGTTGGTCACTAGTTCTCGGACGAGCGACGATTTGCCGCTGCCAATCGGTCCCATCAAGGCGATCGCAGAGGGACGAGGAAAGCCCCCTCCCGTGACTTTGTCGAGAATAGGAATACCAGTCGGTTGGAGAGCCTCGACTCTGTGATCCTCCGTCGACCTCTTCAATAGAGACGCCCGTACCCTGAAGGGAAGAGTCCAGCTCTAGTTCGAAAGGGCGCTTGTAACCAGAATCAGTCTCGACAAGTGACACGTGAATGGAGGGTTACACGAATCCTCGACAGATCAGAGGACTTCGCTTTATTCGGCTCAGCTTTTATTAGATCCCCGAAGCTCGCTTCCGTTTCCCTATGATAATACTGGGCGGCTCAGCCTCAACCAGCCTCGCAGGGAAAGTTGCGAAGGATTTGGGCCAGAAACCGGCTGAGATCGAGATCAAGAGATTCCCCGATGGCGAGAAATACATTCGGATACGCGAAGATGTGAAGGGCAAAGATGTCGCGGTTATTCAGTCTCTGTATCGGTCGCCTGACGAGTACATTTTCGAGTACCTGATTATTGCCGACACGCTGAGAGATATGGGAGCCTCGTCGATCACAGGCGTTATACCATACCTAGCTTACGCGCGGCAGGACTCCCGATTCTATCCAGGAGAAGCTTTGACCTCAGCATCAGTCGCTAAACTATTCGAGGCAGCTGGGACTACTTCAGTCCTCACCGTCGACTGCCATCTTCACAGGCTCGGAGATGTGTCCAAAGTCTTCAAAGTTCCAGCAAAGAATTTGTCGGCGATGCCCTCGCTCGGCAAATACGCCCGGGAGAACCTGAGACCCCGCAGCCCCATTGTCGTGGCCCCGGATGAAGAGGCGGAACAGTGGGCTGGAACCGTGGCAAAGGAACTCGAAGCCGAACACACTCATTTCAGCAAGAGGCGAATTCGCGAAGAAGGACAGACATCTTCGAGGCTAGAGTTGGATACAGGGAACGCGGAGTTCAAAGGACGAGACGTTGTCTTCGCAGACGACATCATCAGCACCGGCGGAACGATCGCGGGAGCTGCTCGAGCTTGCAAGAAGAAAGGTGCAAAGCGTATGTTCGTTGTCTGCACTCACCCAGTCCTAGCGGAGGGCGCGATAAGACTCGTCAAGGCCGCCGGGGTCTCCAAGATAATTGCGACAGACACCATCCCAAGTCCAATTAGCAAAGTGTCAGTAGCCCCCGTTCTTGCTGCCGCGCTCAAAACCAGCCCATAGACTAATGTCAACGCTCGAAATCCCTGTCTTTGTTTGAACATTCATTAAGCCAATATCTGTAACACCATTCTTCGTCCCTTGTCCCCAGAACTCGCGATCACAGGCGCCCTCAACTGGGACGTCAATCTCTTCGTCAAACACTTACCTCTGTCCGGACAAGAGGTGGTTGTAGAGAAGATCGACAGGGTCCCGGGAGGCAAAGGAGGCAACGTAGCGGTAGCTGCTTCAAGAATACTGGGACAGGGGCGCGTCGCCCTGGTTGCCTGCTTAGGACGAGACGATGTAGGTAAGAAGCAGATTGCGATCTTGAAACAGGAAGGAGTTGACACTTCCGCAGTACAATTATTGGATCGATTTGAATCCGGCCAAGCCTACATTACAGTCGACGAGAAAGGAAGCAATGTCATCGAGACTCATTTCGGAGCGAACGCTGGACTGAAGCGTGAGCACTTGATGTTGCCGCCAGTCCAGTCGATTCTAGCAAGCATCCGCATGCTAGTTGTCATTGACCCTCCCCGGCATGTGGCAGGAAAATTGCTCGCCGAGGGTCGCCGGCTGGGAAGGTCAGTAATGTGGCACCCTGGGGTCCTGACAAGGTTTGGACTTGGGGAGTTCATAGATGACATGGAGGCACTGGACTATCTTATCCTTAACGAGCACGAAGCATCGTTATTTGCGGGGGTAAAGGGATTGGATAATTCGCTAGCTACACTTAGCAAGGTGGCACCCAAAGCGAAGATTCTCGTCACGTTGGGGAGTAGAGGGGCTGCGCTCTATTCCGCCAGAAAGTTGTCTAAGATCCGAAGAATTTCGCTAGAGAAGCTGGGACGTAAAGTGGTTAACACCACTGGAAGTGGAGATGCGTTTGTTGGGGCCTTTTCAGCCTACAAGGTTTTGGGCCTAGATGACATGACCGCGTTCCGCTATGCGAACATGGCAGGAGCATTGAAGGCTTGCCATCCGGAAACCCGTGGAAGCCCAACTAGGAAAGAACTGGAAGACGCGTACAAGAAATATTTTAGTTAGCGAGATTACGCGAGACTGACTGAACCGAGTGCTGATAGATCCGTAAGACTGTTCATCTTGATCATTGCGGCCGAGATGGTGTACAAAACGCTGCCAATGTACAACGACCTAGTTACATAGTAAGCAGCGTTAGTGTAGTTAGGCAGTTCGCCACTCGCCAAGTGAGTGATGCTGCCTCTGAGGGCGATTCCGTTCTGAAGAGTAACCTGAAAGACGTATGCTCCTTGGAAAATTGCTCCCGAGTAGCCTGTCGAGATGAGGCTTGCTGAGACCTGGCCAACTACTTCGACGGGTATGACAAAAAGGTTTAGCGCTCTGTCGAAGAGAACGGCTTTCTGGTCTGTTAGAGCTGGAGAGTCCGTGTCCCGATCTCCCGCCGTGAAGTCGCTCATGTCTGTTGGATTGTTGGGGTTGGTGACGTCGAAGAGAGAAAGTTTCAGTCCTTGGAAGAGTGCAGCGTTCTCCCAAGCCACGTCTGTGGCAGACTTCCCTACTCCGATAAGGTGGGTGTTGTCGTATGGTTGTAGATAGTCTGAGACACCCGTTACGTTCAACTGTCCAAGAAGAGACGGCGTACTCGGGTTTTGAAGGTCGATTACGAATAGCGGGTCGAGCCTCTTGAAGGTCACCAGGTAGGCACGGTCTCCCATGAAACGGGCAGCATAGAATGCCTCGCCCGGTGAGAGTCCTTCGAGTTTGCCTACCCGGTCCATTGCCAAGTTCAGAACGTACAGGTTGGTCTGGGAGCCGCCGAAGTCGTAGTTGGATGTGACTACGCGGAAGTAGCCTCCGTTCTCGTCCATGGAAAACTGGTTCAACACATGTCCAGTCACTGTTCCAGTCGCTTCATATTTGACGTCGGTCTGGCTTATGCTAATTCGATGTATCACAGTCTGCTCTGTTGAGTCCCATGTTGGCTGTGTTAGGAAGATGTTCATGAGAGATACGTAGATTGTGCTGCTCGTTCCGAGGAGGTAAGTCTCAACTGTTGGGGCTGGGTTGTTCTGATCAATATCAAGAGCGAGGATAGTGGTATAGCTGAATGCTCGATCTGAGACGTCGGAATGGTAGACGTGCGTCGCGACAGTCTGGATCAAGCGACCGTTGACGACTGTCAGCGGAAGAGTCTGATTCGACCATGCGGGAGTACTAGTTACTATGTACGCGAAGGTTCCGATCTGGCGCGCCCCGACGAAGGTTCCGTTAACAGTGACGGTTGTCTGGAGCAAGGGACTGGAGCGGTTGGTAAGGTCGTAGACAGAGAGCGAGATATTCTGAACTTGCGGCAGCATTGGTCTGTAGTAGGCCGTAGGGTATGCGATTCCCGTTGATGCGCCTCCGAATCTTCTGACTCCACATGCTCCGTATGTGCTGTAGACAGTTCTAGGGGCCTCACCTACAATTGCCAGCCGATTTCCGCTTAGGAAAATCCCGTCGATTGTCTGGTTCAATACTGATATTCTTGATACTAATTGTGAGTTGGTGACCGGGTATGCGCTGACTACTACCACCGTGTTGTTCGATACGGTGTAAATGTATCGCCCATCAGTTTTCACGGTGTCTAGCTCGTCAACACCTGCGACCTGGTTGTTGGTTTCAGAGTGAGACGGCGCCGAGTTCACGGAAGACGTTTCAGTCACAGACCCCGCGTCCAATGCAGCGGGGAGTGCCGCGCCCTGGTTCTGGAGTCCAAACGTGTTGACCTGTCGATTGTATTGCATAGTATAGGTGGGACCGCAGTTGCTCCTCGTGAGCAAGAAACGTTCGAGGTCTTGGTACGAGCTGAACCTCACCATTCCATGTGCCGATTGGGCAGTGAGGATTAGTGATAGTGGAAGAATACCGCCTAGGGTCAATAGAATCAGTAAGGCTACTTTGGCTCTCTGTCTCATCTTGTCCGCTCCAGCGGCCAATCATATGGCGATTCTCAGCTTAATCCCAGCGTTTAGAACGAAGCGTCCAGGAACCAGAACGACCTAGTATGCATTTCAGAACGCGATAGCTCACGCCCAAAGAGGCGATCCATAATAATTTGGAAGCATCCCAAAGCGCGAGGCTCTTGTTTCAAGGGCAAGATTGAATTGAACGATATCCCGAATAGTCACTCGAAGATTCTTGCAGGAAGGAAAGGACAGAATCATTGAGTCGGAGCTAAAGGGGCTCACTCTTCGGATTTACTGGCACATACTGAGCTTGAACAAGAAGGAGACGATCGGGATCCGCTCCATTCAGCGGGCTCTCGGACTCAGTAGCCCAAGCGTCGCCTCTCACCACCTTGAAAAATTGAAGAGTCTGGGTCTTCTTGAGAAGGATCCGACCGGTGAATACCGGCTGGTCGGCCATGTCAAAGTGGGAATACTACAAAACTTCGTCGGATTTCTCGGGGTCCTTCTCCCACGCTATCTCTTCTACTCAACCATGTTCACTGCAATGTTGATTCTCTACCCGATAATCTATCCTCCCAATTTTTCAGCTCACAACATCATGGCGTTTGTTTTCGGAGCATCCGCGGTTGTTGTTTCTTGGAACGAAACATTCAGGGTCTGGAGGATGAGGCCGTTCTGATGTCAGTACAGCATGTTCTAAGGTGTGGGATTATGCGGGACGACGCCCTCCATGCTGGTGCGAGAGAGAACGCGACGCGAGACAAAAGGAGGGTTGGGCGATGACGAGTTCACGGATCGCTATGCGATTGGCTCTCGGCATTGTCT
>Ga0099828_10001129_pt1 | contig 17409 bp, 14 predicted proteins | sample CZO8metaG_2_FD_79338 | JGI IMG/M metagenome (GOLD analysis project Ga0099828, IMG submission 79338) | Vadose zone soil microbial communities from the Eel River Critical Zone Observatory, Northern California, USA - CZOApr15con2H1.8 metaG | ecosystem: Environmental > Terrestrial > Soil > Vadose... | reverse complement strand
TGCGTGTTCGCGCCGGGCGTGAAGGAACGCGATCTGATCGAAAAATTGGTAGAGACCATCGCCGCGCCGATTAATGTTCTCGTGACACCGGGTTGTCCCTCGATTCCGGAACTCGAGAGGCTCGGCGTGGCACGGGCGAGCATCGGCTCGGGCGTGATGCGGTCGGCGCTGGGGCTGGTGCGACGAATCGGCAAAGAGTTGTTGGAGACCGGGACATACGCGTCCACGTTCGAGGGAGCAATTCCGTTTGCGGAAGTCAACGCTCTGCTGGCGCGGAGTGCGCCTGAGGCAAAGAGAAGCGCTCGCCCTTGATGCTCACCGTTGCGCGCGATCATACGGCAAACGGGTGACCTCAACATGCCGGAGAACTCAGGATTACTTCGCGTCTTGAACAATGAGATTGTGGCTTGCCGGAAATGTCCGCGTCTCGTGGCGTACCGGGAAAAAGTCGCGCGGGAAAAGCGGCTGGCGTATCGGGATTGGACATACTGGGGCAAGCCGGTTCCTGGATTCGGCGACCCGCAGGCGCACCTGCTCATTGTGGGGCTAGCGCCTGGCGCGCACGGCTCGAATCGCACCGGACGAATGTTTACCGGTGATCGCTCGGGCGTCTTTTTGTATCAGGCGCTGTACGACGCAGGATTTGCAAGCCAGCCGACTGCGGTGAGCTGCGACGACGGTTTGCGACTGAAGAATGTTTACATTGCGGCGGCGGCGCGCTGCGCTCCTCCAGACAACAAGCCGCTGCCATCCGAAATTTTAAATTGCCGGGGATACCTGGAACGCGAGATCGACATATTGCGGCCTAGGGCTGTGCTTGCGCTGGGAAAAATTGGCTGGGATGTTTTTTGGGGAATCCTGAAACATCGCGGAGCGATTCCGGCACGGGTGGCATATCGATTCGCGCACGGCGCGGAAGTGGACCTGCCGGAGGCGCGGATGCGGCTGTTTGGCGTCTACCATCCGAGCCAGCAGAATACGCAGACGGGGCTGCTGACTCCGGCGATGTATGCGAAGGTGCTGCGGCGCGTCCGGCGATTTCTCGAGCGAGACCCAAGACCCAACACAGAGAGCATGGAGCAGAAGCAGAAACGCTAACGCAGAGACGCAGAGGGCGTTGAGTTGCGCCTAGAATGAAGTGTCTGGATTGGATGGCAGCATTGGCGGCGCGGGCCGACAGGCACTGGCGAGGCGCGCCAGGCTTTGTTGTGACCGCGCTGTATACCAAATGAATTCAACGACATAGCGGCCGCCTGAAGATGCCAGCATTGGCTGGCCGGGTGCATTGATGGAGGTGTGTTTCGAATGAGGAGGCAGGAATGAAGCGCAGGAGCATCAGGCTTCTTGGCGCCGCGTGCGTCATGGCATTACTCGGATTTGGCTCGGCGGCGACGGCACTCGCACAGGACCAGACGCAGGATTCACCGGCGGCCGCAGAGCAGCCCGGGCGGCCGGCGGATGGACGCCGTCGCGCCGATCTGCCCGTGGAGGCGTATGCGGTGGTCCCCGGCACGAAATTCCTGGTGCGGCTGGAAGATGAGCTGGGCACCAAGGAAACCCGCGAGAAGAAACGCTTTAAAGTGACAACATTGGAACCGCTGGAAGCGGGCAGCGGAATCTATCTTCCGCCCGGCGCGGAGATTCGGGGACACGTGAGCCGCGTCGAGTCGGCGGGAATTGCCGGGCGAGCGAAGATCTGGCTTACGTTTGATGAGATCCGCACCAAATTCGCGACGTTGCCCATCGTGGCGGAAGTGGTGAGCGTGCCGGGCGATCACAGCGTGAAAACGGGAACTGCGCAGCACGAGGGATTGATCGAGGGGCGCACCAGCACGCAGCAAGCGGCAGCGGAAGCGGCAGCAGCGGGCGCAGCAATTGGCGCGGTCAAGGGTGTGAAGGACAAAGACAAGAAAGAAGCCGCGCAAGGGGCAGCAGTGGCTGCGATCGCGGCGTATCTGATGGAATCGGGCCGCGGCCACGAAATCGATTTGCCGAAGGGCGCCAAGCTGGAGTTGGAGCTGGAGCGAGCGTTGTATTTGTGGAAGGAATGAGGCCGCGGTTCGAAAGAGCTGACGCAGGGCCGTCCGGTTATTAGACATCCCGCCAAGCAGGGGCGCAGCGTGCCTGCCTGCCGCAGGCGGGCTGCGCGCCTACGTCTTTCATATGCTTGGCAAGCGGCTACGCGGCTTGTTACAGTCAAAGTATCCAGCCTATGCAGAAATCACATACGCCAAGTGTACTCAGGGAGAGGCAGAGCCGCATGGGCGACGAAACGAAAATGGCGGTGCGCGCGGTTGAGACCGGAGAGCGAAAAGACCGCGTCCTGATTGTCGAAGACGAAGACAACGCGCGAAAAGGCTACGAGCAACTGCTGCAAAAATGGGGCTATGACGTTCTAGGCGTGCCCAGCGCCGAAGACGTGCTGGCAAGATTTGCCAGCTACCAGCCGGACACGCTGATTGCCGACGTGGAGCTGCCGGGCATGAACGGGCTGGACCTGCTGAAGCAGTTGGGCGCGGATCTGCACGATGTGCCGGCGATCATCATTACCGGAAAAGGAAACGACGAGCGTGCTGTTGCGGCCATTGAGGCGGGTGCCTTCTGGTACATCGAAAAGCCGCTGAAGGGGCCGGTGTTGCGCGCGCTGTTGGACCGCGCGCTGAGCAAAGCGCGCGACGCGCGGCAATTGGCGGTGTTGCAGAGGCAGTTGCGCGAAACGGGGCGGCTCGGCGATTTGGTCGGTGGGTCTAAGTCGATGCAGGACGTGATGCGCATCGTGGAGATGGCGGCGCCCAGCTCGGCGTCAGTATTAATTACAGGCGAAACGGGTTCCGGCAAGGAAATCGTTGCGCGAACGATTCACAAGCTTTCGCCGCGTGCCGGCGGGCCGTTCGTGGCCATCAACTGCTCGGCAATTCCTGAAACGCTGATGGAGAGCGAAATTTTCGGGCACGAACGCGGGGCTTTCACCGGCGCTGCGGAGCGCCGCATCGGGTGCTTCGAGCTGGCCGATGGCGGAACCTTGCTGCTCGACGAAATCGGAGAAATGCCCGCGCCAACGCAAGCGAAGCTGCTGCGCGTGCTGGAAGATCGCAAGGTGCGGCGGCTGGGCAGCAAGAGCGAAACTCCCGTCGACGTGCGCGTGCTTGCCGCAACAAACAAGGATCCGGAGAGCGCCGTCGGGCAAGGGCAAATGCGCCAGGATCTTTTCTTTCGTCTGAATGTGTTTCACATTCACTTGCCGCCGTTGCGCGATCACAAAGACGACATTCCCCTGCTGGTGGAATATATCCTCCACGACGTGAACGAAAAGCATGGTAAGCACGTCCGCGGCATCGGCGCGGAGGTGATGGACATTTTCATGAGCCACACCTGGCCGGGCAACATCCGAGAGTTGCGCAACGCGCTGGAACGCTCGACGATCATGTGCGAAAAGGATCTGATTACGCGGAGCTGCCTGCCCGATGAATTTGGGAAGTCGCAAGGCAAGGGACCGAGCGATTTGTCGGGCATCAAATTCCCCGTGGGCACGACGGTGGATGCCATGGAACGCGAACTGATCCTGCAAACGTTGAACGCCACGGGAAACAACAAGACGCGCGCCGCGGATTTGCTGGGCATCAGCCTGAAGACATTGCACAACAAATTAAAAGAATATGGCGGCGAACGCGCCGAAACGGTGTAGAGACGCTCGATGCAGCTGCGGCTGCGCACGAAACTCACGCTGATTATGACGGGCCTGGTGCTGCTCGTGGTGGCAGTGCTGTCCGCGGTATTCGTCGCGCAATTGTTCGAGCAGGTCCTGCAGCAAACCGACAAGCGCGCGCTTGAGATTGCAAACCAGGTGTTCGAACAAGCCAGGCGCGCCCTGGCAGAAGCCGCGGAGCGCGGACTGCGTCCCGCGTCGAACGACCCGGCCGACATCAACGACTACGTTGAGAAGGCGTTCCGAATGAGCGAGGGGCTGAACGCCCAGCTGAAAGCTGCCAAGCTCGATACGCAAACCATCTATGAAGTTTCGATTACGAACAACGAGGGGAAAGTCCTGATTTCAACGGACGAATCGCTGCGCGGAAAATTTCTAGCGCGGCGAACCAGCATCTCCCAACTGACGCAGCGCGGTTATCTGCACCAGGCCAAGGTGCTGGCGGGGCCGCCGCAGGTGTACGAACTGGATTTTCCATTTAACAACGGCGATCAACCCTTTGGCGAAGTGCGCGTGGTAGTGTCTTCCGGCCTGCTGCTCAATGAGATCTCCGGCAACGTACGCAAATTTGGCACCATTGTCTTACTGGCGCTGGTGATTTCAACGGTACTCGCCGCGGTAGTCAGCCGGGCAACGCTGGCGCCGCTCAGCGATATCTCCGCGCAATTGGATCGCATTTCCGCCGGGCAATACGATGCCCCGACGGCGGACGCGAAGGGATTCGCCGGCAGCACCGACGAGCTCGGGCAGGTGAGCCGAAAAATTACGCAAGTCGGGCAGCAACTGCGTGGCGTCCACGAAATCTTCAGCACCTTGCGCGAGAACATGGATTCGGTGATGGCTGGGCTGGAAGACGGCCTGCTGCTCTTCACGCGTGATGCGCGCGCCGTGATGGTCAGCCCTGCGGCGGAGAAATTTCTTGGCGCGCCCGCTGGGCACTTTTTGGGGCGCCGCGTGAACGAAATTTTTCCGCTGGGGCATCCATTGCACGAAGTCCTGCACGTGCGGGGGGACGAACTGAGCGAGATCGCGGCCGAAACGGACCTGGACACCGTCGGTGGAACCAGGCGCGTCGGCGTCAGCGTGCAAGCGATTCAGGAAGATGGCGAGCGCATGGGAGCGCTGGTGACACTGCGCGACCTCGACTCCATCGAAAGCATCAACACGCAGTTGCAGGTCAGCGAGCGGCTCGCCGCGCTGGGACGCATCACCGCGGGCGTTGCGCATGAAGTGAAGAATCCGCTGAACTCCATGCGCCTGTGGCTGGAAAATCTCAAAGAATCGCTGCCGCCGGAACCGGACAGCGGCTCGCAGCAAGCCGTGCAGGTGCTGGACAAAGAGATCGACCGTCTCGACGCGGTGGTCAAGCGCTTCCTTGATTTTACGCGCCCCATGGACGTGCGCCTCGAAGCCACGCAACTCGCCGACGTCTTGAAAGAAGTGATCGAGATCGCCAAGCCGCAGTTGCAGAAAGCGAAGATACATGTGGCGCAGCTTTTGCCCATTGACGTGCCGGAAGTCTACGTGGACCGCGCGCTGCTGAAACAAGCGGTGCTAAATCTCGTGCTCAACGCCGTCGAGGCCATGCCCAGCGGCGGGCAATTGCGCTTGATGCTCAGCCGCCGCGGCGAAATGGCGGAGATTACCGTGGGCGACACCGGCAAAGGCATCCCGGTGGAGAATCGCCAGAAAATTTTTCAGCTTTTCTTTACAACGCGGCCTGGCGGCAGCGGCATCGGATTGGCCAGCACGTTCCGAATTGTACAGCTTCACAACGGTTCGATAGACTTTACGACGGAGGTTGGCCGGGGAACGACCTTCCGTATCGAGCTGCCGCTCGCGGCCTGAGAATGACGGGAACTACTCAGCTCTGTCAGCTTTCGCAGCACTGGTGCGCGCGATTTGGCGTTGCTGCCTCGTGCGCCTGCATGCTGCTGGTAAGCGGATGCGCCCAGCGGCAAGTAAAAGCCACTCCGTTTCCGTGGAGTACGCTTGCATACGCGCGTCCGTTGGCGCCGAGTGGCGCGGTGGCGCAGGTCGACGAAAGCGAAGATCCTCTCGCGGGCGCGGCGCTCGACGTTCAGCCGCCTCCTTCGGCGTTAGTCATCGCGCGCACTCCCGCGCGCCCCCGCCTGCCTGCGAGCAATTCTTCGCAAAATGATGCAGCCAACAAACCAGGCGTGCCCCAGATCGCCCCGCAACTGACCGCCGCGGAAACCAGCGCTGCGCAGCAGCAAACCAGCCAGAGCTTGGGCGTCGCAGAGCGCAACATCGGCGCCGCCGACGGGAAAGCGCTGAACGCCATGCAGCAAGACCTGGCGTCGAAAGTGCGCAGCTTCATGGCCGAAGCCCGCGAGGCAGCCAACGGCGGAGATTGGACGCGCGCGAAAAACGCAGCGAAGAAGGCCGAAGTGCTTTCGCAGGAGCTGGCAAGCTCCCTGTAAATGACGCGCATGAAAACCGGATCATGAAAGCTTTTGATGTGGCCATCGCCGGCGGAGGGTTGATCGGTGGCTCGATCGCGCTGGAACTGGCGCAAGCCGGCTTGCGCATCGCTGTCTTCGATCAGGGTGACCCAGGGCACGAAGCTTCCTGGGCAGGCGCTGGGATTTTGTCCCCCGCACCGGAGAGTCCCGCGACCATACCGATGGTGCCGCTCGCGAAGGCGAGCATGGCGCTGTATCCGCAATTTGTGGAAAACGTCGAAGAGATTTCCGGCCAAGGTGTGGGGTTCCGCCCGAAAGGTACCTTGCAGGCATTATTTTCTCGCGACGCTGCACGCGAGCTGAGCACGGTGATCGCACTACATCATGGGCTGGGCCTGAAGGCTGAGCCGATGCGCGCCGACGACGCACGCGAACTCGAGCCTGCTTTGAATCCCGAACTGGAAGCGGCGGTGCTGCGGCCGGAGGAAGCGTCGGTTGACAACCGTGCGCTGACGCGCGCCGTTCTGTTCGCCGCGCACAAGAGCGGTGCGAAAGTATTTGCCGGCCGCAAGGCGACTTCGATTTGGCGAGATGGAGATCGCTGCGCCGGATTGATTTTCGCCGAAGAAGGCCAAAAGGTTTCCGCAAAATGGACCATCATCGCTGCTGGATGCTTTTCGGCCCAGATTACCGGAGCAGAAATCTGTGCGCCCGTGAAACCGGCGAAAGGTCAAATGGCGGCATTGCGCGCGAACGAAGTGGAGATTGAGCGCGTCCTGTGGTCGGATAAGATTTACCTCGTGCCTCGAGATGACGGCAGGATTTTGGCCGGGGCAACCGTCGAGTACGTCGGCTTCGATAAACATGTGACCGCGAGTGGGCTGGAGCAGCTTCTTTCCGGTGCGCTCGAGCTGGCACCTGGCTTGGCGTCCGCACGAGTGGAAGAAACCTGGGCAGGATTGCGGCCGGCTTCTCCAGACCATTTGCCGATTCTCGGCGCCGCGGCTCTCGAGGGATTGCTGATTGCCACCGGTCACTTTCGCAGCGGCATCCTGCTTGCGCCGATAACGGCGCGATTGATGCGCGAGTGGATCACCGAGTCGCGCATAGCCATCGATTGCGAACGCTTCAGCCCTATGCGCTTCGCCGATAGTCAACGACAAGCTACCGCGTAGTGCTCCGCCAGACGCAGCAGGTTCTAAGACGTAAATTCAATTGGAAGACCTGCAATTACTGCGGCCTCGCCGGGGCCGGAGTAATCGGCGACGAGTTGCCTACATTCGTGTATTGGATTTGGCTGCTGTCTAGAACAAGCGAATGCTCAAAAACGATGTCGAGCGCGGAGCCGCGCGGGAGTTCGGCATCAGGTCCACGTGTGAGCAGCACGGCGCCAAGTCCGAGAAGGCCTCCCACGCCGGCGCCAATGCCGGCGCCCTTAGCTCCGGAGGCGATTGCTCCGATGCCCGCGCCAGTCACTGTCGTCGCCGCAACCGTGCCGGCGTCTTTTCCCTTGCCGCCGGGTCCCGTCACTTTCCCCTCGGGATCCATGGTTTCTTTGCCGCCCGAGTCCGCGCTGCGTGGAACGGCGGTCAGGTCCACGGTGTAGCCGTTCGGAAAAATCAAGGTGTTCAGCCGCATGCGAAACTCGCCGCGGCCCTTGATGCGCCCGGGGCGCTTGGATGCGACGAGTTCACCTCGCAAATAGGAACCGACGGGAATCACGATGCGATTGTTCTGTGTGATTGGGAAGGAAGTGCGGAAATAGAGAGAATCGCCCGCTTTAGCGCTGCCGGTGGAGACGCCGTTTTCGAGGACAACCGCAACGCGCGTGCCGGCCGGGACACTGATGTTTTGGCTGGAGGCGGCGCGACGCTCCACGGCGGGCCGCTCCGCCGGTGCAACCGGAGGCGGCGCCGAGGTCTGCGGCCCTTCAGGCTCCTGCGCGAAGACAAAACTGGACGAAGCAAGCATCACAAGAGGGAGAGCCAAAAGCGGGCACGTGCGGTTCACGGCGATCCTCCATGCTGTCAGGCGATGCGGCTGACCGGTCTACGGATGCCTGTAGTATACCCTTGCGGCGACCGTGCGCGCGCAGATCCATTCAGCCGCTCGCATTTGACCACCCGATTCGCGCGGTCTACGCTGTGGCAGTGGCAGGAGGACCGCATGGCGAAACTGGCGCTCATCTATGGAATGCGATTGCTGCCGGAGGAAGACCTCGGCGAAGTGAAGGACGCCACGGTCGTGCTGAAGAACGGACGCACGGCCCGCGTCACCATGCACTTGATTGAGGGCAGCAAAGAAGAAATCGAGTCAACCTTTCGTCAGTCGATCGAAGCCTTCTTCGATATGTATCCGGAGATTTGAAGGATGCGTTTTAGCGATTCCCGAAATTTTCCGGGTCGACGCTCGGATCGCCCAACGCGTCAGAGATGAGCACCGTCGATTGTCCGGTCAGCTCAAAGCGTTTGCGGCACTTATAGCAAGCCACTAAATCATCCAGGCGCACCATGTACGACGTGGCCTTGGCAAATTTTCTGCGGTCCTCTTCGCCCGCGCCGCGCGGAAGCTCCTTCCGCTTCCGGCACACTTTCCATCGCACCGGCGCTTCAAACTCGCCGCGGCAGCTGGGGCACACCAGCTTGACTTTCCTCGTCTCTTCCTTCTCGGTGTAAAAGGCTCTCTCGTCCATATTCACAGTGCGGGCGCATTCACCGCATTCTCGATTGTAACAAATTCAAGCCCGAGGTCGCGCCAGCGCGGCAGCCAATGCTCGAGCGCCGCCAGCGTGCGTGTGCGATCCGCGTTCTGTTCGTGGTGGCTCCCGTCGTGGAGGCAGAGGATCTCGCCCGTGCCTGACGCGTGTGCTAGCGCACGCTTGGCGCGGGACTCGATGGGCCGTATGCGATGAATGAGCCATTCCGCTGAAGGCGCGCGCCAGTCCCCGGGCAGTAGGGTCCACATCACTACGCGCATGTTGAGTTCGCGCGCTTCCGCCGCCAGCCAAGGATTGCGGAAGCCGAACGGCGGTCGAAACCACTTCGGCGGCGCACCGAGCGCGTTCTTGATGGCCGAATGCGTCAAGCGCAGCTCCACTCGTATCTCCGCCGACCCCTTCCAAAACAGATTCGGGTGCGACTCGGTGTGATTGCCGATGACATGGCCGCGCGCGGAAATTTCGCGAGCTAGTTCCGGGCATTCTCGCAGGTAGCGCCCAATCAGGAAAAAACTAACAGGCGCTTTGTGCCGATCGAGCAGGTCCAACAGTTTTGGAGTGATCGCCGGATTAGGTCCGTCGTCAAAGGTAATGGCCAGCTTGCGAGGTGAGTTCGTTCGGCAAACCGTGGGGCCAAAAAGCTGCGCGCGCGGTTGCATGCCGCCATAGGCGGCAATTCCCGCCGCCGCAGTCGCGATCGCCGGCGCTCCGATGAACCACGGATTCACCGCGCCATTCTCGCATGGCAATACCTCCGAGTGGTACTCCTCTCGTTCGTTTCGAGATTTATTCAGGTTTGCGAAGCGACTGCAGATCAATTCCCAGCTGCTGGCATTTCTTGTACAGGTGACTCCGTTCCAAGCCCAACGTCCGCGCCACATTCGTCATGTGAAAGTTGTGCCGTCGAATCTCCGCCAGCAGCACTTCCCTTTCAAACGCCTCGGTCCTGTCCGCAAGCGTTCCAGAGGGTTCAACGCCGGATGCGCCGCCAACTCGCTCCGCCGCGCCACCGCCAGCGTTCGGCAAAACCATCCGTACATCCGCACCGCTCACCGCTCCTTCTCCCGCCAGCAGCACCAGCCGCTCCACCACATTGCGCAGCTCGCGCACGTTTCCGGGCCAGCCGTAGCGCCGCAGCTCCGCGATCGCATCATCGGCGAAGTTCTTCTCTTTCCACCCATTCTGCGCCGCCACTTGCCGGGCAAAGTGCCCCACCAGCGCCGGAAAATCCTCCGGCCGCTCGCGCAGCGCCGGCAGCGCCAGCGGAAAAACATACACGCGATGAAACAGATCCCGCCGAAACGCATTCTGCTTCACCAACTCTTCCAAGTTGCGGTGCGTGGCCACCAGCACGCGCACGTTCACGCGAATGGGCTTGTCTCCCCCCACCCGTTCGACCTCGCCTTCCTCCAGCACGCGCAGCAATTTGGCCTGCATGGCCACCGGCATGTCGCCAATCTCGTCCAAAAACAGGGTGCCGCCGTCCGCTTGCTCGAATTTTCCCGCATGTTTCGCCGCAGCCCCGGTGAACGCACCCTTCTCATGTCCAAACAGCTCCGACTCGATCAATTCCGCCGGCACCGCCGCGCAGTTCAGTGTCACAAACGCATTCTCGCACCGCACCGATTTTTCATGAATCGCGCGCGCCACCAACTCTTTCCCCGTTCCCGTTTCGCCCAGAATACAAACCCGCGTTTCGCTCGCCGCCACGCGGTCAATTTGCGCCAGCAGCCGCGCCATCGCGGCTCCCGATCCAATCAGCTCGTGCCTGCCCAGCTGGTGGCGCAGCTCGCGATTTTCATCTTCCAGCCTCGACAAACGGAGCGCATTTTCCACCGTGACCAGCAATTTGTCCGTGGAAAGCGGCTTCTCCAGAAAATCCAGCGCTCCGAGCTTCGTCGCACGCACCGCCATCTCAATATTCGCCTGTCCGGAAATCAGCACGACGGGAGTCTTCACGCCGGCCTTCTTCAGGTCCTCCAGAAGCTCGAGCCCGCTTTTTCCCGGCATCACTACGTCGGAAAGAATCAAATCGAAACTCTCCGTACGCAAAAGCTCCAGCGCGCGATCCGCGTTATCGCACACGGTCGCTTCATGCCCGGCCAAGCGGAAGGCGCGGGAAAGAGAAGCCAGCGTATTCGGCTCGTCGTCAACGAGTAGCAGGTGAGCTTTGCGCGGCAAGCATCGGTCCTTTGCGCTACGTTAGTCGCTTGCCGCCGCCAGAGTCTTCGGCGAATTTTTCGCGTCAGCAGCCGCGCCTTCCGCGGAAGTGGGGCGTTGCCCGGCCTGTCGCTGCGGCAAATCAATCTTGAATGACGTCCCGCGCCCTTCGTCGCTGGTGACGCTGATCGTCCCGTGGTGATCGCTGACCACCGATTGCACGATGGCAAGTCCCAATCCAGTTCCTTGCTGCTTCGTCGTGTAATATGGCGTAAACAGCCGCGAGCATTCTTCCGGCGTCAGTCCCTTACCCGTGTCCGCGACTTCAATGCGAATGTTGCGCTCGCGTTCGAACGTGCGCAGCGTCAACGTCCCCCCCGCGGGCATGGCATCCAGCGCGTTCAACACTAAATTCTGGAAAGCCTTGTGCAAGAGGTCCGCGTCCGCGTCAATTTCTGGCAAAGGCTCGGTCAAGAAAAATTCCGTCGTAATCGTGGGCTTCCCCACAGCGTTGAACTGCGCCTCAAACAATCGCACCGCCGCACGCAAAATCTCGTTCACATTCACTTTCGCAAATTGCGGCGTCGGCATCTTCGAGAAATCGCTGAAGCGTCCCACAATCGCATTCAGATTCGCCAGCTCCGTCTTCAGCGTGGCCGTAGACTCGTTGAAGACTTCCAGGAATTGCTTGGCCTCCAGTTGCTTGGCCCGCTGCATGTTCTCCACCGTGATTTGCATGGGAAACAGCGGATTACGCAGCTCATGCGCCAGCCGCCGCGCCAATTCGCGCCATGCTGCAACGCGCTCCGTCTGCACCAATCGTTCCTTCTGCACAGCCAGCGTGCGCGTCATATCGTTGAACGCCGTCCCCAATTGCCCGATTTCATCCGTCCCGCGCACGTCAATGCGCGTGTCCCACCGCCCCGTCGCGACTTCGCGCGCGCCTTCCGCCAGATCTTCCACCGGCCGCGTGATGCGCGCCGCCACCCACAAGCTCACCAGCAAGCCCACCAGAATCGCTACCGCCGCCACCACCGCCGCAATCGTCACGATGCGCCGCGTCAGCAGCACTAATTCCTTGCGCGAACTGCCGACCAGGAGCACGCCGAGCAATTCATTGTTCCGCCCCAGCAGCGGCATCGCGTGAAATGCCTCAGCGGAGGCCGCATCCGCCGTCCAGTTAATCGTGCGCACCACCGGCTGCGGATTTCTTTGCACTTGCTCGATCAAGCCACGAAAACGGTCCGCATTGTCAGCGCTGCCGTTCACGTCCGTCAGGGCCGCTTCCACAAAACCTGGCTCCAGATTGCGATACAGCAGCGCGCGCATTCCCGACGGGAGCACCAGCGACGCAAGAAAGTTCTGGTTCAACCGGCGCCCGCCGATAATGTATAGATTCTTGTCGTTGCCTCCAGAAACCATGCGCACCGCGGCCACTGAGAGCGCCACGCCATCCGGCAGTTCTTCCTTCTTCAAAAATGCGTGCGAGCCGCGCCAGTCCGTCGTCGCCGTCACCCAATCATTCTTATAGCCAACGCGCGCCGGATACTGCGCCGAGGAAATCAGCGTGCCGTCCGAATTCACAAACTCCACGAAATCGAGTCCATGATCCTGTGACACCCCGATGGCGTCGTGCACATACAACGATTGGTCCGCATTCGGCCGCGCCAGATCTATGGCCACTTTTAGCGTGATCTCGCTGTTGGCGATGTTTTCCACCTGCTGCACCACGCCATCGCCGCCCTGTTCGAATTCCTTATTGAACTGTGCCACCAGCGCCTCGGTGCGCTGCGCATCCATCTCCTCGAAAGCGGCCTGCGTGTAATGCACCACGCTGTAAGCGACCACGGAAACCGACGCCAGCACGGTCACCAGGAAGATCCAAAACAGCTTCGCGCGAAAGCTCATCCCCGCGCTCCCTGCGCCACTCCCCCGCACCTCTCCCACGCGCATTGCAAACAAGTATTCACGTTGTACACGGAAGCATATCCTGAGAGCGGCATCCGCAAAAGGCCTCGTTCGCCAAAATCTTCCTGCAGAGCAACATGGAGCCGTCGCGCCGAAGATCCCAAAATCTACTGGCGCAAATCTTCGGCTGGAGTGATACGTCGGCCCGTGACGTCGAGTACTCTATCGCAATAATTGTCGCGAAAATCAGTGTAAACATTCTGCGAGATTTCTCGTCTATGCCTGCACAGCTATCGCTCGACCCCGCCCGCACCGCCGTCCTCAGCATGGACCTGCAGGCCGGCATCGTCTCCATCTACGTCAAGGATCAGGAACTGCTCGCCCGCGCCGCGAGCGTCCTGCAGCGCGCCCGCGCCTCCGGAATGCGCATCATCCACGTGCAGGTCGGCTTTCGTCCCAATCTTCCCGAAGTCAGCTCGCGCAATCTCCTCTTCGCTGCCATCAAATCCTCGCCACAGCACCAGCGCCTCTTCCGGAGCCCCACAGGAGCGATCCACGCCGCCGTCGCTCCCGAACCTGACGACATCGTCGTCACCAAGCACCGCGTCAGCGCCTTCGCCGGCACCGACCTCGAAATGATCCTCCGCGCCAACGATATCGAAACGCTTGTCCTCTTCGGCATCGCCACCAGCGGTGTCGTACTCTCCACCCTCCGCGAAGCCGCCGACGCCGATTACCGCCTGGTTGTCATCAAGGACTGCTGCGCCGACCTCGACCCGGAATTGAATTCCTGCCTGCTCGACAAGCTCTTCCCCGCCCAAGCACAAATCTTGACCGCCAGCGAATTCCTCGGTCATCTGGACTCGCTGAGTCCCGCGCGCCGCTGAAGCCGCACTCCAGGGCGCGTCAGGTGGGGAAAATCTAAACCGGAGTTGCCGGTCACTTGTGCGAAGGGACTATTCGTATCTCAATGCGACTATGGGATCGACGCGCGTGGCGCGCCGCGCAGGGATGTAGCATGCCGCGAGCGTGACGCTCGCGAGGATCGCGGCGACCGCGGCGAACGTCAGCGGATCGGTCGGTTTCACACCGAACAGCAGCGTCGCAATCAACCTCGTTGCTGCAAGTGAGCCCGCGAGACCGAGCGCGAGGCCGATGGCTACGAGCCGCGCGCCTTCCACCAGCACTTGTTTCAGCACGTCTGCGCTCTGCGCGCCGAGCGCCACGCGGATCCCAATCTCGTTCGTTCGGCACGACACCGAATAGGAAATCACGCCGAAAATCCCGATCACAGCCAGTACCAACGCCATCGCCGCAAACAGGCCAAGCAAGAATGTGCGAAACCTGGGCTGCGCGACCGAAGCCTCAATAATGTCCGGCATCATCGCGACATCCGTCACCGGCAGATCTTTGTCCATTTTTCGTACTTCCTGCCGAATCGCGGCTGCCACGCTGGACAGGCTCAACGTGCTTTTTACGACCACATTGGCGCCCCAAAAAGGCGCCTGCGCGTATGGCACGTACATCATTGGCCCGGGGTCCTGACCTAGCGCCACGTCCCGCACATCACCCACGATTCCGACGATCTCGCGCACCGCTCCGCCATCCGGAGGAAAACCAAAGGTGAGCCGCTTTCCCAGGGGATCCTGATTCGGAAAATGCAGCCGCGCCATTGCTTCGCTGATTACCGAAATGCGGGGCGCGGACGAAATATCGTGCTGGTTGAAGAAGCGTCCGGCCAGTAGCGAAATTCCCATCACACGAAAATAATCGGGACTCACCGCAACATAGCTCGCCGTCCTGGATGTGCCCGCGGACAATGGAGGATTTCCCTCAATATCGAATCCTAGGTTGACGTAGCCGTCGGCTATCGGCCTGGGAACCGCCACGGCCGAATCTTGCAATCCCGGCTCGGCCTGGATTCGTACCAGCAATTCGTCGGAGAAGGCCGTCCATTGCTGCGGCGTCGAATACTGAAATCCGGGCAGCGAGATATCAGCCATAACAATATGCTGGGCGTCAAACCCCGGGCTGATCGACATGAGCTTGGCAAAACTGCGTAGCATCAAGCCCGCCGCCACCAGCAGTACCGTCGCCAGCGCAATTTCTCCAGCCGCCAGGAAACTGCGCGCACGGCGCCGATTGGCGCTTTCGCCCGAGCGCCCGCCGCCTTCGCGAAGGCTCTTCTGCAAATTGGAATTCGCCGCAAACAAGGCCGGGGCCAAGCCAAACCCGCAGCTTGCGATGGCTGAAAGGAGAAGCGCAAAACCCAAGACCACAGCGTCAACGCGAATTGCATTCACTCGCGGCAAACTCGGCGGTAGGAGCGAGCTCAGGCCTTGAACGCCCCAGTAAGCGAGACCTATCCCGGCTGCTCCCCCAAGCAGACCGAGCACTGCGGTCTCACTCAGTAACTGGCGAACAATCCGAGTTCGCCCGGCACCCAGCGCCGTCCGAACACCAATCTCGCGCGCTCGAGATGTCGCGCGCGTGAGAAGCAAGGTGGCAATATTGGCGCAGGCGATCAACAGCACGAGGCCGACCGCGCCCAACAGTACGAACAGCGCGGGCTTCACATTTCCGACGATCATCTGCTGAAGCGGCACCATCCGAATCTTCCACCCGCGATTCTCTGCCGGAAACTCCGCAGATAACCTCGCGCCGATCGCATCCAATTCCGCCTGCGCCTGCGTCATGGAAACACCGGGCTTCAACCGCCCGGCAACTCGAAGCCAATGCCCTCCCCTTCGATCCATCCAGCTACCGAAGAGTGGGTCCTGAACGAGCGGTATCCACAGCTGCTCACTCTCCGTGAGTTGGGGAAAGCGAAACGCCGCCGGCATGATTCCAATGACCGTGAACGAACGCTTGTCCAGGTTAATAGGGCTTCCGATTAGGCTTGGATCTGCTCCAAAAGAGCCCCGCCACAGATTTTCGCTCAGTATGACGACAGGCGGCGCGCCGGGCTTGCCGTCAACTGAAAAAAACGTGCGTCCTGCAAGCGGCTTCTCGCCGAAAACCGAGAAAAGCTCCGGCGTTACGACCGAAGCGTTCACGACCGAAGGCTCGCCTCGCCCCGTCAATGTGAGTTGATGGAATTGACTTCCCGCCATCTCACTAAAAACGTGATTCTGCTCCCGCAGCTCCGCAAAGTTCGCATACGACCAGCCCGTCCCCATGATCCCCTCTTGCGGTTGCGTCTCAAACACGTTGAACAGTTGGTCTGACTTCGTATACGGCAGCGGCTTCAACAGCACAGCGTAAACGACGCTGAAAATAGCCGTGTTCGCGCCGATGCCGAGAGCCAGCGTGAGTACGGCGACGGCGGTAAAGCCGGGATTCTTGCGCAGCATGCGCAATGCGTAGCGCGCGTCCTGTAGAAATGTCTCGATTATGGGTAAGGCCTGCAGTTCGCGGTTGGTTTCTTTGAGTTGTGTGAGCCCTCCCAACCGCACGCGAGCGGCGCGCTTGGCTTCATCTGGCGCCATGCCTCGCCGGACATTTTCCTCCGTGAGCATAGCGAGATGGGTCTCAAGCTCATGCTCGAAGTCTTGATCCACCTGGCGGGGCGAAAGCCACGTGCGAGTTCGCGAACCGAGCGCTCTTATCCAGGCAAACATTGGGTTATCTCCTCGCTATTGCAGGCGCAACGCATCACTGTTGGTGCAACGTCACGATAGGGTGGACGCGCGTAGCGCGCCGCGCGGGAATGTAGGTCGCTAACATCGCCACCGACATAATCGCCATCGGGACGATGAAGTAGAGCCTCGGCTCGCGAATGTGCAGGCCATAGAACATGGCGTCGAAGATTTTCGGCAGGGGCAGCGCCAGCGCGAGTCCCACGGCCGCTCCGATTGCACTCACTTTCATGCCTTCCCACAAAACCATACGCACCACCTGCGGGCTTCCGGCTCCAAGGGCTACGCGTATTCCGATTTCATGCGTTCGTTGGCCCACGGAATAAGCGATCAGCGCGTATATCCCGATAGCCGCGAGGATCAGTGCTAGAAGCGCGAAGCTGCCGAGGACGCGCACGAAAAATGGGTTCCCGCCCCTCTGGCGTTCGATGAGCGCAGGCATGCTCATCACACTAGCCAGCGGAAGCTCGGCATCCACTTGCGCAATTGCGTCGCGCAGAGCCGGGGCCAAGCTGCTCGGATCGGAACTAGCCCGCACCACGAGCGAGAAGGAAGGCACAGGCCGCTGAAGGAACGGCTCGTACACTTCTGGGTCGTCGCTAGGTCCTTCGGAGTAGGTTTTCACGTTGCCGACAACTCCGACGATCTCGCTCCACTCCGGCGTGGCGCCGCTCACGTCCAAGCGGATCTGTCTTCCGAGCGGCTCCTGGTCCTGCAAATGGCGATGCACAAACTCTTGATTTACGACGACTACCCGGGGCGCGGTGGCGTTATCCATCTCCGTAAATGTTCGGCCGCGCAGCAACGCGATGCCCGCAGCCCGGAAGTAATCGACGCTCACGACAACGTCGAGCG
>Ga0099828_10001118_pt1 | contig 17458 bp, 16 predicted proteins | sample CZO8metaG_2_FD_79338 | JGI IMG/M metagenome (GOLD analysis project Ga0099828, IMG submission 79338) | Vadose zone soil microbial communities from the Eel River Critical Zone Observatory, Northern California, USA - CZOApr15con2H1.8 metaG | ecosystem: Environmental > Terrestrial > Soil > Vadose... | reverse complement strand
GACACTCCATCCTGTGGTCGCTCGAGAACGAGCCGAGCGCCAGCGAGGTGCAGGTGCAGACGATCGCCGGGAGCAAGGCCGAGCCTCTCCCGGATCTCGACTGGGATGACCAGGCGGCCCTGCTTGCCCATTACGAGCGTGGCATCCATGACGTCAGTGTGCCACGTTCGGACGCCGGATGCCACTGTGTGACTAGGCTACCCGCACTGCGCTAGCAGTGCTCCTGCCCTGGAGAGCGCCGCTCGTGATCGAAGCTCTCACCACTGGCGCGAAGAGGACGAGGACCTCACTCCAGGTGACCGTGGACCTGTCCCCGTTGTCCCACGTGACGTCGATCGTCCCGCTCAGCGAGCCTTGAAGCAGGCAATTCTGAGTACCAGAACCCATGATGACCCCGGTAGCACCGCGATTAGGAATTCCCGTTATCGATGAGCATGGCGTTGCCTCCGATAGGGAGGATCCACCCTTGAGTGAGCCGGTCACGCTCTGGGATTGCATGGTCAATCCCAGGCCCGGACTCGCGGAGACCGATACCGAAAACGGACAGGTAAGGTCGATCCCGGCTGCGGACACAGGCCGCGACACAGCAAGCGCGGGAAGTCCCAGGCCCACCGCGATCAGAACAAGGTAGAGCTTCCTCAGAAGGATCTTCCTCCGATCGGGCGCCTGAATCCGACGCTTCGAAACGCCTCTCTGATGGGCCGACGTGAGAGACATTACAGTCAATCAGGTGATGTCGATGTCTCGGGGTTGTTGCCCGCCAAGCCCGTTTGTTCATCGATCGAGGGAAAAGCGAGGCCATACCGATCTTGGGATTTGTCGGTTTCCGCCCGAGGTCGTACGCTGGCTGAGCCCCCGGTCGGCACCACAGCCGCCCACTGGCCGGAGCGTCTGATGAGAACGATCCTCTGCGACATGCTGGGGATGTCCCATCCCATCATCCAGGACGGGATGGGCCCGTTCTCCACGGCGGCGCTCGCCGCAGCGGTGTCGGAGGCGGGCGGGCTCGGAACCGTCTCGATCCCCGGCATGCTCCTGGGACCCGCCGACGCCGAGCGCCTGATGCGGGCCGAGATCGACCGCACCGCCTCGCTCACGAACCGTGGCTTCGCGGTCAACGTGCCGGTCGGCTTCGGCCCCGACGGCGAGCCGTTGCCACCGACCGCCGGCTATCTCAAGGCGGTGCTCGATGCCCGGCGGGACGCGGCGACCGGAGCCAGGCTCGTCGCCTGCATCACCTCGGCGGGCCTTCCGCCGCCGGGGCTCGTGTCGAGCATGCACGACGCCGGCCTCCTCCAGCTCCACAAGGTGGGAGCGGTGCGGCAGGCGCGCCGGGCGGTTGAGGCGGGTGTCGACGCCGTCATCGCAAGTGGCTTCGAGATGGGGGGGCACACGCATGCCCGGCCGGTGCACACGATGGTGCTGGCACCCCAGGTCCTCGACAGCGTCGACGTGCCCGTGGTGGTGTCCGGCGGCATCTACGATGCCCGCGGCCTCGCCGCCGCCCTGGCGATGGGTGCGGCCGGTGTCGCCATGGGGACCCGCTTCATCGCCACACGGGAGAATGACTGGCACCCTGCATACAAGCAGGCCATCGTCGACGCCGCCGAGTGGGACGACGTCATCTTCCCGGGTTTCTACGGGCCGGTGCGGGGACTGCGCAATGCAGGATCCGTGCGCCTCGCCGAGCTCGTGGCCTCGGGCGAACTCGACGACGATGGCCTGGCCACGTGGAAGGAGGACCGCGTGGTGGCCGCCCAGCGCGGTGGCGACGTGGACGGCGGTCTCGTCATCGCGGGACAGTGCGCGGCCGCGATCCACGGCATCGTGGGCATCCACGACCTGCTGGCGGAGATGGTCCGGGGGGCTTCAGCGCTCCTCGCAGCTGCGGGCCGCCTGACCGAGGGTGGGTCTGACCGCCAAGGACACGGGCGAGGGGCGTGCCCCGTGGCTTACCCTTGAAATGAACGCGTCGGTGGACGACGTGTTGACTGCGACGTAACGGCAGTGCCGCCCGTATCGCCGTGGTCATCGCCCTGGCCCTTCTCACTCTTTTTGCGGGTGCGTCTTATGTCATGGACCGTGGGACAAAATACGAACGATTATTGCTGGCGTCGGGGTGATCGTCGCGACTATCGTGGTCGAGATAATCCGTGCTGGCTTGGATAAACATTAACCGCGCCGGCGCCGCAGCCCTGCCGGAAGTCACTGCCCCTCGGCAGGCGGGTCGAGCCGGAAGACCGGGTGCCGTGGGGCGATAGCGGCCAGCTCCTCGTCGGTGGCATCGGGGCCGACGCCCTCGAAGAACACGCCCACCTCGGCCTTCCACCGTCGCAGGTACGCACGGAGCAGCTCGGGCTTCTCGGTGTCGGGGACCTCGTGGGCGATTCGATCCTCTCGGCGCCGGCCAAGCAGCAGGGCAAGACGCCCCCCGTCGGCGCGGACGTTGCGCACCCACTCCCCCTCCCCACGCGGTGAGACGAGGTACTGGGTCCCATTGACGGTGAGCAGGTTGACCGGCGTCCGCCGCGGCAGGCCGCTGCGCCGGCCCCGCACCTCAAGCACCCGGCTCCCCCACACACTCAGGCCGAGCCGGGTCAGGCGGGCCACCACGGCGTTGAAGACATGCCTGGTGAACCATCCGGGCCGTTTGTAGTGGGGCTTGCCCGTCGATGCCATCTCGGCCTCCTTGCAGGGTTCAAGAGCGCACACCTGGCGTGGCTCGGGTCCCCAACAAGTTTGAGCCAAAACGCCGCAAGATGCGTGTGATCACCTCCATCGAAGCTCTTCCCCAAGAGCGGTCAGATTGCAACTCGATGGACCCCTGTTACGCAGGCGCGAGAGCGGCGGCGACGGTGCGGAGCGAGGGGTCGCCGATCGATTCCTGAACGCACCTGGCGAAGAGCCACTGCGCCACGCGCTCCCCTTCCAGCCCCAGCAGGTCAGCCATGCGCCGGGCCAGGCCCAGCGGGTCCGTGGCCAACCGGTCCTCACAGTTGAGCATGTGTTGCAGCCCATCGTACGCCGGGTCACCGACGTAGGGCTTCGGGTCGATCATGAGCCACGGCTCTCGTTCTGCGGCAAGCACGTTTTCGGCGTGCAGGTCGGTGCAGAGCAGGACCCGCTGCCCGGCGGTCGACGGCAGGTGGCGAAAGAGGTCGATGCCCGCGCGGGCAAGCCCTGAGTCCAGTGCCCCAGGGAAGGCAGTGAGCTTCGCCTCGAATTCCAAGGCCCAGGCGTCGCACATGGCCTGCAGCGGGCGGAATGTGCACCCATCGAGCGGCGTGATCCAGAGTCGCCGGAGCAAGCCGGCAACGACGACATCCTGCTTGGGTTCGGCAAGAACCGTTGCCAACGTCGTGCCCGGCCGGCAGCGCTCGAGGAGCAGCGCACTCGTGGAGGCCCAGGTGCGAGACTCGTGCAACAAAACCGCTCCGTGGCCACTCCACGCCCGGAGCCCGTCCGCCTCGTGGGCGGCCTCGTCGTGGCGCCAACCAACCTTCAGGACGAGTTCCCTGCCCGCGTCGTCGCGAACGGGCGCCACCCACGCACATTGTCCGCCGGGCTGGTATGGCTCGCCGAGGCGAAGAGACCACCTCTCAGCCAGCTCTCGTACGATGCCCGGCAACTGGGTGAACCAGTCTCGCTGCCCGGCACTCCCGTCCGACATCGTGCTCTCGACGAGGTTCGTCGGGACGGGAAGCGCCACCATGCCACCCATCTTGGCACCGAGCGCATCGCGACGTCACAGCGCAAAGCTCATTGTGGGAGGCACGTCTTGACAAGAATGTCCGGAAACTCCTATAAAGCCCTACACTCCAAAGTGAGAGAGTTCAGGTGGAGACGGAGCTTCAACCAGAGTCACGCCCCAACGCCGGCGAGTCCGACGGGGGCCATTGCGGGTCGCGGCTCGTCGCGCAACAAGGGCCGGGCCAAGACCGCCAAGACGAGAACCTGCCCCGTTCCGGCAACGACAAAGGGAGCCGCGAGTCCGAACCGAGAGGCCACAAAGCCTCCCAGGAGGGCACCGAGGGGCACGGAGCCGTAGACGACCACTCGGACGGTGTTCCCTACCCTTCCCAGAAGGTCGCGGGGAATGATCCGTTGGCGCAACGCCATACTCGCGACCACGCCCATGGTCACCGCGATGCCCTCGAACATGAGGGCGGGCAGGGCCACACCGATGACGGGGACGAGCCCTAGGGCCAGATAGCAAACGCCAGTCCCGACGCCGGCGCTGACGAGAAGCACTCGGGTAGGAAGCCGTGCACTGACCCGAGCAGCCAGCAAGCCGCCGCCGACATCGCCGACCGCTGTGACGGTGACGAACAGGCCGTAGCCGGCGACGCCGATATGGAGCCGGTGAAGCGCATACAGGACGAGCGTGGCAGTCGCCAGCGCCTGGAACAGAGCGAAAGCCGCTAGCACCGCCGTGAGAACCCGGATGATCGGGGTCTTGGCGAAGTACCGCAGGCCAACTGCGATGTCGTCGCGCAAGCGACCGGCGGACGCGGCAACTGGGCGGGCGAGACCAGCAAAGGCGGCAGCGAGCAGGATGCCAGAGACGGCAAAGCTGGCCGCGTCGACCGCGAAAGGAAGGGCGCGGGCCGCCACGAACAGGAGCCCGCCGAGCGCAGGCCCGACAAGGAACTGGCCGGACGCCTCCACAGTGGCGAGCTGCCCGTTGGCCGCTTCTAGCTGATGATCGGCCACGAGTTCTGGTAGGCCCCCATGGATCAGCCCAAAGAAAAGCGTCTCCAGGCTGCCCAGGGCAAAGGCGACCACGAACAGCAACAGGATCGGTGAGTGACCGGTGGCTGCCGCCAGCGCCATGGCGACGACGAGCGCAGCTCTGCCTCCCTCCACCGCGGCGAGCGTGCGGGCCCGGGGGAGACGGTCCGCCAACGCCCCGGCCGCCAGACCGACCAACAGCCACGGCAGGCGGCTGGCGACCGCAACCCCGGCCACGAGACCGGGGTTGGAGGTGACCCGGATGGCCAGGAGGGGGAGGGCGACAAAGCTCAGCCCGTTCCCCACCGATGACACCGCCGTGGCCGCCAACATGCGGCCAAAGCGCGGACCGAGCCGCCTGCCGGACGGACCAGGTTGGGCCCGGGGGGGCAGCTCATCGCAGGGCTGAGGACCAACCAGCACCGCTTCACGTGGCTGTTGGGCTCTCGGTCGTGGTGAACGGGTCAAGGGGGCGCCTTACTGACCAAATGATGTGGCTACGGATGGCCGGTCCGTGATGGTCGTTGTGACGGGGGACGGGTCCGGGCTGCCTCTCAATAATCGACCGAATCGCCCGCAATCTCCGTAGCCCAAAATGACCATTTTTGGCTGGTCGCCTGCCCCTCGGGGCGTCGAACCACCCAAGGCGGGTGTGCCCGAACGTGCGAGAACTTCGGCACGAAAGGCTGTCCGTTCGGCCAAGCATCGGGTAGGTGCGGCTGATAGTACGGAACGGACGGCGTGGAGTCGTCACCCACCCCGACGCGACCGGAGGACCGCAACGTGGCGAGCACCTCGGCTCGGCCTCAGCGCCGTAGCGCCCCGCGGAAGCTGGCAACGGCCGCGCCCGTCCGCGCGGGGCCCTCCACGCGTGCGGACTGGGCGCTGCTCCTGGATCTTCAACGCGCTGCCGGCAACGCGGCGGTGTCCCAGGCCCTCCGCTCGGACCAACCGGATCCTTCCTTACCGGTGCAGCGGCTCGCCGGACTCGCGAAAGAGAGCCGCGTCGCCCGGGCGACGCGCTCGGGAGCGGCAGTGGCGTGGGATCTGGCGAAGACCCCGGCAGAGCGAGCACTGGACTGCGCCGCACCGTCGCTTCGTGAGCTGAGGGACGCCGGGGTTCCGGAGCCGGCGGTGGTTCCAGAACCGGCCCTCGACCAGTACGCGGCCATGTTCATGCCCATCCTCTGGAGGATCGGCTTCAAGCCCGAAAAATTCAGCAAGGTGGGTCCGACCGGCGCAGCGAGGGCAGCAACCGCAGAAGAGATCGGCAAGCTGGTTGGGGCCTTCTATCACGAGGCCCGGCACGCCGATCAATACTGGCTCGCCGCTCGGTTCCTGGCTCTGAAAGAGCGCAAGGGCACTGCGCTCACACGCCCGGAAGCGTCAGTCGCGGGCCTCGTGCAGCCGGACATCTGGCAGCGTGCTCGGCGGGACCCTCCACCCGAGCCAGGGCGGTTCACCTCAGCCGGGAAGCGGCAAAAGTACGCCGAGGCAGAGGGGCGTGCAGCAGCCTATGTCGCGTACATGGCTTCGGTGCCGGGGATCGAGATTGCCATGAACGCCCCGAAGAACCTCAAGGCGGAGATCCAGGCCGCTCTCCCGCCGGGGTCGCCGCCCTTCCCCGACCAGGCCAGTCACCGAACCTGGGAGACCCAACTGGCATGGTTCCGTCGCCGAAAGGGCCAGGCCCTGGACGCGTTCCGTGATGGGTGGGTCCGCTACACGACGTCGCGGGTTGAGCAGGAGGCGTTTGAGCTCGGGAGCCGATTGGGAGGGCCGGCGGCCCCGACGAGGGCGTGGATCGAGCAACGGGCCACGCAGTGGGGCCTCCAGATCGACGAAGCCCTCATATTGCTTCAAATAAGGATCGAAGCGGCGGCCGCAGCCATGCCAGCCCCCGCTCCCGCCCCGCCCGCCCCGCCGCCTGCCGTCCAACCGCCCCCCCCGCCGCCTGCCGTCCAACCGCCGCCTGCCGTCCAACCGTCATTGCAGCGACACGCAGTCCCGGATGAGATCGAGCTGGCGGTGTCGGAGTAGCCTGCCAGTACGTTCGCCCGCTGAAAAGCTCAGGAAGTTTGCTGGGAATATGTTCGCAGCTAGCAAAAGACACCAAACTTCTCGTCATACTCCAGTCGCGGCCCGGACCACGAGAAGATCGCCCAGGCCCCCGACGGCGCCCAACTCCAGGAGCAGGGAGAGCTGCCCCTGCAGCACCTCCGCCTGCTCCAGCCAGCCCTCGATGGCCGCCAGGAACCCGGCGGCTTCGATCTCGTCGGCGACCTGGGCGAGGCCGAGGGACAGGAGCCACGCACGCTGCGACACAAGGGGTTGCGGGCAGAACCCCGCCGCCTCCACCGCCCGGAGTACGGCGGAGAAGTTGACCTTGGCTGTGATGTCCTTGCGGCCCGGATCCTCCAGGGGCGACGGTCCGGTGTCGGGCGGGCCATGGGTGGCAATGGTGCCCCCGGGATGGTCCGACCAGATGTCGGGCTCGACGTCGCCGTAGTCGACGAGCAGCAGGTAGCCGCGCTGCAGCGTCTGTGACGCACGGCAGCACCAGGATTCGAACTCGGGGCAGACCTCGAAGCGGTCGCCCTTCGAGAGGTGCCTGGCGGCCCGCAGGGCCGGCCCGGCCAGCACGGGCGTCGACAGGGGCCCGAGCCGCTCCACCAGGTGGTCGCCCTCGACGTCGACGTAGATCTCCCCCGCCTCCGCGTCATCGGTGACTTCGAGGACGTGCACCGGGAAGTTGTCCAGCACCTCATTCGCCAGCACGCAACCCACCGTCCCCGGCGCGCCGTCCAGCACGGGTGACCACGTCGCGGATGCGACGGCCCTGCCCAGGCGCCGCTGTTGCCACGAGCGAACCCGCTCGAAGCGCTCGATGAACCGCCAGTGGAGCACCTTCGACAGCGGCCCTGCGCCCTCCAGGGCACCCGCGGCGAGGTCGCCCAGGCCCGCCCCCACCTCGACGACCCAGAACGGGTCCGGCGCCCCGAGCGCCTCCCACATCGCCTCCAGCTCGCGGGCGACGAGGCGCCCGAACCACGGGGTGATCGACGGTGACGTGCGGTAGTCGCCGCCGTGGCCGGGCACCCGCGTCGCGTAGTAGCCGTCGCCTGGGTGGTAGAGGGCGAGCCGCATGAAGTCGATGAAGGGGAGCGGTCCCGTCGAGCCGATCCGTCCCCGCAGGTCCTCGATCAGCGAATGCGTCACGCGGCACGCAGTATCGCGTGTTCGCCCCTGGTTCCGCACTTAGCCGGCCGGAACCGTCGCCTCCTGGGCCGCCGGCTCGTAGATGAGGATCGCGACGCCGTCACCGACCACCTTCGAGTCCGCAAGGCGCAGTGGCTTGCGGTCGCTCTTGTCGCCGAAGACCCGCTTCCCGCTCCCCAGGACGACCGGGAAAACCATCAGGCGCAACTCGTCGACGAGGTCGTGCTCGATCAGCGACTGCACGAGCTGTGCGCTCCCGTGGACCACGATGTCGCCATCCAGGTCCTCCTTCAGCTTCGAGACCTCCTCCACCACGTCGCCCTTCAGCACCGTCGAGTTGTTCCACTCGGCCTCGTCGAGCGTCGAGGAGACGACGTACTTCGGCATGTTGTTGAACTTGTCGGCGAATTCGCCTTGCATCGATGGCCAGGCCGCGGCGAAGCCCTGATAGGTCACCCGGCCCAGCAGCAACGCCTCGGTGGCCATGGTCTCGTCGAGCTTGAACGTCTGGCCCTCCCCCTGGTCGACCTGGAACGTCCAGCCTCCGTGCTTGAACCCCTCGGCCCCGCCCGGATCCTCCATGACACCGTCGAGTGAGACGAACTCGGTTACGACGATCCTGCCCATGGCGCTCCTCCTTCTCCGAGGACGGTCGTCCGATGACCCTCCCTCCTACCGAAACGTCGAACGAGCGTCCACGGGATCGACACGATCCGCAGATTTTTTGGCCCCGGCTGTCCCGGTGCTTGGCACGAGGTTGGGACTACAATACGCCCGTGAACCCAGGCGCCACGCCCACCACGCAGCCCGCGCACTCCGGGTGCGCCTCCCACCCCACCGGCTGACTCGGGAGGCTCGGTGTATCCCGCCCGGTTCCACTACGAGGCTCCGCGGACGCTCGAAGAGGCCTGCCAGATGATGGCCTACTACCGGGACGACGCCAAGGTGCTGTCCGGGGGGATGAGCCTCATCCCCTTGATGAAGCTGCGCTTCGCCAGCCCGCCGACCATCGTCGACATCAACGGCATCCGTGACCTGGACTACATCGAGGAGGCGGGCGGCTACCTGCGGATCGGAGCCCTGGCCCGCAACCGTGACATCGATCGCTCGGAGTTGGTCCGAGCGCGCCACCCCCTCATGTCGTCGGCGGCACCCCTCATCTCGGATCCGGTCGTCCGCAACCGGGGAACGCTGGTGGGCAACTGCTGCCACGCCGACCCTCAGGGCGACTGGGCGACGGTGATGCTCTGCCTCGACGGCGACATCGTGGCCCTCAGCCTGCAGGGGGAGCGGGTCATCCCGATCCGGGAGTTCATCGTCGGCCCCTTCCAGAACAGCCTCCGGGCGGACGAGATCGCGGTCGAAGCCCGCATCCCCGGGATGACGAACTATGGGCGCTACCGCAAGATCGAGCGCAAGGTGGGCGACTTCGCCACGGTCGGGGTCGGCGTGGCCCTCACCGTCCAGGGCGGAACCGTGACGCGGGCGGGTATCGGGCTCACCGGCGTCGGGCCCTCCAACATCAAATGCGACGCAGCGGAACGGATGCTCCTGACCGGGCGCTACCGGTACGAGGGGTTCCTCGACAGTGTTGCCCGGATGGCGGCGGCGACCGCCTCCCCCCGCACCGACCACCGGGGCAGCGCGGACTACAAGCGGGAGATGGTCAGCGTCTTCGTCCGCCGGGCGCTCCAGGAGGCGGAGGGGATCCACCCGCTCTCCGCCCCCGTGGACGTCGGCGTGTCACTGGCCCCGCCAGGCTACTCCTCGCCCGTCCCCGTCGGGGCTGCCGGCACTCCCCTGCCGCAGGCGATGCGCCTGAGCCCCTTCCCGTCGGTCCTCCAGGGGCTGAAGCGGACGTTCCGCAAGCACTTCTACTGAGGCCCGTGCGGCGCCCCGGGCACCCCGGGCGCGTCTCACGAGCCCCCGGTGGCGTACATCAGCGACCCCGGCGTGGTCAACAGCTCGCCCGTTTCCAGCAGCGTCTTCAGGCCGGAGAGGATCATCGGCCAGCCGCCGTACAGCTGGTCGTTCGCGCCCTCGCGAAGCTCGTCGTGGGTGACGGTCAGGCGGCAGGAGTCGCCGACCGGTTCGATCTCCCACGTGACCCTGGACGTTCCCTCACTCTTCACGTCCTCGCCCCAGAGTGCTCTCATGCTCTGGACCAGCCGGCGAGGGGGGTCGACCTCGAGGTTCTCGCCCTCCCCCAGGAGTGCGTCCGAGGCCGGATGGCTCTGTTCGTAGCGTGAGCCGGTCGTCCAGTCCGAGCTGATCCGGCAGCCGAAGTTGTACTTGCTCCTCATCTCGCTGTCGGTGATCGCCTCCCACAGGCGTTCCGGCGTGGTCTTGATGTAGATCTCGAATACCTTTTCCACGGTCCCCTCCAGTCTGTTCATGGGCAACTCTTGCTACGACGACTATAGGTGACCATATGGTCACATGTCAAGGGCTGGCTCAAGCGTGGCTCAAGGGCTGCTCACGGCAGGAGCAGCCGGCCCATCCGGCGTGCGGTCACCGCCAAGCCGGCGAGTCCCTCCCAAGGCTCGCCGGTCCCGCCGCTATCGCCGGTACGGAAAACAGCTGTTCATTCACGGGTAACATGGCAGAAATAGCGGCTCCTTAGGATCAAGGAGGTCTGGCGGGCTGGCCGCTCATGACTGCAACGCACACCACCGATCCCGAGAGGAGCGTTGCGCGTGGTTCGGCGAGCCGGAGATTGGGAAGCGCTGAGGATGCGACGAACGCAGGGCGGGCCGGTGGTTACCCCGGAGTTCCATCCCCTCGCCACCTTCGCCAACTTCCGGGATGCCGAGGCGGAGATGCTCCGCGACTGCACGTCCCGCACCCCTCCCTTCACGGACGCGGTCGCGAGGGCCGTCGTGGATCACCTGTCTCCCCACCTCCAGGCGGCCGGCTTGGGCCGGGCGGTCAGCCAGGAGGCGGTTGCGGCCTGGCTCGACCGCAGCAGCACCGGGCCATTCGACGCTGACTTTGCGCGCTTCCTGCGACGTCTCACCCACGTCGACGGTGGGGCAACCTTCCCCGGGGTGAGCGTCCCGATGCCGCCGCAGATGATCGTGGCCACCATGGCCCGGGTCCAGGGCGAGATCCTGCTGGCCCTGGGCAACGTCACGGACACCATCACGCTGTCGGGACTGGGGGGCATCTGGATGGGCCAGCTGATGCTGCAGCTCGGGATCACGCTGGAGCCGTCCCTCCGCGAGCCGAGCGGCCCCCGCGACTACCAGAGCGTCGACGACGAGGCTGCGCTCCACCCCTACGCCGAGCTCGCCGGGTTCGGTGCTGCGGAGGGCCGAATCCTGGAAGACACCGGCGCGCTGCTGGCGCCCCTGGCCGGTGGGGTCGCCTCGCTGGCGTACTCCCACCTCCTCAGCCGGCCGGAGTCAGCGGGCTATTTCCAGGACCCCCACCACCTGGCGCAGCGCAAGGAGACGTTGATGGCCTGGTGGGTGCGCACCGCCTCCGATCCCCACGACGCGTACGCCGACTTTGGCTCGTACCTGCGCCGGGTGGCGAACGCGCACGTGAGGAACGCCGGCACGCAGCCGGATGTCGGGATCCCGGCCCAGCTCACCATTGCCCTCATGGCGTGGGTGGAGATGCGCGTGATGACCGCGGTCAACACGATCAACATGCTCGACGAAGGGGCGTCGGCCATCTTCGGCTTGTTCGGGGACCCGGCCGCAATCGCCCAGGTGGGGCGTGCCTGGATGGCCGTGCTGACCCTTCAACTCGGCGTCTTGATCGATCCCCACTTCACGGCGGGACCCGAAGCAGACGTCGAGACCAGCGGCGTCTAGAGCGGATTCCTGAGGTAGGGGTCGATCACACCTTGAGGTAGGGGTCGATCAGCACCCCCAGCTGCAGGGTGAGCATCTTCATCCACGCCTTGCCCACGTCAGCCAGGACGCCCGGGTCACCGAGCTCGCCGAAGGTCGCCGCACCGGTGGGGTCGTAGGCGATGGTGTTGAGCGCCGTCATGACCCGCATTTCGACCCACCCCATCAAGGCAATGGTGAGCTGGGCCGGGATCTCCTGATGGGGATCGTCCCCGCCTCCCTTGACGTGGGCGTTGGCGACCTTGCGCATATACTCCCCGAAGTTCCCCTTGGTCTCGTACGGGTCCGCCGCCGTGCGGGTCCACCACCCCTTCAGCGTCGACTTGCGCATGGCCAGGTGCTCGGGGTCCTGGAAGTAGCCGGCGGACTCCGGCCTGCTGAGGAGGTAGCTGTAGGCAAGGGAGATCACACCGCTGCCCGCCGGTTCCAGGAGGGCGCCGGTCTCGCCGAGCACCCGGCCCTCCGCAAAACCGAAGCCGGCCAACTCGGCGTACGGGTGCAACTCGGCGTTGTGACCTCTGCTGTAGTCCCGGGGAGCGTCGGGGGAATGAAGGACGGGCTCGAGCATGATCCCCAACTGGAGCATCAGCTCGTCCATCCAGATGCCGCCGATGCTCGACAGCGTGATCGTGTCGCTCACGTCAGCGAGGTAGGCGAGGATCTCACCTTCCAGCCAGGCGATGAGCCCGATAACCATCTGCGGCGGCAATGCCACCGTCACGCCGGGGAACGTCGTCCCACCGGCCACATGGGTGATGGCCCGGACGTAGTCGGCGAAGTCCTCGTCGAAGGGGCCGGTGGAGCTGCGGGTCAGCCACTCCTCGACGACGTCCTTCTCGAGGCTGGCGCCGCGGATCCCCAGGCGGGCAAGGCGCGGGACCAGGTACGCGCTGACCGAGTCGGCGATAGCTCTGGTGAAGACCTCGAGATCGGTGCCGGCCTCACGCAGCATCTCGGCCTCGCCGGGGCCGAAGTTGGCGAAGTCGGCGAGGGGGTTGAATCCAGGCGTGACGAGGGGGCCGTCATCCGTGACACCGGCTTCCGTCGCCGGCTCGGGGGTTCTTCTCACCCGGGATCGCTGAACCATATGGCGTCCTCCTTTTGGTATGGGCACAAGGTGGTACCGCTCGCCGCCAGAAGCGACCGCTGGACATGAATAACAACGCCCGTCCTGCTGCCGGGCGGTCTCGTTTGGGGGGATCCAGTGCCAGCAAGCCTAGGTGTCGTTGATTGCCGACGGGTTTCCAACCCATAAACAGTTCGAGAACGACTCCTCAGCACAGGACCAGCGTGGTGGTTGTTCCCCGCGCGTTGTTCGCCAGGTTGGTCTCGATGCCTGGGGGCGGTTTGAACACCGTTGCGGTCACTGCCGGGCGGTAGAATTCCCGGGCGGCGGGCGGCCATGGGGGAGGTCGACCACTCTTCGTGGTCACTTCGGGTTCGCCATTTGCCCATAACACCCGTTTGGGGGCCTTGCAGAAGCTACGGCATCAAACTGTGGCTGTTTGACCGCGCCTGGCGCGGCGAGACAGCCAAGGATGCGCCGGGACCCGCCCCCCCAGGTTCGAGGGCGACCACAGAACGTGGTGACGCTGGAGGGACGCAGCCGGTCCAAGGCCGTAGCCGTGTCCATCGCCCCACCGGAAGACGTGGCCTTGGCACCAGCACCTCGACTAGGGGCTGGCGACGGTTCCCGTCACCTCCGGGGACACGGTGGATGTGGGCGAGGGGGCCGGCGTCGGTTCGGTGGCCAAGTGGCGCGCGATGCCTGCGGACGTGGCGCCCAGGCCCCCGAGCGTCACGTCGTCCCATGCCTCCAGGCGTCTCGTGGACCGGTCGAAGTACAGCACCGAGCACTCGATGGGGGTCGGGGGCGAGGACTCCAGCGCCCTGAGGCCGGCGCCACCGGTCGAGCCCTGCACGAAGAGCAGGCCGTTCTTGCCGGTCATCTCGGTGGACCGCCGGTGGGTATGGCCCGCCACCACGAGGGGCACCTCGCGGGCCACCGCTCCCCCGAGGGCAGGGTCGTGCACAAGGGCAAGGTCCGGCGTCGGGGCCACCAGCGCCGCGCGCGCAAGGCGCTCGTTGACGGCCTGGAGTTCCGGCGTCGTCGGCACCGCCACCGACAGGTCCGGGGTGAAGCGGGGGTCCGCGTCCCCGATGATCCGCAGCCCCGCCACCTCGACCGTCGCACCGTTCAGGACGATCGCGTTGTGCTGCCGGGCGACCGCTGCGGCGGTCCCCGCCGAGTCGTGGTTGCCCTTGACGTAGACGTACGGGATGTCGAACGTGCCGATCTGGGCGGCCATCACGTCCTCTGCGGGGCTGCCGTGGTCGGTCAGGTCGCCGGCGTCGAGGATCATGTCGACGTGGAACTGCGTCACGAGCGAATGCATGATGTTCCACGACGCGGGATTGTCGTGGAGGTCCGCGACGCTGAGCACCCGCAGCGTGCTGGGATCCGGCTCGTAGGTCGGCAGCGTCGACGCAACGCCGTACAGCCGTGACACGTTGGTGACCAGCCGTCCCAACTCGCTCCGGTACGACTGGAAGCGGCTCACGACGGCCCCGGCCGACCCGATGACCGATGGTGCGCCCGTCAGCAGCCCCGTGTACCGGGGCTGGAGGATCGCCGCGGGATTCCAGGTGAGGCCGGCGGTGGCGAGCGACGCAGCGAGCAGCGCCACCGAGATCCCCCCGGTGAGCAGCGCCGTCCGCACGCGGCGGTACGCCAGGAGCCCCAGCGCCAACCCTCCGACGGCCGACCCGATGAGGCAGCGCACCACGACGGCCACGATGCCGCGCCGCACGTCGCGGGTGATGCGATCCACCGAGACCGAATCGAGCTGGCGGTTCAGGATCTGGCGGACGTCTGTCTCGTTGAGGCGCTCGACACCGACCACGAGGCGCAGCGGCCCGTCGTGCGTGGAGAGGCGGAGCGAGCCCAGTGGCGGGATCTCGACGACGGTCCCGCCGCCGGTGCCCGGCGGCGCCGGTTCCAGCGACATGGTCGCCCTGACCGGTCCGACGTCACCGGAGGTGGTGCCCGCCAGCTGGATGCCTACCCAGGCGCCGGCCAGCCCCAGCAGGACCGGGGCAAGCACGAGCCGGGCAACCCGTGCACCCCGCTGCCGGCGGACGATCGTATGCTCCATCTCGGCAACTTACCGCCGTCCCAGGAGGGGCGACCGTGTCAGAGCAGCCGGCAGACCCCGCAAGGCCGGCGCGGCCGCCCGCCAGCCGCCGATGGACGTCCTTCGTCGCCGAGGGCAGCCCGGGGGGGAAACCCGTCCGAGCGCTGCACGAGGAGGCGAATCCACGGCACCGCCTGCGGGTCGAGCACGACGCCCACACCCTGCTGATCCACCTCAGCGATGAAGACGGTGCCGGGTGGACGACCATCGCCGCGGACCGGCCGGCACGGCGCTGGGCGGTCGCCCAGGAGTCCCGCCAGAGCGACAGCGCCCACCGTGTCTACGACGCCCTGTACGAGCCGCCCCCTACGCGATGACGGGATGCGGGCGGTCGCCCGGGCGCCGAGGATTGGCGGGTGAGCGACGCAGCGGTAGCCAACGAGTCGGACCCCGACCTGCGGGACGAGTTCCGGTCGATCGAGGAGCACATCGACGAGTTGCGCCAGGAGGTCGCCGGCCTCCGGGAGGGCCTGCGGGACTGCGACGACAGCGGCACGGCCACCCGGCTCATCGAGGGGCAGGAGGCGGTGATCGAGACCCTGGAGCGGCGGCGTCTGGAGCTGTTGGAGCGCCTGGGGCAGGCGTAGGTTCCTCGGCCTGTCCCTCGCGGGGCTCGTAGCCGGGGATCTGCCGGAGCTGTTCCTCGATGACCTGACGGTCGTCCGCATCGTCGATGCCGCCGAGGGCCTCGTGGGCGGCGGCGAGCCATCGATCCCGCCCGGCAGTGTCCCCGGCGGCCGAGTGTGCCCGGGCCATGCCCTCACACACCGCCGCCCGGCGCCAACCGCCCCATCCCTCGGCCTCGGACGGCGAGAGCCTTGCCGGCGAAGAGCAGGGCCAGGCTGCCCCGCCACCTTGGCGATCTGATGGTCGCCGAGGGCCTGGTTCTGGTCGTTGCCGGCCTGGCTCCAATGCCAGCGGGAGGCGAAGGCGGTAGCGAGGAGCTCCGCGTCGTCGTCGCTGGAGCGTTCAGGCTGTTCCAGGAGTTCCCAGCTGCGGTTGAAGGTCGCGACGGCGAAGCTGCGGTGCCATGCCGCTCGCTCCTCGTCCGATGCCAGTGCGGGGTCTGCCATGCCGCCCAATCTAACCTTGTCGGCCGGTTCCTCCATCGAGGTCGAGCCAACCTGCTTACCGCTCGCACGCTTGGACGGCGGCCCTGACAGTTTCGGTGTCGGCGGGCACCGGGGCGGACTTCATGAGGTTGGTCTGACCCGGGGGCATGTAGACGAGGCCATAGACCGGAGCGTCGGGCTCAGAGCGCCAGCTCTCGGCGAGCGGACCGACGTCGACGGCGTCGTAGCCGATGTCGTTCAAGAAGGCGGCGACGCGCGCCTTGGCGTCGTCGTCGTCTCCTGCGATCGGCAGGGCGCTGCGCTCGGGTGATCCCGCAGGGCGGGCGAGTTCTCGGAGGTGCTCGAAGTAGATGTTGTTGAACCCTTTGACGACCTTCGAGGTGGGCAGGTGCCGCTGGAGCAGCTCGCTCGACGTCGTGGACTTGTCGTCGATCTCGGGGATCTGGCCGTCCCGGCCCGGATAGTAGTTGTTGGTGTCGATGACGACCTTGCCCGCCAGCGGCTCCACGGGCACGAACCGGTAGGCCTTCAGCGGGATGCTCACGACCACGAGGTCCCCGGCCCCGGCGGCCTCCACCGTGGTTGCGGCCCGGGCCCGCGGGCCCAACGCCCTCACGAGGTCTTCGAGGGTGCCGGGCCCGCGGGAGTTGCTGAGGACCACGTCATGGCCAGCCGCCGTTGCCAAGCGGGCCACCGTGCCGCCGATGTGCCCGCAGCCGATCAATCCAACCGTTGCCATCTGGGAATACCCCCTTCGTCAGCGTGGGAACCGTTCGCTGACAGGGAGGGTACCCCCCGGGATGGCGCCGGGCGCGGCTACCGCTTGGCGTAGTCGGCGAACCCCTGCCAGTCGATGACGACGCACGGCTCGTCACCGACGATCCACGCGTCGTGCCCAGGCGCCATGACGGCGAAGTCGCCGGGGCCGTATTCCGCCTCTTCACCGTCGTCCATGACGACCTTCATCCGCCCCGAGACGAAGTAGCCCACGTGGGCGGCTTGACAGCTCTCGGTCTTGGCGATCGGCTTCACGTGCTCCGACCACCGCCAACCCGGCAGGAAGGTGGCACGACCCACGGGCCCTCCCTCCATGTTCACCAGTTGGAGCTAGCCGGTTCCCCCCTCGAACGGTCGGGTCTCCTCCGGTGCGTCGAGGCTCTTGCGAATAAGACCTGGCATGGGTCCCCCCTCCTTCTCGGCCCTTTGTCCTCGTCGGGGAGCGGGTAGCGGCTGGGAACGGGTGAGGACGGCTCCGTGGTCCAGGGCCGGCCTTGCTCCTGCCACGTCTCGCGGGTGCAATCGAGGATGCGCACATCGTCGTGGCCGTAGAGCTTCATCAGCCAGAAGCCCAAGGCCGACGAGGATCCAGCTCTGCGGGCCG
>Ga0099828_10001112_pt1 | contig 17497 bp, 11 predicted proteins | sample CZO8metaG_2_FD_79338 | JGI IMG/M metagenome (GOLD analysis project Ga0099828, IMG submission 79338) | Vadose zone soil microbial communities from the Eel River Critical Zone Observatory, Northern California, USA - CZOApr15con2H1.8 metaG | ecosystem: Environmental > Terrestrial > Soil > Vadose... | reverse complement strand
TGAACACGCCCCCACTGGGTGCGCTGGCGACCGCAAACGCAGGGAAGGCTGGGCCGCCCACGAAGGAAGTGGAGATGTAATCGCCGACCATGAAGCCCTGAGTGGTCTTTGGGAGCCAGGTGAGCGACATGGGTCCAGCAATCTGCGTATTCGAGGTCCACGAAGCTCCGCCATCCGCCGATGTCGAGAACCCCACCTCCAGCTGACAGGCGGTGGTGCCGGTGGTGGTGCAGTTCGCCACCGGGTAGAAGTAGAAGGTCAACACCAGGTGAGCGCTGCCATCAGAGGTGGAATTGTCAACGGCCAGGCCGGGGATGAAGTGATCCACCCCGCTCCCCCGCGGATCAAGCGGGATACGCGTCAGTTTTGACCAACTCTTCCCATCAGTGGAGGTGCTCAGCACGAGATCGCTGGCGTTACAAGTAGGTTCAAAATGACAGTCCTGCCAGACGACATAGACTTTGCCTGACGCGTCCATTTCAGCAGAGGGCAGCGGGATACTGTCGCGAATGCCCCCGGCTGCATGATGGAAGCCCACCCTGGCGACAATATGTGTGTTGCTCCAGCTCGCGCCTCCGTCGGTAGAGGTGAAGGACACGATGAGAAAGTTGACCAGGCCCGCGAAGCCGTTGATCGGTACAATCACGGTCCCATTCGGCTGCACGAGGGGTTGGCCACCGATGCCGTGAGCATTGTTGCCTGTAGGCAGTCCTGGTCCCCAGGTTTGTCCACCGTCGGTGGAGGTAGTCATCTGGATCAGATCGCCAAGCGTGTTGTCGTCAAACTCGGTATAGCAGTTGCCGTAGAACGGGCTGCTGGCCGTATTATCGCAGACAGTCCAGTTTTTGTCGTTAAAATGACCATCATTATTCACCACGACGGGATTGCCCCACGTCAGTCCTCCATCGGTCGAGCGGCTGACGAGCACATCAACTTCAGACCCGTTCCCATTGGGGAAGAGGCCCAGGAAAGAGATCAGCCAGACCCCATCCCTGGCGTCAAAGGCAACTGATGGGTCACTGGTACGCGCCCAGATTCCCGCCGGTGTTGAGAAGGGGGTGGTGCCAGGCAGGAAGCCACTGGTAAACTTCTTACCTCCATCGGTGGACGTGGCGAAACCGATATCGGAAGCGCCGCCATTGAAGAAGCGGCCCACCTGGAAGGCGGAAACGATGGTGGAACCGAAGGCAAAGGTATCCGGTTCGACTTCCGTGCGGTGCTGACTCGTGCTGTTGGTAAACGGGTCGCTACTGAGTTGGAGGAGTTGCAGCCCCGCCGCAAAGGTGAGGGCTTGTGAAGAGAGTGCGAACACCAGGGAAAGGACCAGCGCCAGCAGGGTGAAAGCTGTGGCGATGCTGATGCGCCAGCGAAAACGCGAAATAACGGACATACGTTGTTTCTCCTTGTCTGTACTTATATAATTCGCTTATGAAGTTAAATGTGTCTACCCATTTAAGGATAAGAAGGACAGGTGAATGTAATGTTGAGAAATGGTTAAGATGGGGTGATAAATGGATCAATCCGGTAAAGATTTCTCAATGATTATGCGAGCAAGAAGCAAGTAGTCTATAATAGCGGAGGAGGGTCTCATAAGATGAAAAGGACCTGGCAACAGCGTAGAGGTATCATCGCAGCAGTGCTGTTCGTCACTGTGCTCGTTGGTTCGCTGATCGTTGTCCTTGTGCGTGCCCGTCAAAATAGCTTGGGTGCATCAGGAATAGCGAGGCAAGTTGAAGCCTTGTCGTCCATACGTATGCTCGATGCTCAGACGGGGTGGGCACTAACTGAAAAGGGGCATATTATCCGCACCACTGACGGTGGGGTTCATTGGAAGAACGTCACACCGAAATATCCTTCAACTTCGGGCCAGCAGAAAGTCGTGGCAGATTTCTTCACGTTTTCCATCGCATGGGTAGCAGTATCCCAGATTGCTACTGATGGGACAAGCACCGTGGTGGTCTTCCGTACAACCGATGGCGGTCAGACGTGGCAGGATACGACCATCCAACAAATCAGTCCGATCTACCAGATCACCTTCGTCGATGCCCAACATGGCTGGATGCTCTCAAAGCAGGCGGATCTTGCAAGCGCGGAGGCGATAGATATTCTCCGCACGACCGATGGCGGCAAGACCTGGGTGGTTGTGTCGAGTGCTCTTCCTGCTTCTACAGACACTCCTCCGCCCGGTAAGCTTCCTTTCGGTGGTGATAAAGCCGGGCTGGGCTTTCCGGACACCATGACAGGATGGATCACTGGCAGTTTCCCGCTCAATGGCTATGTCTTCTTCTATGTCACACACGATGGTGGTGCTACCTGGAACCGTCAAACCTTGCCATTTTCCCCAAACCAGGCATCGACGCAAATCGTAACCAGGCCGCCCAGGTTTTTCACCGCCACTGATGGTATCCTACCTGTCAGCTTCGTCACTGAAAACGCTTCGAGCCTCGACTTGTATGTGACCCACGATGGCGGGGTTAGCTGGAAGGCCACGACGCCTATTGCGGCATTGGCAGGCACGGCAGATTTTATCGATATGAATCATGGATGGGCAAGCGATGGAACCTTCCTCTATGTGACCAGCGACGGCGGACAACAGTGGGCAAAGCTTTCTCCAGGTGGGAGTTTTCAGCACATCATCCAACTCGACTTTGTTTCAAGCCACATCGGATGGGCCATTGGTGCAACAGACTCCCATACCCCATCCTTACTCAAGACGCTGGATGGTGGGCAGACATGGACAGTCATTCCATATACGATCTCCTGAGAAAATGCCAAAGACCATGTCGACAAGATTGAGATATTGACATGCGATGATCAAATATTTAACCATTTCTTAACCAAATCACAACCCTCTTGCCATTCCCCAGATCCATGACTTTCTTCTATACTCGAATCGGTGGATTTTGTCTCGCGTTGCGAGGCAGATCGGACCTTTCTCTGACACACGGCATAGTAGTCCGCATTATTAGTAAGGAAGGGTATGACATGCGTAAATCCTATCTCGCGTCTCTCGCGGTGACGTTGCTCACCCTACTTGCCCTGTTCCCCTCATTTGCGTTTGCACACGCACGCGCAGCTACCGTTGGCTCCGGCGTGGGCAACGTTCCTCAGGGAACCCAGACCAACGATGCCTACACCGGCAGTTTCGCTGCCAATGGAGTGACGAACGTATTTGCAACCACGCAGCAGACCAGTTGCTACACGCCAGAGGTGCCGTACGCGGCGAACGATGGCCCTAACGATGGCTATAGTGGCGAATCAGCTTGCAACGGTGCTGCCAACACTGGCGAGGACCTCGGCCCCTATCCTACCCAGACCGGCAGCAACTCCGGCTTTCCTGCCAAGACTCCTATGTTGGTTAAGGATTACTCGGAGTCCGACATCCGGGTCGATCCCACCAACCCTAACCACCTGATTGGCTCCTCCAAGTGGTTTGTCAGCCCCGAAGGTTACAACCACCTGCTGGGATTCTACGAGTCTCTCGACGGTGGCAAGACATGGTCGACCCAGGGGCACCAGGGGCATATCCCAGGCTATGAAGGCTGGACCGACAACACCGACCCGGTCGGGGCTTTCGATGGCTTTGGGAACTATTATGAGCTCAACCTGGCCTACCAATTCTTCTACAACGCCGACGGGACCCATAACTTCCAGATCAATCCGAACCGGGAGCCGAACCCGGCCCACCCGGCCGAGGTCATCTCTGTTGCGGTGCGTCCACATGGTGCGACGGCCGCCACCGACTGGACAGCGACCCACAACGGTCATCCAGACTACGTCGCCACTTATGATAGCGTGGGCCGTGAGCCGGACAAGCAGTGGATCACCATCGACACCAATAAGTTCCTGCCCGATGGCTCGCTCAATCCCAACTACAACACGATCTACGCGATGTGGGTCATCTTCACCGGCCCACTCACCGCGCAGCCGCTCGTGTCGCACGCAAAGGCGCTACCTGATGGGACGCACACCGACTGGTCAGCTCCCATTCGGCTGCCGGAGGTCTCGGCTGCCCCGACCGGCGCCACCTACTTGCTGCCGCACGTCGCTCCCGATGGGACGGTCTACACGACCCTAACAACGACCAAGCCAGCGATGAAGTTTAGCTTCGACAAGATCGCGCTCGACCGGTCCACCGACGGCGGGGTCACGTGGACAACCGTCTCGACGGTCGCCGACAACATCGCCGCGCCGCCGCTGATCTACCCGAACACGACCTTCAGAGACGGGATCGAGGACACCTTCGCGGTCGGCAACCAGCTGGTCGCAGGCCACTATCCGCTCTACGTGTCCTGGGAGGATTACAGCGCGGGAGTGGGCAACAACCTCCTGTCGGCTTCCTACGATCAAGGTCTGACATGGAGTACCCCTATCCAGGTCAACGATAACGCGTCGGCGGTCGATGAGTTCCAACCTAACCTGACGGTCGCTGCGGACGGGACAGTGAGTGTGGCCTTTTACGACCGCCGCCTCAGTTGTCCCGCTGCTGGAAGCGCCGAGGCTGCCGGCGCTGGTCTCGCCCTTGACCAGGCCAAGGCCAATCCCAATTATAAAGGCAGCTTGCCTCCGTATGGTGCGACCAACTACTGCATCAACGCCAGTGTGCAGTTCTACAGTGCCACCCTAGCGCCGTTCGGGCACAATATCAGGCTCACCGAGCACACCTGGGACCCGCAGTTGAACTCGCCGCACCCGGGCAGCGCCTCTGGTATTGAGACGTTCATCGGCGATTACTTCGGTAACACGACCGATGGCTCGACAAACATATCGAGTTTCGTGAGCACGTATAACGATGGCTCCAATCTCCACAACCAGCAGCAGCAGGTCGTTGCCACCGTCGCTGTCCCTTAACCGCTAATCATGCAGCCGCTCCCAGGACGACCCTTGCGGTCGCCCTGGGTTCTCTCCTGCGGATCCCCACGAGGATTTCCACTACCACCACTTCTGTATGGGTTACCCACATACGGATGTATCCCACGAGGTAAGTCATCCGTGTTAATTCGTATGAGAAACGTTCTTTATCTGATGTTGACCTACATACAGTGCTTGGAAGAGAGTTCCTGGTGCCCTTTGCGGGTACCAGAGGACGTTGTCTAAGCAAGACAAAGAAGCTTTAGTTTATGTAAAAGTATAGCCGTAGGAAAGTAAGGACCAAACCGCATGACAATCGTATCGAAAAAGTCTCACACGAGTTACCAGACAGAGAAAGCACTCGGACAAAACGAACAACACTCTCGTTCCCTCATTGAAAACAGTTCAGATATCATTGCACTTATCAATGCAGAGGACATCGTTACCTATGTGAGTCCTTCCATCACACCCATTCTGGGATATACTCCTGAAGAAATCATAGGCTGTCATACACTTGTTCTTGTTCATTCTGATGACCTTGACACTGTGCAACAGGTGTTAGGAGAGATAAGGCAATCACCTGACAGGAGTTTGCGTGCCGAATATCGTCTACGCTGTAAAGACGGCTCATGGCGATGGTTTGAAGGAAGTGGAACGAATTTGCTCCATGTGCCAGGTATAGAAGCCATTGTTGGCACTTTTCGCGATATTACCAGGTGGAAGCTGGCGTCGCACTCACATTGGAGCGAGATGTGTGAGCCTGAGCATTTCGTCCGGTTCTATGAGACTGACGCGTCTCTCATGAACTCAGTGAGCGAATTCATCGGTACCGGCTTGAGGTCGGGGGATGCCTGCATCGTTATAGCCACGCAGCCGCACAGCGAAAGCCTTGAGGAACGATTGAAGTGCGACGGGCTGGAAGTCGCTGCCGCGCGCCAGCGGGGCCAATACATCTCAATCGACGCGGCCACTACGCTGTCGAAGTTCATGGTCGATGGGTCGCCGGAGCCAGGACGCTTCACCAAGGTCGTTGGGAGCATGATCGCCCGAGCGACGAAGGGTCAACGCCACGTGCGAATCTTTGGGGAGATGGTCGCGCTCCTTTGGGCAGACGGGAACCGGGCGGCGGCGATCCGCCTGGAAGAACTCTGGAACGATCTGGCCAGGACCCATTCCTTCTCGCTCTTCTGCGCCTATCCGATGCACAGCTTTGGCGGGGGAGTGTACGAGGCGGAGTTCACTGAGATTTGCAAGCAGCACGCCCGGGTCATCCCCGCCGAGAGCTACACCCTACTCTCCGGCCCGGATGCACGCCTGCGTGCCATTACTCTGTTGCAACAGAAGGCAAACTCGCTCGAAGTTGAGATAGCGCAACGGAAGCGAGCGGAAGATGCTCTTCTTCACCTGGCCGCCATTGTGGAGTCTTCTGATGACGCCATCATTGGCAAAAATCTGGAGGGCATCGTCACCAGTTGGAATGCGGCGGCCGAGCGCATGTATGGCTATAGTGCCGAGGAAATTGTGGGCAAGCCGATCACACTGCTCTTTGCACCGGATCGACAGGATGCAATGAATTTACAATTTACGCAGATTATGGCGCGCATTCGCCGCGGGGAGCGCGTTGACCACTACGAGACGATCCGCTTGAGGAAGGATGGCACCCGCCTGACTGTCTCCGTCACTGTTTCCCCAATCAAGGATAGCACCGGCAGCATTATTGGAGCGTCTGCTATCGCCCGTGATATCACCGAGCACAAGCGTTTGGAGGCCAAATTCCGGCGGCTGTTTGACTCCAACCTCATCGGCGTGTTTGTCTCGGATTTTGCCGGCACCTTTCTGGATGCCAATGATGCCTTCCTTGATCTACTGGGCTACACCCGAGAAGAATTGCTTGCAGGAACCATGCAGCGTGATGCCCTCACCCCTCCTGAGTTTCACTCCCTGAGTCAAGACGCGCTGAAAGCGCTGCAAGAGACAGGCGCATCGGGCACGTATGAAAAAGAGTACCTGCATAAAAGTGGCAAACGAATACCCGTGCTCGTGGCCGTGGCGCGCATCGAGCACACCGAGACCTGCATTGGCTTCGTCTTAGACATCAGCGAGCGCAAAGAACTGGATCGACGGAAAGATGAGTTTATCAGTATAGCGAGTCATGAACTCAAAACGCCTGTGACCAGTATCAAAGGCTTCACGCAACTACTCAAAAGAAAACTAGAAAAGCAAGGGTTGCAGGAGGAGGCGGCCTTTCTTGCCAGGATGGAAGGGCAAGTTGATCGGCTCACCAAGCTGGTTAACGATCTATTGGATGTGTCCAAAATACACGCAGGGCAACTCGACTATGCCCAGGAAGCAATTGCTCTTGACGAACTGATACGTGCCATTGTGGACACCGCACAATTGACGAGTAGCACCCACACCATCACCGTGCATGGAGCTTCCCACTGTCATATCCTTGGTGATCGTGACAGGCTCGAACAGGTGTTTCTCAACCTGATTAGCAACGCCATCAAATATTCGCCCCAAGCCGACAGCGTTGACGTGTACATTGAAGCCGCAAAAGACGAGGTTCTTGTGAAGGTGCAAGATTATGGGATCGGTATCCCCAAAGAGCATGAAAGCAAAATATTTGATCGCTTCTATCGTGTGTATGATGAGAACAATAAAATGTTCCCAGGATTGGGCATGGGGTTATACATTTCCCGTGAGATCGTTGAGCGACACGGAGGCAAGATGTGGGTGGAAAGCACTGAAGGAAAGGGATCAACCTTTTTTGTGTCTCTTCCGATCATCCTCTTTTCTTAGCGTTGTCGAGTTCGCGCTGCAAGGCATCCAGGCGGACAAGCAGGCGCAGGATAATCTCGATGCCCTCCAGGTTCACACCCAGGTCCTCGTACAGGCGGCGGGCACGCCGCAGCAGCACGAGGTCCTCGTCGCTATAGCGTACCTCTTCGCCCACAACCTGCATGCCCGGAATAATCCCGGACTCGGACAACTGGCGCAGCACCTGTACTTCCAGGCGGCAATACTCGGCGGTCTCCTGCTCGCTATAGTACGATCCTGTAGTGCTGATAGTGATGCGGGTGAATCGCTGCTCGCTCATTCAAATTCCTCCCTTTCCAGCTGTGTCCTGGTCCACGTAGCCGATTGAGCGGGCGAAGGCTTCGAAGAGCCGGCGTTGCTCGCTAGTGAGGTGTGTGGGAAGTTTGACCGTCACTTCGGCATACAGGTCGCCGCGTTTGTCGGGTTGACCGAGGTGTGGCATCCCCTGCCCACGCAAGCGGAACGAGCGTCCATTCTGGGTCCCCTCCGGGATACGCAGGAGCAGGTGACGTCCATCCGGTGTAGTCACCTGGGCCTCGCCACCGAGTACAGCGGTTGCCAGTGGGACCTCCACGGTGGTGCGCAGCGTGGTCCCCTCGCGTGTAAACTTTGCATCGGGCAGAATCGTCACGTGCAGGTAGAGATCGCCACGTCCGGCGGTCCCCTGAGCGCCCTGACCTGCAACCCGAATGCGCGAGCCATCATGCACGCCGGGCGGAATCTTGACCTCCAGCCGACGTGTACTGCCGTCAGGCTCCGACAACTCAAACGTGCGTGTCGCGCCCTGGTACGCCTCGGCCAGTGTCACCTCCACGATGGCTTCGACATCTTGCCCGGTCGTCGCGCGCTGGCGGGTACGCCCTGCAAAGCCAGTCGCACCAGGGGATGAATGGAAGAAGGTCTCGAAAAAGTCCGAGTACGGGGACTGCGAACCGAAGAGATCTTCTAAGTCCTCCTCGCTCATCGTCCGGTACTGGTAATTGCCACCGGCGAAGCCGCCATCAGTGGCACCCGCACCCGCGCCAGCCTCCGCACCCGGCCAGCGTCCGTACTTCTGATAATAGGTGCGCATCTCATCGTATTTCTTGCGCTTCTCAGGATCGGACAGTACCTCGTTCGCTTCGTTGATCTCTTTAAATTTATCCTCTGCGGTCTTATCGCTAGGGTTGACATCCGGGTGATACTGCCGCGCCAGCTTGCGATAAGCCGATCGAATCTCTTTCTGCTGGGCGTTCTCGCTGACGCCTAGAGTTTTATAGTAGTCTTTGTAATCAACAGCCATACTAAACTAATCCTTATAATCAACAGCCATACTAAGCTAATCCTTCTGTTTGAACCTTCTCAACCACCTGCTTCATCACCTCATATGGTTGTGCGCCCATCACCAGGTACCTATCGTCAAAAATGAGCGCAGGCACACCATCCAGCCCGTACTCGTGCGCTTGCTCAATATCGGCAGACACCTGCGCATCCAAATCGGGGCTTGCCAATTGAGTTGCGAAATTATCCGTGTTCAGGCCCACACTGCCTGCAATTTCCTTCAGAACGCTTTCGTCATCAATCGCACGAGCGTGTTGCCAGTATGCTTCCATCACAGCCTTGTGGAATGCTTCGCCCTTCCCTTGTGCTGCAGCAAACTTCTCAGCAACGAGTGCAGGACGGCTGTTGATGTCAAATGGACCAGCGTTCATCTCCAGACCATATTGCTCCCGCGCTCGCTTTTGCAACAAGGGGCGCGAAGCTTCTATGCGTGCACGGTACGATGGTGGTATAGGCGGGGAACCGGCAGGACGCAGTTGGAACGAATGCCAGCGGATAGCAACGTCATAGTTCTCTTGGAGCTTCTCCAAACTGGAGGCTACTAGAAAGCAGAAAGGTCAAACAAAATCTGACCAGACATCGATAGTAATAGACATGCAAGAACTCCTTTACCCTTGACTGAGATCGTCTGCTCACAGTATAGCATACGTCGACCTGTTTCGATGGGAAGACCTGGCGGAATAAAATCATCACAATTGTTGTAGTAATTGATGAGAGAGAACAAAGTCCCTGTGATAACTTTTAGTAATCTGAAACGTATTATAAACGTACCCTTCTATACAAGGCTCCTGGTCACAACCTCCAGGCGGTCCCCCACAGGACAGCCGCGGTTAGAGGACGGGTAGACGAAACATAGAGAGTAAGTGTATGATAGAAAGATAGTAATCGGTTCGGTATTGCAACACCCTATCCCAGGTGACCACAGATCACTAAAGAAAGCAGGTCTGAACGTATGGATGCTCAGGCTATATATATGTACCAGCGCAACCCCAACGACCAACGTCCGAACGGCCCGCAGCGGCCCAACAATAGCAGCAACAACAATGGCGGAGGCCAGCGTGATAGTGGCACGACGATCCTGTTTCGTTCGCTCATCATCGTCGGCGTATTGTTGCTAGCCTGGTACCTTTTCCAATACTTTACACAAAGCTCAAATAGTAACAATCAAAATGTGGTAGATATCCCCTACAGCACCTTTTACGCGCAGATCAAGAACGACAACGTCAAGACTGCCGTTTTCCAGGGGCAGGATATCACCGGCGACCTTAAAAACGCAGTGCAAAATCCTGATACCAATAGTAGCGTCAAATCGTCGACGCACTATCATGTCATACAGTTGCCTGTTGGTGACCCCACACACTATGGCGACCCTAACCTCGTCCCTCTGCTGCTTCAGCATGGTGTGGATTTCAGGGCGCAGCCAGCATCTGAGAACAATCTCTTTCTCAATATCCTGCTCAACTTCCTTCCTTGGGTATTCTTGATCGGCCTCTTCTTCTTCATCGGTCGACGTGCCACCCAGGGCCAGCAGAACATTTTCAGCTTTGGCAAAAGCCGCGCCAAGCTCATCCTGGAGGACAGGCCAAGCACTACATTTGCCGATGTTGCAGGCGTTGACGAAGCGAAAAATGACCTGGTTGAGGTCGTGGAGTTCTTGAAGACGCCGCAGAAATTCCAGCGCCTGGGCGGGAAAATCCCGCGTGGCGTCCTGCTGGTGGGACCTCCCGGAACCGGTAAAACGCTGCTTGCACGTGCCGTTGCCGGAGAGGCGAGTGTGCCGTTCTTCTCAATGAGCGGTTCTGAGTTCGTCGAAGTGCTGGTGGGCGTCGGTGCCAGTCGTGTGCGTGACCTGTTCGACCAGGCAAAGAAAGCTGCGCCCAGCATCATCTTCATCGATGAAATCGACGCCGTAGGTCGCCAGCGTGGCTCCAGTATCAACAGCAATGACGAACGCGAGCAGACGCTGAACCAATTGTTGGTGGAGATGGATGGCTTTGATGCGCGCCAGGCTGTTGTCGTCATCGCCGCGACGAACCGTCCAGATGGCCTGGATAAGGCGCTATTACGTCCCGGCCGCTTCGACCGCCGCGTGACGGTCGAACGCCCTGACTGGACTGGTCGCCTGGCGATCCTCAAGATTCATTCTCGTAATGTGCCATTGGCGCGTGACGTAGACCTGACTGCCGTCGCCCGTGCCACTCCCGGCATGGTTGGTGCGGATATCGCCAACCTCGTCAACGAGGCAGCCCTATTGGCCGCCCGTCGTAACCTTGATGCGGTAACACAAGCATGCTTCAGCGAGGCTCTGGATAAGATTACCATTGGCGCGGAGCGTCCTCTGGTGCTGAGCGAGGAGGACTTGAATGTCGTCGCCTATCACGAAGGCGGTCATGCGCTGACGGGTCTGCTGCAAGAGTACGTTGATCCGGTGCGCAAAGTCACCATTGTGCCGCGAGGTCAGGCCCTGGGTGTGACACAGTACACCCCACTGGATGATCGCTATAACTACTCGAAAGAGTACCTCGAGTCGCAACTGGTAACGGCACTTGGTGGCCGTGCCGCCGAGGAGGTGGCCATTGGGCACATCACGACGGGCGCAGAAAACGATCTACAGCGTGTCACCGCTATCGCTCGCCAGATGGTCGCCCGCTGGGGCATGAGCGACCGGCTCGGCGCAATCTCCTTTAGTGAACGCGAAGACCCGTTCGCGGGTACCGCTCTGGCAACCAGCTCCCGCGATTACAGCGAGAAGACCGCCAGTATCATCGATGAAGAAGTCAACCGTATCGTGAAGTGGGCCTATGATCGTGCTCTCAGCTTGCTTAGAGATCATCTCGTGACGCTCGACCGCATCGCCCATGCATTACGCATGTATGAGACCGTCGATGCCAATCAATTACGCGAGATCATGATAGAGACGGGTGCAATCAATGACGCGCCTGCGTACTATAGCCAAGCCGCAATGTAAGGTATCCGATATAAGCAGGTCAGAAATGATCCCTGGTACCCGCAAGGGGCACCAGTACACTGCCAAATGTACTGGTGCCCCTTGCGGGTACCAGGCCATGATCAGTTAAGCAGTGACTCAATAGTCGTTAGCAGAGTATCCTGCGGGCACGGTTTGGTCAGATACCCGTGGACACCCAATGCGTAGGCATGATGCTGGTGCTTTTCTGAAGAACGCGAAGTCAACATCACCACTTTGAGCCTGGCAAACAATGGGTTGATGCGAATAATGTTGAGCAGATCGTAGCCGTTCAGCCTGGGCATCTCTATATCCAGCAAGAGCGCGTCTATACGATGCGTCAGCAATTGCTCCAACGCCTCGACGCCATCACGCGCTTCCATTACTTCGTAGCCTGCATGATTGAGTACCTGCAAAACAGACTGGCGAATGTACACAGAGTCATCGGCGATCAAGATGGTCCGACGTTGTTGAGATGCCTTCCCGTTGCTCTGTGCCGTCTCACTCGTTAAAACATGCTGCGCCGGCTCCGTGTGCATAACCAGTTCGGGCAAATTAAGTACGAGCAGCACTTTGCCCTCCCCGATGTCACCGCTAGCCGCTCCTGCAATCCCTGGACGCTGCAAGTGAGGGGCAAGTGGCTTCATCACCACCTCAACCTCTCCTAAAACCTCGTCTACCTGCACTGCCACACCATTCTGTTGCAGGATCAACACAGGTCGCGCCGTCTCTGTGGCAACCTGTTTCGTAGGAAAGCCAAGCAACACACTAAGCACATGGAACGAGTCAAATTGTACATCCTTCTTATAGTCGATATGCTGCACATGCGCGAACGGCACAACGACACGCTGACTACCAACGCGGATCAGCAGTCCGCGAACTGTGCCATGGGTATGGGGGAGACGCAGCGCATCACTACGCACCAGAGCCACTTGAGCCATGTGCTTCTGCAGTGATTGACCGAGTTGCTCAAGTGCCGTACGTAGCCGCGTCGACGCTATGGCAAGATCAGCGATGGCCTCACTGAGCGAATCGACCAGTAGCCCATCCTGCGTATCGGCATCAATTTCTAGTTCATCCCAGAGCGGCTGAGTACCTCGCGCTTCCTGCAATCTCAGCGTTTGAGGACGTGGCTTGTTCTTGCGCCGGTAGGCATGACCAACACGCCGCATAGACTCACTCAGAATACGTGCTATCAGAGATGACATAGGAGGCTCATCATCTCCAGCGCTATTTGAGGAATCACCCACGATAAATCGGGGTGCTACAAGGGCTGAAGGGAGTGTAGAGAGGCGTTTCTCTAACTGCTGCAAGCGCTGTTGGGCGGTGTATAATTCCTGCAGAGCACTCTCGACTTGCTGCTGGGCCTGCTCTAAAGATATTCGCTGCTCCGCCAACTGCTCGATATGCAGCATGAGTTGTTCCAGGTGATCCGCATCTACGTGTAGCGATTGCCGAGAAGAACCTGCCCAGTCCAACCCTAGAGGCCGATAAATCGGCGATGGGCGCGATAAATCGGCCCCTACGATGTCGCTTCGCTCCTCTTCTGTAGGGACCCGATTTATCGCGTCCTCCCGATTTATCGCGTCCTCCCGATTTATCGCGTCCTCCCGATTTATCGTGGGTGATTCCATATAGATCGCCTCAAGTTCTGTATGTGGGGTGCTATCCTCTCTCCCTTCACTGGCAACACTGTAGAGTGTCGCCTCCAGTGCCTGTACTGCACGACTGAGCGCAATCAACCCGGTCGAATGACTGATGATACCACTCTTCAGCTGTCCAACGAGTATCTCTATATAGCGGGCGATAGTGGAGATATGCTCGTATCCTATCGACCCTGCTGTCCCTTTCAGCTTATGGGCGCTGCGCTGCAAAGTCACCAGGCTTGCGGAGTTTGCAAGATCAGCAAGATCAACAGGGGTATTCTGCTCCAATTCACGCAGTGCCTGTCGCATAGCAACGATTTCCCCATCGGCTTCAGTAACAAAGAGCACAAGCATATCATCTGAGGCAACTGAGATATCGGAGGTCAGTGGCAAAGAGTCTGTGGAGTGTGCGAGTGGACGGGTTGTGCGGTCAACAGAAGCAACTTCCTGCGTTGAAGCAGGGTTCTTCGACGCCAGTTCCTCTGCCATGTCAAAGGCGCGTAACACGGCCAGATCATCGTCTGAAAGTTCATCGTGGTCGGAGGAAGAGGGTGTTTCGTTCATGATGGGCAGGCATCCTTGATTTGCTGTACGACGTCCTCCAGAATTGCACGTAGATCTAACACTGGTGCTTCCGATGGTATCGTCGTCGATCCGACGGTGGGCACTAGCAGACCAATTGGTGGACCAGAGCAGCTCGCAATGAGCAGTGCAGGGGTGAGGTTTATCACAACGTGGGTGGCAACTTCGTTCTCATATGCCACCTGGTCGTTCAGTGGGCGTAGTGGCGATTCCTTGCGATCGCCAAAAAGATACGCATCAAGATCAATCACCGCTATTGTTTCACCACGCCAGGCAAAAACGCCGACCATCCAGGCAGGAATAGTGGGTAACAATGCGTAGGGATATGCCTCGCGGACATCTTGAGGTGGAAGCAAAACCTCTTGCAAAGCCGTCAGTGGTATCAGGTAATTGCCACTACAAAGCTGACACCTCAGATATTCTTCAAGAAGTGTCTCCGCCTCCGTGCCAGCGTCCGTAGGGACCCTCAGCGAAGCTTGCGGAGCGCGTTTCAATTCCTTCGCGTCCGCGGGGTGGAGCAATACCAATTCGTTCGCATAGCTCCAGAACTCTTCGTCGCTTAACTGCTCAAGAGCTTCTGCTGGCAATAAGATAGGCCATTTGCGACTCATCTGTATGTTGGAACACCCAAATGGGATTGTATCACCGAGATAACTTCTTGCGTCTTAAACGGTTTCGTGATGTAGTCTTTGGCTCCTGAAAGACGGCCTTTGAGTCGATCAATGACCCCGTCTCGGCCAGAGAGCATAATAATGGTGGAATGAGCAAATTGTGGTTTCGTCTTAAGGCGACGGGCGATCTCGTACCCATCCATTTTGGGTAGTCCGACGTCAAGTATCACCAGGTCGGGTACCGGTTGTCGCCCCTCTGCCAATGCCCGCAAGGCCTCAATCCCATCAGGATAACTCACACATGCCAACCCTTCGCGTCTCAGGCTGGTTTCAATGATCTTACGAACGGGAAGTGAATCGTCTATGACCATCACCAGTTTACTCATGCTGTTGTCCTCTTTCTTTCTTCCACACTACGACCCCCCCCACTGTCGCATGTATGCCTATGCGACCATATACCAGGACCCTACGCTAGCAAATGGCGTAAGCTGTGTTCGTTATTTGTGCTGACAAATAACCAGGAAAGAAACTCCACCTGTTAGGGTACTCCCACTTGCTCCCTAAGCGAAGGATGGAGAATCACTGAAAAATATAAGTTCAGACACAATGGTACCATAGACCTCTGCTAAGTGCAACACATTTGGTATAAAAAAATGCTTAAAATTTATGAGCAGCCAGAGGTAAGGTAAAAGTAAAGGTACTACCCTGCCCGACTGTGCTCTCTGCTGTAATGCGGCCTCCGTGCGCTTCTACCACGTGCCGGGCAATCGCCAGCCCCAGACCGGTGCCTCCGCCGCCCGGACCGATGAAATCAGCTTTAGAGCGTGCACGATCAGCTTTGTAGAATCGCTCAAAGATACGGGGCAACTCTTCGGGCTGGATCCCAATACCGGTATCGCGCACAAAGAAACGCTGTGCATCTCCTCCTGCCTGCAACGCCGTGCCTATCACGATGACGCCGCCAGAAGGCGTGAATTTGATGGCGTTGTGAACTAGATTGACGAGCGCCCGAGAAATCTGCTTGCTGTCAGCAGCAACCAGCGTTCCTCCCTGCTGGATGTCTGTGTGCAGTATCACGCGATGGCGTTGTGCCTGGGGCAGCATACGCGCCATCGCTTCACGGACCAGTTGTTCCGCTTGCACCGGCTCGATGGTCATAGACAACTGGCCCGACTCGATGCGTGAGAGTTCAAGTAGCTCTGAGACGAGGCTGGTGAGATACTGGACCTCGATCTCGATCTTCTCGATAAAGGTTTGTGCTTTTTCAGGGTCGGTATCAATCGCCTCTTCCAGCGTCTCTGCGAGCAGTCGGACGGTGGCCAGCGGGGTACGTAGCTCGTGGGAGATGTTGGCGATAAAGTCCCGTCGCACCCGTTCCAGGCGACGCAGTTCGGTCAAATCCTCAATGGCAACCAGGAAATAGTGATAGGTTTGACTTGCAGTGACACTCCGCCCCTTCCCGTTCTTCGTGGTGTGCGTTCTGTGTTCGAGCGGGGTGACACTGACTCTCCAGGCTGGACCCTTACTGTCTCTGTCGTATTTACCGCTGCGTGGGCTATCTGTCTGTATACTCTCCTGCACAAGTTGAACAATCGCCGGGTCACGTACAACCTGATCCAGCCTGACTGCCTGCAACGATGCTGTTACTGCAAGCAGTTGGGCGGCATGCTGGTTGTAGTAACGGATAGACAACTCACGGTCGACAATGAGCACCGGCCATGAAGCTGCTTCGAGCAATTCCTGGAAGAAATGCTGGTAATCGATATCGGTATTGTCAGCCAAAGGACATCACCTCACTGTTGTGGCTCAGTAGGTTCCGCGGACTCGGGCTTCGAGTCGGGATGGGCCTGGAAAACCTGTGTCAACGCATCGGCATAGCCGGCATGGGTTTGCATGTGTTGTGGATGCTGAGGGTGCTGAGGGTGCTGGGGATGCAGACGCCCCATGATATAGCTATCGATGTAGTTGCCACCACGCAGCGTGTCACAGCGTTTCCTCCCTTCAATCTCAAAGTCGCAATGCTGGTAGAGGCGGATAGCCCGCTCGTTGTCGGCGTACACATCCAGTTCGAGCCGCACGAGGTTGAGCCAGTTATCGGCAAGATCGATGACGGTGAGCATCAACATTTTGCCGATGCCTTGACCCTGATAGGCGTCATGGACCGCCATCGCGATATCACCTATGTGGCGCTCGCGACCTTTGCCCACCGTGAGGCTGATGATGCCAACCACCTTCCCATTGGTCTCGGCGACAAACACATGCCAGTTCTCGTCAATCACCCAGCTCTCGACGGTTTTACGCCATGCATCGACGGTTTTGGAGGGGAGTACTGTTGTACCCCACAGCACGTTGGGCATATGCATGATTTCATGAATGTCGTCGGCGTCCGTCTGCCGTAGCGTCCGTATGGTGATACGTTTTTGACTCATCAAAAACCCTTTCTGGATACCCACCTGCGCTTGGCGGCGGTGGGAGGAAAGAAAGGCTGCGAGAGCCAGCAAACTCTTCCCCTTGCGGGGTGCCATTTTTAGCAGAAATGGCGAAAACTGTTGCCTGATTTCAGGCCACCGTGTCATGTCACGGGTAACATGACCCTTCGAGACTGCAAGACAGGCATAGGTCCGAGACCGTCTGCTTGGGCGCGGCAGGTAGTGGGACAAACTAGGGTGGCATTCGTCCGTACTTTCGGCTGTTCCTGGCTC
>Ga0099828_10001103_pt1 | contig 17549 bp, 18 predicted proteins | sample CZO8metaG_2_FD_79338 | JGI IMG/M metagenome (GOLD analysis project Ga0099828, IMG submission 79338) | Vadose zone soil microbial communities from the Eel River Critical Zone Observatory, Northern California, USA - CZOApr15con2H1.8 metaG | ecosystem: Environmental > Terrestrial > Soil > Vadose... | reverse complement strand
TCTCGCGACGGACTACGCTCTCGCAGCCCAGTATCTGGGAATGAGGTTTGTGTACTTGGAGGCTGGAAGCGGAGCAGAGCGCATGGTAGACCCTCGAATGGTGAGCAAAGTCAGTGAGAGAATCAATGTTCCGCTGATAATTGGTGGTGGGATCCGAACCCCGAGCCAGGCAGAACGATTAGCCCGGGCAGGAGCCTCTGCGATCGTTACCGGAACAGTCTTAGAGCAAGAAGGACCCGGACGGGTCAAGCAGATATTAGCAGCCCTGAAACGTGCCTGACAAAATGTCGCAGGATCGCAGAGGCGGCGTGTCAGGGACAGTCGGCGCCTTCAACTTCATCAGACGCGTAGGCTTCCCCACTACCCCCCGAGTCATCGAGATCTTCGCAGGAATTGCGCTTCTATCGGCATCAGTCTCGCTACTACCGTCAAACGAGAGTCTAGCCCAGACACTGGTGTTCGTGGGGGCGATACTGGTATGGCCGGCGGTTCTCGGCGAATTTCTGAACGCAACTTTGATTCTTCAGAAGGAGAAAATCCTGGATTTCAGGCGGCTGATGGGACTAGAGATCATTTCACTATTCCCAGTTGCGGTGCTTCTTCCCCTATTTTCCTGGGTCGGTCTACTCGTCGGGCAGAAGACTCTCTGGGAGTATGGGTTTCTGGTCGGTTTGGCGGGCTCCCTTCCCGTCCGATTCTTGTCGACGGACGCGATGTCTTCTCTTGCTGCTTGGAGGAAACTCTCGGCCGCTCTCACAACACCGATTCTGACTACGGCGTCCTTTCTTGCCGTAGGCTACTTTGTTTCACCAGCTACCCCTCTTCAGACGCTGCTTCCAAAGGTCCTGATCTTGCTAGTCACCTGCTCAGTCGTGTCGGCCCTAGGAGTCTCTTTCATCATCCGTCGAGTGGAGGTGTCCGGAAGATCAGAGATCGGTTCTTCTCCTATGCAGCTATTCAGATCGTTCCTTCATCACTGGTTGCGTAAGACCCCGACCGCTCTCGAGGAGAGACTCTTGACTCTCTCGACCGAAGGGTCGATTGAGACAGGGATTCTGAGCTTCTCTGGAGAGGGCTCGAGGCCGAAAGCGTCGTTTGTCGTGTCCAACTTTCATCCCGGGCCGTATCGGGACATGGGGAGCGGGGGTCTCCCTTCCGAGCTGAAACAGTCACTGGAAGAATCGCAACATGGTGTCGTCCAGGTGCCGCATGGCATCTCGAACCATAAGCTGAACATCGTCTCCCACCGGGACATCGACAGGCTTCTTTCAGCGGCGAGGGAGAAATATCCCTCGGATCATCTGATCAGCAAAGCCTCTTCCATGATTCGAGAGAAGGAGGGAGAGGCTATCGTTTCGGGTCAAGCCTTTGGGAACATCGTACTTCTGACGATTACGCTGGCTCCTAACGAGATGGAGGACCTACCGACCTTAGTGTCCACAGAAATCGAGAAGGAAGCGTCGAGACTGGGCTTCGACGTGCTCATTGTTGACGCCCATAACAGCATTGTGGGTCAAACTTCTATAACACCCCAGCAGGCTGACCGAATCGTCGCGGCCGCGGTCAGAGTGCTTGGCAGATTGAAATCTTTGTCACAGGGACCCTTCAGTGTCGGATCAGCATACGACTCCTTGAACACTTACACTCTCAAGGACGGGATCGGCCCAGGAGGCTTGTCCGTGATGGTTGTGAAAACCGAGAATGACACCGTATCGTACATCACGATAGATGGAAATAACATGCAGCAAGGTCTTCGAGACCAGATCCTTCAATCAATCAGAGAGATAGGAGTCAGCGACGCTGAAGTCATGACGACTGACACTCACCTCGTCACTGGTCTTGTGAGATCGCCGCTGGGATACTATCCGGTGGGAGCCGCCTTGCCGACCGCTACTTTTCTGACACAGATCACTGGGTCAGTCCAGAAGGCGATGAGTAGTCTGGAAGATTCATCGGCAGGTTTTTCCAAGTTCTCCCTGCAACTCCAAGTGTTGGGTTCGGAGGCTTTCCAGTCGATAAGCGGTTTCATAGGCCGTATCGCGCGGCGGATCGGAAGATCATTCGTCAGGCTAGAAATTGCCACGTTCGTGATTGCTGTCATAATCGTATTTGTGGTGTGATCGAACTCTGGAGTCTGAAGAATCGATCCATTACATGCAGCTTCCGAGAGAGGTCATCGTCGGCGTCAATATTCTCGACAGAGTTGGAGAGATCTGCACCAAGCAAGGGTTTCACGGCACGGCCCTAGTTGTCTCTGGACCAGTGACGTATCCTCTTGCAGGGGTAGGCGTCGCAAAGTCCGCTGCGAAAGCTGGGCTCCGAGTCGACCACATCATAGTCAAGGAATCGACGGAGGCAGTTCTGAACCAGATCATAGAGACGATCAAGAAGACCAGACCATCTATCGTCTTGGCGGTAGGAGGTGGGAAGGATATCGATCTGGGCAAGCTTGCCTCCGCGAAAGCGTCAATTCCTTTCATGAGTATCCCGACCGCTGCGAGTCACGATGGTATCGCTAGCCCGTATGCTTCCATAAAGGGAGGTCCCAAGCCCTACTCGATCCGTGCTCAGGCACCGATAGCTATCATAGGCGACATTGGTGTGATAGGGGATTCCCCCTACGATCTCTTGGCTGCTGGATGTGGTGATATTGTTGCAAAGTTCAGCGCGGTGAAGGATTGGCAGCTTGCTCACAAGCTGAAGAACGAATACTATGGTGATTATGCGGCGGAGCTGGCCTTGATGAGTGCGGAGTTGGTGACGCGGAATGTGAAGGAGATTGTCGAGCGCAGCAAGGAAGGTGTCCGGACGGTTGTAGAGGCGCTGATCAGTTGTGGTGTTGCGATGAGTATCGCGGGTAGCTCAAGGCCCTGTAGCGGTGCGGAGCATCTCTTCAGCCATGCGCTGGATATTGTGGCGGGTGAGACCAGTCTACATGGGGGTAGAACAGGTGTGGGGGCGATAATGTGTGCGTATCTTCACGGGTCCAACTGGCAATCAATCAAGGAGTTTCTCCAAGAGATAGGCGCGCCTTCGACGGCTAAGGAGTTGAAGGTCTCGCCCGAACAGGTTGTCAAGGCGTTGACGATGGCTCATAGCCTGAGACCGGAGAGGTACACGATTCTCGGCGACAAGGGGATAAACGAGGCAGCGGCGGAGAAGGTCGCCCGCGCGACTGGAGTAATAGGATAATCCGCGTTGAAGTGTACTGCGCGCGCCTACGCCATCCAGGGACTCGTCAAGTATCATGGGCTGAAGAACCCAAGGCTCCGGATTCCCTACCATGACAGTATCTCCGTCTGCATGAAATCGCTAGACACCATTACGACAGTGGAGACGGGGAATAGCCTCCAACGAGACAGAATTCGGATCAATGGGACGATTCCAACGACGGGCGAAGAGGCGAGAGCGCGTGCTGTTATCGATAAGCTCAGAGAACTCGCGGGCGAGAAGACTCGGGTTAAAGTCGAGTCGAGGAACGCGAATGTCAAAGGGAAGGGTCTGGGCTTCTCCGCGTCTGGTTTCGCGGCGCTGGGTCTTGCAACATCAAAGGCTCTAGGGCTCAACCTTGAGCCTCGGGAATTATCCGAGGTCGTCCGGCTTGGAGCCGGGTCCGCCGCTCGGAGTCTCGTGGGTGGATTCTCCATATGGTATGCGAACCGGAAGGGACGCTCGTATGCTGAGCATCTTGCGTCTGCGAGTTCTATCGGATTGAGGACGCTGATTGTCCCTATTCCATCTGAGATAAAGACTGACAAGGCTCACGCGGACGTTTTGACTTCTCCGTTCTTCCAGGCAAGGCTGGGTTATCTGAAGGGGATCCTTCAGAAGATGAGGCGTGCCATAGCGAGGAAGGATCTCTCGGAGATCTGCAGACTAGCCGAGGTAGACACTCTAAACTTGCATGCTATCACGATGACAGGCAGGCTGGAAACGATTCTGGTAAGCCCGCTGTCGATACGGATCATGGAGGAAGTCCGGAGACTGCGTGTGGAGGAAGGGGTCCCGGTTTGGTATTCTCTCGATACCGGACCCTCAGTCTTCATCAACACCACACCTAAGGCGGCTTCGAAGGTTGAGAAGAGAATCAGGGCGCTGTCTAATACCGTCATATCGTCTGATCCAGGCGGCCCTGCTCAGATCATCTCCCACCACCTTTTCTAGGCGCAGAAGGGATGCAGTCAGTTCTTTGACGTCTTAGAACCCTAATTTAGGGGTATGAAATCAACAGGTCTAGTTATGGGAAACTACACGGATTTCTTGAACGGGTTGGCGGAAAGATTGGCCAAAAACGGTTTTTCCATATCGCGAGACGTTATGTCGAGACCAGAATACAAGGCGGCTCCTCAATACAATCTTGAACTTGTGGCTGCGCGGACTCAACTTTCGATTCTTCGCAACAGTTGGACCCACGTGATATTGGTGACAACATCGGACTCCGCCACTCAAGATATCGTGGGGAAGTTCTCCAACTATGGATGGATTTTTTCCGAGTTTAACAAACCGAGGCTCGTTCAGGCTAGCCCGAACCAGATTCCGAGGGTGCGACTTGTAGTCATTCCAGTCATCGTTTCAGAAGGTTTCAATGACGAGGTGAGAGATTGGATTGTCAACAACTCTCCAACTGCTCATGGGGGCGATCAGTTCGAGTTTCCCGTCCTGTTGGCTCCTGGACAGAGGAACATCTTCTACAGTCGGAAGAGTTCCATCTGGGGACGAGCATACATCAAAGGAGTTCGGGAACTCGTCGAGAAACATCTCGGATTCCAAGAAATAAATCAAGACCCGGTTGAGTAGCCCAGAGAACGCTACGGCCGCAGCCCGTAGGATTATTGAGTTCTGCCTACTATCGTCCGGTCTTGGGTGTGAACGCTATCACAGGGATGATCCTCTTGGTCTTCTGTTGGTACTGGGCGAATTGTGGGTAGAGTGAGGCTTGTTTCTTGTAGAGTCGGTCGCGTTCAGCGCCTGTGATCTCCTCGGCGCGTACGTCGATCGTCTCATTCCCGACCTCGATCTTTACGTCGGGGTGAGCCTTGAGGTTGTGGTACCAGTCGGGATGGGTGTCTGCTCCTCCCTTCGAAGCGAAGACCAGGTAGCGGTGGCCATCCTTGAGATACATTACCGGGTTGATCCGGATCTTGCGGGTGCGGGCGCCGGTGTGATTGATGAGTAGTAGGGGTGCGCCCTCGAAGTTGCCGCCTACCTTTCCACGGTTTTTGCGGAACTCCTGAATAACGCCAGCGTTCCAATCGCTCATAGTGCTCGTCAGCCGTTATTGCAGCTGAGAGGAGTTATTGACTATTTGCATCGAGAAACTAGTCACACAATGCGAACTGCTGAATGGGCTCCAGATCTTTAGTCCCAGTCTCCTAGCCTCCATTTCTCTAAGACTCCTCCAAAGTGGATACCGGCAGATGCTTCAGTATCTACAACTCGCGGGCTTTCCCCCTGAAGCAATCGTAATAGCCTCAACACTAATCCATCCATACAGGTATGTTCCAAGTGTGGCAGACCTTCTGCGAACCGTAGAACTGATTATTGAATCCGGCCCGACAATTAGGACTGAGCTTGAGTGAAAGCTCAGGAGAGGATCTACCGTCTAAACAGAGGCGTAGAGTCTCTGAGCAAGGAGGAGCACGGCCTATTCTTCGATGCAGTGCAGAGGCTCGGATTGCCGAATGAGGTGAAGCTTGCTGCAGTTGCGCTCTATCTGGACTTCAAGAGTAGGCCGATCGGCGAATACAACGCTGATCACAAGAATCTGGAAATCTTCCTAATCGCGTCAGTATCACTCGCTGCAAAAGCTATGGGAGATCTGAGAACTGATCATGAATTTGAGTCCAAGATGTTTGTGAGCAGGGAAAAGCTTGTCGATGCCGAGGAGCGCATCATCAAGTCATTCAGGGTCCAGGACAGCATCATACCTTTTCCGGATCTTGTTTCGCAGCTCACGAAAAGACAGATGGAAAGCATGGCCGAGGGCTTTGCCGAGCGCGGACTAGTAAGCAGCAGTGAGAAAGCGGAACTGGTCCGGCTCTCCTATGATTACCTTGATGCAGCGGTTGGAAAAGGCCTGACTCCCAAGATGAGTTATAGGGGTAGAGCCGCGGGCATAGTGCTCAAGGCAGTTAGAGACCTAGAGCTACAAGTTTCAGAAGCGGACATCGCTAGAGCAGCCGGCTTTGACAAAAGGTCGATGGCAACTAACAAAGACGTCATAGACGCCCTGCTAAGGGATCTTAAGAGCCCGGAGAGCTAACCATCAATAGGACTCGGAAATTCCCGGCCCAAAATCGTACAGAAATCGGCGATCGAAGAAGTTATCCGGGAAAAGCCTTTCTCGTAATCGAGAGTGAATCTTTGACACGGATTTCTCACCAGACAATTACCGAAGCACTAAACGAACTCAAACACGACGTTCTGTCCCATCAATTGTTTCTGAGCTGTTATTCCAGTGCAGTCAAGAGAGGAGAGATCAAAGGTTTGACAAAATCTTCTCTCTTCCGGACGACTCTAGCTTACTTTCTCTTAGTTCCAGATGCAAAAGAGAAGTTCCTGAGAGAATTAGAAAAGCAATTGAAGGGGAAGAGGACTTTCAGCAGGACCTCCGAGTGGCAATCCTCAGAACCGAGACAGTGAGGCGAATTAATCGTAACCTTCATCCAAGCTACGCTTCCAACCAATTGAACGGTGCTCTCTTTCAGGCCTCGCTAACAGCGAGCCTGATCGCAGTTGCACTAAATGTATAAGATTCAAACACAATTCTACTAACTATTCTTGGATAGACTGAGCCGGCTTAGCGGGTACGAGAGAATCAAGACAGGTCCAAGTCCAGAAGACAACGCGCTTTTGGAATTGACGAGAGAACTTTCTGTGCAATTCCAGATGCCGTACTGGTACAAACAGGTTGTCTGGGGAAGACTCGACCGCTATAACAGCACAGGCTGGATGAGGTCAACACCAACAATCCCCTCAAAGGAAATCGTCCATGTTCCAGGGTCGCTCCCGGAGGCCGAACTTATGCTGCCGGAATTCCTGAAAGGAAAACTGTCACTAGATGAATGGAAGATTCTCATCGCATTGCACCTTGTGAGATTCAAGGCCTACAATCAAACAAGGATGAGCAGACTGCTTGGAAAGATCGCTCTCGCGCCACGCGGGCTATTCTTCCTTCTGCTATTCTACATCCCAGCCGCAGCCACGGGAGGATTGTCGGGTCCGGTTCTCTATTTCCCGAGTCCCATATTTCTTATCGCCGCGCTCTGGATCCGGAGATCCCTGAGAAGATCTCTCCAAAGACGGGAGTTTGAACTAGATAGAAACGTGGCCGAACAGCTCGGAACGCCCCAGGTATTACAGGTTCTCGAAAAAATACTGAATCTCGATCAGATACGAATACCAACAAACCTCCGATTTCCCATTCTAGCCGGTTGGATAGCCTACTGGAACCCGAGCGTCAGGGAGAGAACCGGAGAGCTCAGCAGCGCGCCTCCCATAGACCTCCCGAGATCGTCTAGGATTCCGCGAATAGGCCTCCGCGGACGCGTCATCTTCATTCTCGTCGGCTTCGCTATTTTCTGGGGCGCAGGACTGGTCGCGGGGAACATCTACGCCCGAGGTGAAACTACGGTTGTCTGCACGGACACTGCCTGCTCGGCCCTTGTTGTTATCGCCGCTATCGGATTCTGGATGGCTATTATCGGCGGCATAAGCATCGTAATATGGATACTCCGACGATTTCTTTAAACTAGAGAAAAGAGATAGAATCTAGTAGAGCAGCTGGGAGACCTTCTAAAGCCGACTCGCTAGACGCTCCGGTCTGGGCTCAGTTACTCGTCCAAGAATCTGGTGGGAAGCTATCTAGTTCAGGCACTCCATAGTGCCTCGATCCGCTCTACGAGCTCATGCTTCTGACTTTCCAGCTCCTCAAGTCTCTTTTCAAGAGCAACCGTCGGTTTTCCTTTCGCCTGCCTCTCATTCATCTCGTGCTGTACTTTCTCGATTTCCACATTGAGTTCCGCCATCCTCGCTCTATAGTTATCTGCCGACAAGTTCGATCGACCTGAAATGTCCAGGGCGGGCCTCTTAAGAGGCTAACGTATGTGAGCTCAACTTCGTACTTCAATCAGCTTCGGAAGAAAAGAGATAGAATCTAGTTGAACAGCATCCAATCCATGTCCACTAAGGGAGCACCGCCTCAGACCCAGTCCGGCTCCAAAGCCCTTCCTCCGTTGCCTTACGCGGACAAGTACGCTACGATCGTGACGCGGTTTGCGCCGAATCCGGATTTTGTCTTGCACTTGGGTTCGATCCGGGCGGTAATTCTTTCCCACGACTATGCGCGGATGTACAAGGGACTCTTTCTCCTGCGGTTCGATGACACTGATCCGCGGCTGAAAAAGTCGGCGCTTGAGTATTATGATCTGATCAGGGAGGATGTTCGCTGGCTGGAATGCCAGTGGGACGCCGAGTACATTGCTAGCGACAGGATACCAGTCTACTATGAGTATGCTGAGAGGGTTCTGAACTCCGGAGACGCGTACATCTGCACCTGTACTCCCGATAATTTCCGTCTAAACATCAACGCTGGTAGAGCGTGTCCAGATCGCTCCAAGAGCCCGGAGCAGAATCTGGCTGATTGGGCGAAGATGTTGAACGGGGGGTTTGGCGAAGGAGAGGCGGTGCTACGGATAAAGACGGATCTGGCTCATCCGAACCCGGCGGTCCGGGACTGGCCCGCGCTTCGCATTATTGATCCTGTGAAGTATCCTCATCCGAGGGTGGGCTCAAAGTACCGGGTCTGGCCCCTGTTCAACTTTGCAGCTGCGATCGATGATCATCTGCTAGGAGTAAGCCATGTCATCCGAGGTAAGGAGCATTTGACAAACGCTCCGCGGACGGAGTATCTGTACAAGGCGTTGGGCTGGGAGATTCAGGAGTATGTGCATTATGGCCGGTTGAAGACGACGGATATCAAGCTCAGCAAGTCATTGATGGTTAAGGAGATCGAGGAAGGCCTCGTAGACGGCTACTCGGACCCGAGACTCCCGACGCTGGCGGCTCTTCGGAGGAGAGGATATGTTCCGAGTGCGCTGAGGAAGATTGTCTACGAGATGGGACCCAGGCCAGTGGACGCGACCCTCAGCTGGGACAATATGAACGCGACGAACCGGAAAGAGATCGACAAGATCGCACACAGGTACAGCTTCATCGCAAACCCGATCACAATAACAGTGTCAGGTGTTGATCATACCTTCGAGGCGCATCTGCCATTGCACCCAGAAAGGAAGGACCTCCCGGACAGAATCTTCAAGGTGGTTCCAGAGAACGGCTCAGCCAACCTACTGATCTCCTCATCGGACATTGATCTTCTCAGAAAGAGCAAGGTGGTCCGGCTAATGGAATTGTTCAACGTCGAAATCAAGAGCGTCGAGAACAACTCGATTACGGCCGTGTTCCATAGTCAGGATTACATGAAAGCCCGAGAGGTCAAAGCGCCACTGGTCAACTGGCTACCAAGCGAGAACAACATGGTCGGGGAGGTGGTGATGCCTGACGCGTCGAGAACGAAGGGTCCGGTCGAGACGAATATTCGCCAGGAGAAGGTGGGGAGCATAATTCAGATGGTCCGGTTCGGATTCGGCAGAATCGACTCCATCAATGGCGAGCACGCAACAGTATACTATGCTCACAGATGAGTCGACGAACCCTTTCGGCAATGTTAGCTTGGGAGGTCTTTGGGTCCGCTGAACGGATATATGCGTGCCCTGCGGGTAAATTGTCATGGCTAAGAAGACGCTAACATTATCCGAGAAAGCGTACAGGGCCCTTGATCGGCTCAAGTCTAAGCATGAGCATGTCGCCAAGCCTATCCCACGTCGGGCACAGGGGAGTACGAAAGGCAACCTGCTCGATTACGTTAGATCGTTTGCGCCGGACAATGAACTAGCTGATCGGATAGAGGCGGTTGTGAAGAAGCGTAATTCTATTCGGCTGAGAGCGTCTGGACTTTAGTTACGAGTGAGCGGATAACTATCTACTGCGACCACATCTAGCTACTGGCTCGCTTTACAAGTCGCCTGGTACGTAAACTACTTAGAGCCTTATCCTGTCGGGGTCCTCAAAGTAGACTGCGTAGTAGCGCGGATCATAATCAGGCCACTCCGCCGAATAGAATCGGGATCTTCCTGGGGAGAAGATAGTTGCGATAGAACTTGTTGACTGCTGCGCGGCTTGGTGCTCGGCTTATGTCATGAGATGTCATCAGTTAGTACGGGCCCTTGGGTCCATGCTAGTTTTTCTATGTTGAAACAAAGAACCACGAAAGTCCTCATCAGAAGAGAAATCATTGGTTCGCTCAGCTAAGGAGAAGGACCGCACCCGCAATCAACCCGAAAAACGTAACCGGAATCGACAAAAGCGGAATTAGTCCGAAACCGACCCAGAGACCCACACTCAGCAAAGTAGCAACAAACTCGGTATCAAATCGCTCGATTGGTCATACCATTGGAATGCTACAGCAAAGCGGTTCATGCTGGCAAGCTCGTAGAAAACCGAGCTCTCCTTATCAGTCGAGACAGCCTTTAGTTGTTCTGAGGAATGATTGGTTGAATCCAGAAGACTTTGTTAGTGGCTTTGACCAATCATGGCCGTCTGTGGCTATTTCCAACAGATGCCCAGTATCTTTGTCGCTGACGGATGACCAAGTACCTGTGAGGAACGATTAGTTGAACAGTCAGAACCTTACGAGAAACGCGAATTACTAACTCTAATCTGAGGGAATAATTGAGTTACTGATTGTCCCAATGAAACAGCGGGGACTTGGACCTTTTCAAATGTCGAGTACTTGCCGGTTAGCATCTCGGCTCTCTTGAGATTTGGGTCCCAGTTCCTCACTAAATGGGATGGAGAAAAGTCATACCCTCGGGTCACACTTTGATCGAACATCGCTTCTTTGACCTGCTTTTCGATTTTGGGGATTACTTCCAATAACTGACATTATGATTTCTCATCGAGACTACTGCTCCTTCCATCCCGTAAATGCGATCGCCTTCTACATGTAGCCATCTGCAGGTTTCACCTTCGTCCTCTGGATAGCAACGTTTTATATTCTGAGGAGACCTTGCCTGTGAAAGATGTTATGAAGCAACGAGGCGTTCTTGTTCTTTTCCTCTTGCCCGTGATATTACTATCTGTAGGAATGGCCCATGGGACGGTGGTTGGGCTGGGTCCAAATGTGGACATTGCGGGAGAGTCTTCTCCGGATCGTCAGAGAGTCGAACCCACCATCGCTGTGGATCCGCGAAGTCCCAGCATCATCGTCGCGGGAGCCCAGGACCTTACGCTTAAAGCGGTAGGTGAGCATAGATGGCATGGTTATTACAGGTCCACCGACAACGGCCTGACTTGGTCTTCAGGTCTCCTTCCTGGATTTCCGGGCGATATCTCTCCCCAAGGGCTTGCCTCACCTCTACACAGGTCCAATGCAACTTCCGATCCGGTCCTCGCCTTCGACCGAAATGGAAACCTCTACTACGCCGGCCTCGCTCTCAACGTTACCTCCGCGGGGTTTGTCACTAATACCGCACTCTTCGTTGCCAAGTTCACAAATGACGGCGCAATCTACTCTGGTACTACGCTGATATCGGCTGGCGTCTTCCCTGATAAGCCGTGGATAGCGGTGGACACAACGGGAGGACCCAACGACGGGAACGTGTATGTCGCATACGACGCCAACCGGACAGCCACAGAATTCTTCGCAACACTCTTCACACGTTCCATTGACGGAGGAATGACTTTTTCAGCGCCCTTTTACGCTCCGGCGGATGAGACCGGCGAGCTACCAGGCATGGCCGTCGACACCACTGGTAACGTGTACGTTTCAGATGTTGCTTTCAACCCAGTGACTGGAGCCTTTCTAGGCTATGTTGAAGTGACGAAGATAACGAACGGCGGGACAAGCATCGCTGGGACGACAAGGCCAGTAAACCCTGCCTTTCCAATACCCTCGCCTCTCCCCGGGGGAAGCTTCAGAGCATTCACTATTCCTCAAATGGCCGCCGACCAGAACGGTGTCTATCTGGTATTGGACGATTTCCGTACAGGAAACGCCAATGTATTATTCACGCGTTCAACAAACGGCGGGGCGACTTGGAGTTTCCCACTGACGATCAATGATGTTGTGGCTGGGCAACACTTCTTCCCAGCCATTGCTTCCTCCGGTGGAATCATCAGCGTCGTATGGTACGACAGCCGATTTAGCACAGCTCCGACAATGACTTCCCTCGACGTCTTCTATGCCCAGTCAATCAACGCGGGCGTCAGCTTCTCATCAAACCTCCGTGTTACTAGTGTCTCTTTTGATCCAAACATCGTACGCAGGACAGATTCTCCTGGAGCATTCCAACCCTTCATTGGAGATTACATTCAGGTGGCCTCCAGCCCCACAGCGGTTCACCCAGTATGGGCCGATAACAGGAACGCCTGTGACACCTTTGACCCGGCGTTCGGATGTGTCGACCAAGATGCTTTCACAGCATCAATCACAGTTTCACTGACTCCAGACTTTACCCTAACCGGGAGCCCAACCTCCCTCACTGTTCCGCAAGAATCTTCTTCAAAGTCGACTATAACGCTGACAAGTCAGAACGGCTTTGCTGGGACTGTAACACTCTCTCTGTCTGTCGTTCCGATCGTCAATCAGGGTCCTTCTGCAATCTTGACCTCTACAACCGTCATTTTGTCGGCTGGTGGTTCCGCCAGCATTACTCTGACGGTTTCCGCGAAGGGTTCCACTCCTACTGGCAGCTATACTGTGAGGATAATAGCATCAAGCGGCGCATTGTCACATACCATTTCCGTTCCAATCAGTGTGGTATTAGAAACGCATGGAACATAAATCCAAACATGATATAGAACCCATCCAGGTGGTAGGTGGCACATCGACCGGAGCCGTTTTTTCTTTCTAGTTGGGTTTCCCTCTACCTGTAGTAATCAGACTCCGTAGACTTCCCTTAATGATACCGCTCCATGCGTCTGAACAGCTATCTTAGCATTCGAATTGGAGAACTAAACTCTGGTGGGTGAAGCAGACCTCGGTCTTGTCGCCCCCTTTTTGGAGACGTTAAAAATAATTTTTGTGCCCTTCCACTCGCTCTTAGAGCGCCAGTTACAAGAAGATTGAATACGTCCGGCTCATGCACGACAAGGACGAAAGCTGAATACTAAAGTAATTGCAGTACTCGTAAGCGCAATTGTGGTAGGAGTAATCGGATTCGCCTTCTCAACTGGAGCACTCAGCCCTCAGCAAGCCTCCACGTCCTCCTGCAATACTGAAAACTCGAACCTTCTGGCGGGAAGTTTCACGGGAGGTCAAAGCACGTCCTTCACCTACAATATTAACGTCCATAATGCGCAATCACAAGCGGTTACACTCACGTCTTACACGCTTGGGACACAGTTGTACAGCATCAACGTAGCAATCGCAGCAGGACAGAACGGAACGTTCACAACAGTCCAAGATCCTAACTCCGAAACCTCGATTCCAGTCAAGACATCGTGCGGGAAACCAGTTCATGACCGTGTTTGCTAATCCAGCGAATTACACGGAAAACATAGCTCCGAGGTCCACCACATTCGAAGACTCCACACGTGTAGCTGTTGATCTTCAGAACAATGGCACCGGAACGACGACACTAACATCCTACTACGTCACGGACTCAAGCGGCAACGAATATACGCTCGCAAACTGGAACGGTCCGTCACTAGCTCCGAATAGCGTGACGACGACAACATTCAGCATCGGTTCGAGCTGTTCGCAGTGCGTTCTCCATGGTTCAGCATTCACCTTCACGAGCGGAAACCAACACACCATAATAACGGTGACAGGACGCGGCACCATCTTCACGTTTACAGTTAACCTGGCTTCTGTTCACCACTACTCCATAGTCCTTCAAGAAGGATTTGGGAGCACGGCTCACTAGGCGAAGGGCTCAGTCAATGGCTGTTCCGTAGAGTCGATTCTTCCGAAGCCGAATCTGACCATTCGAATGGTTCTCCACAACCTCGAAGCAAGTTCGTCTCATACAGAATCATATCTGGAGACCCATGATTGGTTGTTGAGGTGTTCTCTTATCCAGATGGTACAGTTCGGATTCGGCAGAATCGCCTCAATCAACACTGAGCATGTAACAATCTACTACGCCCACAACCAAACCAACTATCTCGTTTACAGATCGCCTGGAACGTAGACTAGTTCTAGCTTAATCCGGTCGGGGTCCTCAAAGTAGACTGCGTAGTAGCCCGGATCATAGTCTTTCCATTCCTTAGCGCCGCCGTAGAGAATCGCAATCTTCTTGGGCAGAAGATAGTTGTGATAAAACTCGTCGACTGCCGCGCGGCTCGGTGCTCGGAAGGCTATGTGGTTGAGACCGACACGTTTTCGATGATAGCCATGGGCGAGGAACCTCTTGGGACACTGGGCAACGATTATTCTGGTTCCCTCCTTCTGCCATTCTACCATTCCTTCCGTTTCGAATATCTTGGTAAAGCCGAGTCGGCCTAGCAGCTCGCTGTAGAACTTTGCGGATTTCTGAATATTCGAGACCTGGATTTGGAAGTGATGAACCGGATGCTTGAACTTATTCTCCAAGACAAGACCTGCAAATATTAGTGAGCGTGCGACGCCTATCGTTTTTGAGGAATAAACTTTCTCGAAGAAGAAGATTCAGTGGGATCTTCCGCTATCAGCTGCTTATCAGTTTGCGGCAGCCAATGGCCTCGGATTGCAAGCTGAAGCAATCAGGAAAAAGCGTCTTCGGTGGAAGAGCCGGACGTCAGCTGTCCGGGCCGGTTACATGATTCTGCTCTTACAATCCAAAGGTCTCTTTGAAAAATTCCAGAAAGAGTACTGGCCGAATTATGAGACAGAAGGTGGCCAAAAAGAGTATCGCAATTACTACAAGCTGGTTCTGATGACGTCTGTGCTTGAGCCCAAGCTCTACTACCACTAGTGAACTAGATGGAAGAAAACGGATCAGTCGGCTAGTTTTCCGCGTCGATAGATCACCGTCCCGAGCCGGGTTGGTTGAATGTACTAGAAAGAAGTCGAGGGCGCTCACTGGGCTTTTTCTTCGGCCTCAAGCTCGAGTGACCATGAAGAGAAATTGTCGAGGAGCTTTCGGAGTTCAGCAAGCTTACGGCCGAATTCGGGCTCTTCCCGTAGGGCTCTCAAGGCATTCTGGTCATTCCAAGCGTCGACGCTAAGAAAATGCCTCCCGTCCAACATATCTCTGAAGAGACGAGTTGATTTTGTTGAACCGGCTTGTTTGACGACTAATCTGGCGAGTTCTTGCCAGGCAGCGACGAAGTCCCTGTCGTGCCCGTCCTTCGTTATCCAGCTATAGACAGTGTAGACCTTCGATGGGGTTCGAGACTCTAATCTGGCCATGGATGGTCGAAAGTATTTTGTTTGAACCCTCTTAAGAACGAAACCTCCAGCTCGCGTGTGTCTGCGAGTGATGAGACGTGAGATACTGAGTGTTCAAATGACTTACCACAATAGAATTTTGGTAGTTTTCCTCTACGCAAAGGAGGATTGCCGTTGAAGTTTAGCATTGATCTGCCGGTCCAGTTCCGCGACATTGACGTAATGGGCCATGTCAACAACGCGACGTACCTCCAGTATATGGAGACTGCGCGTGTCGAGCTTGCAAGAAGCCTCGGACAGGTAAGAGAAGGGTTCCGTCCCGACTTCATCATCGCCTCTGCTCGTTGCGAGTTCAAGAAACCGATCAGAGCCGAACGCCGGATAACTGTCTCAGTATGGGTGAGCCGGATAGGAGATCGATCATGGGATCTCGACTACACCATCCACGGACCCGCAAGGGCAGAATACGGGATCGGCAGGACTACACAAGTAGCCTACGACTACAAAACCAGAACAGCGGTACAGATCTCCGGGAGGCTCAAGAGAGAACTGGCGAAGCTCGTCGAAGCGCCAGTCAAGTTCAGAGAAACAGGTGAAGGCCCGCCCAAAAAGGTTCGGCAAAGCTAAATCATCATCGCATTCTTACTTCCTAAGACATTAGCGGCGATCCATACGCCACTGGTCAAAAGTAACACCCCACCAAGAAATCCGAGGATGAAGCTGAAGAACGGGGCGGAGAGAAAAGAAAGGAGAATTGCCAGGCAATACGGAATGCCGGACCATTTGGGCAGTCGTTGAGTCTGCTATATGGCAATCCCGAAAAGGATCGAACCAATAACTGAGAAGAGCCCAGCCAATCCGGCAAAGAGGAATGCAGACAAGTTCGAGATGGCGACAGAGTCAGTGATGATCTTGATCGCGTTAGGGTCAGCGTTGACGTAGACTCTCCCCGCCGTCGGCGCCACGAAAGCAAAGATTCCAGCAAAAGGCAGGAAAAGTCCTATCCCGGCGACTGTGAGCGTCATACCTGCAAATGCCCATCGACTAGCAGGCCCGCCAACCAATATCGAGTAGAGGGATTGCACGCCTACGAGCAAGAGGACCAGAGATACGATTCCAATCATGTTCCCAAGGCCAACAGTGCCAGACGCCCGGGCAAAGCCTGCAGGGTCCACGGCTGGATTGATGAAAACTCCTGGAGGAAAGAGGGAGACTATGCCTACAAGGCCTGAAGTGGGAAGAGCCAGTATTCCAAGACGAACTCGGTTCTGCATCCCACTTGAATTCCGAAGCTCTAGATTATGAAACGTATCCTCAGCGCCAGGCTAGAACGATTCGTGGGACCGCAGGACGCCTTCCCGCCTCACTACCTCCGAGAGGTTTCCAGAAAAAAACGAGGATTCGATATGACGCCAACTAGTCACAGTTCCGGGTGGCTTATGCCGGTTGGAACCTGTAGAGCGACCAGAGTCTTCAACAAGTTGACTGAGCAGTAACAATCATAAATTATCCAGCGATCAGACGCGAGCGAGAGGAGGCGTGTAGAATGGCGTCTAGAGCTTCCATGGCTCGAATGCCCGTCTTCCTCCTAATCGGGATCATCTTGTTGAGCATCCCACTTGCCTCTAACACCTTTCCTTCGTTCCAATCCTCGGCCGCAGCCAGCCCGATAAATCCTCCCGCCTTGAACACCGGCGCGTTCAACGCCTCAATGAGGCAAGTGCTCACATGGGCCGAGTCAAGAGTTCTCCCTAATGGCACCGCGACACTTCAAGGCACCTCGAACAATCTCTGGGCAACATCCCTAGTAGGTAGAACTATGACTTACCTACAACTAGAAATCGGCAACTCAACGACCAAGACAATTATCCAGAACATGACCAAGGCAGAACACATTCTGCTTCAGAATCCGTCCTTTGTCAACTACGGAATATGGTCCCCTGCAAACCTCAATACACAGTTCCAAGTACACCTCGACGCACAGAAATTCCTGTCAAGAACCTACGGGCTAACGCTCGACCCGACCGCAAGGTCAGACCTGATCAACGTCACCCAGAACATGCATCTCAACCTGCCTCTCAGAAGCGACTATTTCGACACGGTCGCCTGGACACTCTCG
>Ga0099828_10001099_pt1 | contig 17587 bp, 17 predicted proteins | sample CZO8metaG_2_FD_79338 | JGI IMG/M metagenome (GOLD analysis project Ga0099828, IMG submission 79338) | Vadose zone soil microbial communities from the Eel River Critical Zone Observatory, Northern California, USA - CZOApr15con2H1.8 metaG | ecosystem: Environmental > Terrestrial > Soil > Vadose... | reverse complement strand
TTGAAGATCGCCATCCTTTCGGCGCAGACGGAAAGTCCGTAGGAGGCGTTTTCGATGTTGGCGCCGGAGAATATTGATCCGTCGGCCGTAAGAACCGCGGCTCCGATCTTGACACCCGAGTATGGTGAATAGGCGCGAGACCTTGCTTTCTTCGCTGCTTCTGTCAGAGTACTGTACCGACCTCTTCCGGCCATTTCGGGGAGCACTACCTTGCAGCTACGGCTTTTGCCTCGGCAACCTGGGCCCGGGCCACTCTGGCTTCTTCGATCACCCAGGGGCCTATCCACGGGCAGACGTAGGGACTTATCTCCCCGTCGACTGAGCATTTGGACTCGTACTGGCAGACAATGCACGGGGCCTTCTCGATGGATGTCATGTCCGTAGGGAACCTAAGCGGGGTAAGCTTGTAGGTCCACCTACCCTCTTCGAGGACCTTCACCCTGCCAATAAGACCACGCCTCTCGAGCCTGATGGCTAAACGCGACCCGTCCCTACTTGTGAGTCCCAATTCCTTCCAGATCTCGCTCTGGAGGACCCCTTCCCTCCCCCTCTCGACGACCAGCTTGTACACTCGGGAAGTGAGGTCTACGAGCTCCTCCTCGGTCCGTTCGACTGGTTCGGGGGGAGAAGTTGACTTGGGCTTCGCCTGCTTCTTCGTCGTCTTTACCCTGGGCTCTCGTTTTGCCTCTGGCTTTTGCTTCATTTTCCGACTGCGAACTCCTGTCTTATCACGTAGTTATCGAGTATCTCCCTGCATCTATTTCTTACTGTGACCTCTGTCACCTCGGCGAACTCGGCTACCTCTCTTTGCGGGAGGTGCTCCCCGACCATGACTGAAGAGAGATAGACGTAGGCCGCGGCGAGTCCTGCCGGGGCCTTCCCGCTGGAGATTCTTGAGTCGCTGGTCTTCCGCGACAGGTTGAGTGCGAGGTGCTCGACCCTCGTGTCGATCTTCGCCATGTTGACGAGTTTCGAGATGTATTTCTCCACCGACGGCGGAGGAATGTACTCCTTCTCGACCTCTTTTAGAACGAGCCTGAAATATCTTGCTACACTTCCCTTCTCCATTCCTGAGGCTCTTGCCACTTCCTTCAGAGTCCTAGATACTCCGCACTTGCGGCAGGCCAGGTAAACCGTCGCGGCCGTCATTCCAAGTATCGATTTGCTCTTCGCCACCTTCATCCTCGCGGAGGTTCTGTAAATCTGGGCCGCGGTCTGTGCGACATTGTCGGGCAGGTTCAGGCTGTCACAGAGCTCGCTGATCTTCGAGAGGACGTTGGCCAGGCCTCTCTCCTCGCTGTTTATCGTCCTAGACCTGCTCTGCCACTTCCTCATCTTCTCGACAGTCGCCCTCATCGCCGGGTCGAGGTACTTACCATGAGAATCGCGCATCGTCCGACTAATCTCGGTGCTCAGACCGAAGTCGTGAAGAGCGAGAGTGGTGGGGGAGCCTACTCTGACTCGCCTGTTCTTCTCTTCAAGGTCCATGGCCTTCCATTCAGGGCCCGAATCAGCGGGTGAAGAGGTTACGTACCCGCATGTGGGGCAGACCTGCTCCCCCTTCTCTGAATCTCCGATGAGCCTGTTCCCGCAGACCGGGCATGACGTCCTGAAACTGTCGTCTCTGCTGGTGTTCCAAAGGCTCGTCTCTATCACCTGTCTACAAACACGGGGTCTCCGGACTTGCCGAGCCTGCTGCTGACCACGGCGATCGATGCGTACGGAGACTTCACAGGTCCGATTAGCTCGCCGACCTTCCCTAGCCTTCGCCCTCCTTCGTCGAGGGCCAATATGCCGGGAGATACCTCCTTCGACAGGCGGACAATCAGTCGGCCGCTCTTGGCCTGATGAAGAATAATGCCGACCTGTAACAAGAAATGAAAGCGGCGGTATTCTTGCCTTTAAACCTTCGCAGGTATTTGCTATCTTTTCCGGCCGGGCTGAGGCTTGGGCTGCTTTCTTTGGCCCAGCCCCCGGACTACTGAAAGTTCTTTCGCGATTTTGAGCAAGAGGCCGCGCTTTGGATTGGACTTTACGACGGAAACGTACCCGGATTCCTTTGCGGGGAAAGAAGGGTATCTACCGGGCTGAGGTTGGGGCTGGATGTTCAATCTGCGACATGCCTCTCCAAGTTCCTGAAGGCTGGGTGCCCTGGTCGCAGAGCTCAGAGGGACGCGTCTCCCCTCCCTGCGTTTGAGCTCCGAGTCGAAGTAGTTCAGCCAGAAGACGTGCCTTCCGTATTCTTTCATTTCTTGGTCGTTAGCACTGCGTTCACAACGCCGTCGTCCGTTGGCCGGGATGTCACGACCGCCTCCCCCGCTTCGGTTTCTAGGAGGGCACCCTTCGTTATGACTCCCCTTCTCTCATAGTCCCTGTTTGCAGGGCTCTTCTTCACTCTAAGGATCTTGGATTTCCTCGCCTTCCCGCTTGAATCGGATACATTGGCGAAGTCCGCAAAGACAACCCCGGAAGCTACGGTCCCCCCTCTTTGGCGGATCGGCCTCCTTGAGGCAGGGCCTACAAGGGGCTCGATGGCATACCCGTCCTTCTCGTAGGCCCGTCTCCCCCTCGATGGCCTGGAGCGGCCCCCGGTCGACTTTCGTTTAGCCAGATTCTCTATGGGTCGTGTCAAAAGTCCTGGAACCTTCCGATGCGGCGCCCCTCTCCACCGGGTGTTAAGCGTTGTGATTGGCCTGACGATTTTGAGGGATCGGAATTCATCGCAGAGAGAGCGTCCTGCCTTCGAGCTGCCTCTTCATCGTGGTAAGGTCGGTGCTGAGTCCGAAGTATTCGGCAAAGCGCACCGTCGTTCTGTACACCTTGCTCCTTCCCTGTCTTTCCTCGGCTATGAATCCCACTTCCTCGAGCTCCTTCAGGTGCTGGTAGGTTGTAGAACCGCGCCTTTGGACAAGTTCAGCCGAGGTTATGGGTTGGAAGAAGGCTATGAACGAAAGCGTCCTGAGGGCGGCCTTGGAGAGAAGCGGGCGTGTGGCGAACTTTCTCGCAGTCTGCGTGTACTGCGCCTTCAATTGCATGGCGAACTTCGGTCCTGGATATTCGACGACTTCGACTGCCTGCATGGTCCCGTTGACCGTTCTGGCAATTTCACGGGCGACTGCAGTCGCCTTCCTCTCCGACGCAGTTCCCGCTACGTGGGCTATCTCGTCCACTGTCAAAGGCCTCCCGGCGGCATAGAGCGCTGCCTCCACCTTCGCCATGACCTCACGCGGCGGGAGCTCCTTCAGCGTTTCACTCAAATTGTCCCACCGACACGACCAGCGCGTCCTCGTCCGACTCCTCCTGGTTGATCACGACTTCGCCGCTGTTGGCCGCGAACAGGAGGAGGATGAAGACGCGGGCGGCGTCGATGGGTTTGAGACCCCTGAGAAGCTCAGAGAGCATCGTACGTCCCGTTGCCTTGAGCCTATCCACGAGTATCTTCCTGAACTCAAAGAGAAGAGCCTGGAGTGAAATCACGTAGTCGTCCAAGTTCGGAGGAGTAAGGTCGGCCATCGAGAGTGGGTTCCTTTCCGTTCCGGTTTCTTCATCAACGACGATCTCCTGAAGGATCCGGCCCAGCTCGTCAAAGAGCTCTTCAACGTTCGTGGAGTAGACTTCGTACCTGAAAGGCATGATAATTATCTGGGGTGGCTCCGTGCCGTCGAAGGCCTTGGGTTGCAGCCTGAGTCTTTCGAAGAGGAACAGGGTCTCAACCTTGAGCCGGTAGATGGTGGCGGATGACAGGGCCGCGGTCCCGGCAGCCCTCATGTCGATCATGTCCGTCTGAGATATGGCCTTCAGGAACATATCCAGAAGCTCTGACAAGTTGATCTCCCAGGGGCTCTTCCGCTTGGCAAGGGAGGGGTCGATCAGCACGTTGAGCGGGGGCCTCGCGAGCAAGGAGGAGCTAGGCACGGTTGTGCACCTGCGCAGGTTTGTAGTGGACCACCCTGGAAACGCCCCCAGCGGAGTAGACCCCGTAGGTCATGTCGCTTTCGGCCACGAACACGTCTCTGAGGGTTATGGCGATTATCTGGGCTTCGGAGGACTTCTGCTTGAGGAAACGGGCAAGGCTGTTAGAATTAATCGCGTCCAAAGCAGCATCAATCTCGTCGAACAGGTAGAACGGATGCTGCTGGACGGCCTGCATGGCTAGTATCATCGACACTCCAGTGACGGCCCTCTGCCCTCCACTGTGCTGCGATGATTCGCGAAGGCCGTTCCCGAAGTCTGCTCGCAGGAAGACCCCTCCGGTGAAGAGCTCGTCAGGGTTCTCGAGCTCGAGGAGGGCGCGACCCCCCGTCAGGTTCTCGAAAATGGAGCTGAACTCGCTCCCGACCTTGTCGAAGGCTGACATGAAGACCTTCTTCTTCTCCGCTTCGACGCTGTCGATGAAACTGATGATTGAATTGCGTTCGTTCTCAAGCTCGTTGTGCCTGACTGAGAGGCTCTTGTAATTGACGTACATCTCGCCGTACTGTTTGTCCGCACCTTTGTTCACAGACCCGACCACCAGGCGGTACTCTTCCTGGAACTCCCCGAGCAGAGACTCGCTCCCGGCGAAGAACTCGAGCTCCTGCGAGTAACCAAGCATCCTAAGGCTGCCCAAACCGTCCTCCACTTTCTCTTGCGTCGCCGATGACTGGCTGGCAAGGGCAAACAAGTCCTTTTGATTGCCTGCGATCGAACGGGCGACTGCGTCTCGTTCCTCCTTCAGCCTTCTGGCTTTGCTGTCGAATTCGTCGAGGACGGGCTGGCTTCTTTTCGAGGAGTCCATCAGTTCAGCGATCTGTTCTTCAAAGGAGTTCCTCTGTTCCGTGAGCTCCTTGATTCTTCTAGGCGCCTCCCTGACGAACTGTTTGTTCGACTGGAGGTCTTCCGTTGCGTTGGCCAGGTCCAGTTGATTGTCTTCTAGGGCTCTCAGGAGGATGTTCTCAAGGTTCGCCCTTTCGCGGTTCAGGCTGAGGTCGAGGTCTTGAATCCTGTTCCTTGTCGAATCAATCTCCGACGACAGCGACTGCTTGGAGCCTTCCAGCTCCGCGAGCATCGCGTCCAAACCGAGGGCCTGGGTATCGGCAACTACCTGCTGCAGTGATCCGATAGCATGCGTCATCGAATCCTTGTCCTCCAGATTGTGCATCAGCTTCGCCTCCAACCTCGTGACTGCGGCGGCCTGCTTCTGGTACTCGTTGCTCATGTTCTTGAAAATGCTCCTGTACCTGCTCGCCATTCTGGTAATCGTGGTGGCCTCAGCCTTCAGGCTCGTCGTCGAAACTATCTTCTTCACCCGCTCCTTCATCAGGACCCGTGAGTTCGATTCCAATATGTCGAGTTCCGACTTCCGCCTTTCTATCGCGCCCTTGAGCGCTCCCACTGCGTCCTCGACTTCGCTGATCCCTTCCAAATTCTCGAGCCCTTCAATCAGGTTGACCATGAGCTCCTGGTATCCGTAGCTGAAGGCCCGGCCGCCAGGCTCGAAGGTCTCGCCGTCGGCGGTCACGGCTCGGACACCTTCTGAGGCCATGATGTAGCCGATGGCTTCGGATTCGACGAGGACCGAGTCACCTGCTAGGAAGTTGGCGAGCCCTTCAAACTCCCTTTCGCATTTTATGACCTCGGAAAGCGGCCCGAACACGCCTGCGGATTTTTCCACGCTGAGAGCCTTGGACGACTCCACTTCGCTGAGCGGTATTACTGAGAAACTTCTGGCCTTCAGGGATTTCGCAGCCTTGATCAACTGGGTCATTGCTCTAAGGTCCTGGACGACGAAGGCCGCCATCCACCTGCCCATCACCGCGTTGACGGCTTTAGAATATTGCTGCGGGTATTTCACAAGCTGGCCGAGCCGACCTACATAGCCGGGGACTCCTCCACCATCGCAGAACTCTTGCAGCTTCATTTGCCCACTCCTTTCTCCGGCCAGGCTTTCCGACATATGCCGGAAGGCTTCCTCTTTCGAAACTTCCGAAGATGCCTTCTCGAGTATCTTCGAGGCGCTCTGGATGGACGTAACCAGTTTGTCCCTCGTCTTCTCGACTCCAGCCATGTTGGTGTCTAGCTGGTCAAGCTCGGCAGTCGAGCTTTCGTAGAGCTCGAAGAGCGATTTCGTGTTAGATTCTAGCTTTGTGAGGACGATGGAATAACCGTCTACCCTGAGCTTAAGCTCCTCAAGCCTCTTCTTTTCGACCCCTAGGCTTGCGTTGACCGCATTGATGGTGAGGTCCACCTGGCCGAGTTTCTGGGCAAGCTCGGTGAGCCTGACCTGCGCACGCGCCACCAGCTTCCCCTTTTTCTCCATGGTAGAGCGGAGTTCCTCTCCCGCATGGATGAAATCTTTCAGCCTCTGCGCGAATTCAGCGTGGCGAGCGTCCAGCTTCTCAATCTCTGTCGTCAGTTGTCTGACATTACTGTTCGCTGCGTTGACCTCCTTCTGCTTGCCGGACACGGCTAGCTTGAGCTGGGGGATGGTATCGGCCTCCAGTTCGCTCACATTGGCCTGTGAGGATTTGAAGTCAGATTCCAGGGTCTCGAGTTCGTTCCTCAGCTCTGCAAGTTGGAACTGCAGCTCGACGTGGCTAGCCCCGCCTCCCTGAATGACGTCGACTATGAACCTGGTCTTTTCGTTCTCCACTTGGCCAATCCGATTTTCCAGTTCGACAAGCCGGGCCGCCTGGTCGCTCAACCTCGCGTTGAGCTCTTGCTCTTGGGAGCGGAGTGTCGAGAGCTTTTCCTTCAACTCGCCAATCTTTCTCGACGTCATCACCGCGTTGAGCCAATTGATCTGCGATTCGATTAGGTTGAACCTCACCATATCGTTGCGCTGGGTGTCCAGGGACTCGAGAGTACTCCTCATTTCCCCGATGCGCGCCATTGCAACTTCCAGCCTCTGATCGGCCTGGCCGAGTTGCCTTTGGGCTTCCGACTTTCTTTCGTCGAACTTAGAAATCCCTACGACTCCCTCGATCACCCTCCTCTTCTCCTCGGGTGTCATGTCCGCCATCTTCGTCGCAGCACCCTGGGCCACGACATTGAAGCCCCCGGGAGCGAGGCCTGCCAAGTCAATTATGTCTGTGAGGGCGCCTCTGGTTGTTTTCCTTCCGTTGATGTAGTAGCTGTTGTCTCCGTCCTCTCTCAGCTCCCTGGTCACGGTCACCAGGTCTGAGTCTACGGGGATCGCTCGGTCGGTATTGTCGAATTGAATGCTCACTCGGCATGTGCTCGGTTTACCCGGGTTGGAGGCGTCGCCAGTCTTAGGCTCGAAAATGAGCCCCGAGAGACGCCCGTTGGCCGCCCTTAGCGCCTTTGGTGAGTTCTCGCCGATGGCAAACGTGATGGCGTCAGCGAGGTTCGATTTGCCGCTCCCGTTCGGGCCTGTGATGACTGTGAAACCCTTCTCGAAGTTGACGACTGCGGTCCTGGGGCCCGCAGACTTGAATCCGCGCATCTCCAGCCTCCGAATGTGCGTCACAGCCTGAATTGCCCCGACTGGAAGACACGTTAGAGAATGGATATAAGCGCTTGGTTTTTGGAGAGCAAGAACTTGACGGTTTACGCCCAACGGCGTAAGAGGATGCTCTCCCTTGCCCGTGGGAAACAGGTCGTCACCATGACCGCGGCCAACACGTTCTGGCTCACCGATTTCTGGGGCGGCGGGGCTGCAATCGTCCTTCCTGACAAGACTGTGGTCGTAACTAGCCCTCTCGAGGCAGACAGGGCAGAGGACGAGGGGGAGGAGGTCGAGGTGGTCGTAGTCAAGGGATGGAAGGACATACCAAGTGCGTTGGTGAAGCTACTCCGCGGCGCCCACGCAGTCACGGACGACGACCTGACACTACGGGCTTTCCACGGGTTCAAGGCGGACCCTGACCTGTTTCACAGGGGGAGGCGCGTCAAGGACGAGATTGAAGTTGAGCGGATAAGGAGGGCCTCGCAGGGCCTGGACAGGATTTTCGAGGCCATGCCACACGAGCTCAGAAAAGGCCGGACCGAGCGGGAAATCGCGGCTGAGGTCATGAAGATTGCCACGGCACTGGGTTTGACTCCGTCGGGTTCCGATTCGGCCCTGAGCCCGGTCATCGTAGCTTCGGGAGAGAACGGCTCCTTGCCCCATTCAGAATTGACCCAGAGGAGGCTCAAGTCTGGGGACATGGTGGTCGTCGATATTTTCTTCAGGTTCAAAGGCTACAATTCCGATTCTACGCGGACCTTCACCATCGGCACGCCAAGCGCCGAGGCGAAGAGGAATTACTCAGTAGTCCGCGGGGCCCAGGAAAATGCCCTGGAGGTTGCGACTACAGGGTCTGTCTGCTCGGACGTAAACGAGGCCGCGGTCACCGTCCTGCGAAAAAATGGTCTGGATAGATTTCTGAATCATAGCGTCGGTCACGGAGTGGGCATTGACATCCACGAGCTTCCCAGCATTTCTAAAGGCAACAAGACAACGCTGGTGGAAAATGATGTGGTCACCGACGAGCCGGGAGTTTACCTTCCTGGGAAGTACGGGATAAGAGTCGAAGACACGTTGGTCGTCGGCAAGCAGCCGAGACTCCTGACGAAATTCACAAAGGAATTGATCAGCTGCGGCTAGGACGGACCAGTCCCGCCTTTCGTTTTCCCACATCGAATGTGTCGACTCGAATCGACGCGCTCAGATCCCTTAGCGACTTCGCGACTTTGGCGGAGGCGTGGTGGTCAACCAACGCGTGGACCGAGTAGCCGATCATGTTCTGGCTGGCGTACATGGCTCCCGAGGACTTCGCTGTCTGTGCCATCTTCTTCACTTCCGGTGACTCGAGCCCCAGGTTCCTCGAGAAACGCTCCCCTTCCCGCGCCAAAGTATCGAGGGTCGGATCAGCAAGGAACGTTTTCAACGCCTCGCTGCCGAGTCTGTTTATTTTCTCGCTGACTGTCTTGGAAAAGAGCGCGTCTTTCTTGTCGAACGGAGCCAGGTACCCCGTTACGATTTTCGTTTCCCGTGGGACTTCAACGTTGATGAATTTGGCTACGCCAGGCTCCCCGGGTACGGTTATCGCCCCGGCTCCTGCCGAATCGTAGATGACTGAAACCGTGCCCAACCCCGTCGACTCGATGATTTCCGCCCTGTGGGCGAAGAGGGCGACCTCCCTTTTGGTGGCTTTGAAGCTCGCTGCAGCGGCAACTGCGTAGACGGCAGACACAGCACCCGCCGCGCTTGCCCCGAACCCGGACCCGATCGGGGTCTCAACGAGTTGGTCGACCCGGATTTCTCCAGGATTGGGATTCTTTTCTGCTAGTAATAGTTCCACCGAGCGCCTTGTAGTCCTTGCGTCATAGGCTCGGTCCCCATTAACTCTCGTCGATACAATTCCTTCTCCTTCGCCGATGGCGGTGGCTATCGTTCGTGTCCCCTTTGAGAGGATGTAGCCTCCTCCTGTTGCGCCGGTGGCATGTTGGGAGGAGTTGTAGCTGATTTCGAAGAAGTTCGTTATTGCAGAGGGCGCGAAGGCCTTCGCCGACCTACGATGAGGCGTTCTTCGAGCCCGCCCTTGAGCCAGCTATCATGCTGGAGAAAGGTCCGAAGACAAGGACGAGAACAGCTGCGATGGCAAAGTAACCAAGGCCAGGAGTCGTTGCGACCGATGTTGGAGAGAGGAGGAATATCACGGCGCCGAAGGCAGCGTAGAGGAGCGCGAAGACGACGGCGTACAAAGTCTGAATCCCGCCAATTGAGCTCGACCAGGCCGGATAATTGGTCAGTATTCTCGACCTACCGAATAGCGGACGCACAGCTCTGACCAGAATCGGGACCGCAATCAGGATTGCGGGAATCGAAGTTGTGTTCCAGAAGACGGTGAGCCCGAGTATAGCAGAGGATGGGAGAGTCACTCCTAGAGCCACTGGGATGAAGAAGTAGACGTTAATGGCAGCAATCAAGTTCCCCAATGTCACGAAGGCAACTGTTCCTGCGACGAATGCTGGCCACGATCTGTACTTCTTGACGAACCAACCGAATAGGAGGAACGCCACAAAGTTCGCCGGAACTCCCGCAAGCAGGCTGAGTACTGGGTTGGTCCTAACAAAGGTGTCACCTACGAAGGTCCCGAGTCCGGCCCCAATCGCGACCGAGAGGGTGTCAGCGGTGACAGCCATGAACGCTGGAAGGAATACGCCGATCAGCAACTGGCCGACTCCCCAAGGCGTCTGAATGCCGGCAGTGACCCACTTTCCAATCGTATAGAGAATAGCCGTGAGTGCGATGATCGCAACCCTAGCTGGAAGATTTACTTGGGAAATAGCCGTCGGTTCGTTCACGTTTGGTAAGTGATCGGATTCAATATATCAATATGTCCTCTAACTTCTATAGAGATGTCTATGATTTCCCCGCACGCGCCCGCTTTGAGTTGAGACCTCTGCTTAAGTACGAGAAACCGGTCCTGCCCCCGCCCTTGAAACGCCAGAGGGTAGGCCGGTTCCTCTTGTCGACGGAATTCCTTGGTATAGTTCTGTTCGTGTTCGCAGCCGGCTTTCCGCCATTCGACGATGCAACAGAAGTGGACCTAACCCTGCACATGCTCCAACACATCCTCGTTATTATCGCGGGGGTTCTCGTAGCCTACCCCCATGTCGGCCGCCGGCTGTTGAGGGAAGGGAGGGGTGACTGGGTCCCCCGGCTGACACTCGTTGGTTCAATCCTAATCATCGTCTTTTGGCACTTCCCTAGCCCATGGGACTCTGCCGTCCTGAACCCGCTGATCCATGTCGCTGAGCACCTTTCCTTTCTTGTTGTGGGGCTACTTGCTGGTTCTTGGCTTCTCCTCCTCTCCGATTCAGGGAAGATTGGGGCGCTATTCGCAGCCTTCTTTGGCCACATGGGCTATGCAGTCGCCTTGATTTCCCCCTGGGGGACTCAAGTCTATCCCCTCTACTCGCTCCAGAACCAGGCGAACTTGGGATGGGTGCTTCTTCTGACGGGACCTTCGCTGGTAATCGGAGTCGCGTACGTGATAGCCAGGAATCCGGAATGGCTCGGTGGATTTTCTGGGACCAGAGCAGCACCACACGCCAGGCGAGAAACTTTCCTCAACAGAGCGAAGAAACCGCGTTGGCTGGCTCCGACTATGACCTTTGCGCTTATTGCCATCATAGTTGGGTACTTCGCTTCGACAGCCTACGCCCTCGGCACTGCCCCGTCACCGTCGGGGAACGGCCCGACGGTATTCATAATTGAGACGCCGGTGTCCTGGCAGTACTCGCCTCAGAACATCAAAGTGATAATTGGCGTCAACTCGACCGTCACCTGGGTGAGTCACTCGATCTCATACGACACGGTGACCGACCGTTCCGGGGCCTTCGGGTCTAGTCCGATTGCTCCCGGCCAGACCTTCGTGCACACGTTCTCTGCACCTGGTGTATACGCATACTATTGCCAGTACCATCCTTGGATGACAGGGACCGTGACTGTCGAGTCAGTTCCGAAGTAAGTCGCAAAGGGTCATTTCTAGGTCGAAGAATTAGACACGCTATGTCAATGACAGATACCGCCGTAATGGAGTGTCCAGACTGCCATACAATGAAGATGGGTCCTGCCGAATGCAAGGCGCAAGTGTCGAAATGCGACGCGTGTGGCGGACCCAGGAAAGAAATGAAAATGATGTAGAGCGAACTTAGGTTCGCCTGCATCGGAGCTGGGGATTTCTCTTAACCCAAATCGATTCAGGACTGCACCGTTGAGTTAGTGTCCATGATGAACACCGCGGCGGCCACCACAGATGTCCAGACTCCCTTGTCCCCGACGGCTGACTGCGTGATGTTCATGGTCCTGATGATTCTGCCTGATGCCTTGAAGACCTGTTCCTTCTCGTTCCACGCCGCGTTGATGTCGAATGGGATTCCCACGGTCGTTGCAAGCATCGACGCGGCCAAGTCCTCGGAGTATTCTCCTGCGAATTCGTCGGTTTCGCCGAAGGAATGATGCTCTGAAAGGTAACCTACTTCATCCGGATTTGACGGGATCGCCAGACCAATGGAAGCCGCAATGAGACGGTGGTCTTCGTTTGTGGAATTGCGCGCAAGGACGAGGAATACTATCGCCCCTGGCTTCAACATCGAAATTCCTTGCTCGCGGGTGATCTTGGTGCATTTTGGCGGTATTATGCTAGATACAGTGACAAGATTGTACTGGCTGATGCCGGCATCTCTGAGTGCCGCTTCGAAGGAAGCGAGGTTTTCTTTGTTCCTTCCCACCCCGTTAGTCAGGAAGTAGTACTTGGGAACAAGATGCACACCTCCGCCTGAGAATTGGCCCTTCTAAACGTCGTGCAAGTGAAAGATGTCGGCCGTCGCCCCAAGTTTGATTCCATAACGGTTTAATTGGGTATCAGCGCAGTCCAAAGTGTATTATCTTGCCGGATTCCGGACGAAGGCTGGCTGCAGTCGCGTTCATCGATCTGGTGGGCTTCACCCAGATTTCCCAGCGAAACGAAGCGCTCGCACTCCAACTCCTGGAAGAATATCGGGGTATTCTAAGACCAGTTCTCGCCAAACATGATGGGAGCGAGATTAAGACCATCGGCGACGGATTCCTTGTGGAGTTCGCGAGTGCCCTGGAAGCCGTGAGATGCGCCTTCGACGCCCAGCAGGCCTTGCACGACCTGAATTCACCGCGGGCTCCGGAGAGGAGGATTCAGGCCCGGTTCGGAATTCATGTGGGCGACGTCGTCCATAGCCAGGGTGGACAAAGCATGAAAGATTGACTTGGTTCTTGGGTGAGTCGGAAGGGACACGCCCGTCCTTCCGTACGAGACCTACCCTTCGATTGCGTAAATCCTCGTTGCTTATTGACCAAGTGTTGTCGAGTACTGGCGCAAGAACTTCTTACGGATAGGTCAAAGACGTCTACACCTGCTCACTGAACTGGACTTCGATAGAGCACGGTCGATCACCAGAGGGAGCAATCCCGCCTGTCCTGCTATGATGGGCTTGGAACTGCTAACCTTGATAACATCTTTCATCATTGCTAACTTGACGGGCCCTCTAACTTAGTCCTGACCTTCGAGTCATGCTTAAACGTCTTTAGAAATTCAACCAGGTCAACGAAATCTGGGTTGTCATTTGCTCTGCGAAGTCGCACGCGGATGTCCTCCTTTCCCAGGTTCACTGTGAACTCAGATTGATATGAAATCTTGGTGAAGAGGACAGCAGAGTAGTGTATCCTCCCCTTGAGCTCTTCTCGCACGATATCTTCCGTGTCTGGGAAATGTAATATTGTAAAGGCTACTCCGTCAATCCAATTAACGGTAGGGATAACTGGAATTTCTCTCGTCAGTATTTGCTTCACCACGTCTTCAAAGAAGATTATCTTGTTGTCGGACTCCAAGACTTGATGGATGACGATTTCCTCTGTCGGCATGTAGGTGATCTTAGCCAAATCTAACCGTCCTCTCCTAACAGAACAAACTTTACGCGCTCCGAACTAGGGTTATCCAGATCAATCTTGATTCCGCACTTCTTGGCCAGTGCCTCACCTACTTAACCTTCATGCGGTCTAAACTGAAGGGAAAGGTGGATGCCACACTCGATATCAAGGGAGTCAAGAAATGACGCTGGCCGAACTTGGACATGGGAAGGCGGATGTCACAGAGGGGTGGCGTGCGTCATAGAAGCACGTCGGTACTCAATGAGGCGATCAGGCTGCAACCTCTCTCCATGCCGCTCCCCTGATCGACTACCTCGAGGATAAGCGCTCCTTTATTCTGTTCTCCCATTCCTTGTGGCCGACGATTCGGTTCTCTTCGAGAACATCTACCAAGGAGGAGAGCATGATGTCGAGCATTTCGTCCTCTTCCCTCAACTCGTCAGTCGCTTTGTTTTGTTTCCGTCGTTCCTTCTTAACTATCGGATTCATCCCCCCTCGGATAACCTTTCTCGCCTAGGGATGCGACGCCGTTCGCCCGGATTATGTCTGACCTTCCCTCGCCCGACGGTCCTTTCGGTTTGTCGATTCTTGCCATGGCCTTCTCAGGTAGGCTAACTAATGCTGTTATGGGCGACATAAATATTCCACTGTTTGCGCCGTTCGCCAGATTCTGGCCCCCAAATCGCTCCCAATCGTTGCTTTTAGTAAATGATGTCAACCGCCACAAGGCTCGTGAAGGTCGCCGAGGCTGCCAAGCCGCTAAACATGTGATCAGAGACCGACCAAGTGGTCTACGGAGTACAGCCCTCCGCCTAGCAGAACGAGAGCAAGCGAGCTTCCGAGGTAGAGCAGGTCCTTCTCGTAGTCGGAGAGTGTCTTCTTGCCGAGTCTTTTTCTAAATAGGTAGATTCCGAGGAACTGCAGTGAGAAGAGGAAGGCGACCACGGGCGTCAGAAAGCCGATGACCAGAAAGAAACCACCAAAGAGTTCGAGAGTTCCGATTAGCGGCCCTAGGAGCTTCGGTAGACCCATGCTCTCAAGCCACCCCGTCGTCCCCGCCCTGCCTGACGTGAGCTTCGGGTAGCCGTGGGTGGCGAGCAGGGGGCCGAAGAATAACCTCAAAACGAGGGTGCCCACACCCCCGAAAGCGGCTATAGCTCCAGATACCAAGGGTTTCCTAGGGTGACGGACCTTCTGAAAAGTATTTCCGCGTGAGATTGACCGGAGTGGCCAAGATTGACCGGCCTCGTCATCTCTGTCACCGGAGCAAAGCGAAGAGAAAAGGCGAGAATCAAGATCACCCGGTAAGCCCAAGATTCACCAGCGCCACGTTTTGCCAACTATCGCGCTTTGGGAGGCGTCATACTCAGCCAACGGAGGCTTTGCAGAAATCTGTCTCGCACCTGCCTTTTATAGGGAGTTGCTATGCTCACGAAGGATGCTATGATGAACGAGAAAGAAGAACAGGACACCAGGTCCAGATTCTACAACAGTCAATCGGTTACCAAATGCATCAAGGCCACTGGCATATCGAAGACTAGAGGCACATTCAGGGACATGGTTGCTTCAGGCAGTTCCGAGGATTTGGACAGCGAGAAGGGCCTGGAACTCATAGCTTGTTTGGGTAAGGTAGTCTTCATGAAACATCCCCAACAAATCAATATCATGGACAAGTCAAACGGCAAGATCATAGTGTCAATCGAATAGAAAATCCGAATGCTGGAGTGAATGGCCAACCAATGTCCTCGGGTCTGGGGGGCTAACTCCACATCACGAAAGACGCTTGTCTTTGCTCTCTATCACGAATTGATCTATTGCGAGTGCTTACGACGGTAGGCTCGAATAACAGGGAAATTTAGTGGGACCCGGGGGCCCGGTTCTCCGAGCGCCCACTTGTGTCTGGAGAAGAGGAAGTAACCTCCGGGTTAATCATGCTTGAAAATGGCTCCGGCGTAATGCAGACTAAACGCCCCGAGGTTTCTTGGGCTTACGAAGAAGGGGATAGCAGGGACCGAGACTGATCATCTCCTACGTAACAAAAGTGGGGGGCGGACCCCTCCACCTCAACTAGGATGTCGTCATACTCGCCTGAGGAGCGCCTTATTTGGTTGCAGGTTGAGGAGCAGCCGGGGCCGCCTTCTTGGTTGCCTTCCCTTTGAAAGCCTTCTTTTTGACCTTCTTCTTCAATTTCGCCATGAAGCTGAAAATCCCCGCGGTTGCTTAAATTGCTTGCAACGGTAAGTCCCTTTGATTGTTGTTTGAGGGGACCAAGGGGTCTCAAGAGGTACAACTCGAACTAGAGCGTGACAAACTATGTCATCTTTTCAACTGGCGGGAGGGGGGAGCATCGACCTTGTGTCAATTGTGGTCAACCATCCAGCTATGTCGTGAGGTGGCTCTCCAGGAGGATGGATTCCGGATCTGCTGGTTGCATCTGCGTAACGAGCTCGGATTGTCCTTGCTCTTCGCCTTGACCGGAGGCCCATTAATGGGCATCGAGAGCCGTGTCCTGAGCGCTATGGGAACGAGTACTGGGAGAGCAACGGAGACAAGTTCCTGCTAGGTTGTAGCATAATTGAGCGCCGTGTCTAACGCTCTTGTCATCTCACCCTAACCCCTTCCGAGTCTTCGTCGTACGCCATGCCCAGAGGAATGTCATGGCACGACTACAACGAATCTCTCGTGGAGAGGGGAAGGGTGCTCTTCGACCTCGGCTTCGCGAGTGACTGGAATGACGAGCTGGACGGGATGACCAGCGATAAGAAGGGCAGACCTTACGAATTCCCCGATTCGTACATAGAGTTCCTCTCCTTCTTCAGGGTGGGGCTGAACACGCCCTACAGGGTGATAGAGGGGATGACCGAGGCCCTCTCCGAATACCTCACTCTCGTTAAAGAGATACACTTCACCCACGTAAGGAGGAGGATACTCGCGATGGTGAAGAGGAAGAAGCCGGAGTACGTGGACCGCATCGCCGAGGGTATCGACGACGACGACCCCATGACCGTGGTCGTGGATTCGACCGGCCTCTCCACGACCTGTTTTATCCCCAAATCATTCCACCCCCAAGGTCAGCAGCTCAGGGTCAGTCAGGAACTCGGGGTCAGCCCTCCTCCTGTGGAACATCTCCATCGGTGTCTGCGCCTTGCTGAGGTCGAAGGCTCCGTGAGGCCTCACCTCGTTATACCACGTCATGAATTCATCAATTGAGGAGAAGAACTTCACCTTCTTCTCGAAGGTGTCGAAGAACTTCTCTATCTTGCCGTTGCTTTGGGGATGGTTCACCCTCCCGACGATGAACCTGACCCTCGCCCTGAGAAGGTACCTCTCGAACTCGGTCAATCCCTTCTCCCTATCCTCCGCCTCGACCGCGTAGAAGGTACCCCCATGGTCTGAGATGACGGATTTGGGCTTCCCGTGCTCCTTGATAGCCCTATCCAGCACCTCCACCGAGAAGGGTGATGTCAGGGTCGGATAGACTCCGTACCCGGCGATGAACCTCGACGAGTCATCCTCATAGCAGATGAGCCACTGCCCCCTCCATCGCGGGTCCTTGATCTCATGCCAGTCGGTGTGCCACAGTGAGTTCGAGTGCTCCCTCTCGTATCGGATCCACTTCCTTCTCTTCCACTTTCGAGGCTCCGTCATGGCGATTCCCTCCTCCCTGAGGACGCGGTGTATCCTCTTGTGGTTGATTCTGATGCCGTAGTGGAAGAGGATGACAGGCTCCAGATAGCAGGCGCACATCCTGAATCTGTCGTAGGCCTGCTTGATGACTGTCCTCTCCTGGTCGGAGACATCAGGTGCCCTCGGCCTTCCAGCTCTCCTGAGGACCGGGATAGTAGTAGTGGTGCCTGTACGCCTGTACTCCCGATTGAGCTGCTGCACCCTGCTGACGGAGATGCACTGAGCCCTGGCGATCTCCTCATTCGTCATCCTTCCCTCGCTCTTAGCCTTGATGATCCACTCAACCTGACTCTGTCCAAGCACAACCGCATGCCCATAATTCCTCCATACACTCCTCCAAAACTCGCCCAGCCTAGTCTTCCTTACTATCGTGTGTATTCTGTTTAGTAGGGGGTGGAGTGAATTAGGGATAACATACACTAGTTCGAGTGCTGCCTCGCCTATTCTTTGCATGAAGAAGCATTGAGCCTACGTTAACGGCTCGACTGGATGAGTTCGTGCTTGAAT
>Ga0099828_10001095_pt1 | contig 17626 bp, 18 predicted proteins | sample CZO8metaG_2_FD_79338 | JGI IMG/M metagenome (GOLD analysis project Ga0099828, IMG submission 79338) | Vadose zone soil microbial communities from the Eel River Critical Zone Observatory, Northern California, USA - CZOApr15con2H1.8 metaG | ecosystem: Environmental > Terrestrial > Soil > Vadose... | reverse complement strand
GTAGGCTGAAGTGTCAGGCACAAGCTGGTGGAAAAACCAAAGCGCTTTTTGACCGTAAGATAGCGGAAAGCTGCGTTCTTCCTCGTCTATACGTTCTGCCAGGAGTTGCGCGAGTAACTTGCGTTTATCCGCGGGTGATAGTTCCGCCGCGGGTTTGAGGACGTCGTTCATACGTTACTTGTCTTGGACGCCATTAGCTTGTTGAGTAAGACGTCCACCTCCTCGTCCGACATCTTCTCGACCTCGGCTTGCGGGTCGACCGGAGCCGTTTGCGTGGAGGGCATGGAAGGTCTTGCATGCGAATGCTCCGCACCAAAAAGCTCGGAGAGATAAGTGGCGAGCTCCGCGATGCTTGGACCGTGGAGGAGTTTAACGATCGGAACGCGTACCCCCATGTCGACTTGGATTCTGTTTCTCAACTCCAAAGCAATGAGAGAATCGAGTCCAAGGTTCGTTACCGGTTGATCTACGTCCAGTTTTGAGGCGGGCAACCTCAGAGATCTGGAGATGGTATCGCACAGGTACGCCTGCATGAGGCCCGCTCTTTGAGACTCCTGCGTCGAAAGCAATGTACGTTCAAACTCGCTGCCGCCATTTAGGTCCGCGCGTTCCATCCCATCATCGGATGATTGCTGGAATAGATCGCGCGCCCATGGCATCCGGGCGATCTGCGGGAATGAGTTTCTTAACGCGTTCCAATCTATCTTCATCACGCCAACCTGGGGCCTCCCCTCAAACAGAACCAGGTTGAGAGTGTCAAGGACGTGACTCACGGCGATTCGCTGGATGCCCTGGCTTTCCCAGAATTCATGGACCTTGAGGCCCTCGGAAGAAGCCCCGAAGCCTGCCCCGGAAATGGCCCCCCAGTTGATACTCAACGCGGGCTTGCCCTCGGCGCGTAACCGATGGGCAAGGGCGTCGAGAAACGCTCCCGCCGCCGCGTAATTGGCTTGACCTGCGGAGCCGCAAATAGAAGCGGCGGACGAAAAGAAAACCATAAAATCATACTCGATATGAGAGAGATGGCGCTGTAGAAGCCAACTACCCGTTACCTTCGGTCGAAATACCTGCTCGAAGGCGGAGGCATCGAGGTGGAGCAGAGCGCGAACGAGAGATTTGCCTTCCTGGTTTTCCCACACCGAGGCGGCGTGCATAATCCCGCGGATCGCCGGACGAGTGGATGAATGTAATTCCGCGAAAAAATTACCCAGGCCCGTCTCGTCCGCTACATCCACCGAGAAATATTCGACCTTTGCACCCCCCTTTTCCAAATCTTTCAGTCTTGCAATACGCTCCGGCCAGGGGCTGTCTTTTTCCAGCTTGTCCCAGCTCTCCCGGGGCGGAAGCTGCTTGCGTCCGAGAAGAATAAGGTGTTTCGCCCCCTTTGCAACCATCCAGCGCGCGACCTCGAATCCGACGCCGTCGAGGCCGCCCGTCACGAGATAGCTACCGTCAGGTCGCAAAGTAACATCGGGTTGAACGGGGGCTTTGCAGCGGACAAGCCGGGCCACCAACGGAGTTCCTTTGCGCAGTGCAATTTGATCCTCATCCCCTTGTTGATAGAGGATGTTCTGCAACTGCGCGGCGGTATCGTCTGTCGTTCCCGCGGGATCCACATCGACGAGCCCTCCCCAGAGCTCCGGATGTTCTATCGAGCAGCTCCTGCCGAACCCCCAGATTGGCGACTGGTTCACAGCAACGGGGTGATTCATTACACCTGCCGGCTGCGCTCCCTGCGTGACGAGCCATAGCCGTGGCAACGCTTGCCAATCAAGCCGGGCCAACACCTGGACCAGGGATAACGCACTGCCGCAACCCAAGGCTTGCGCCGTCTGCCGGAAGTTCGGTGTGATTTCTTCCGAAGGAACATCAAGGCTCCAGAGGTGAACGACGCCACGGCAGGCGTGGTTCGGTTCACGGATTGCCTCGAACAACCGCCCCATGTCTTCGGGTCGCTCGGGGCGTATCCGGAAGTGCGCCTGGTCTAAACGTTCGTAAGCATCACCCGGAGAGACGAGAACACACTTCCCGCCCTGGGTTTCCAACAGTTTCGCCAACGCACCGCCGACGCCACATTTGTCGGCAAAGATCAGCCAGATCCCAGGGTAGGCCGGCTGAACGGCCGGTGAAGGCTGCCCGTTGTCCGATAAAGCTTTGGGCTGCCATTGTAGTTCATAAAACAAGTTGGCAAGCTCCAGTTGCATCTTTCGCGGCGGCGCGACACGTTCAGTCTGCTGTAACCGCATGCCGATGGCCTCTAACAGTATCTTTCCATCCTCGTCGAAAAGCCGCACATCTCCTTCAAACACATCCACCTTCCCGCCGCGGCCGGCGCGCAGCTGCGCGTGACTCCAAACCTTCGTGCCGGGCCGACGGTGGATCTGCACGCTGCGCAGACCTGCCGGCAGGTAAAGCGATTTTCCGTTTTGGGACATGGTCTCGGCCGGTAGCGCCGCTATCAGTACCTGGAAACAAGCATCCAGGAAGGCGGGATGGAACTGGTATAAATGGGATTCCGGTTGCAGTGTGAAGGCGAGCCGTACCAATCCCAAAGCCTCGCCATCGCCTCGCCACAAGCGCTCGATCCCACGCAGCGTAGAACCAAAGTGAATGCCCCAGTCACGTAGTCCGTTGTAGAACTCCTGGGCGGGCACCTCCCACACACAGCGAGCCCGAATATCCTCTAGTCGGTCCTTCTGGTGCGCGCGCGCTCCGGGCTCTGAAAGGCTCGGGGGTGGTTGCGTGGGAGCCTCCGCCGGTTGAACGACATCCATAGAACCGTTATGCGCGCGGGTAACGGAACGCCGAATGAATAAATCGGATTGGCACTGCTCTCTTAGTCGATTTAAGTGGGGCAGGCTTTTCAGCACAAGATCCACATCCACGCCAAAGTCTAATTGACAGGCGATCTCGGTGACGCCGATTGCTTGCAATCGCGTAATCGTTTCGAGGCATATCTCCGGAGTCCCGAACAGAACCCTTCTTTCCGAAAGCAGACGGTCGAACACGAAGTGTACATAGTCATCGATGTCTGTTTCCGACAGTGTGGCGAGATCCACGCGCTTGCCTCTGTGATAGGCAATCGCGTCAAGGAGATACGAGGCGGACTTGAGATATTGACAAAAACTCCCCTCGATCCGATCGTGGAGAATATCAAAATGATCGTCGACAAACGTATGCAGCATCAACGACACTTCTCCCGCGTCAGGGTCATGTCCGTGCTGCGCGAGCGAGTCGCGATAGAGCTTAATCTTCTGCGCCAATTCGTCTACGGTCTGATTGAACATATGCGTCAGCACGTTGGCGCCGATCTCACCGGCCTTTGCAAAGGTTTGTGGACTACCGGCGGCGGTAATCCAAATAGGCAACTTCGGCTGAATCGGCGTGGGATAGATCCTGATCTCAACCAGTTTCCCCACCCCGCCTTTGACCGCGATCGATTCGCCTCGCCACAGTTTCTGCAGCACAGCGATGCCTCGAAACATCTCTTCGTGGCGGTTCGCGTATCTCTCCGGAAAGAACACGAAATCATTGGGGTGCCAACCGGAGGCACAGGAAAGCCCCACCCTGCCACCGGACAGGTTATCAACCATCGCCCACTCTTCGGCGACCCTGATCGGATCGTGCAACGGCATCACGACACTGCCTGCCAGCAGGCGAATTTGTCTGGTTTCCCGCGCCAGTGCAGCCTGCAATACAGCAGGGTTTGGATAGAGCCACCCGTCTTTTGTGAAATGACGTTCCGGGATCCACACAGACGAAAAGCCGGCACGATCTGCGAACTTCGCGCTTTCGAATAGCAGATGATATTTGTCCCCGCCGACAGCGGCTTCACTGCTCGAGAAAAAGATCAAGCCAAAACGCATACCCTCGTCACTCCTCCTGTTATTTTTTTGTTACTCTACGTTTAGTTATTCTGCCGTATGGAGATCAAGCCATTCCGGATTGGTGACGAATCTTTCCCGTCGCGTGGAGCGTCCACTGCTGCTGTGCCCCGCCCGGATGGCTGTAGCAGCCGAAATTCGTTTCGCCGCCGGCGCCTGGAGAAAAGACCATTTGCACCATCTGCGAACCCTCGTCGGGCAAGAAAAGCACTTTCTTGAACTCCAACTCCGTCAGAACGTGAGGCCCGTCCCCGAAGACTTCGGCGGTAGCGGCTTCCGCCAGCTCGATGTATACGGCAACAGGCACCACGGCGATGTCCTGCACGCGATGATCGCCTAGGTAAGAGAAGCGCTGCTTGTCCAACTCGATCTCCCAAATGTGGCTTCCTGCCGGATTAGCCGGTTTCGTATACGCGCCCAAAAGCGGATTTGTCTGCGTGCCGCCTGTCACCCGTGGCACTCGCTGCCGGCGGGAAACCGCATCTGCCTCCGCCGCCTCTATCCAGCAACGCTCTCGTTCAAAGGGATAGGTCGGCAGCGGCATTCGACGGCGCGCATAATCACGATGAAATCCCTCCCAGTCCAGATCCGCGCCTTTAATATACAGGGCGGCAACACTGTCTAAAAGCACATGCCAGTCGTCCTGGTCCTTCTTCAAGCACGGCAGCCACGTGCCGCCGTGTTGCGGCAGACAATCCCTCGCCAGCGCGAGCAGCGTCGCGGCGGGACCGACTTCGATGAATGTATCGTAACCCTCCTCCGCCAGCGTCTGCATACTTGCCCAAAACTTGACCGGCGCGCGCGCATGGCGACGCCAATAGCCGGCATTAAGCGTTTCCCCGGGCTTTAGCATGCGGCCGGTCAGATTGGAAAGCAGGCGTATTTGTAACGCTTCGAATTTCATCTCCCCTGCCGTCCGCTCGAATTCATCGAGCATGGGATCCATCAGCGGCGAATGAAAAGCGTGGGACACCTTCAACCGGCGGGCGGATATCCCTTCCGACTCCAGGCGTTGGCGCACCGCCTGCAATGCCTCGCGCTCGCCGCTAATCACGGTATTGGCGGGACCGTTGCTGGCGGCAATTGCCAGGCGGCCATGGTAAGTTGAAAGCGCAGCAGCCACACGCTCCTCGTCGGCGAATACCGCCGCCATCTCGCCTTTCTGCGGCAAGGCTTGCATGAGCCGGCCGCGCTCCGCTATCAGCTTGAGGCCTTGTTCGAGACTGAACGCGCCTGCGATACAGGCCGCGACATATTCGCCGACGCTGTGCCCCAACACCACCGCAGGCTCAATGCCCCACGACCGCCACAGTTGCGCGAGCGCATATTCCACCGCAAACAAGGCCGGTTGTGCGTAGGCCGTTTCGTTAAGCGGCGTGGAAGCCTCGGGTGGGGGATAGAGCACTTTAAGCAGCGGCTGCTCCAGGCAGGGGCGCAGAATCTGATCGCACCGGTCGAGCCACTTCCGGAAGGTCGGTTGCGTTTCATACAGCGTTCGTGCCATGCCGGGGTACTGCGATCCTTGGCCGGTGAACAAGAATGCCACTTTGGGCCGCTCGCGGTTGCGTGCCTGTCCCACGTGCAATCCCTGTGTGTCGCGTCCGGAAACAAAGGCAGCCAGGCGCTCGCGTAATTGCGCTGAAGAGCCGGCCGCGACTGCAAGACGGTGGAGGAAGTGTGAGCGTCCCACGTTGGCGGTGAAACACACGTCCGCGACCGAAGCCTGGCGATGAATCGCTAAGAATTTTTCGTAACGGCGCGCCAGCTCCTTCAGAGCATTCTCACTGTGCGCCGACAGGGTCAATATGTGCAGGGCGCGTTCGAAATCGCGGCGGACGGGTTTAAGCGGAGGGGCTTCCTCCAGCACTACGTGCGCGTTGGTGCCGCCGAAACCAAACGAACTCACGCCGGCAATCCGGCGCCCTTCGCCTCGCGGCCAAGGCTGTCGCTCAGTCGGGATTAGAAATGAGCTGCCTTCCAGAGAAATATGTGGATTAGGCTTTTTAAGGTGCAGATGTGGCGGTATCTCTTCGTGCTGTAAAGCCAACACCACCTTGATGAGACCCGCGATCCCGGCTGCGGCTTCTGTGTGTCCGATGTTGGTCTTGACCGAGCCTATTGCACACAGCTGTCCTTGCGGACGATGTCGCATCAATACTGCTTTTAGAGACTCGAACTCGATCGGGTCGCCAAGGGGAGTGCCGGTGCCGTGGGCTTCGATATAACTGATTTCAGCCGGCGCCACCTTCGCGTTCTGCAAGGCCTGACGGATGACTGCCTCCTGCGCGGGGCCGTTCGGCGCCGTCAGCCCATTGCTGCGGCCATCCTGGTTGACCGCCGAACCCCGCAGCAAAGCCAGGATCGGGTCTGCATCTCCAAGCGCGTCGGATAAACGCTTGAGCACCACAATGCCGCAGCCCTCTCCCCGCACATAGCCGTCAGCATCTGCATCGAAGGTCTTGCAGCGGCCATCGGGAGACATCATCCGTGCCTGCGAGAAGGCGATGTTCAACTCCGGCGACAGGATCAAGTTCACCCCTCCCGCCAGCGCCAGGTCGCACTCACCGCTGCGCAAGCTCTGGCACGCCAAGTGAACCGCGACCAGGGACGAGGAACAGGCGGTGTCGATTGCCATACTCGGTCCACGCAGGTCCAATACGTATGACAGGCGGTTGGCGGCAATACTGTGCGCATTGCCGGTGCCGGTGTAGGCGTTGATCCGAGCGAAATCATCGAAATACAGTCGGGAATAGTCGCTGGTGCTGATGCCGATAAACGCGCCGCACTGGCTGCCAGAGAGTTTGTCAGGCGCGTGTCCCGCGCTTTCCAAAGCCTCCCAACTTACCTCCAAGAGTAACCGTTGCTGCGGATCAATGTTCTCGGTCTCGCGCGGCGAAATGCTGAAGAAACGGGGGTCAAACTGATCCACCTGGTCCAGGAAGCCGCCCCAGCGCGTATTCATTTTGCCCGATATCTCGGGGTTTGGGTCGTAGAAAGCACGCAGGTCCCAGCGCTCCTTGGGAATCTCCGTGATGGCATCCACACCATCGCGCAGCAGTTGCCAGAAATCTTCCGGATCCCTGGCCCCGGGAAAGCGGCAGCCCATGCCGATGATGGCGATCGGCTCGGTTTCCGACCACCCGCGTGCGGACGTGGAATCGGCAACGTCGAATTCTTCCGCCAAATGGCGGGCCATGGCTTCTACGTTGGGATAATCGTATACCAGGGTGGGAGAAAGTTTACGTCCAAGCCAATCTCCCAATTCCCCTGAAATGCTGACCGCCTGAAGCGAACCCAGACCATAGCTGGTGAAGGGCTCGCGAAGATCGATGGAATCGGGTGTTATTTGGAGTATCTCGGAGAGCTTCGAAACCAACCACGCTCGAATAGCGTCGGCGGTTTGAGGCTTCGCTCCATTATTTTGGTCACATTGTAACGTCATTGCCCTTCCACCAGTTCCAGGTTTCCGGCTAAAAAAGCCGCTCGGCACGCATGGCGTTGAATCTTACCACTGGAGGTCTTGGGAATCCTACCGGTCTTGAGCAACGCCACGTTATGAACCTGCACATCGTGATATTCCGCTACCGCCCGCCGAATGGCCCGCACCACCGCATCCAGGTCTATATCGCGGTGGTGCCGTTCCAGTTCCTGCACGACTACCAGGCGCTCTTCGCCGCTCGCGTTTATGGAGAATGTCGCCCCGCAGCCGGGTCGTAACGCCGGATGGCTTTGTTCCACCGTCTGCTCGATATCTTGGGGATAAAGGTTGCGGCCCGCAATAATGATCAAATCCTTAAGCCGACCGACGACGAACAGCTCCCCGTCCTTTAAAAATCCCAGATCGCCAGTACGGAGAAAAGGCCCCTCCCCGGTCGGCGCTAACGACGCCTGGAAGGCCTGCTCCGTCTCCTCGGGCCGATTCCAGTACCCTTGCGCGACGCTCGGGCCGTGCACCCAAATCTCTCCTACCCGGCCCGGCTGGCACGGGGTTAAGGTTTGCGGGTCGGCGATTACAATCCTTTGGTCCTGCAAGGCCTGACCACACCCCACCAATGTTTGCGCACCCTCCTGTTCGGCAGAGACTTCGACTACCCGCTTTTGCGTCAGGGCTTCGCTTTGAAATGTACGGAAAACCGGAGAGGCTTCCTTTTCGCCTCCGGAAACGATGAGGGTTGCCTCGGCCAGGCCATAGCAGGGATAAAAGGCTTCTCGACGGAAGCCACAGCACTCGAAAGCCGCTGTGAAACGCTCCAAAGTGGCGGCACGAATCGGCTCAGCGCCGTTAAATGCTACCTCCCAACAGCTCAGGTTGAGGGTCGCGCGCTGTTCGGGACTGATCCTGCGAACGCAAAGGTCGTAGGCGAAATCCGGTCCCCCGCTGGTGGTGGCGCGGTAACGGGAGATGGCTTGGAGCCAATTGAAAGGTCGCTGCAGAAAAGACACTGGCGACATCAACGTGCACGAAAATCCTGCATAGAGGGGCTGCAACACCCCGCCGATCAGCCCCATGTCGTGGTAAGGCGGCAACCAGATCACACCCCGGCTCTCGGACGTGTGCTTAAAGTACCGGCGGATCAGGGCAGAATTGTGCAACAGATTATTGTGCGTGAGCATCACGCCCTTCGGCGCAGACGTGGAGCCCGAGGTGTATTGTAAAAGCACTAAGGAGTCCCCGGTCACCGCAGGCTGCTTCCATCTATCCTCGATACCATCTGCTACTTTATCAGTAGCCAGCCAGCGTAAGTCCTCAAGCTCCGCCGCTTGCAAAAGCAAGCGACTGATCATGGGTAACATCGATGACGTGGTCAATGCAACCGCGGGTCGCACATCGTTGGCAATGGCTTTAAATCTGGGCAGGCTCCGATTCAATTGAGACGGATTGGGTGGATAAACCGGGACAGCTGCCACGCCGGCATAGAGGCATCCAAAAAACGCCGCGATGTATTCCACGCCCGGCGGATACAGCAGCAAGACTCGCTCTCCGGCTGCCCCCATGTGCTGCAGCCAAGCACCGATCGCACGGGCCTTCAGATCCATCTCGCTATACGTGATATGGATCTCTTCCGCGTCTCCATCCGTCAGGAAGGTGAAAGCCAAGCTCTCAGGTTGGTAAAGCGCCCGCCAGTGAAGTAGCTCAACCAGCGTAGAACACTCGGCAGTCGGATCAAAAAGTCCTTTGCTCATCCTGATGATCTGTTTGCATAACAATCCTATGAAAACCCTTCTCTGTCAAGTCGGTGTGGAGCAAACATGACCGGCCTTCAACGTCACCCATAAGAAAAGCAGGCCGGATCGATGATTTATAGCCACGCAGGTTGGAGTTTTTCCATTCCGTTGCAGGCTATTACCGGCTGTTGCCGCGCCTCGCCCTTAAATTATCGTTACTATAAACTATTTGATGTAGGACTAAGACCTTGCAAACGACTGTTGTATAAAATAGGATGCCATTTCTATGTATCACAGAGGTGATGAACAGCGGCTGCAGACGCCTCAATTAAGCCGCTGCCGGTTGCCTACTGCTAAATAAAAAGCTACTTAGCCGACGCTATGGCTCATGAACGATCAAAAAGGGAGGCCTCATTGCTGACGAGCCAGGATTTACCAAGTAAGACGAGTTCAAAGAATCGCACTATGTTAGCCATAGGGGACGGTATCCTATCCGTGATTGGCAACACTCCTTTGGTTCGGTTGACTAAAGCTATAATAGACACCCCTCTTAGCGTTTATGCGAAGCTCGAGTGTTTGAATCCGGGCGGAAGTGTAAAGGATAGGACCGCATACAACATCATCGCGAAGGCCATCGAAGCCAAGATTATAAGGCCCGATACCGTTATTATTGAGTCTAGTAGCGGGAATATGGGTATCGGCTTGGCGCAGGTATGTGCGTACTTCGGACTACGCTTCATCTGCGTAGTGGATCCAAAAACGACGGTACAGAACATCAGCATTCTTAAAACGTACGGCGCGGAATTGGAATATGTGACCGAGCCACACCCTAAGACAAACGAATACCTTCAGAGCCGGCTGGATCGCGTCCATGAACTTCTTTCCACCATAAAAAACAGTTACTGGCCCAACCAGCATGCCAACCGGTCAAATCCTGATGCTCACTACAGTACGACTTTTCCGGAGATCGTATCCCTCCTGGGCGATAACATCGATTACTTGTTCTGTGCCACCAGCACTTGCGGAACAATTTCCGGCTGTGCAAAGTACGTCCGGCAACATAGACTAGGAACAAAGATAATCGCGGTAGACGCGGTCGGCAGCGTCATCTTTGGCGGTGTGAGTGGAAAGAGGCTAATCCCGGGGCACGGCGCCGCGGTAGTGCCGGCCCTTCTTGAGCCGGACTTAATCGATCAGTGTGTGCGCGTATCGGATCTCGATTGCGTGGTGGGTTGTCGTCGCCTGGTGCGTCGGGAAGCGATCTTGGTCGGAGGGTCTTCGGGTGGCGTCTTTATGGCGCTTGAACGGTTGAAGAAGAGCCTTCCGCCCCATGCCACATGCGTTCTAATTTTTGCCGATCGGGGCGAGCGATATCTGGACACCATATACTCCGATGAGTGGGTCGAGAAGGAATTGGGCGATGTTTCACACTTATGGAAAGAGAGGAAGGCGGATACATAATGCGGGAAGAGGATTTGCTCGTCCTGACGACCCACGAAGTCGAACAACTTCTTCGTGGCCAAGAAAGAGCCCTCATTGATTTAATTCGATCCGCCTATGTGGCCCACGCTACGGGCAAAACATCCCTGCCCCACTCTGTGTTCCTGCGCTTCCCGAATAATTTAAAAAATAGAATTATTGCATTGCCGGCGTTTCTTGGATCCGATCCTTCTATTGCGGGAATTAAATGGATCTCTTCATTCCCTGAGAATACAAATAGAGGCCTCCAGCGCGCATCGGCCGTCGCCATTCTGAACTCTACATCTACCGGCAGGGCGCAGGTGATCATGGAAGCCTCCGGCATCAGCGCCAAGCGAACTGCGGCGAGCGCCGCAGCGGCCGTTCATGCGCTGCATACAGCGGAGAAGGTGGAAAACCTTGGGCTCATCGGTTGCGGCGTTATAAATTTTAATATTCTCAAATTCATCGCAACGATATACCCCGATTTGGGAGACGTCCTGGTTTACGACATCGATCGGGCCCGGGCCGAGCGATTCGTATCCGAATGCAAAAAAATCATTCCGCATCGTAAGGTCGGCATCACCGATAGTAATGACGTGATTTTGCGCAAATCTTCCGTTGTATCCTTCGCGACGACAGCGTCGACACCGCACATCGGGGATCTTTCCGCATGTTTGCCTGGCGCGACTATACTGAATATCTCGCTTCGCGATCTTGCTCCTGAAGTGATCCTATCTTCCGACAATGTCGTCGATGATATCGATCACGTATGTCGTGCGGACACTTCAGTGCACTTGGCCTGCAAGCGTGTCGGCAACACGGACTTTATACGATGCACGTTAGGCGAGATCCTGCAGGGAAAAGCGGAGCGACGTGGAACCAAAGGCATCACGGTGTTCAGCCCCTTTGGCCTTGGAATCCTTGATCTCGTCGTGGCCCACTTCGTCTACGAGCGAGCCCAGGCACAAGGAAAGGGGGTCGTGATTAAATCATTTATGCATGACGCCTGGGGCGCCGGCGGAGATAAGGACCAGGGGATCGCGTTAAGTTAGCTGTGCAAGCTTGGTTAGAGTATATATTATGCAGGTATACTTCATTCATGCGAGAACTAGCAGGTTGTTGAAAAAGTCCATCCGTGGTCTTTTTCAACACGCAAAGCAAAAAGCGGCCGCTCCTGCGCCTCCCTGCGCTCGCGGCATTCGTGCATCCTGCACAGCATGGCCCTGTAATATAAGGGGGCTTTGCTTCATTTTTCAAACACTTAACGTGTTTGAAAAATCCGCCGGGAGCGGATTTTCGCGTCAGCCCCGTAGGGGCTTGGCGCAGGGAGGCGTCAAGCAAAAATGGCGGTACATCCCTATACCGCGACGGGCAGGAAGCCCTAGTGCCGCGTAGCGCAGGGATGCGCGAGAGCGGCCACCGCAGGGTGCTGAAAAACAAGTTTTTCAGCACCCTGCTAGACTCGGCAGAGTTACTGAAAAATGGAATCTCATTTGTCGCGGTTTCTGAACCGCTCGATTCCAATCAACTGTTCGAAGAAGAAAAGATTTATTTAGGACGCAGTAGCGAAAAGCGTTGCCAAGATTTTGCCACAGGCAGATGGTGCGCCAGGCAGGCGTTGCAATTTATCGGCGTTGATCCTGTCGCCATACCTATGGGAAAGCAACGAGAGCCGGTTTGGCCGCCCGGCCTGGTGGGAAGTATTAGCCATACCAAAAACTATTATTGCGCGGGTGTAAGCAAAACAAAAAAGGCGCTTGGAGTCGACGCTGAACGATTCAGCGGCGAATTAGATGAGCAACTTATTAAAGCAGTTTGCTCAAACGCCGAGTATGAAATAATTTTATCGTGCCCATCCGAGGTTGCTAAATATGCTCCGCATGTGATTTTTAGCGCCAAAGAGGCTTACCAGAAGGCTGTTTTTCCATTTATTAAAAAGATTCTTAATTTTGATGCAGTTGAAATAAAGATCGATTGGCAAAACGGATCATTTGATGTTAAACCCTCTGAGTCGGTGAATGTCGATATTCAGCTCAATGGGCAATTCTGGATTCGCCAGGACATCGTATTAACTATGGTATGGGGAGAATCACACCATCAACACGCGTTAACTACCTCTGGCAAAAACACAAAGAGCTGAAGAGAGTACCTGAAAGATATTATCCAAACTAGGGCGTGTTTTCTTGTCGCTGTATTCGAAACGTTTGAAATGTTTGAACTATGATGTAAATTTAATCGTTCACGGAAAACCGTCGCCAAATTAACAAGGAGGGATTGTGAAAGAAACAAACACGGTATTGTTCCTGTTGGTGGCTTTATTAACTGGGTGTGCCCCCTACTCACTCAAGGAAGGAGCCATGCCGGCCAATGCGTCCGCAGCGCCTCCTGATCCTAAACTAGTCTGTAGGCTGTTGGAGGCTTCCAGATGTGCTTATGGAGTGGAGAGGTTTGGCGTCTTAAGTGACCGGCAGGAGTTTTTGACATGTGCCAATGGTCTTCGTGACTGGAGAGCGATTGACGATCAGGATCAGCATATCAACGCGGTTTTAGTGGAACTTGCAGATGATGCGGTGATCATCGCTTATCGAGGTACGCTGCCCCCTCGCAGAGATGGGGATAGCAAGGCAACGCTGGAAGACTGGACCCAGGACATTGAGGCTGGGCAGGTCGCCGAGAATAACATCGATGGAAAAATGCATGCGGGATTCCATGGGGGATTCCAGCAGACTTGGGATTCCCTGATGGCGGCGCTTCAGGCATGGAAAGGCAAAGGCGAACTGGAGCGCAAAAAGGTCTACGTAACAGGACACAGTAAGGGCGGGGCGATGGCGGTCATCTCCGCCTTGCACCTCTATAATCAAGGCGTTAAACCGGACGCGGTTTATACGTTTGCAGCCGCCCGGGCTGGAGACCAAGCGTTCGTGACGGGCTACGGAAAAATGGAAATCGCCACATGGCGATACGAAAATAGATTCGATATTGTGCCGCACCTCCCGCCTAACATGGGTGACGTGAATGTTCTCGCGAGTCATTTCATTATTCCTGCCGCATTGCGAACCCACGAGTATCAATCAACGGGTAATCTGGTGTTTATCAATTGGGAGGGTAAATTGCAGCCAGACTCCCAGGGTTTGGAGGAAGAACGAATCAGAAGGTTTGACTCCCTTCTCGAAAAGCCAGGCGCCGCCGAAGTAATTTTAAATGCGCATTCTGCAGAAAAAACCAGGCAGTATTACCAGGCCATTTGCGCGCAAACCAACCCGTGAAAGGTAACGCCACTGCCCTCCGACGCGAATGTAGGTCTCGTCGACACGCCAGGACTTCCCGACGGGACGGGCATAACGCATGCAGCGCTTTTCGAACTCAGGCATGAAGCATGCACCCAGCGGAGCACCGTCGTGTGAGCAAGCTTAACCCCGCGCGCGGCCATCATCTCCACGAGATCCCGATAGCGCAGCTTGTCGCTTAGGTACCGGCGAACGCACAAGATAATACTCTCGCGGTCGAAGTGCCGGTATTTGAATAGGGCGTTGAGGCGGCTCAAGGATGTCAAGACCGCCTCCGGGGACGAACCCGGTCTACACTCCCAACTCCCCCTGATGTTGTTGCAGCAGAACCCCCTGGGGTCAATGAGGCTTCGGTCGATTCTGCTCAGACCCGATCCCCGGAAATCCCAAGTGTTTCAGCGCCCAGAATGCGACTCCCGTGACCAGGAAACCCGAAATCAAAGCATTCAGCGTTGCCGGCATGTTGTCAGAGTAATTCCATACCCAGGGCGATGCCATCAATGCCAATCCGAGCACTAGCTCGACCCATTCCTCAATTTCGCTGGGCAGGGCAAGATCTTCGAACGAAAATAACAGAACTCCTATCCCGACCAGAATCGCGCTCCAGCCCGCTACTTGCAGCGGACCCGAATATCCTAGCACCCATGGAGAAATGCAGAGCCACAAACCAATAACAATTTCGATCTGGTCTTGCAATCGATTGATGTTTTGCATGGTGACCTCCTAACGACGTAATTTCTAGTGACGCAAATAAACCAACCCCTCACGTGCGAAAATACTCTTACCCCCTCTTTAGCGGCTGTGTTTTGATATAGATCAACCGACGCTGAAAAACCGGGTGGGAACCCTATTCCGCTGGTAACTCAGCGACCCTCGGGGCGGTTTCGTCACTTTATACCGAAAAGAGCAGTATATGCTAACGCGCAGACGACATATCGCCGAGAGGCGGGATTCCCGGTTAGATGGCTGGCTGCGAGCAGGGGTTCTGGTGGCCAATTGGCCGTATTCGACCTTTCATCGCTATGTCGATGTGGGGCTGTATCCTAAGGGTTGAGCAGGTAAGGTTCCGGATTTACAGGCAGGGGAACGCGAGCAAAGCCTAGCGGCGGAAGGCGCTGCGCTTTTCCGCCCTACGCGCTGGCGCAGCCGCGATACCTGGCGAGAGTCGTAAATCCAACTGTCCGCCGGCTTGTTGCCGTACAACTCGCGGAAATGATCGCGCGTGAGCTCAATCGTCTTCATCACCCCTTCGCGGATCGCCACCGACGGTACGACGACGATAAACTTGGTGAACCCAAAACGCTCGTGCAGCTCGTAGATAGTACGCAGGTAAACATAGGTCTTGCCGGTGCCGGTCTCCATTTCGACGGAGAAGTGCCGTCCGGCAAAACCATTCGGGGCAATGCCCTGGGCCGTTTGCACGCGCTGGATATTCTCCGCCAACCGCTGATCATCGATGGCCAGATGGTTCACCCACAGATCGGAGAACAAATCGCCTGCCGGCGCGTTGAGCCGTAGGCTGCGCTGGCTCGCCATCAAATACCGCCAGCGTGGCGTCGATCGCGTCGCGCTGATAGGGCAGGTCGGCGTCGAACCTGAGCTTCATTTTTTCCCGTACACGCGTTCGGCGAGCGTCCCGTAGAAGCGTTCACACAGCCGCCGGCGCACCTCCTGCTGCGGCAGCCCCGACGGAAACGAGGCGAGCACAAACGCGCGCGCGGTCTCGAACATGCTCGCCCCCATGACCATGCGCTCAGCGCCGCTTAGCCGGGCATAGCGCTCGCGCAAGAAATCCTCGACCGCCGGGCTGGTGTCACGGCTCATGCAGGCATTCCTCCAGCAGCGCCGTCACGCTAAGCGGCTGCGCCCAGACGCGCAGATAATCGAGGTCTGGGTCCGTGGCGAGCAAATTGCGCACGTCGCGCAACTGTAGCTCGGAATGGGAGTCCTTCGCCCACAGGAGCTTGGACAGGATCAAATCTTCTTTGCTGACGATCCAGGCGTGAAAATCCGGCAGCTCGACCGGCCGGCGCCGCTCGAACTCTGTCTGTCGATAATCGCCGGCCTTGCGCACAATCACGTCCACCTTTACCACGCTTTCGACATGCACGAGATTGAACATGCCTTGGCTGCGCAGAATCCGCTCCAGGTCGTCCGCCGGCACATAGTAGTCCGGCTCGAAAATGTTCCGAACGCGCGCGCCATCGCCGGGCGCGAGCGCAACCACCAGATCGATGTCGCGCGTCATGCGCGGCTGCGCATAGTAATTCATGGCCACGGACCCGGTCAGCATATACGCGATCCCGGCACGTTCCAGCCGCTCGGCGACATCCTTCAAGACCTCCAGCTCGTTCAGCATCCCTAGACCGGATGGAACGCGATGCCGTGCGATTTCATCTCGAGCACGGTGTTGGTCTTGAGTTGATCGTTGCCGCGGAAGGCGGCATCGAGACGAGAATTTCATCATCACCCGGTTCCTCGGGCCAGTCACCGGACCAAACTACATCATGACCCGCCGCTTCCAATTTTTTGCGCGCGCCTCCCCATACGCAACTATCCAGAAGCAGTCTCACGTCCCCGTATCTAGGATGAGCGGCTCAATGCGCTCATGACCGACCAACCTGCGGGCATATAAGAGGCATGCCTGAATATCTTCGGGTTCAAGCCAGGAATATCCTTCCAGGACGGTCTGCGGGGTATCCCCCGCCGCCAGCATCCCCAAAACATGCTCCACAGCTAGTCGTCGGCCGCGAATGATCGGTTTGCCACCAAAAATCTTCGGGTTCACTGTAATTCTTTTCAGAAGTTTCTGCTCATCCATTGTCAAACTCCACAATTTTTTGGATTATACATCTATAATTCTAGACAAATAAGTCCCACTGCTGTTCTTGAATTCGGCGCAGCTTATCAACGCTGAAAAAAATTTACAGATGAAATGCCGGATCCCGGATCTCTTCCATTGTTTCCAAGGAATCCCCTAACACTCGAGCGGTCCAATTTTTTATGGTGAGATTGATTGCTATAGCTTTTTAAGCGGTCATAACAAGCTTTTTCGCACGTGCACTTTTCGCAAATCTCCTTGGCCTCTTTTACTACTTTTTCCCAGTTATTAAATCCTTCTTTTACAAACCCTGCCCCGCCGGGAGTGTGGTCATAGAGGATAATCTCGGAATCCATCCTATCGTTCTTGTTAGCCAACCATCGCCAAGACACGCCAATGTCGGATGGTTCTAACTCCAAAGCTAGGCACAAGCTGCAGCGCATATGCCAATAACTCGACAGCGCGTAGGGCTGTATCCGGAGGATTGGGCGGGTAAGGTTCTGGATTTACAGGCAGGGGAACCCTAAAGAGAGCAAAGCCTAGCGGCGGAAGGCGCCGCGCTTTTCCGCCCTACGTGCTGATAGGAGAGGAATTGTGTAAATGAGCGGCTTCAAAATTAGCAAGTAGGGCGCATTAGGCGGTAGCCGTCATGCGCCGGATGTCGCTTTCAATTCTCCGTTTCGTGTTATCGCCTTTCATTCGGCGCAATACGCTCACGCTATTGCGCCCTACGCGGGCTTACGAAAACAGCCAAAGCGGACCTCGAAATCGGTTATTGGAGAAAAATGGGGAAGTTGCAGCCCATTGGGTGAGCTTCTAGTGGGCTTTGCTCGCGAACGCAGGCGGAAATTGCGTGGAAGGCTTTGAAAATGACGCCCTTTCTCGATACCCGGAGAAAGGGGACCAAAGTTTCTGACTGAATGGCGGAGAGAGAGGCCGCTCTCGGCATCCTGCCTCCGCGGCATTCGTACATCCATGCACAGCAGGATTACTCCGTGCGTCCATGC
>Ga0099828_10001094_pt1 | contig 17629 bp, 19 predicted proteins | sample CZO8metaG_2_FD_79338 | JGI IMG/M metagenome (GOLD analysis project Ga0099828, IMG submission 79338) | Vadose zone soil microbial communities from the Eel River Critical Zone Observatory, Northern California, USA - CZOApr15con2H1.8 metaG | ecosystem: Environmental > Terrestrial > Soil > Vadose... | reverse complement strand
CGTGCCGCGGACGGCGCTACAACCGGGAGACTCTGGAGATCCTGTACCACGGGCGGATGGTGGCCGACGTGCTGGACATGACGGTGGCCGAAGCCCAGCCCGTCCTCTCCGCCCACCCGCGGCTGAACCGGCTCCTCCTCACCCTGATCGACGTCGGCCTCGGCTACATCCGCCTCGGCCAGAGCGCGGCCACGCTGTCCGGCGGCGAGGCGCAGCGGGTGAAGCTGGCGCGGGAGCTGGGGCGCCGGGAGACCGGCCGTACCCTCTACATCCTCGACGAGCCGACGACCGGCCTGCACTTCGACGACATCCGCAAGCTGCTCCACGTGCTGGGCCGTCTGGTGGAGGCCGGCAACACCGTCCTCGTCATCGAGCACAACCTGGATGTCATCAAGACCGCCGACCACGTCATCGACATGGGTCCCGAGGCCGGCCCCGGGGGGGGGTCGGTGGTGGCGGCGGGCACCCCCGAACGGGTGGCCGCCTGCGCGGAGAGCCACACCGGCCGGTACCTGCGCGAGATGCTCGAGCGCGGACGCCGAGCGTGACGGACAGGGGAGACCCTCTCCTCGCCTGGCGGCGCGAGTTTCCGATCCTCGACCACACGACGTACCTCGTCAGCCACTCCCTGGGCGCGATGCCGCGCGCGGCCGAGAAGAGGCTCAGGGAGTACACCGACACCTGGGCGTCGCGCGGCGTGCGGGCATGGGCCGAAGGCTGGTGGCGCATGCCGATCACGGTCGGCGACGCGGTCGGGCGGATCATCGGGGCGCCGCCGGGCAGCGTGGTCATGCACCAGAACGTCTCGGTGTGTCAGGCCCTCGTGCTGTCGTGCTTCGACTTCTCCTCCCGGCGCAACAAGATCGTCTACGAGGACCTGAACTTCCCCTCGGTGATGTACGTGTACGAGGCCCATCGCGCGCTGGGGGCCGAGGTCGTGACCGTGCCCAGCGACGACGGGATCAGCGTGCCTCTCGAGCGTTTCCTCGCCGCCATCGACGAGCGCACGCTGCTCGTGCCGCTGTCCCACGTGATCTTCAAGAGCGCTTTCATCCAGGACGTGCCCGCGATCGTGCGCCGCGCGCACGAGGTCGGGGCCCTCGTGGTGGCCGACATCTATCAATCGGCGGGCACGGTGCCGGTGGACGTGGCGGCCTGGGACGTCGACTTTGCCATCGGGGGTTCCGTGAAGTGGCTCTGCGGCGGCCCCGGAGCCGGCTACCTGTACGTCGCCCCCCGGCTGCGCAACCAGCTGTCGCCGCGGCTCACGGGGTGGATGGCCCATCGAGCCCCCTTTGCCTTCGAGCCGGGGGCGATCGAGTACGCGGACGACGCGACCCGCTTCCTGCACGGCACGCCCGCCGTGCCCGCCCTCTACGCCGCGCAGGCGGGGTACGAGATCGTGGCCGCGGCTGGCGTGGACGCCATCCGCGCCAAGTCCATGCGGCAGGTCCAGAGGCTCATCGACCTGGCCCGGGAGCGCGGCTTCCGTCCGCACGCGCCCGAGCGCCCGGAGCAGCGGGGGGGCATGGTGATCCTCGACGTTCCCCACGGCCAGGCGGTCACGCGAGAGCTGCTGCGCCGCGAGGTGATCGTGGACTTCCGGCCGGGAGCAGGGATCCGCTTCTCTCCGCACTTCTACTCGACCGACGACGAGATCTCACGGGCTCTCGACGAGACGCGCCAGATCCTCGACTCGGGGGCGTACCGAGCGCACGAGGCTGCGGGAGGGACAGGCTTCTGATTGCGCTCCTGTGGCCACGAGACCACGGCGTGGCTACAGAACGCGTGGCCTGTGGCCACACACGTGAAATAGCCCCTTATAAATCAATTAGTTAGGGCCGCCAGCCGGTGGTATATGGCTTGCAGCCCCCAGGCGCGAGTTTTCATGCCCTATCGAAGGACGCTGCGGAGAGCCGTGGGCTGCACGGGGATCGGCCTCCATTCCGGCAAGCCCGTCCGCCTCGAACTGAAGCCGGCCCCGGCGGAACACGGCATCCGATTCCTCCGCACCGACGTTGGCGTCGAGATTCCGGCCTCGATCGAGTACCTGGCCCGACTCGACCACGCGACGACCCTGAGCCGCGACGGCGTGTCCGTGGATACAGTAGAGCACCTGCTCTCGGCCCTGCACGGCCTCGGCGTCGACGATGCCCTCGTGGAGGTCGACGGACCCGAGGTGCCGATCCTGGACGGGAGCGGCGCCCCCTTCGTCATCCTCATCCACGAGGCCGGCCTCAAGCCCCTGGCCGCTGACCGCCGCTACATGAAGATACTGAAGCGGGTGGAAGTGGTCCGGGGCGTCAAGTCCATCCGCATCTCCCCCGCGGACCATTTCCGCGTCAGTTACGTGATCGGCTTCGACCACCCGCTGCTGCGCCACCAGGCGGCTTCGTTCCGCGTCGCCGCCGACACGTTCGCGGAAGCCATCGCGCCCGCCCGCACGTTCGGGTTCCTGCGCGAGGTGGAGACGCTGCGAAGGAGCGGGCTCGCCCTCGGCGGCAGCCTCGACAACGCGGTGGTGATCGGGGAGACCGGCGTCCTCAACAACCGCCTCCGGTTCGAAGACGAGTTCGTCCGGCACAAGATCCTCGACGCCATCGGTGACCTGTCGCTGCTCGGCCATCCCGTCGTCGGCCATCTGGAGGCGACGCGCGCCGGCCATGCCCTCCACGCCGCGCTCTGCCAGCGGCTCTGGGAGAGCCCCGACGCCTGGACGATGGTGACCCATCCCGAGCTGCCGGTAATGGGGCTGCCCTCGCTGCCCATGCCGCTGCCCGGGCCCGCGCCGCGCCTCGCGCTGTCCTGACGCCCTACTTCGTTTCGGCGGGCTTCGTCTCGGGGGCGACCGTCGCTTCCAGCTTCAGCTCGTAGAGTCCCTTGGCGGGGTCGTTCGACTTGATGAGGACGCTCTTCTGCAGCTTCCCCGAGCTCGTGCGCGTCTGCAGGGAGACGAGCAGGCGCGTGCTCGCCCCGGGCTTCACCACCTTGCTGTAGCCCTCGGCCACCGTGCAGCCGCACGACGTCGTCACGCTGTCGAGGACGAGGTCGGCGTCGCCGAGATTGCGGATGGAGAACTCCTTCTGCAGCGTCTTGCTCTGGACGGCCTTGCCGAAGTCGAACGACGGCGGCTCCACCGCGATGCGGGGACCGCCGGTGGCCGGCTTGGCACCCTCGGGCTTGACGTCGTCCGCCCCCGCGAAAAGGGCGCCTCCGGCGACCAGCACGGCCATCAGCACCCAGGCTCTCCTCACAGCGCCCTCCCGGCGGCGCGCCCCCGCCCCTTCTTCTTCCCGGCGGTGAGCTTCCGCATGTATGCGTCGAGCATCTCGTTCTCGTACGTGACGGAGTTCAGGAACAGGCTCTCGACCAGGTAGCGCTGGCGCTCCTCCTCGGTCATCTGGTCCACCAGGCCCTGGATCTCCTTCATCATATCCTCGAAGGAGACCCGCAGCTCGTGCTTGAGCGTCACCTCGCGGTAGAGGGCCTCGAGCACGCCCAGCAGGTCTCCGTCGAGAGACAGCTCGTAGCCGGAGGTCAGGCGGACCCTACGCATCGCCCTTGCCCTTCGCTTTGCGCACGCCGAACGCCTCCACCGCCGCCGCCTCCTCGCGATGGATGTCCATGATCTTGTGCACGCCGGTCATGGACAGCATCGTCTCCACGCGGGGCTGCAGCCCGGAGAGCCTGAGCACGCCGCCGCGGTCCTGGAGCAGCCGCCGCACGTCCATGAGGCAGCCGATCGAGGCGCTGTCGATATAGCCCACCGCCGCGAGATCGATGACGACCTTGCGGGCGCCTCCCTCGACGAGCTGCCGCACCTCGGCGAAGAAGGGGGCGAGATTCGGGTAGGTGAGCTTGGGCTCCTTCACCCGGACGATCTTCACGTCGCCGCTGTCCGCCACCGCCAGTTGCATCACTTCACCTCCGGGCCTGGAGCCGCGCCGGGCCCCTCACATGTCCCCGCCCGCGTCCCGGCTGCTGGGCGCGCAGCAGCAGCCGGGAGAGCTCCTCCCGGCCCCGGTTGATCCGGCTCTTCACCGTACCCTCGGGCAGGTGGAGCTGGTCGGCCATCTCCTGGTAGCTGAGGCCCTGCAGGTCGCGGAGCACGACCGCCTCCCGCAGCTTCGCGGGCAGGGACTCGAGGCCGCGGCGCAGGAAGCTGCGCCGATCGCGATCTTCCAGGGCCCGATGGGGGTTGCTGCCCGGCGACGCGGGCGCGAGATCGAAGGCCACGAGGTCCTCGACCAGCACCTCCCGCTCGCGCTTGCTGGCCCGGTAGTGGTCGATGCAGTAGTTGCGGGCCACGCTGCTGAGCCAGGTCGAGAAGTCGGCGTCGCGGTTGAACTTGTCGAGGGCGCGGAAGACCTTGATGAAGACGTCCTGGGTGAGATCCTCGGCCTCGTCGTGCTTGCCCGTGAACTTGTAGGCGATGTGGAAGACCTTGCGCCGGTAACGGGCCACGATCCCGTCCCACGCGGCGTTGTCCTTCCGCAGGCACCGCTCGATGAGCTCGGCGTCGGGAACCGGCGAGAGGGCGTCGTCCATTTGTCACACGCCGAAGCTCGATGTTAGAAGGTCGCCGGGCCTGAAGCAAACATGAGACGAGTGACTCGCTTGCTCGCGGCTACCGGAGCTCAGGGCGCCCCGCCGCCGTCCACGCCGAGTACCAGTAGCTGCCCACGTCGCCCGCGGCCTCGCTCAGGCGGTCGCGGAGGATGCGGCCGGCCCGCTGCTCGAGCATCTCGTAGTACAGCTCGGTGTACCCGCCCTGCCCGCGATGGGCGAGGTCCTCCTGATAGAGCAGGTTGTCCAGCCACACGTAGGTGTCGTTGATCATCGCGAACACGTAGTCGCGCGGGTTATCGAGGTAGCGGGCGGTGTCGGGGTCGAGCTTGAGGCGGTTCTGCATCGCCTCGGGCAGGCGCGTCGTGAACCGCGCCCACAGGCCGTGCTGCTCGGTCTTCTGCCCGTCGGCATTGTCGGTGAGGGCGAGCGGGTTGTGGAGGTCGGCCACGAGGCCGGCGAGCTGGTCCGACTCGGCCAGGATGCGGTTCTTGTCGTTCGCCTTGAACGCGTCGACGAGGCGCTGGTAGCTCTGCTCGATGAGCCAGGGAAGGCGCCCGGCCTTCTCCCCCGCCTCGCCGAACTTCGCCTTCATGTCCGCCTCGGTGTGCGGCATGTCGGCGAAGGGGAAGGGCATGAGCCGGTCGGCCGCGAAGCGGCGATCCACTCCTTCCTCCGGCACCACCGCCTCCGGGGAGAGCGAGGGCAGCTCCAGCCGATGGTTCTTGTAGAACGGCTTCAGTCCCTTGGGGAGGGTGTCGATGGCGTGGGCGTTCACGGCCTGGTGGGCGACGGGTCCCCAGGCGCGGGCCGGGCCCCCCACGAGCACGATCGCGGCGGCCAGGGCCGCCACCCGGAGAGCCTTCAGGGGCTGGGACATGGAAATGGGTTCCTCCGTTAGACGACCCGGGCGGCGGTCAGCACGCGCACCTCGGCCGCGCCCGCGGCCGCCAGCACGCGGGCGCACGCCATCGCCGTGGCCCCGGTCGTGAAGACGTCGTCCACGAGCACCGCCACCCGTCCCGCCACCCGTCCCTTGCCGCGCGCGGCGAACGCGCCGGCGACGTTGGTGCGGCGGGCGGCGCCGGACAAGCCGGTCTGGGCCGCGGTGTCCTTGCGGCGCACGAGCACCTCGGCCACGGTGAGACCGGAACGCCGGCCCAGCTCGGCGGCGAGCAACTCGGCCTGGTTGAAGCCGCGCTCGCGCCGGCGCCGGGGATGCAGCGGCACGGGCACGAGGACGGCGCCGGCGTCGAGGAGGCTCCGCACGTCCTCCCGCCGGAGCATCGCCTCGGCCAGTCGCGCGGCCACTCGCCGGCGGCCGCGATATTTCAGCTCGTGCAGGGCCGTCCGCAGCGGGCCCTCGAAGGGCCCCAGGCTCGCCCCGGCGCGGAAGGGGGTGAGCCCTCGGCGGCACCTCGGACAACTGCCCTTCACCGCGCCCGGTAGGGGCAGCCCGCACGGGCAGGCGGGGATGACGTGGACGGGCAAGGCGGCCCAGCAGGCCTCGCAGAGCGGCCCGCGGCTCGGCGAGGCCAGCTCGGCCGCGCAGGCGGGGCAGCGCGAGGGGAAGACGACGGCCAGAAAGGGGTCGAAGAGCCCCTTGCGGGCCAGGGAGGCCAGGTTCACAGCAGGCCCTGCTCCTGCTTCTCCTGGCAGGCGATGCACCGCTTGGCCCACGGCACCGCCTCCAGGCGCTTGCGGTCCATCTCGTCCTCGCACACGACACAGACGCCGAAGCGACGGTCGTCGATGCGGACGAGCGCCTCGTCGACCAGCTGCAACAGGTCACGCTCGTTGTTGGACAGGCTGAAGAGGAACTCCTTGGTGTAGGAGTTCGACGCCTTGTCGGCGATGTCCTGCGCGCCTTCCTCGTCGGCCTCCTTGCCGTAGGTCTTGTTCTTCTCGTAGGCCTCCAGGATCTCCTTCTTCTTCTCGACCAGCTTCTCCCGGAAGAGCTTCAACCTCTTGTTTTCCATGTTTTCTTTCTCTCAGGGAATCCCGTAACGCCGGCGCTTCTCCCACAGGGCCTTGCGGCTGATGCCGAGGATGGCCGCGGCCTTGGTCTGGCTGCCCGAGACTTGCTCGAGCACGTAGCGGATGTATGACGCTTCGACCTCGCGCAGCGAAGGCCGCTGCTCGCGCCCGGCCCAGAGCGTCGCCGGCTGCTCCCGCACCTGGGGCGGGAGCGCGGCCGGCTCCACCAGCTCGCCGGCGCTGTAGAGGGCCGAGCGCTCGACCGCACCCCGCAGCTCGCGGACGTTGCCCGGCCACGGGTAGCCCTTGAGCGCGATCATCGTCTCTTCCGCGAAGCCGCGCGCCTGGGTCGAACGGCGCTCGCGCTCGCGCGCAAGGAACGCCTCCGCGAGCGGCCGGATGTCCTGCGGCCTCTCGCGGAGCGGGGGCAGGGTGAGGGGCACGACGCTCAGGCGGTGGTAGAGGTCGTCGCGGAACGTGCCCGCGGTGACCGCCTTCCGGAGGTCGAGCCGGGAGGCGGACACGAAGCGCACGTCCACCTCGAAGGTCCGCGTGCCTCCCAGCCGCTCGAAGCGCTTCTCTTCGACGACGCGCAGCAGCTTGGCCTGCAGGGCGAGGGTCAGGTCCTCGATCTGGTCGAAGAAGAGGGTGCCTCCCGCCGCGAGCTCGATCTTGCCCGCCTTGGCCTGCCGCGCATCGGTGAACGCGCCGCGCTCGTGGCCGAACAGCTCCGACTCCAGCAGGTCCTCCGGGATCGACGGACAGTGGACCTTGATGAACGGGCCGTCCCGGCGGGGGCCCTTGTAGTGCAGCCAGTGCGCGAGGAGGTCCTTGCCGGTGCCGCTCTCCCCCTGGATGAGGACCGGGCTCTTGGCCTCGGCCAGCCGGGCCGCGACCTGGAGCAGCTCCCGCATGGCCGGCGACTCGGCGATGACGCCGGACAGCGCCTCGTGGACGACCGCGCTCATCCCGCCACCTCGCGGCGCTCCGCCCCGCCCCACAGGCGCTCGAGGTCGTAGAAGGTGCGCGTGCGCTCGGTAAACACGTGGACGACGAAGTCCGCGTAGTCGAGGAGGATCCACTCCTGGCGCGGGTAGCCCTCCACGTGGTTCGGCCGCAATCCCGCGTCGCGCATCGCCTCCAGCACCGCGTCGGCGATGGCCAGGATCTGCTTCTGGTTCGCGCCCGAGGCGAGGACGAAGTAATCGGTGAAGGCGACCGCCTTACGCAGGTCGAGGATCACGACCTCACGCGCCTTCTTGCCGAGGGCGGCCCGGGCGGCGCGCTCCACGGCCACGTGCGCCCTCACCGGTAGAGACCTCGCTTGGCGATGTAGTCGGCCACGGTCTCCGGCACCAGATAGCGGATGCTGAGGCCCTCCTTCACCCGCCGGCGGATGTCGGTGGCGGAGACGGCCAGGCCGGGGCCGGGCACGCGGCGGACTTCCGCTCGCGCGGAATCAATCCGCGCTCGCTCCTTGAGGCTGGGGGGGCCCATCGCAAGGTCCGGGTGGCCGTCGTCCGGTCGCGTCACGACGGCGACCGTGCACATCTCGAGGAGGCGTTCGTGATCCTTCCACGTCGGGAGCTCCGGGAACGTATCGCTTCCGACGATGAGCACGACCGCGTCGCCGGGGCGCTCGTCGCGCAGCCGCGCGATGGTATCCACCGTGTAGCTCGGTCCCTCGCGCCGCAGCTCGAGGTCATCCGCCACGAAGACCGGGTTCAGCGCGGTCGCCAGCGCGACCATGGCGTAGCGGTCACGCGCCGAGCTGGCGGGGGCCGCGCGGTGGGGCGGGGCCTGGGCGGGCAGGAAGCGCACCTCGTCGAGGCCGAGTCCCTCCCGGGCGTTCTCCGCCGCGCGCAGGTGGCCGAGATGGATGGGATCGAAGGTGCCGCCCATGACGCCCACCTTCAAGGATGGGTCTCGAGCGGGCGCGCGGTGCCCGCCTCGCGCACCAGCCGGCCGAGCGAGCGCTTCAGCTCGGTGAGCCCTTCGCCGGTGACCGCGGAGACGGGCCGGACCTCGAGGCCGATCCGCCGCGCCTCCTCCTCCAGCGCCGCCAGCGGATCAGGCTCGCTCACCGCGTCCCGCTTGGTGGCGACCACGATCTGCGGGCGCTCCAGGAGGGCGGGGTCCCAGTGCCGCACCTCTTCGCGCACCGCGCGGAGGTCGGCGGCGGGGTCGCGACCGCTCGTCCCCGAGGCGTCGACCACGTGCACGAGGGCCCGCGTGCGCTCCACGTGCCGGAGGAACTGCAGCCCGAGCCCCGAGCCTTCGTGGGCGCCTTCGATGATGCCGGGGATGTCGGCGACCACGAAGCCGTCGCCGTCCGTCTCCACGACCCCCAGCACCGGAGAGAGCGTCGTGAAGGGATAGTCGCCGATCTTGGGCCGCGCTGCCGAGAGGCGCGAGAGCAGCGTCGACTTGCCCGCGTTGGGGAAGCCGAGCAGCCCGGCGTCGGCGATGAGACGCAGGTCCAGCCGCAGCCACCGCTCCTCGCCCTCCCCGCCGGGCTCGGCCTCGCGGGGCGCGCGGTTGCGGTTGGAAAGAAAGGCCCGGTTGCCCTTCCCCCCGCGCCCGCCGTGGACGAGGAGGAGCCGTTCGCCGTCGCGCAGTACCTCGCCCAGCTTCTCGCCGGTGGCCTCGTCGGAGGCCATCGTACCGGGAGGGACCGCGATGAGGATGTCGGCGCCGCGGGCGCCCGTGCGATTGGACGGGCCTCCGTGCTCGCCGCGCTCGGCGCGGTACTCGGTGTGGTAGCGCAGGGGAAGGAGGGTGTTCTGGTGGGACACCGCGTGGAGGAAGACGCTGCCTCCCTCGCCGCCGTTGCCGCCGTCGGGGCCGCCCCGGGGAACGTAAGGCTCCCGTCGGAAGCTCACGCAGCCGCGGCCCCCGTCTCCCCCCTTGACGAAGATCTTGACCCGATCGACGAACATCGCTGAACCGATTCCGGCCCCCCGCCCTCGCGGGCGGTGGCCGCGGCGCTCCCTAAGGTGCCGCGGGGACGACGCTCACGCGCAGGCCGCGCGCGCCGTGGTCCTCGAACCGGACGACACCCTCGGCCCGGGCGAAGAGGGTGTGGTCCTTGCCCACCCCGACGTTCTTCCCGGCCTTCCACTTCGTGCCGTGCTGGCGGACCAGTATGGTCCCGCCCTTGACCCGCTCGCCGCCGAAGCGCTTGACGCCGAGGCGCTGAGCATTGCTGTCCCGTCCGTTCCGGCTCGACCCCTGTCCCTTCTTGTGCGCCATGCGCCAACCTCACAAAAACATTGGAGCGGCGCCGGGGGATCCCGGGGCCGCTCGGGCCGTCGCCTTGTTTGTCCCCGGCTCAGAGCTCGATGGCGTCGATCCTCAGGGCGGTGTAGGCCTGCCGGTGGCCCTTCGTGCGACGGTAATGCTTCCGCTTCTTGTACTTGAAGACGCGGATCTTGCGGTCGCGTCCCTCGCCGACGACGGTGCCTACGACCAGGGCCTTGTCGACGAGGGGCGAGCCGAGCCTGGCCTCTCCCTTCTCGCCGCCGCCGACGAGCAGGACCTCACCGAGGGTGACCTTCTCTCCGACCGCGGCGGAGAGGCTCTCGAGGTAGATCGTGTCCCCCGTCTCCACCCGGTACTGCTTGCCGCCGGCCCTGACGATCGCGTACACCCAGCCTCCTTAAGCCGACTCCGCCAGAACACGAGACGGTAGCACGCCCCCGCGGGCGCCGTCAATCCACACGTGGTAGCAAAGAGCGCAAGCCTTTTTAACGCAGAGGACGCGGAGAAAACAGAGAGGACGCAGAGGAAGGAAAAGGGGGATTCCTCATTTCCCTCCGCGCCCCTCCGCGCTAAAAGGCCGGCCTAAAAATCATATCCGACCCAGAAGTCGAAACGGGTCGGGGAGGCGACCTTCAGGTCGGTGAGCTTCGACCAGTCGAAATGCAGCGGATAGCCGAGGAAGAAGAACTGCAGCCCGAAGCCGTACGAGGCGCGGCCGTCGATCAGGTGGTAGCCGCTCACCGCCTGGCCGAACAGCGGGTCCTTGACGTACGAGATGCCCGGCGACTTCGTGCCGAACGTGTAGCTGTCACCCTTGAAGTGCGCGCCCCCGATGCCGGCGTAGAGCGTGCCCCGCACGGGGCCCAGGATGCCGATGGGCGTCTTCATCAAGTCGATGAGGGGCAGGCGCAGCTCGGCGTTGGCGAAGAACCCCTGGTTCCCCACGATCGAGAGGTAGGGATAGCCCCGCAGCTCCATGTTGCCGCCGAAGTAGAAGTAGTCGGGGTTCTTCCCGCTGGAGAAGAAGCCGCGGACCCGGGTGGCGAACACCGCGGTTCCGCCGAGCCGGATGTACTTGCGGACGTCGCCTTCCACCGTCCGCCGGGACAGCGAGCTGCCGACGCCGGGCGCGGCCATGAAGCTCAGCGAGAACGTGTGCCCGGTGAGCGGCCCGAACTCCCGGAAGCGCGTGGTCTCGCCCACGAGGGATACGGTGAGGGGGACGATGCTCCCGTTGTTGAAGAAGAGCGGCACGCCGAGAAGCGCGGCCTGCTGCTGGGCCTGGTCCCCCGCGGCCGAGTTCTGGAAGCCCTCGCTCACGCGCAGGAAGCCGGCCGACACCTCGACCCGGCGGAACTTGTCCAGGGGGTACTGGGCCAGTGCCAGCGCTCCCGAGTAGCGCTGGGTGGCGAAGGCGCCCTGCCGCCCGAAACCCTGCTGCAACCCGTAGGGAGACGCGTAGAAGAAGCGGGTGTCGTCGAAGCCCGTCAGGCCCCAGTGCAGGCGGCGGGACAGGTTCAGGTAGGTGCCCTCGTAGCTGCGGAACTCGCGCAGGGACATCGCGGTGAAGAGGAAGTTCTGGTCCCCGAGGACGTCGGAGAGCGCGACCTGGCTTCCGCCGAAGAAGTCCCCGCCGGAGGTCACGCCCACGTTGAGCGGCGGCCGGCCCTCGAGGAACAGCTTCTCGAAGGTGTGCTTCTTCCGCTTGTTCTGGGGGACCACCTGGTGGACCACGTCGGGCTGGAAATCGACGATCGAATCGTCGGAGGCCACCTCGACCTCCTGGTCGACCTCCTTGAGCGGCTCGCCCGGCTCGATCGTCTGCAGGCGGTACTCGCCCTTGAAATAACTGATGAACGCGACCTTCTCCGTACCCTTGCTCGTGAGGATCGCGGGGGCCATGTTGCCGCCGAGGACGTCGGTGAACTGCTTGACCACGCCCGTGCGCAGGTCGAGGCTGCGCAGGTTGTAGATGTCGTCGTCCTCGGTGGAGGAGTAGTAGATGAGCTTGCCGTCGGGGGAAAACGTGGGCGCGTTGTCGTCGAAGGTGCCGAAGGTCAGCTGCGTCTTCTTCGCGGGGTTGTCGAGGGGGAACACGTAGATCTTGTCGTGGCCGCTGATACGCCGTGTGTAGACCACCGTCTTCCCGTCGGGCGAGACCTGGGGATCGGAGTCGTAGAAGGAGTCCTGGGTCAGGTTCTTGTGGTCGCCGCTGTCCAGGTCGAGCAGGTAGATGTCCGAGACGCCGTCCTTGATGGCGGCGAGCAGGGCGTGGCGGTTGTCGGGAAGCAGGCAGGGCGCCTGCGCCTGGTCGAGGTTCAACGGCACGCTCTTCAGGATCTTGCCCGTGAGCGGGGAGACGAGGAACAGGCTCCGCCGCTTCCCCTTGCGCGCGAAGAACGCGACGGCGTCCCCCTTGGGGTCGAAGCTGATCGTCCGGCCCGCCACCCACTCGTCGTTGAAGGTGATGTTCTCGAACCTCTCCGTGAAGCCCTTGGTCAGGTTATCGAGCACGGAGCCGTCCTTGGCCGAGAGCAGGATGAGGTCCGCCTCTCCCTCCGCGCGGTTGCCGGTGATCGCCGCCACCACCTCCCCGGACGGGCTGGGGCTGAAGGCGAAGACCTGCGTGTAGCTCGTCTTCTCCGAGTCGGGGGCGAGGTCCTTGCCGTAGTCGCTCGGCCGCTGCTTGTCCCGGAACGGCTTGAAGCGCTCCTTCAGCCACTTCTCGTAGGCCTCGTCGAACTCCTCGGGCTTGATCCGGAAGGCCTGCTGGTAGATGTCCTCCATGCCCCCGCCCACGATGTTCTTGCGGAAGGTGTAGAGGAACTGGCGGATGCCTTCCTTGCCGTAGCGGGCCGCGATGTACTCGAAGGCGGCGTGGCCGAGGTTATAGACGTGCCGCGGGTTGGGGCTGTCGCCGTACTCCTCGAAGCGCGACAGCTTCGGGATCTGGTCCGTCACCGCGGCGTCGCGCACCGACATCAGGTCGAGGGTGTCCCAGAGCCCGCGCTCGTAGTCGGCGAGGCCCTCGTCCACCCACAGGGGCACCTGGCGGTGGACGAAGTTGCGCGGGATGAGGTCGAACTCGAAGACGTGGGTCATCTCGTGGGTGATGAGGCCCTGCAGCCGGTCCGGCGGCTCGTCGATGGGGACCACCATCCGGTCGCGCGCCGGCTCCGTGAAGGCGGCGACCCCTTCCGGCACGAAGCCCCCGAAGAGGTTGGTCTGCTCGAACTCGGAGTGCGTCTTGTAGAGGATGATGGGGATGGGGAAGTTGATCTCGTGCTTGAGGTCGGACGAGATCTTCTGGTACCCGCTCTCCGCGTAGGACACGATCCGGGCGAGGTGCTGTTCGAACTCGGGGTAGTAGTACACCTCGAAGTGCGGGCTCTTGTAGACCCGCCACGCGAAGTTGTCGTAGTTGACCTTGTTCTTCCCGTAGTAGGGGATGAACTGCGCGTCGGCGGGCGCCGCGCCGAGCGCGAGGACGAGCGCGACGGCCGGCAGGCCCGCGGTCCGGAGGCGGGTGGACATGGGGTTACCTACTTGAGCAGGACGCGGGTGCCCCGGATCTTCTGCGGCGAGATGACGCCCAGGAAGTTGGGGAGGAGCCGGTCCATGAGCTCGAAATACGAGGAAAGGGGCGACACCTTCTGGTCTTCGCCGTAGAGGACCTCTTCGGTGAACTTTTCCTTGTGGAGCGTCTGGCCCGTGCGACCATCGACGAAGTAGAACTCCGCGTTCAGGCTGAATCCCTTGCGCTCGAGGTAGCGGTTGCCCCGCACCAGGCGCGGGCGGTTGAACTGGTCGCGCACCACCCGCTCCTCCGACTGGAAGCCGGAGCGGTTCTGGGCGTCGAAGCCCACGCGGCCGGTGATGATGAGCGGGTTCTGGTACTCCTCTCCGACCTTCCGCCAGAACTCGCCGTCCTGCAGTACCCGGTCGGCGTCGAGGCGGTACTGCTCGCGCTCCTGCTTGGTGTACTTGCCGCCTTCGCCGAGCTTCTCGAGCGACTTCTCGAGGGCGTCGTTGAGGGGCGGACGGTCGGGCTCCAGGACCTGCAGCTTGGTGTTGGACCGGAGCTGGTTCTGGAGCAGGCGGGTCGTCTCCGGCGCCAGCTCCACGTCGGCCTCGCCGAGGTCGGTGACGAATCCCGCGACGAGCACGCGCCGGAAGGCGCTGACGTCGATCTTCGACTGGAGCGGGGTCTCGACCGGGATCTCGACGAAGCTGGCGCAGGCGGCGAGGCTGGTCCCGGCGAGGACCAGCATCAGGGGACGGACGCCGCTACGGCTTCTTCTTCGCTTTTCGGTTGCGCTTGTCATCCGCTTCCCGGAAGAGATCGTAGTTCTGCTGGATGTAGATGTTCCCCGGCTTGAGCTTGAGCGCCTTCTCGTAGGCCGCCCGCGCCTCTGCGAACGCTCCCTGCTGCTCGAGGGCGATGGCCAGGTTGTTGAGCGCCTCGGCGTTGTTGGGGGAGAGGGCCACCGCCTTCTCGAACCGGAAGCGCGCCTCGCTCCACAGGCCCTTGCGGGCGACGTCGATGCCGAACGCGATCTCGTGATCGCTAGTCGTGGAGCTTCCGGGGGCGAAGGCGAGGACGAGCGTCAGGAAGGGGGCCGCCAGCATGGCATCTCCCCGGAGGGAGCGAACGTCGAATCTTAGTCGTCGGTCGGCGGCAAAGCAAGGCCGATGCCAAGGAGTTTTGCCCTGCGTCGGCTCCTTCCGGGGCCCCGGCCGCGCCGTCTTGTCCGAGGTGAGGGACAACGGTGTGTCCGGGGACGGACAGGGCGGGCGGACCTTGGAGGGCACCGGATGCTCCGTACAATGGCCGCCCCCCGCGGAGGGAGGGTGGATATGGCCTCGACCTTCGACCTTCTGACCCTGGCTGTGCTCACCGACGTCGGTCCCCGCCGGGCCACCGCGCTGCGCGCCCGGGGTCCGCTGGACGGGCTCCTGGCCCGTCCCGACGACCACGCCGATGTGCTCCCCGCGGAGGCGCGTGACGAGCTGCGTTCAGGGGCGGCTCGAAAACGCGCGCAGGAGGAGCTGGAGGTCGCCGCGCGGCGAGGCGTGCGCATCCTCGGGCTCGACGAGGAGGGCTACCCTGTCCTGCTGAAGCACATCTACGATCCGCCGCCGGTGTTGTACGTGCAAGGCGGCGTTGCCGGCGATGAGGGCGCCTTCGGCATAGCGGTGGTGGGAGCGCGCAGAGCGACTCCGGCCGGCGGCGCCCTGGCCCGGCAACTCGCCCGCGAGCTGGCGGGTGCAGGCGCGGTCGTCGTCTCCGGCCTCGCCCGTGGCATTGACAGCGAAGCCCACCGTGGCGCCCTCGAGGGCGGCGGGCGGACGGTGGCCGTCCTCGGCTCCGGCCTCGACCGCCTCTACCCGCCCGAGAACGCAGGTCTGGCGTCGCGGATCGCGCGCTCGGGGGCGGTCGTCTCGGAGTTCCCGTTCGGCACCGGGCCCCACGCCGGCAACTTCCCCCGGCGCAACCGCGTCATCGCGGGCTGGGGACGAGGCGTGGTCGTCGTCGAGGCGCAGGCCAGGAGCGGCGCCCTCGTCACCGCGCGCTGCGCCCTCGACGAAGGGCGCGACGTGATGGCGGTTCCCGGCCATCCGAGCCAGGCGAACGCGGAAGGGACGAACCAGCTCCTGCGCGACGGGGCGGCCGTGGTCCGGGGCGCCGCCGACGTCGCGGAGGAGCTGGGGTGGGTGATGCCTGTCACCGAGGACGAGGCGTCCTCGTCGGACGATCTCCTCGCGGTCCTGCGTCCCGACGCTCCGCGGGGGCTCGACGAGCTCCAGGCGCGGAGCGGACGCAGCCCCGGAGAGCTGCTCGCCCGCCTGGCCGAGCTGGAGCTGGAGGGCCGGGTCCGGCGGCTTCCCGGAGGGCTCTTCGTCCGGCGGTAGGTGACAAGTCGGGTACAGTAGATACGGGAGGCGTTCTCTTAGTGGCCAAGAACCTCGTCATCGTCGAGTCGCCGGCCAAGGCGAAGACGATCAACAAGTATCTCGGGCGGGACTTCGAGGTGAAGGCCTCCATGGGCCACGTCCGCGACCTGCCCAAGAAGAGGCTCGGCGTGGACGTGAAGAAGGGCTTCCGGGCCGACTACGAAGTGCTGCCGACCCGGAAGAAGGTGATGGAGGAGCTGAAGTCGGCGGCCGGGGACGCGAGCTGGATCTACCTCGCCGCCGACCCCGACCGCGAGGGCGAAGCGATCTGCTGGCACCTGGCCGAGGAGCTCGGGGCCAAGGCGCGCAAGAAGGTCCGGCGCGTCGTCTTCAACGAGATCACGCGGCGGGCGATCGAGCAGGCTTTCGAGCACCCGGGCGAGGTCGACGAGAAGAAGGTCGACGCGCAGCAGGCCCGGCGGATCCTCGACCGCCTGGTGGGCTACAAGGTGAGCCCGATCCTCTGGGACAAGGTGCGGCGCGGGCTGTCGGCGGGCCGCGTGCAATCGGTGGCCCTGAGGCTCATCTGCGAGCGCGAGCGCGCGATCCGCGCGTTCGTCCCCGAGGAGTACTGGACGGTCGCGGCCTACCTCGAGGCGGCGCAGCCGCCGGTCTTCCCCGCCCACCTCGTCAAGAAGGACGGCAAGAACGTCGAGATCGGGAGCGAGGAGCAGGCGAAGGCCGTGCGGGCCGACCTCGAGACGGCGAACTTCCGCGTCGCGAAGGTGGTCGCCCGCGAGCGCAAGCGGAACCCCATCCCCCCGTTCACGACGTCGAAGCTGCAGCAGGAGGCCTTCAAGAAGCTCCGCTTCTCCGTCAAGAAGACGATGCAGGTCGCGCAGCGGCTCTACGAAGGCGTCGAGCTCGGCGAGGACGGGAGCATCGGCCTCATCACCTACATGCGCACGGACTCGTTCCGGGTCTCCGCCGACGCGCTGTCCGCGGTCCGCGAGCGCATCGCGTCCACCTACGGTGAGGATTACCTGCCCGAGAAGCCCACCTTCTACCGCAGCAAGAAGGACGCCCAGGACGCCCACGAGGCGATCCGGCCGACCTACCTCGACCGCGAACCCGATGGCATCCGCCGATTCCTCTCCAAGGACGAGTACGCGCTCTACAAGCTCATCTGGAACCGGTTCGTGGCCTCCCAGATGAAGCCGGCGGTGTACGACGAGACGATCGTCGACATAGAGGCGGGACGCTACCTCCTGCGGGCGAAGGGTTCCACGCAGAAGTTCAAGGGCTTCCTGGCCGTCTACGAGGAGAGCCCCGACGAGCGTGTCCAGAAGAAGCCTTCCGCAGAGGACGCAGAGAAGACCGACACCGGCGAGGTCGAGACCGCAGAGGGGGGCGCCGCGCCGGAGGCCGTCCTCCAGCTCCCGCCGCTGGCCGAGGGCGATGCGCTCGCCCTCAAGAAGCTCGACACCGACCAGCACTTCACCGAGCCCCTGCCGAGATTCAGCGAGGCCAGCCTCGTGAAGGAGCTGGAGGAGAACGGCATCGGCCGGCCCTCGACCTACGCGTCCATCATCGCGACCATCGAGGCGCGCGACTACATGGAGAAGCGCGAGGCCAAGCTCTACCCCACCGAGCTCGGCTTCCTGGTCACCGATCTGCTCGTCGAGCACTTCCAGGACATCATGAACGTCGAGTACACCGCGGCCATGGAGGCCGAGCTCGACGAGATCGAGGAGGGCAAGGACAACCTGCTCAACACCCTCAACCAGTTCTGGAAGAAGTTCGAGAAGGACCTCAAGAAGGCCTCCAAGAACATGGAGAACGTGAAGGCCAAGGAGGAGAAGACCGACGAGGTCTGCGACAAGTGCGGCTCCCCCATGGTCATCAAGTGGGGCCGCTACGGCAAGTTCCT
>Ga0099828_10001086_pt1 | contig 17690 bp, 15 predicted proteins | sample CZO8metaG_2_FD_79338 | JGI IMG/M metagenome (GOLD analysis project Ga0099828, IMG submission 79338) | Vadose zone soil microbial communities from the Eel River Critical Zone Observatory, Northern California, USA - CZOApr15con2H1.8 metaG | ecosystem: Environmental > Terrestrial > Soil > Vadose... | reverse complement strand
TACCAACGGAAAGTGGTCTCCGCGCGCACTCCGCGCCGGGGAATCACGGGATCGTCCGTGCGGTCCATCAAGTAATGCAACCGCGTCGCTTCGATGCGTCCCTTCAGGGTGGGAAACTCCGGCGTCCCCAGGCGCAGCCGCGTGCTCAGATACCCCACCTCATATCCCAGCCTCAGCTCGCTGAACCGGCTGAATCCATACCCCAAATCGCCGCCCAGATCCGCGCGGTAAATGCGGTAATCGGAGACGGGATCGTTTTTCGCATAGATGTGGAACGCCGCATCGCTGGCATCCGCGCGCGGCGCGAAGAACCACTTGCTCGTCGCGGTGAACGGCCGGTACAACTCGCTCGAAATTCCGTAGGTGCTCCCGAAGGAAAGATCCGTGCGCCACTCGGAGCGGAATCCCGCGACGTCGAGATGCGTTAGCCGCGTGCCCAGCGTGAACTTCTCGTCTCCGCTCTCCGAGCCATCCATTTCAAAGCCGGGTTGAATGGTGGGCGGCGCGTACGTTTTCTCCTGCACCAGAATGAGCAGGCCCGGCTGACCATTTTGCTCCTCGAACCGGTAGCCGATAGCGTCGTATTTCCCCACGCCCGTCAGTCTCGTCAGCGCGCGATCCAGGCTTTCCGTGTCGAGCGGTTTGTCCACGAATCGGGCCAAATATCGCGCTATGCTCGCTTGCTGTTCGCCGCTGGTGCCTTTCACCTCAAGGAACCGCGGCACGGGCGCAGCCGTGCGCTTCCGCGCATTCCGCTCCTGCAGATACTCCGCCCACTCCGCCTCGCTCACGGTAAATTTCTCCAGCAGCCGCGATTTCGCATTGGCATCGTCGTAGCCTTTTTGCATGATCGTTTCTTTTTTCTTGTAGTCCGCGATGCCGTAGGCGCCGAGGTCCACGGACACCACCGCGTCCGCGCGCTCGAGTCCGCGTACTTCGCTCTCCGCCACCACCACGCGCACCGATTGATTCAGCACGCTGAAGATAGATTGCAGATCTTTCGCTCCCGCAGGATGCCTTTCGAGGTGCACCGCGATGACGATGTCCGCGCCCATTTGCTTCACAACGTCGGTCGGCAAATTGTTCACCAGCCCGCCGTCCACCAACACCTTTTCGCCCTCCGTCACCGGTGTGAACGCGCCCGGGATTGACATCGTCGCCCGCAACGCTTCCGCCAGGGGCCCCTGATCGAATACGACCTGCTGGCCGCTTACCAAATCGGTTGAGACGCAGCGGAACGGCACGGGCAACGCATCGAAGGAAGCCACGTCGAAATAAGGCAGCGTTTCGCGGTCGATGAGCAGGCTGATCTGATGGCCGGCATTCAACCCCGCAGGAAGCGACAAACCATTACGCAAACCAAAGATCAGGGAATTTGGATAGGCTCGCTGGTCTTCTTTCCGGCGATAGGAAAGATCTTCGTAGGGAGTCCGATCCCCCAGCATCCGGTCCCAGTCAATGCCTTCGATTAATTTTTTCAGCTCGGCCGGGCTTTTACCCGTCGCATAAAAGCCCCCCACAAGCCCGCCCATGCTCGTGCCCGCCACATAATCCACCGGGATGTGGTGCTCCTCGAACCATTGCAATACTCCGATGTGCGCCAGCCCCAGTGCGCCGCCGCCTTCTAGCGCAACGCCAATCCGCGCTCGCGGCTTTGGAGCTTGCTCCGCGCCCGCCGCGCTTTTCTCCTGCGCCGCGACAGAGAAGGGAAACAAAAGCAGGAAAATGTAAATAAGTCTGCGGTGCATGATGGGCCCCCCATTGAATTTGTGAGCTGGGATAGATGCGGAAACACTTTCGAGTGTGGCTCAGCGAAAACGTCTGAGCAAGCAGGTATTAGCGATTTAAGGTGTCTTGTTTTCCTGAAGAATATTGCCGCCATCCACCACCAGCGCTTGCCCGGTGATGTAGGAAGCTTCGGGCGAGGCGAGGAAGAACACTGCCGCCGCGACTTCATCGGGTGTGCCCGCACGGCCCACAGGTGTGTGTAATGCCGCGATCCGCTCACTTTCCGTCGAAGATGCCGTCGCGATCCATCCCGGGGCCACCGCGTTAATCGTAATTCCGTCGCGCGCCGTCTCGAGAGCCACCGCGCGCATCATTCCGTCCAACGCGCCTTTCGCCGCTCCGTAGGCCGCCGATCCGATATTGCTGACCAGCGGCCCCGTAACCGACGACACGTTCACAATGCGGCCGTATTTTCTCTGCATCATACCGGGCAGCACCGCGCGCGTCATCAGAAACGCCGTGTGCAGCGTGATCTCGATTTGCCGCTTCCAATCTTCATACCTGGAGTTCTCAAGCGTTGCGCTTTCCATCGGCCGGCCAGTTTGCGCCATGCCCGCGTTGTTCACCAGAATGTCGATGCTTCCCGTGCGGTCCATCACCGATTCGACAAGCCGTTGCACTTCCACTTCTTTGGTCAGGTCCGCAACATAGGCAGCCACTCGGCCGCCGCTAGGGTCAAGCTCGCGCGTACGTTCCTGAATACGCTCGGTCGTCGACGTAATCGCCAGGGTGACGCCCTCGGCAAACAGCCGCCGCGCCACCGCGAAACCGATGCCTTCCTTGCTACCTACGCCGGTCACCAGCGCCGTTTGTTCTTTCCACCTAGGAGCCATAAATTTTGTTCTGAGAGGATACCTCGGTTCCGCCGTCTCGGCGTAGCCAAAGCCCCGGTTCCGCCAGCATTGCTGGATAAGCAGCTTTTACCGGAGTTCTATTGCCACAAGCCGTACGCAACGCTAGGGTTTTTCTGTGGGGCATTATCCCGCGCTCGAGCACGCCAATCTAAATCGGGGTGAATCATGAACGGGACCACGTCCTCTGTTGCTGTCGCCGAAGGAAAAACTGCTCCCTGGAAGCGGATTTTCCGGATCTTCCGCTGGAGCACCTACGCGGCTGTACTGATCGCCATCCTCATGATCATGCACGACGCGCCGCCTCCGCCGGTGGTGACCAGCAAGCAGGCCGCCGCTCGCGCCGAGCAGAAAATACAGGACGTTGAACAGGCCGTCAGCGCCGGGCAACCCGCCACACTGCGGTTGGACGAGACCGAGCTCAATTCCTTTCTCTCCTCGCACTTGGATATTTCCGCGAATCCTGCGGCAAGCACCGCACCCACGCCTCCGGCAGGAACTCCTCCGGCTGACATCCAGCAGGCGCGCTCCTCGGTCCGGGATGTGAAAGTGCAGCTCATCGAAGATCGCGTTCGCGCCTATGTAGTCTTCGATTTTCACGGCAAGGACATGACGCTGCAGCTCGAAGGGAGACTCGGTGCTTCCGACGGCTATCTGCGCTTTGAGCCGGTGAGCGGCCAACTCGGCGCGCTACCGATTCCGCAGTCCACGCTCGACGCAGCCGTGCGGCGAATGATGGATTCGCCGGAGAACCGCGAAAAGTTGCGGCTCCCCGCGGAAATCTCCGACCTCAAAATCGAAAACGGCGAAATCATCGCCAGCTACAAGTAAGCTCACGACGTCGAATGCATCTTTGGTGCAGGGGGACTGATGAGGCGCTTTTTGGCCGGTTTTTCAGGCCGCGCGCGCCAGCGACAGGAACAGCGTCAAATACCTTTTCAGTTTTTCCGTAATCAAGAAATTTTCCTTCACGTGCTGGTAGCCATGCTCGCCCAACCTCGCCGCAATCTCCGGATGCGACAACAAATACCGAATTTGATAGGCGGTGCCCTCGACGGAGTGAGACAGCAATCCGGTATGCTTGTGAATCACCTGAATCGGTATCCCGCCGACCGCTGAAGCGACAACCGGCTTTTTCTTCCAGAGAGCTTCAGAGACCGTCAGGCCAAAACCTTCCCGCAGGCTCTTCTGAATCACGACGGTGGAAGCGCGCTGCAGCGCATTGACTTCCAGCGGCGCCCACGTTGGAAGTTCCAAAACGTGGATGTCGGGATCGCCATCGGCTTCGCGCCGTACTTCATTCAGCACCACCACGCCTTCGGGGTCATCTGCAGCTCCGCCTCCCGCCAGAACTAGTTGGCAATCGAAATAGCGTTTCACAATTCGATACGCGCGAATCACGCCGAGAGGGTCTTTCAAGCGGTCGAAGCGGGAAATCTGCGTGAGGATCGGCCGCTTCGCATCAATCTGATACCGCGCCAGAACCATTCGTATGAATTCCGGCTCCAGGTCGCGGTTCTTTTCCGAAAGCGGATCAATCGCGGGATAAAAAAGATACTGGGGTATCTCGAGTCGCTGCGAAAACTCCGGGGAAGAGAACATCGCGCCGTCGTAACGCGACACGAACGCAGAAAGAAAATCCCACACCTCCCGGCTGGGATGCGAGAGATCGATGTGGCAGCGCCACACCCAGTGGGCCGAGCCAGGCTTACGGCCTTCGATAAGCGCCGCTGGCTGCGGGTCGTGAATCACCATGAATTCCGCGTCCAGGGGTAATCGTGAGCGGTTGCTCTCGTTGCTCGCCAGGAAAATCTCGAAGTCCCCCCGATGCAACTGATACGCTCCACCGTGGAGTGCGTTGTGGAAAGCTTTTGTGACTGCAAAAAAGTCATCACCACCGGTCATTACGTCCCAGCGGATATTCAGGTCGAGTTCTTCTGCCAGCGGAATTAAACGGGTGAGAATTTCCGCCACGCCGCCTCCCACAGCCGTCGAGTTGATCATCTCCATGCTTCGACCGCGCAAGGGTTTCGCGAGGGCGCGCAGTTCTTCAATCTCTCCTGCGCCGAGCAGACGCGCGTAGTCTTCCAGGGGGATGCGGCTAGCCAGCTGGGTTTCCGTCATGCTTTCTCCTCTCACGGTCGATCAATCGCAGCACTTTGGCGCGCGCACTATCCAGCGTGTTGGTGTAAACGTCGATCTGGTCCACGCTGGCGGCCAGAGTCTGGAGGCCCAGAGTATTGGCCAGCCACAAAGAGAAATCGTTAGACCGGAGATGCAGACGAAGCCTCGATGAGATGAAATGGAAATAAAAGGAAGCATGGCTCATCCGCTCGATTCCAGCGCGGAATTCCTCAAGTGTGCAGGCCTGATAGCCGAGGGGAACGGTAACCTCGACGCTTTCGCAAAAATAGAATCGCTCCAGCGCCGCCTGCCGCGCGAAATCGGGATAGGCGTCGCAATAATCCGCGGTAACGCGGCACAAATCGCTGCGAAGCGCCGCTATGGACAAATAATCCCGTATATCCAGCGCCGCAAGCTGTTCCGCCAAATCGCCGTGATTCGCGTCCGCCAACGCCCATTGCGCGAAATCATTCGAGAATCCTTCGGTCAGAAAATGGTGGCTTCCCAATGTTTGAAAAGTATGATGAAAGATCGAAGCGTCACTGCAATGTTCCAGCCCTGTCAGGAGTTCGCCGATCGTGCCTGCCGATTGACTGCCGATGCGCACCAGGTAGGACACGGTAAAAAAAGCAAAAGGCGTTTCTGCCGTCGTCACATTAGACCTCCACGCGCTCGGGTAGATCGATCCGGATTTCCGTCAGATCAGAAAGCAGATGGGCCGCCCAGCGGTAAACATTATGTTCCCGCACCAAGCTGCGCATGCGATGCATCCGCGCGGTTTGTTCCTCCTCGGGCATTTCCAGCGCGCGATGGATGGCGCCCGCAAGCTGCTGAATGTCATAAGGATTGATTAGCAAGGCGTCGGAAAGCTCGTGCGCCGCCCCGGCGAAAGTGCTCAAAATCAGCATGCCGCGCTCGTCGGAGCGCGAGGCGATGAATTCCTTGGCCACAAGATTCATACCGTCGTGGAGCGGCGTAACCAGACAGAACGATGCGGCGCGGTAAAATCTTCCAATCTCCTCATGGGAGTGGTGCCTCTTGAGAAAAACGATCGGTTTCCACCGGCCATTCTGGAAACGCGTGTTGATGCGTTCCGCTTCTGCACTCACTTCGTCAAGCAGTCTTTGGTACCGCTCGATCTTCGTGCGGCTCGGCGCCCCAATCTGGACAAAGGAAAACCGCTGGTGGTAGGCCGGATTCAACTCAAGAAAATGTTCGATGCCACGGAAACGCTCGAGAATCCCTTTGGTGTAGTCCACCCGGTCAACGCCCACTCCCAAGAGCGACGCCTCGATCCCCAGCTCTTCGCACAGCGCTGCGCGTTCTTGTCCGGCATTGCGGTGTCCGGAGTCGATCTGCGCTGCATGCGATTCTCCATTTTCGGAGAACGCCACACTGATCGGATATGGCCGCACCCGCGTGACGTGGCCCTTGCGATTTACGGCAAAGCGATCCCATTCCGTCAGCGCTTCCAGAGCCCGGTCAACCGTTTCCAGAAAATTATTGCAATGCGACTGGATATGAAAACCAATCAGGTCCGCGCCGAGCAGCCCGTCAATCAGCTCGCGCTGCCACGGACAAATGCCAAAAACCTCCGGGTTAGGCCACGGGATATGCCAGAAAATCGCGATGCGCGCGTCAGGCCGCGCCTCCTTCACCATTCGAGGTAGCAGCGCAAAGTGATAATCCTGGGCCAGAAGAATTGGCGATTTAGTGCCCTTCATCTCATCCAGAACGGCGTCGGCAAAGCGGCGATTCACCATCTGGTAGTGCACCCAATCCTCGGGCCGAAACTGCGGGCGCGTGTGCGCCACATGGCACAGCGGCCAGATGCCTTCATTCGAGAAGCCTTCGTAGTAGCCGCTCTCTTCCTCCGCCGTCAGCCACACCCGCCGCAGCGTATAGTCCGGACGATCCGGGGGAACGCGCAGGTGGTCATACCTGTCCACAGCGGTGCGGTCGGCGTTTCCCGATCCATTTGCGATCCATGTGCCTTGGCAGGCATGCAGCACTGGCTCCAGCGCCGTGACCAACCCGCTCGCCGGCACGATGACGTTCACGGTTTTATCTTTCTCGCTGTACACATGCATGTACGGCTCGCGATTCGACACCACGAAAAGCGGCTTTTCCTGCAACTTGCTGCGCACGCTAGCGCGCAATCTTTCCGCTGTCCATAACGAAGCACTGGTATTCCGCAGACGCGCTTCCTCTTCCGCCGTGGCTCGCGCTGCATGCAGATCGTTGGCCAGATGCCTCACCTCCATGTGGAGCTGGTCGAATATTTCTCCCTTTTCAAGAATCTGCGCGTCGTGTGTTTGTCCCGTACGCAGGGTGCGCAGCCACTTCGCGGTGCGTTTCAATGGTTCGGTGAACGTCCAACGGACGAGCAGCAGCGCCAATCCGGTGATGAACAGCGTTTGTACGGCTGCATTAACCAGCAAATCTCGCAGTCGCCGGGAAATCTGTTTGTCAATGTAGTCCGTGTCGTGGAAGAGGGCTAGCGAACCGACCGCCTCGCCGTTGCGCCGCAGAGGCACAGCGTAAACGTGCCCCGGCGAATCGCCAAGGCTCAGAAATTCTCCATAGCCGGCATCAATCTGTATCGCGCGCGTCGCGGCCGCGGGCTGCGATTGAAACACCGGTGCGAGTCCCGGAGTCATGGCAATCGCCGTCCCCGAGGCGTCGTAAACAGCGAATCCCTTTAAATGTTCCCGCTGCCGGAATCGCGTAACAATCCGTTGCAAATTTCGATCCGCACCCCGGTCGAAAATGGGCTCGATGGTTTCCTGCAGGCTTTCTCCAAGAACTTCCGCGCGACGCGAAAGATCATCGCGAAGCGCACGTCTTTCGGTCCGTACTTGATACCCGGCGAAGAGCAGAGACACAGCCGCCACACTCACGATAAGGGGCAGGACCACTTTCAGAGTCGTGCGCATTAGTCCCCTCGCTGCGTCTGCATCAAAAAATACCGCCCGGGGGCTGGGTCCAGGTGGAGAGAAATTGATACTTGGCTCGCTGATTATCGCACGAGTGTCATCGTCTCGGCTTGAATTGATTTAAGGACCGGCAGGCGCATGCACCACCACATGTGTCGCGATGTTTTTGTCGCCTTCGGATCGGTACTCGACTACCGCTTGTGCCCCTACTGCCAGCTTGCCCTCAACCTTGGTGTTCTCATCAACCTCGAACTGGACGGTCTGAGGCTCCTTACTCTTCTTGACTTCTAGGGTGAAGGAGGCATCCCCTACGGACGCAATCTGGCCGCTAACAGAAGGATTATCCATAGCGGGAAGAAACAGGATGGTGGCTTGCTCGACGGGCAAAGGTGCCGAGCGGTTTGTGACTGCGAAGCAGGTCAAAGATAGAACAGCCAGTGAAAGAATGGTTCGGAATCGCATACACTTCCTCCAATTCGATTTCGACTGGGATAGCTAGCAAGGGGCAAGAGCCGCGCCAAAGTCACTGGAAATTCACAGCTTTAAGCATAAGTTGTTTTGATTCAATGAATTATGAGCGAGCGGAGCTGGACCGCCGTAAACGGCTTAGCGGTACCAAAACTATGCATTTCTTTCTCTATTGCTGAGGTTTTGGCCTCAGCAGCATCCTAGGTCCGCTCACGTAAGGGTTGCCAGGCTCGTAGAAGCGAAAGGGGCGGGCGATGGCCTTCGTTATGCCAATCCGTATGCTCTTGCCGAGTGGGTTGACCGGTCGCGCGTCCTGCGAAACGAGCGCCCCAAGCCACATTGGCCCAGGTAGGCACAGATCGATGCCGTCGTAACGCCGATCGATCTGAAGGGCAGCCGCAAGCCTCCCAGGTCCCCGAGTGAGCTCCGTGAGTTTCTGCGCCCTGCGGTGACGCTGCATTACCTCAATGCCCTCGAGCGGTTCAAGTGCCCGAATCAGGACACCTCCGCCCACGCCGGGGCCCTCACTGCTCACATTCAACATAAAATGATTGCCATACGTAAAGTACACATAACAATGGCCGTGGCGCAAGAATAGGGACCGGTTTCGCGCCGTCTGGCCCCGGTAATGGTGTCCCGCTGGATCTCCGGGCGGGTAAGCTTCCGTCTCCACGATCCGCCCGCTCAGCCGGCCTGCTGGATGATCGTGAACGACTACCTTGCCGATGAGGAATCGCGCCAACTCGATAGTGTCCGCGGGCAATTCCGCGAGCTTTAACGGTCGAATCCGAGTCTCGCCTGGAGAAGGATCCGCGGGCTGAGGTTTACCGCTCTGCGGAATCTTGCCTTTTCGAGTTTTCTCTCGACTTCTTACGCTCACGCGCTCCCCGCATCACCAGGTTCATGCCCGAAGAGCCGCACCAGTTCCGCGTGCTCCATAACTACCGCCGGATCGAGCTGGATGGCATCGAAATATTTTTTCTGAAAGGCGTCGCCCGACTCCGATGGCGCAAACATTTTGCGCGCCAGCATGATGGCGCTGCTGGTGTCTTGTGGCGTGATCGGCGCTTCCGCGGCCAGCGATTCATCGAGGCGCACCACGAACTCGGAAATATTATGCAACCACGCAAATTGCGCGTGATCCACGACCAGCCGGAAAAGTTCCCCCGTCGATACGTGGCCGTTGGTGCGCTCGTATTCGCGGCGTTCCATTTCCAGGAGGGTCTTGTGCAGCTGCAGAAGTGCGTGCCGGAGCGCAATGAGTTTTTCCCTGGCGGGCAAGTTGTTGTCGCTGGCCGGAGAGGAATTGTGTAGGTCCGAATTCATCGTGTTGTCAGTCGTGGTAACGCTTTTCGCCCACGGGGAGCGGAATCGGCAGGCGGTTGCCCGGAGGAGGTAACGGGCATGTAGCGAACGCGGTGTAGGCGCAGGGAGGGTTTTCGAGGCGATTGAAATCGAGGACAAGCTCTCCCGGCTTGTCCAGGCCGTTGGTTGGAAATCCCGTGTAGAGGAATCGGCAAGCACCATAAGTGGTTGTCGCGCTGGTCGCGTCACGCAGGATGAAGAAGAGCTTTGGTTGTTCTGGATCTTCGAGCACCGGCTCAAGCCGATATGTTTTTCGCAAAAGATTGAATTCCGCCACCCCCGGCTCCGGCTGTTCGTATGTTGTACCGATAAGCGTCGCCAGCATGATCGTTTTCGGAGGGTTGTAAGGAATCCATTTGGCTGTTACCTGGTATGTGGCGTTGGGCTCGTACCAGTTCAGCCCATGAAAACCTGTAAGCGCGGGTGACTTGGAATCCTTGATGCGCAGTGCGAAGCGCGCCTCTCGCTGTACGACGTACATATTGAGCGTGCCGATGGTGAAATGCTGCGAGAGCTTATCCTTCAGCGGGACAACGCGCAGAGTCTGCGATTTTGCCGGAGCTCCATCAAGCAGAAGCTCTGGGGGAAATCCCCCGGGCGGGGGCAGCAGCGTCACCGCATCATTCTCGAGGTGCAAGACGCCGAGATGCGTCGGATTTCCGCCCGGCACATGAATTTTATTGTCCGCTGCACCGCCGAACGAGTTGTCTCCCGGCTGCAGCCATTCGAGACCAGCGAGTGATAGCCAGCCGTCTGCCTTCAGGAGCTCTGCTACGTGTTCCGCGCGCCACGACGCCACGTCGCGCTGCCACGCCCCGTCCTGGGCGGAAGCCGGAAAGCTTAGGACGGTGGAGAGAACCGCACGTGCGAACATCTTGGCGAGAAGAGTGTGGGGACGCATCAAACCAATTATATCGCGAGTCCGAGAACGATGTGCAGAAGGGCAGGGGGCGCCGTAAGTGCCAAACAGATATCAGTCTAGTTGCCCGCGTGGATGCGGTCTTCGGGGACTTCGACTTCGGTAACCCCACGGAAGGAAAAGAGCAGCTTTACGAGGTACTTGGGCGGCTGTTCCGAGGTTTGTTTGACGATATGGGCGACAGCGTCGGTGACTGCAGCCTGGAACATCACGCCCTCGGCGTGGAGGCCAGACAGGTTCACGCGCACGAGCTGCCCTGGTTGCAACATCAGTCCTCCAGGAGAATCCTCCCGCTCCCAGACGCGAAATGCAAGCCGTTCCAGCTCGGAGCCACGGCGACGGGAGCTAGCAGGTTAGCAGAAGCTTGTCGGCCGCCCCGATATGGGATATAAGCGGTCTTAGCGGATTGACCTCTATGTGCTTTCCCATCGTCCCCAGCCGCGGCTTTGGTTGCTGTCCTTTTCGGGATAGGGAAAGCCTCACATTGACCTTTCGCAGGATTCGTGGAGAAAGTGGCTCGCGCCTCTATTCCGCCACGGTTCAGCGGGTGAAGAGATTGTGGAGTGCCGCGAGGCACAGGGAAGGGGGAAGTTATGTTTGAAGCAGGCCAAGAGGATACGCAACCGAAGTCGACCAAAATGTGGATCGGCCTCTTCGTGGTCGTGGCGTTGATCGCGATCGGAGCGCTTTACTACTTCATTTCGAAAGGCTCCGTCAATCATGAGGCGTCGCCGGCGGCACAAGCTACTGTGGCCCCAGCGGGGCCGGCGGATGCAATTCACGATCTCAAGATCGTCCGCACCTCGATGGAAAAAGACCGCAACGGTACCACTGCCATGTGGTCCGTCACCATCCAAAACAGATCCAACGGATATGCGTACAGCAATATCCTGTACGAAACCTCCTACATCGGGTCAGACGACAAGCCGATCCTCGTTAACCAAGGCACACTCAAGGATACTTTCAGTCCCGGCGAGCAAAAAAGCGCCGAGTTTAGCGACGCGCTCTACCCCGCCGGCACGGCAAGGTACACATTCAAGATTAAAGAAGCAAAATCGGCGGCTGAGTAATCCGAAAGCTCGAATGCAGCTTATTCGTAAAACAGAGCCACGACAGGATCAACACGCACGGCGCGGCCACGCGCGCGATCGAGCCTAATCGCTGGGCCTGGGCCCGACATGCGAGCTAGAGACTCGAGCCGGCGACTGTAGCCTGTGCAGTCTCGACGTGGCTGCGGGGAACGACAGTAGCAGAGCTGTGAAACTGTTCCGCTTCGGTGGAACCCTCGAGCGCTGTCGTCGAAGACTTGCCGCCGGAAACGATTTGCGCGATTTCGTCGAAGAAGCCGGTGCCCACGAAGCGCTGGTGTGTCACCGCCCGGTAACCGAATTCCTGGGCGGCAAACTCTTCCTGCTGAAGTTTCGAATAGGCGGTCATGCCAGACTGCGCGTAGCCGCGCGCGAGCTGGAACATGGACATATTGAGCGCGTGGAAACCCGCCAGGGTGACAAACTGGAATTTGTAGCCCATTTTGCCCAGTTCCTGCTGAAAATTGGCGATCGTGGCTTCGTCGAGTTTTTTCTTCCAGTTGAAGGAAGGCGAGCAATTGTACGCCAGCAATTTACCCGGGAACTTTGCATGAATGGCGTCCGCGAATTTTTTCGCTTCGGCAAGATCAGGCGTGGAAGTTTCGCACCAGAGCATATCGGCGTAGGGTGCGTATGCCAGGCCGCGAGCGATGGCCGCGTCAATGCCGCCGCGGAATTGATAAAAACCTTCCGGCGTGCGCTCGCCGTAGATAAATTCACGGTCGCGCGGATCGGCATCGGAGAGCAGCAGACCGGCGGAATTGGCGTCGGTGCGGGCGATGAGAATCGTGGGCACGCCGCAGACATCGGCAGCGAGACGTGCGGCAGAAAGTTTCTCGATGAATTCACGTATGGGTACGACCACTTTTCCGCCGAGGTGCCCGCATTTCTTCGCGGAGGAAAGCTGATCCTCGAAATGGACGCCTGCTGCACCCGCTTCGATCATGGACTTCATCAGCTCGTAAGCGTTGAGTGAGCCGCCGAAGCCGGCTTCTGCGTCGGCAACGATGGGCGCGAGCCAGTAGGTGCCGTTCTTACGGTCGACGCTGTCAATCTGATCAGCACGCAGGAGGGCGCGGTTGATACGCTTGACTAGTTCGGGCGCGCTGTTGGATGGGTAGAGACTTTGATCGGGGTACACGTCACCGGCGGTGTTGTTGTCGGCGGCGACTTGCCAGCCGCTCCCGTAAATCGCTTTTAGGCCAGCGTGCACCATTTCAATGGCCTGGTTGCCGGTAATGGCGCCGAGCGCAGGAACGTATGCGTCCGAGTGCATGAGATTCCAGAGGCGCTCCGCGCCCAGGCGTGCCAGCGTGTATTCAATCTGGAAGGAGCCGCGCAGACGGAGCACGTTTTCATAGCTGTAGTTGCGGGTGATGCCGAACCAGCGGGGATTGCACGACCACTCCGCGGCGAGCGAATTTGGTTTGGCGGCTCCGTTGGGTTTGTTCTGCGACATTAGTTTGCTCCTTGCGGTTCGTGACATCTCGTCCAGGGCCGTGACTGATTTTGCTTCTGTGAAACTCGACGCTCGTCGGAGCACAGCCTAAAGGCCGTGCTACAGAATCTCACACCGAATTAAATTCGGCGCGGCGGATCATCTCTTCGCTGATGTTGCGAGCTTCGCGCAAACATGCGGCGAGCAACTCGTCACTACCTTTTTCTGTTTCGCGAAGCAGGCGATCGAGCTCCTCATCAAAAAGCTGGTGAATCAGTTCCGGAGTGTGGCGCACCGGGCGCCAATCCTCGCCGAGGATTTCCACGCTCGCGGAATGATTCATGCGTTGCGCGATCATCAGGCGATAGATGCGGTCGGTAGCGAGATCTTCCATGTAGCCGTCGAGCAGGCTTGCGCCGCGGCCATTGAGGACGCCATTGCGATAGCGGATAACCGTTCGAATCGCCGCTCGCGTTCCTGCAAGCGTCCTCTTGCCCACATTCGCGGGGAGTGGGCGCAGATCGGGATGTGTGTTGTGATTTTCCGGCCGCGCTTGCAGCTGATTCGGGGCAGGGAACTGCGACACCGCGATTTCATTCTGATCGGGATGGCCCGTCCACGCGCCGTCCATCAAGGAAGAAGCTTCATTCTTCTTGTCTTCGGCGAGAACTTCTAAGGCGTGCGCGTTCAGCTCGGCGTCTTCGCGGCTGGGATAAAGCGCGGTCATGCCGCCGATGGCGAGGATGCCGTGCTTGTGACAGATCTCAGGCATGAGCTCGCGCAGGCTCTGGAAGAAGGGAACATTGTGGGGAATCGTGTTGCGGTCGGGAAGAACCCACTCTGGATTTTCGAGATTGAAGTGGATCAAGCTGGCCATGTAGTCCCAGCGGCCGAGGTTCAGTCCCAGAATGTGTTCACGCAAATTCCAGGCAAACTCTTCCATCTGAAACGCCAGCGGATGCGATTCCACCAGCGCCATGCAGTTGATGGCGTTGGGGGGAAGGCCTTTGGCGCGGGCAATCATCTGGAACAGATCGCGCCACCACAGCGCTTCGTCCGCGGACTCGGATTTTGGAATGTAGAAGCATAGCGGATGCTTCAGCGCCGCAAAATCGGCCTGATAGGTGACGAGGGCGACATCGAATAGCGAAGCAGGGAGAAGCTCACCTGGCAGAACGCCCGCTTGGTGCAGATGCAAACCGCGAGGACGGGTAAAAATGACGGTCTTGCTGGGTTCGATGCCAATTTCACGCCCCCGCTTGTGGTCGAAGTAGGTGAGGCGGCCTGCCAGGGCTTCCAGAATGTTGTGGACGCCGCGCATGGTGTGTTTCCAGCGGTTGGCCATCGAGTCTTCAAGATCGAGCATGACGCCGGGCGCGCCGGAATTGAGCATCTTCACGACGAGTTCCGCGTCGTCGGCGGGACCCGTCATTTGATTGCGCTGGTCGGCGCACCATGCGGGGAGTTCAACGCGCCAGGCATTTGTCGTGGCGACGGAAGGCGGCAGAAAATCGGGAACCTTGCCGGCGTGCGCTTCGACAAGGGCGTAGTCGCGCCGGGCGATCAGCGAGCGCTGGCGAAGCGTGAGCGCGGCGTGCAGTGGCGCGAGGAATTCCATAAATCCTGCGGGGAGGTCGCGGGCAGGATCGAAGTCGTCCGGAGCGGAATTTAGCGGAGCGAGGCGATTCGAAAAAGAGAGCTGAGCCGTCGCCGGATTAAGTTTGGTGGTTGCGCTTGCCATATTCGCGATTCAGCCCTTTCCGGCTTGCGCCCGCGGAGCCGGGATAGAACGCTCTTCGCAGCTTGCAGTAGACGACAAAGCGTTCGAAGAGTCAAAATGACTAGTCCGAATCGGACGAGTGGCCAAATTGGGCCAGAGTGAGCCAGAGTGAGGTCAGCACAGGTAAGGGGGTAGCGTGGGTAGACTCAATCGAGAGCAAGAATCCGCGCACCGGGGAAGGATCCCGGAGAGTTTCCTGGCGCAACTGAAGGAAGACGTCGGCTGGCGCCGGATTGACAGCGGGTTGCAGCGTCTTGAAGCCCACAGAGCACTTATTGAATCCTGCGATGCGAACCGAAAAGGGGCCGGCGTTCTTCTGGGCTACTTGGCGCAGTGGGTAGATATCGGATTTGCGCGGCCGGGACTGATACAAAAGCTCTTGGAGCGATTTTCCGCGGCGGACCGGGAAACGCTTAGCCTGATCGAGTACGTGCACGCGAAGATGGCGGAAGGGCTTGTGGCCATGTCGGAGGAAGAATTCGCGGAGGCTATCCACCATTTTGAAGTTGTGCTGGCCCTGGAAGAGGAGATCCGGGACAAGCAAGTGATTTCGATTGCAAATTATTGGGTGGGACGCTGCTTGCGCCGGCAGGGCCGGTACAAAGATGCGCTGGGATACGTGGCGAAGGCTCGCGAGCTGGCGTTGGATATGAACTATCCGAAGATGGCGGCGGTCATGCGAGTTCTGGAAGCGTGGATCGCGTTTCAGGAAGGAGAGCCGGAGGACGCCGCGAAGATTTTGCGTGAGGCGGAAGAGGTCCTGGAGGACACGGACGACTACCTCACGCGCGGAAACATCAGCTCAGCGTACGGCCGAATCGCGCGCCGGTTGGGAAACTACGACCAGGCGCTGGCGCGGTTCGCGCAGGCCATCGAAGAGTACGGCAAGCGCGACCCTCACAGCCGGAATCTCGCGCGCTCCTTTGTAAATATCGCGTTCGTGAAGCGGCTAGTCGGTTTGCAATTGCGCGACAAGATCGATACGGAGGCCGCCAGGTTCAGAAAAAAGCAGACCCAGAAAGTTTCGGCGGGATCCTTTGCCAAGACGCGTGGCCGGGAAGAACTCAGGCGACTGCGGGAAGAGGCTTTCGAGCACCTGACCAAGGCGCGCGAGATTTACGAGCGTTACGACGACCATCGGGGCAAAGGCAACGTTTATATCACCTACGGGTATCTCTACCTGGACAATGGCGAACTGGATCGCGCGACTTCCGTCGGGGCCACGGCTTTCTCGCTCGCGGAAGAGAAGAAAGACACCGTGCTGAAAGCGCGGGCGCGGATTTTGCAGTGCGCGGTCGAGGGCGCGAAATTTGAGGAGCAAATCGAAGAGGGAACAAGCGGCCGGTCATCACAATCTGCCGTCGAATTTGCACGGGAAGCCCTGGAGTGCGCTAAGCGGACGCAGAACCGGCGCCTGATCGCCAAGGCGCACATCGCGCTGGGACTGGCGTTGTGCCTTGATTTCTCCGACGGCACGGAAGCAGCGCGGGAGTGCGCCGACGAAGCTACGGCGCTGTTGCAATCGGCGAACCACGACTATGTGTGGAATGAGCTGCAGGAGTTAAAGCGCAGACTGCGGGGAGCGGGCAATATCAACCCGACGTTGCGCGAATGGTCGCAGGGCATCGTGGGTCCGAAATCGTTTCAACAAGTGAGCGAAGAATTTGCCGCGATTGTCATTCCGAAAGTATGGAGGCGCGAGGGATGCAAGGTGGCGCGCGTGGCGGCACGGCTGGCCATTTCGCCGAAGAAGGTGCGGAGGATTTTGAGGAATCAGGGGCTGTTGACAGGTTCCAGTAAAGGTTAAGACCCGCCAATCCATCAAAAATAACAACACGGGCCGTCCGCCAGGCCAGCCTGAGCTAAATGGAAGTTGGGAACCGCGCAACCCCAGATCTGTGCGGCACAAACTTACTTGCTCGCCACCGCGAGGTCGTTCTTGACGGAGAAAACGTTGGGCACTTGATTCGCGCGAAGATTGGCCAGGTTCTTGTCGGACTCATTGTCAACCACACCAACGAGGGTGACATTGCCGTTCTTTACGATGATGTGAATCGAAGGTACGGCGGACTCGCCGTAGCGAAAGAGCACGGTATCGCCGTAGATGGCGCGGTAAACGGCTCGGCGCAACTGGTCGTCCATCGCGGAAACCGGGAGAACCTCTATGTTGTTGGTGACGCCGGCGACGCTTTCAATGCTCTTTACAGCAGCCTCCGCATCGGACTTCAACGTCGGACGCACCACCTGACCGCTCAAGGTGACTTTGTCTCCCTCAACCTTGAACGCCAGATTGTCGAACACAGAATAGTAGGGCAGCAACAAAAGTTGGTGGCGCACTTCCTTGATTAACTTTTCGCGGTATTTTTCCTCGTTACGCTGCTTCTTTTCGTCCTGGGGCTGAGAGGTGCGGGCGAAAGGGGCAGTGGCAAGCGGGAGCGCGAAGAGCAGAACGGCGAGAAGGGCCCGAACTTCCTTTCTCATGATGACCTCCTGATTTCGATTCGCTTCTTGCTACTAAGGGTTAGATCCGGGCAGCGATACAAATGGGTTCACGGGCTGATGACTCGGGGGATGTTAGCATAGGAGAGATATTTCTGGTGTTGGACGCAGCGCTTTGTCGGCGGAAGTGTTGGAACGGAGAAAACGGGAGTGTTGGTGATCGCGCATCGCGGGGCGTCGGGACACGCTCCAGAGAACACGTTGGCCGCATTTAAGCGCGCTCTGGGGTTGGGAGCCACCTTCATCGAGACCGACTTGCAACTAACGCGCGATTCGCGATTCGTGGCGATACATGACCCAACCGTGAACCGCACCACGAACGGGCAGGGCAAAGTCCACGACATGACGCTGGCGGAACTGCGCCGCTTGGACGCGGGGTCGTGGTTCGGGAGCGCATTTGCCGGAGAGAGAGTTCCCACGCTGGACGAGATCCT
>Ga0099828_10001085_pt1 | contig 17701 bp, 16 predicted proteins | sample CZO8metaG_2_FD_79338 | JGI IMG/M metagenome (GOLD analysis project Ga0099828, IMG submission 79338) | Vadose zone soil microbial communities from the Eel River Critical Zone Observatory, Northern California, USA - CZOApr15con2H1.8 metaG | ecosystem: Environmental > Terrestrial > Soil > Vadose... | reverse complement strand
GTCGGCATGGCAGCGATCGCGAGAAGCACGAGGAAGGCCCTCATCTGACCTGCCGCCGTGACGCGGTGATCGCGACAACCGCCACCGCCAGCGCGGCGATCGCCAGCGCGATCACCAATCCACCCAGCGGCGGCGCGGGACCCAGGCGAATGGGCAGTACGAGATCGCGCTGCCACTCGGCCGTCCACTCACCGACCGGCCGCTTGAGCGCCGCCACGAGTGCGGTGTCGACGGGGAGCGCTGAGGTCCAGAAACTCAAGAACCGGTCGCGTCCTACTTCGTGAGCGATGTCTCCCAGGAAGCGTTGCCCCCCGACTAGGCGGGGGACGTGCCTCCACCAGCGCCGATCCATGTCCACAATATCGGGAACCAGAATTACGGGATCGTCACTCGCACCCGCGAGCACCGCCGCTCGACATCCCTCGGGCCGGCTCGCGAGGCAGGCGACGGCCGTCGGTGGCAAGGCATAGATCGCGTCCCAGTACGGGGGATAGCGTGGGTCGGTTATTCCAATCACCGAACTCCCTTGCCGACCGCGTGCACCTGCATCCAATGTCAACGCGAGATCCCAACCGCGCGCGCCCAACCACCCACGCACCGATTTGCCGGGCGTGCCGTACGCGGCATAAAACGCGCAGGGACCGAGGCCGGCTTTGAGAAACTGTACGAGCGCCTCGAACGGCACGCGACCCGAGGCTTCGAGCACCTCGGCCGCGCGAAGGTCGCCCGCAACAATGCGCGTCCAGTAGCTGCCCAATGACACCACGGCAACGCACGTGGTCCGGTCTGTAGAATCGGGCCCCAGATATACGGCGCGTCCCTCTTCAGGCAGGGGCCGATCGTGCCCCTGAGCAGCGCTCGACAGCTGGATGATGACCGCAACTCTGACTTTCGTCTCGCCCAACCCGAGCTGGCGCCAGGCGACATGGATCGCGCTATCGGCGAGCGGAGGGGTTGCGGTCGCGACGTCAGCCGATTCGCTCACGACGACGAGTGAGGTCCCGGCGGTCCCGGCGCTCGCTGCTCGCAACAGCTCTTGCAGCTGCCGCCGTGCACGCAGCAGGCGCAAGGAGCCGTCGGCGGCGCGCCATTCGTCCGCCACCGCTTGCGCGCGTTGCCGGGCCGGTGTGCCCCGCGGCGACTGAGCAACGAAGAGCGACTCCCGGCCGCTGGGTTTCGCGCCTCGCGGCGGCAGATACGCGAGCGCCAGGGCGAAGCACGCCCCCACGCCGACAAGGGCCCAGCGCTTTAGAGACGCCACCGGCTGCTCCGGAGCGCGCAGAATCCAAAGAAGGCCGTCCAACCGATCGCCGCGGCGCTTGCCCACCACGGGAGGGTGAGCGGCCTGGGACGCGCCGAGAGCACGTCGTTGCGCCACCGCACGACCAGCGAGTCGATATCGAGGCCCGCCGCACTCGACAGTCTCTCTCCGATGGATGTGCCCGGACGTGCGACGAGACGCTGGTACGCGTCTCGTCCTCCGGCACGCAGCACTTCGCGAACGAGCAGCAGGCGGGCGGCCTGCGCGAGTGGTCGGGGCAAAGAGCCCGGCGGTAACGACTGCAGCAGCGCCGTACACGCATCATCACGATGCTGCCGGCATTGCTGAAGTGACGGGGCCGTCGCGCTGCGCGCGAAGTAGTCCGAAAACGATTCCGTGACGAGCGCTTCCCGCTCCGCCGGTGTCGCGTACCAGCGCCCCAGCAGGCCAGTGGTGTCGCCCACCTGGAGAACGTCCTTGCAGCGGGCGATGTCGCCCAGGAAACAGCCGCGCACCGCCTCGGAGGGCGCGGACACGAGCTGCACGAAGACTGCGGCCGGCTCGTCCCGTGGGTGTAGTGTCGGGCGCAACGCGGCGCCTAGCCAGTCGGCTAGCGCGGGATCGAGGTGCGGCGCTGTCACGGTCGTCAGGAGCGCCGTGGTGGTCGCACGGACGTCGAGATCCCATGGGAGCTCGATGCCGACGTGCAATACCGTGCGGCGGACACCGCTGTCGGGATCGACGGCGCGGATGATAAAGGGGTGCTGCGCCAAATCCTGTGCCGCACTGCCGTACAGACTGTCGATCACCGGCCAGGCACGCTCGGCAGCCTCCCGCAGCGGCAGGGGCGATGGATTGGCGATGATGCGCAGACCGCCGACCGCGATCGTGTCGTGTCCGGCTGTCGCCCGAACGCGCTCGAGACTATCGGCGACATCGGCCAGCAGCTGCGCTTCTCGCCAGGTGCGCAGCAGGCTATCGGCCCGGTTGCGCAGCCGCACCATCAACGAGTCCTGGCTGCGGAGCGGTGACGCCAGGAGCACAGTCGCAAACAACAACGCGAAGGCTTTAGACATCCACGAGCATCCACCGGCCCGTGAAGATGGCGAGTGGGCCGGGGCCGAGTAGCAACACCGTCTGCGCGGCGCTCAACAGGTCCAGATCGATGTTTGCGATGCTGGCGACGACCTGGACGAGGACGAGCGCGGCAATGGTAGCGAGGATAATGCCTGCCGTGCGCGCCGTACCGGCGGACACGGCAAAGAACAGGGCGTATGCGACAAACGCGGCGAACGCGAACCGGGCTGCCAGCGCGATCGGATACGCCTGTAATCCCGTCGGCAGCGTGGCGGTGAGCACCGCGAGCGACGAGCCAATGAGGACCGCGGCGATCGGCGCTGCGAGGAGCACGAACCCCGCTCCGAAGCGCAACAGCACATATCGCCAGCGTTCGAGAGGCAGTGTGAGCGCATGGATGTGGCGCCCACGGTGGTCCGCCGCCCAGGCCGCGATCGCCATGAGCAGCCCGAGTGCGGTCGCGAGCAGCGGATACAAGGTCCCCCACGACTGCACCGCCCGAAGCAGTTCCTGCGCTTGCAGCGCGCCTCGATCGACCCGCGCGGCTCCCTGAAGCGACAACAGGGGAATCGCAAAGGCCGCGACCGTTCCCAGGACGACGACGAGACGTGACCATTTCCATTGGCTGAAAAGGACCGCGCGGAACATGGCAGTCATCGGCGTGCCCCCCCCCTCCTCTCCCGGAAGCTTCGTAACAGCTCGACGAATCCATCCTCGAGATCGAGATCGATCACCTCGCGAACGGATGCGCCCACACCCTCGAAGTACGACGTCATGCCGGGCTCCCAATCGCCGACGACCCAGTTCTCACCCGCGCCGCCACCGTTCGCCGACTCGCGCGTCAGGATTCGGAACGGTGGATTGACGATTTCAGCCGGCGCGCCCATCACCACCAGGCGCTTGGTGCCGTGTTTGAGCTTTTCCATCGGCGCTTCGGTGATCAGGCGACCGTCGTCCATGACGGCGACCCAGTCGCAGACCCGTTCCAGCTCGTGCACGAGATGGCTCGAAATGAAGATCGTGGCGCCTCGCTCCGACACATAGGTGAGGAGCGCGCTCAGGATGTCACGCCGCACGACGGGGTCGAGTCCATCGGTCGGCTCATCCAGGACGAGCAGATCCCCGCGTTGCGCCAGCGCGAGCAGAATCATGAGCTTTGCCTTCTGGCCTTTGGACAGACGGCCGAACAGACGCTCGCCATCGAGCTCGAAGCGCTGGACCAGCTCCTCCGCCTGTGCACGATCCCACTGCGGGTAGAAGGCCGCCTGGAAATCGATCAGCTCGCGAACGGTGAGCGTCGCGTCGAGATGCGGCTGCTCGGGCACGTAACCGACCCGGCCGAGGATGCGGGCGTGTTGCTCGGGCATCGGATCACCCAGGACCATGATGCGGCCGCTCAGCGGTCGGAGGAGGCCCAGGATGAGTCGAATGGTCGTCGTCTTGCCCGAGCCATTCGGGCCGAGAAACCCGTAGATCGATCCGGACGGGACGTGGAGATCGAGGTCTTTGATCTCGAAGTTTTTCCCGGCCCGATAATGCAGCCGCTCGATCTGGATCGCGTCGCTCATGTGGTTTTTGCTCCCAGCTCTGTCTCGAGGGCGCGCTGCAGCTCCGCCAGCGAAACGCCGGAGCGCCGCGCTTCGGCCAGCAGCTTTCGCACGAGCGCGACGGCGTGTTGCGAGCGCTCGCGTGCTCTGCGCCCGGGCGCCAGCTCCCGCACGAACGTGCCGGCACCATGCCGAATCTCAACGAATCCTTGTGCCTCGAGGTCGCGGTACGCTTGTGTGATGGTGGCCGGATTGACACGCAGTTCGGCGGACAACTGCCGCACCGATGGAAGGGGCGCGGCGCTGCCCAGTGTGCCGGTCGCGATCGCGAGGCGCACGCGCTCCGCGATCTGCACATAGAGAGGAATGGGACTGCGCGGATCGATGCCGTGAAACACGCAGCTGGCTCCAGTTCCAGTGTAACGGTACAGTATAACAGTTGTCCGGGACTCGCAAGCGCCGGCAGATGTGGCAGATTCCAATGCGACTCAACGAGGAGAGCTCATGAGTGAGAAACAAGCGTTTCTGGACGCCTGGGAACGGGAGGCAGCCACCACGGTGAAGGTCCTGCGCGCCTACCCCGGTGGGAAGGAGACCATGAAGCCCCACGCCACCTGCCGCAGCGCCCAGGAGCTGGCGTGGACGTTTGCATTCGAAGGCGTCGCCGCTGCGCAGGCGCTCCAGGGCGAGTTCAAGTTTCCGCCGGCGAACATGCCCGCGATGCCCGATACGTGGCAGGGCACGGTCGGCGAAGTGGAGCGCGTCTTCAAGAAAACGGCGGATACGGTCCGGAAAGTGGACGACCGGGAGCTGAATTCGACGATCAAGTTCTATACGGCACCCAGGCAGATGGGCGACGTGCGCCGGCAGGACTTCCTCTGGCAGATGCTGAACGACATGATCCACCATCGCGGGCAGTTCTCCGTCTACCTCCGCATGGTGGGCGGCAAAGTTCCGTCGATCTACGGCCCTTCCAAGGATGAGCCGTGGCAGTGAGGATTTGAGCGCAAAAAGCGGATAGAACTCGAGTGGTACTCGTACTAAGTTTTCCGCCATGAGTCCCACTGAGCGCTGGCAGGCGGTGATGGCAAGAGATCGCCGGTTCGACGGGGCGTTCGTGTACGCCGTCCGCTCGACCGGGATCTATTGCCGTCCCTCCTGCGCCAGCCGCAAGCCGCGGCGCACGCAGGTGTCGTTTTTCCCGATCCCCGAAGCCGCCGAGCGCGAGGGTTTCCGCGCCTGCCGACGTTGTCATCCCGCCGACGCTAACGGCAGCGATCCCGTTGTCGGGCTGGTGCGCGAGGCGTGTCGCGCGATCGCCGCTGGCGAGCGGCCGCGGGGGGACACGCGCCGGCTCGCGCGCGCCTTCAAGCGAATCCTGGGAATCACGCCGCGAGCCTATGCCGAGGCGCGCCGGGTCGCGCACTTCAAGCAGGAATTGAAACGGAGGAAGCACGTGAGCCCCGCACTCTATGAAGCCGGGTACAGCTCCACGAGCCGCGTCTACGAGCGTACGAACGAGCAACTCGGCATGACGCCGGCGACGTACGCCCGCGGAGGCGCGGGGATCGGCATCGCCTACGCCACGGTCCCGACGTCGCTGGGACGCCTGCTCGTCGCAGCGACCGAGCGTGGCGTCTGCCGCGTCTCGCTGGGCGACAACGCCGCCGCGCTCGCAGCAGAGCTGGTCGCCGAGTTTCCCGGTGCAAAGGTTCTTGAGGACAAGAGCGGAAAGCTCGAGGGGTGGGTCGGAGCCATCCTCGCCTATCTCGATGGCCGCGAGCCGCACCTCGATTTGCCGCTCGACATCCGCGCGACAGCATTCCAGCGACAGGTGTGGCAGGAGCTACAGCGAATCCCGTTCGGGAAGACGCGCTCGTACGCGGAGGTGGCTCGGCTCATCGGCCGGCCGACGGCAACACGAGCGGTAGCGCAGGCGTGTGCTACAAATCCTGTTGCGTTAGTAATTCCCTGCCACCGAGTGGTGAAAGCGGACGGGGACCTCGGGGGATATCGGTGGGGCGTGGATCGCAAGAGAGCCCTGTTGGAACGGGAAAGAGGCGCCTAGGCAGACGCCCTAATCGCGATTTCTTGTCAAGCGAGGCGGTTATGGACCTGGCGGGCCTGCCAGAGATGGCGCCGGTCGTGCGCGATGATGAAGTCGAAGTACGCGCCTAGCGGCATCCGCAGCAAGCGGTTAACTGGAGAAATCGTCCGGACGTGCGCCAGGTCCAGACCATCCGCCTGACGCACGCGCTCGGCCAACTGCTCGCGCACCGCGGCGAATTCCCGGAGCACGTCGGCGCCGCGATACGTCCCACCAACGGACACGCGAATGAGTCGCGGCGACTTCATCCTGAACTTGGGCGGCGGCTCCATCGACGCCACCATCATGCGGGAGAACCAGCCGTAGCGGAACGGTCCCGGCGCCCACTGTTTCTTGGAGCGCCCTTCCGCGATGGCCCGATCGAATGCGGGCAACGTCTTCGTGACGCCGACATTCAGGTGTTGCAGGCACTCCGCGATCGACCAGCTGTCCTTGGCGGGATGCCAATTGAGCTGGTCGTCGCTGAGTCGGGCTGCCACCGCCTGCCCTTCCCTTTTTATGGCCTCGATCTGCTCGAGCATCGAGTCGATCTGAAGCGTCATTTCTGGCGCGGGCTTTCGCCGGCCCCGCTCGCCGCCGCCTCGCTCCCCAGCCGGTGCTGCTGATACCAGCTCATCATGTAGAGCTGCGTCCGAAGGAAATTCGACGGCTTGGAACTGGTCCCGTGGTACTCGCCGTTGAAGCGCAGCATCACCACAGGCACCTTCAGCATCTTCAACGCGGAGTAGTACTCCTCGGTCTGCGGGATCGGCGTCCGCAGATCGAGCTCGCCGGTCATTAACAGCGTCGGCGTCTTCACGTTGCCGACATACGCGAGCGACGACTGCTTGATCCACTGTTCCGGCTTCTCCCAGAACGGCGCGTCGAAAAAGCCGTAGGTGAACAGCGGGACGTCGGTCTGTCCCGCCATGCTCATCCAGTCGATGACCGGACAGCGAACGGCTGCCGCCGCGAACCGCGTCGTGTGGCCGATCACCCAGCTCGACAGCACGCCGCCGCCGGAGCAGCCGCCGACGTACATGCGCTGCGTGTCGATGTAGCCGCGTCCCACGACGGTATCGACGCCCGCCATCAGGTCGTCATAATCGACGCTGGGATACGCGCGCTCGATCGCGTTGCCGAACGTGCTGCCGTAGCCGGTGCTGCCGCGCGGATTCGTGATGAGCACGACGAAGCCGTTGGCGGCGAAGTTCTGCAGCTGATAGCTGAACGCGCCGTTGTACATCCCATGGGGGCCGCCGTGGATCTCCATAATCAGAGGATACTTCTTGCTGCGATCGAATCCGGGCGGCTTGATGATCCATCCCTCCACACGCGTGCCGCCGGTCGATGTGTACCACACTTCTTCGACCGACCCGAGCCGGATGCCCTGCAGCACGTCGGCGTTCACGTTCGTGAGGCGGCTAATCGGCTGTGGGCGGCGCAGACTGAATCGCACGACATCGGGGGGCTCATCGGCGTCGGAACGGACGCCGACCGCGTTGAAGTCGCGCGACACGGACGTCAGCGAGAGCATCTGCACGCCTTCGGTGACACGCCGGTTGCCACCACGCACGCCGGCGAAGTAGACGTTGCTGGTCCCTTGCTCGGCCAGCGCGAAGAAGACGCCGCTGCCGTCAGGACTCCAGCGCACGACACCGGGATCACGGTCATACGTCGTCAGGGCGCGCATCCCAGTGCCGTCGATGCCCACCGCCCAGACTTCATCCGCGCGGTAAGACTGCGTCCCGTACTCATGCCCCGTAAAGGCCACGGTCCGCCCATCGGGCGACACGACGGGTCCCGTCCAGCCGCCCTTTTTGGAGACGAGCGGGCGCACCGCCCCGCTCTGGACGTCGACCGCATAGAGATACGATTCGCGGTAGCGATAGTCGGCATCCGCTTCGCGCAATCCGTCGAAGACGATCGTGCGGCCGTCAGGGGTCCAGTCGTAGTTCGGCGCGCCGAAGCCGCCAAGCTCGCTGGTCGCGAAGTCGCCCTTCGTGAGCTGCCGGGGCGTCCCACCCTCAGCCGGCACGAGGAAGATCTGCGTTGTGCCTTGCTCGACGAAGCCGGTCCGATCACGACGGTAATGCAGCCGGTCCACGATGCGCGGCGCGGGCGTCCACTTCGCGCCTTCGGGTGCCGCCGGCATGCTGATCTTCCAGGGCGTTTCGCTCCTTACCAGCATCGTGAAGGCGAGCGAACGGCCATCGGGAGACCAGCTCAGGTTCGCCGGAGTTTCGCTGACGTGCGTGACCTGCGACGTGGCGCCCTCGGCATCCATCCAGCGCACGAACACCTGCGTGCCCTTCGGCTCCCCGTCAGCGAAGTAGGCGATCCGGGTGCCGTCGGGCGACCAGCGCGCGTTCGAACCCTTCACGAGGAAGCGGTTGCGCGAGCCATCGGCGTTCATGATCCAGAGTCCCGAGTCCCAGCGGTCCTCGATCTTGTTCACCCAGCGGCGGGTGTAGAGGATCTGCAAGCCGTTGGGAGACATCTGCGGGTCGGCGACCTGCTCCCAATCGAGATAATGGTTGACGGTGAGGAGCGTATCGGATGGGGTTTCCTGACTCGAGACAACGGACGGAACCACGAGGAGCACGGCCAGAATCACGGAACGCATAGGGCCTCCGCGGACAGCGGATTGAGGAATGTGTGTAAAAGAACGCGCTACACCTTACTGGGCCAGTCCGCGTTGGGGACTCCAATGAGGTAGGTCCCCCGCAACGGCGACCACCCTGCGCGAAAGTCCCCAATCTCCCAATCGTAGGTGTCCAATCCGCGGACCAGCTCCCACAACTCCGCTTTCGAATAGGTCCTGAGACACGAGACAATGCCGTCAAAGGTGCCCACCAGGGGCAGGACAGGCGGCAGGTAGGTCCACAGAAATCGGGACCAACGCCAGGGACGCATGAACGGCACGGACGCGAGCGTGCCCAGCCACGTGAACGCGATCACCGCGATCTCAAGGGGGGCGCGCCTTGCAATCTCGAACACCCCGATCCCCTGCCCTCGATGCACTGCATCCGCGAGGATCGCCCGCGCCTCCGCTGGGGCAAAATGGTGGAACCCAGTGAACATCGTGCGCAAGCCGTCCAGCTCGGGGGGAACGGCCCGCGCATCGACGCGCACCACCTCATTCCCGTGCGGATACAGATCTGTCAGCAACACCGGCACTCCGACCTGAGAGGCGAGCCGCCGCCACGGGCCTCCGGCACCGGAGCAGAGGTCGACGATCCGGCGCGCCTTTGTGCGCAGGACGGCGCGCCGCAGGATCGGACCCACGGGGTCGTACGCACGCGCGAGGTTGACCGTAAAGGCAAGAAAATCGGTCAGCGCGTCCCGCAACGACGGCGGACACGAGGCGAGATCGTGGATCTCGACGAGATGCAGTCGCATCAAGGCAAAGTTAGATTTCGCGCCCGATAATGGACAATTTCGAGTGAGCCTGCGGACAACGCCGTTTCATTCCCGCACGGGTCCGCTGTCCGAAGGTCAGGCCTGGCGGCGCTGGGCCGGCTACGTCGTCGCCAGCTCCTACGAACTGTCGCACGACCGCGAGTACCACGCGATCCGGAACTCCGCGGCGCTGTTCGACGTCTCCCCGCTCTACAAGTACCTCGTCACCGGTCGTGACGCGGCTCGACTGCTCGATCACGTCGTCACGCGCAATGTCGGCAAAGCGAAAGTCGGCCAGGTACTCTACACACCGTGGTGCGACAACGTTGGGAAGCAGATCGACGACGGCACGATTTCCGTCCTCGGCGAGCAGACGTTTCGCATGACGTCCGCCGACCCGACGCTCCGCTGGCTGCATCTGAACGCGTCGGGGCTCGACGTCAAGATTGAAGACGTCTCCGAGACGACCGCCGCGCTGTCGCTGCAGGGCCCCAGCTCCCGCGAGATTCTTCAAATCGCCGCCGAGCGCGACCTCTCGGCGCTCAAGTACTTCCGGCTGACCAGCGCCAGGATCCGCGGCATTCCCGTGACCATTTCGCGCACCGGCTACACCGGCGACCTCGGCTATGAAGTGTGGGTGGACGCGGCGCAGGCGGTGGCATTGTGGGACGCGGTGGTCGAAACGGGCAGGCCGTTCGGGATCACGCCGGCGGGGATGCTGGCACTCGATGTGGCGCGGATCGAAGCGGGGCTGTTGCTGATCGAGGTGGACTACTTCTCGTCGCGGCATGCTTGGATCGAATCACAGAAATCATCGCCGCTCGAGCTCGGCCTCGGCTGGACCATCGCGACCGATAAGGAGCGCTACAACGGGCAGGCGGCGCTCGAGGCCGAGCGGCTGCGGGGACCGGCGTGGCAGTTCACCGGCCTCACCGTCGACTGGGATTCGCTGGAGCAGCTGTACGCGGCAGTGGGCTTGCCGCCGCGCCTCCCGACGCAGGCGTGGCGCACCAGCGTGCCGATCTACGATCGCGGCGGCCACAAGCAACTGGGCTATGCGACGAGCGGCGGCTGGTCGCCGCTCCTCAAGCGCTACATGGCGTTGGCGCATCTCGGATCCGAGCATGTCCCCGGAACAGAAGTGCGCATGGAGGTCACGGTGGAGCATCACCGGAAGCAGGCGAAGGCGCACGTGACGCCGCTGCCGTTCTTCAACCCCGACCGCAAGCGGGCATGAAACGCTACGACGCGATCGTCATCGGCGGCGGCCACAACGGGCTCGTCACGGCCGCCTACCTCGCGCGGGCGAAGAAGTCGGTGCTCGTGCTCGAGCGCCGCCCGCGCGTCGGTGGCGCCGCCGTCACGGAAGAGATCTTCCCCGGCTTCAAGTTCTCGATGTTCTCCTACGTTGTCTCGCTGCTGCGGCCCGAAATCATCCGCGATCTCGATCTGCCGCGGCACGGGCTGCACATCCTGCCGCTCGAGAGCACCGTCACGCCGATGGAGAATGGCGACTACCTCGCGGCCTGGGGGGATCACGACGAAACCCGGCGCGAGCTGTACCGCCACTCGCCGCGCGACGCCGAAGCGTACGACGAGTACGGCCGCCTCATGCACTTCATGGCCCAGGCCGTCAAACCGATCCTTGGCATGGTGCCGCCCGACCCGACATCGTTCGCGCCGGGCGATCTCGCCGGTCTCCTCAAGCTGGGCAGGCACTTCCGCGGCCTTGGCAGCGAGCGGCTGCACGCGCTCGTCAAGCTGATGACGATGAGCTCGGCAGACTTCCTGGATGAGTGGTTCGAGACTGACGTCCTCAAGGCAACGAAGTCGGCGAGTGGGATCATCGGCACGTTCCTGGGGCCGCGCTCTCCAGGCACTGCCTACGTGCTCCTTCATCATTACATGGGCGAGCTGGACGGCGTGTTCCGCGCCTGGGGCTTCGCCAAAGGCGGAACGGGCGCCGTCAGCGAAGCGATCGCCGCGGCCGCTCGGGGCTTTGGCGCCGAGATCCGCTGCGACGCATCGGTCGCTCGGGTCCTGGTCAAGAATGGCCGCGCGCAGGGTGTCGTGATGGAAAATGGCGACGAGCTGCGGGCAGATACTGTCGTGTCGAGTCTCGACCCGCGCCGCACGTTCCTGCAGCTGCTCGAGTCCGATCACCTGCCCTCGGAGTTCGTTGCGGACATCAAGCGCTTCAAGTTCCGCGGATCCTCGGGCAAGGTGAACCTGGCGCTGGACGCGCTGCCCAGCTTCACGTGCATGCCGGGCGTGGGCCGCCAGCACCGCGGCGCGTTCTCGATCAGCCCCAGCCTCGATTACGTCGAGCGCGCGTACGACGACGCGAAGTACGGCGAGTTCTCGCGCCGGCCGTACATGGACATCGTGTTCCCCTCGATGATCGATCCGGGCATGGCGCCGCCCGGCAAGCACGTGATGTCGATCTTCGTGCAGTATGCGCCGTACACCTTGAACGGCGGCTGGACCGACGCGAAGCGCGAGGCGTTCGGCGACGCGGTGGTGAACACGGTCGAGAGCTTCGCGCCGGGATTCAAGTCGCTCATTCTGCATCGCCAAGTCATCACGCCGCTCGATATCGAGCGGATCACCGGTCTCTCCGAGGGCAACATCTTCGCCGGCGAGCTGGCGCTGCATCAGCTGTTCTTCCTTCGCCCCGCGCCCGGCTGGGCGAAGTTCGCCACGCCGGTGCGCGGTTTCTATCAGTGCGGCTCCGGAACGCATCCGGGCGGTGGCATCATGGGGGCGTCCGGGCGGCTCGCTGCGATGCGCATCCTGAAGGACGGCACGTGAGTCGCAACGGGGGGGGGTTCGACGCCATCGTGATCGGCGCGGGCGCGAACGGCCTCGTCACCGCTCACTACCTGGCGCGCGCTGGAAAGCGCGTCCTCGTGGTCGAGCAGCGTCATTCGGCCGATCCGTCAGCAGACATCGGATGGGTACCCGATGCCGTCATCCGTGACTTGGGCCTCGCCGGCGCCGGCCTGCGGATCGAAGAGCCCGATCCGTGGATCACCGCCCCGCTCGAGGCCAGCGGGGGGGGCACGCTCGAGCTGTCGCGCGACATCGGGCGATCGGCCGAAGCGATCCGCCGCATCAGTCCGGCGGACGCGGGGAAATGGCCGGAGTTCTGCCAGCGGATGCGCACGCTCGCCGGCGTGCTGGAGCGTCTGTATCTCGCGTCGCCCCCCGACATCGAGTCGCATGACGTGCGCGAGCTGGCGCGTATCGCCGGCCTGGGCCTGTATGTCCGGCGCCTCGGCAAGCAGACCGTCATCGACCTCGCGCGTGTCCTGCCGATGTCGATCGCCGAGCTGCTCGATGACTGGTTCGAGAGCGACGTGCTGAAGGGCCTGCTCGGTGCGCTCGGTGTGTGGCACTTGAAGCAAGGGCCGCGCTCGGGTGGCACGGCGTTCAATTTTCTGCATCACCACGCGGGCAGTCCCGCCGGTGTGTTTCGGCCCGCGCGGTCGAACATCACGCAGGCATTATCGGGAATCTCAGGCGTGGAGCTCCGGCGGGGAGAACGCGCCGCCGTCCTCGCGAAAAACGGCCGCGCGAGCGGCGTGGTCCTCGAAAAGAGTGGCGACGCGATTCTCGCGCCGCTGGTCGTGTCGAGCGCGGATCCCCGCGCGACGCTCCAACCGATCGCGTTCGAGCTGGACCCCGAGTTTGCGCGCGCGGTGGACAACATCAAGGCGCGCGGCGTCGTCGCGCGCGGGACGCTCGCTCTGGAGAGCGTACCTGCGTACGCGACGCTCTGCATCGCGCCGTCGCTCGAGTACCTGGAGCGCGCGTACGATGACGCCAAGTACGGCCAGGACTCCGCGGCGCCGTATGTCGAGGTGCAGCGGACCGACGGCCAGTTGGAGCTACACGTGCAGTACGTGGCTCCGGGAACGCATGGCGACCTGCTGCAACGGGTTGCGGGAGTCCTGAACGTCCAGCCGAATCAAGTGCAGCTGCAAGCCGCGGAGCAGAGCCTCTACCACGGAGAGCTCACTCTCGACCAGATTCTGTTCATGCGTCCCGTACCGGGCTGGAGCCGCTATCGCACGCCCATCGAGGGGCTGTATCTGTGTGGCTCGGGCACACATCCGGGCGGCGGAATTCCGGGAGCGGCCGGCCGCAACGCGGCGCGCGCGATCCTATGACCTTCCTGAAGACCGTCGAGAGCTACCACCAGGGTGCCCGGACTCTCCCGGGCCGCTATTACACGGCGCCGGAAGTGTGCGCCGACGAACACGAGCGGATTTTCCGTCGACACTGGATCTGCATCGGCCGCGATGGGATGCTCGCGGCGCCGGGCGATTACTTCCTCGCCCAAATCGCCGGCGAAAGCATCATCGTGTTGCGCGATCAGTCGGGGGAGCGGCGCGCGTACTACAACGTGTGCCGCCACCGCGGCACCAGGCTGTGCGAAGCGCCCGCGGGCCGGCTGTCCGAAACGATCCAGTGCCCGTATCACGCCTGGACCTACGCGCTCGATGGCCGACTGATCGGCGCGCCGCACATGCACGAAGTCGACGGCTTCGACAAGAAGTCCTATCCACTCCACACGGTGGCGCTGGGCGAGTGGGAAGGATTTCTGTTCGTGAATTTGGAGCCAAAGACATCAGCCGCGAACTGGTTTGCGCCACTGCAAAACCGCTTTGCGAGCTACAACCTGCCGTTGCTCCGGACAGTACGGCGCATCGAATACGACGTGCGGGCAAACTGGAAGCTGATCCTGCAGAACTACAATGAGTGCCTGCACTGCCCCACGATTCATCCGGAGCTCTCGACCAAGCTGCCGTACACTAGCGGCGCCAACGACCTGATCGACGGGCCGTTCCTGGGCGGCTACATGGAGATCAAGGCGCCGAACGAGAGCGCGACGATGACGGGCCGGGCCTGCGCGCTGCCGCTGGGCACCCTGGCGGCGGAGGATCGGCGCCGCGCGTTCTACTATGCCCTGTTTCCGACCATGATGCTGAGCCTGCACCCGGACTATGCGGTGTCCTATACGGTTTGGCCGGTCGCGCCGAAGCAGTCGCGCGTCGTCTGTGAATGGATGGTGCATCCCGACGCGCCCGCCGCTGCCGGTTACAACATCGAGGACGCCGAGGAATTCTGGGATCGCACCAACCGGCAGGATTGGCACATCTGCGAGCGGAGCCAGCTCGGCGTCAGCTCGCGCGCGTACGTCCCCGGCCCCTATTCGCCGCGCGAGAGCATTCCAGCGGCGTGGGATCGCACCTATCTCCAGGCGATCGGACACGACCCGTCGGAATCTTGACACGGTGCGCCGGGCACGTCGGCTCGCCCAGCGCGCCGTATCGCCGTCAGTCGCTCACACGCGGAGACTCGAGCTGCCCGCGGATCTCGCCGCCCGGGAAGTCGCCCGGTCCCGTGTTGGCCGGTGCGACGCCGTCATTCGTGTGCACATTGACATAGGTGAGGCCCGCCCGAATGGCGTCGAGCAGCGGCATATCCTGGCCGACCGCGCTCGCCGGACAGATGACGCCGGTCGGCGAGAATGTGCCGACCGCCAGCACGCCATCGTGCGGTCCTGATCCGTTGGGTCCTGGTGCACCGGTGGGTCCAATCACGGGAGACAGCCACATGCGAATCGGTCCGTTCGCGCCGGGGCGGCCGCAGTGGATGTGCGCCATAATCACGTTGTCGATGTTCGACGCGATCAGGCGGAAATCGACGGTGTTGCCGTCCGCGCTCACGCGGAAAATCGCCTGCCCTTGCGCGCGCGAATCGGCTGGCGTCGGGGCGTCCGGGGTTGCGGGCGTGAACACCTCCTCGCCCCCCCGCAGATGGGTGCCGAGATTGAAGTCGACATTCCCCCCCGCGGCGAACAGCGGCGCACGGAATTCGAATCCCATCGGCATGGGCTGCTCAGCCGCGCAGCCCGCGACGAGCGCTGCGGCGGCGTACAAGACGACGTGTTTCCTTGTCATGGCACCCTCCAGGATTTTCAATGCGTGCCCGCGGCCTCCGCAACCCGTTGGCGGAGATGCCGAAGGAACCGAATCGGATTTATCGCCCCGCCCCCGAATGCGGAAGGCCCCGGCTCGATGAACGACCGGAATGACTTCCCGCCTCATATCGAGCTGCTCACCGCTGCGCTCGAGCGACTACGGGCCGGGTTTGCTCAGCTTCCCTCCGCCCAGCGCAACGACGATCAGCAGGCGATCGCGCAGGTGCTGACGGAAGTCGCCGACCGCCTCCACGACAACTTCCCCTACTTCCATCCGCTGTATGCCGGCCAGATGCTGAAGCCCCCACATCCGGTCGCTCGTCTCGCGTATGAGTTGGCGCTGCAGATCAATCCGAACAACCACGCACTCGACGGCGGCCGGGCGAGCTCGGCCATGGAAAAGGAGGCAGTCGCGGCGCTGGCGCGCATGATCGGCTGGGGGGAGGACACGCACCTCGGCCACCTGTGCGGCGGCGGCACGATGGCAAATCTCGAGGCGCTGTGGGTCGCGGGCCAGCTCCATCCGGGCAAGACCGTGCTCGCCTCGACGCAGGCGCACTATACGCACCGGCGGATCGCGGGCGTGCTTGGCCTCCCGTTCGAGACGATTCCCTGCGATCGCGCAGGCAGGATGGACGTGCCGGCACTGGAGCGCCGGCTGGCGGCCGGCGGAGTCGGCACCGTCGTCGCGACGATGGGCACGACGGCAACCGGCGCCGTGGATCCCCTGGATGCGATCGTCGTTCTGCGCGCTCGCTTCGATTTCCGCATCCACGCCGATGCGGCATACGGCGGCTACTTCCTGCTCGTCGAAAATCTTGCCGCGGAGACCCGCCGGGCGTTCGACCGGATCGCCGAAGCCGCGTCAGTCGTCATTGACCCGCACAAGCACGGACTGCAGCCGTATGGGTGCGGTTGCGTGCTGTTCCGGGATCCGTCGGTGGGCCGGCTGTATCGCCACGATTCGCCCTACACTTACTACACATCCACCGAGCTGCACCTCGGCGAGATCGGGCTCGAGTGCTCGCGCCCCGGCGCGGCCGCGGTCGCGCTCTGGGCGACGCAACGGTTGTTTCCGCTCGTCCCCGATGGAGAATTCGCCAACGGTCTAGCGAGCGGGCGCGCGGCAGCACTGGAGCTTTACGCGCGGCTGCGAAAGGATGGGCGCTTCGTGACCGGCTCGGTGCCGGAGCTGGATATCCTGGTCTGGGCTCCGCGTGCCAAGCAGATCAGCGAGGCATCCAGTCTCTCACAACGAATCTTTGACGAGGCCGCTCGACGCCACCTCCATCTCGCCCTTGTCACGCTGCCTGTACATCTGATCGACGTGCAGGACATGCAGCGCGACCGTGACACGATCATCTGCCTGCGCTCCGTCTTGATGAAACCGGAACACCGCGAGTGGGTGGGTCGGATCTGGTCGATTCTCGACGCCGCAAGCAGCGCGGCAGGCGTGGGTCGCTAGTCCACGAATCCGCTGGACAGCCGGACGATCAGATTACGTCCCGGATCGAACGCGAACTCCTTGTACCGGCTCAGGAAACTGCGGTAGCGCTGGTTGAGCGCGTTGCGCAGCGACATGTCGAGCCGCATCGCCCGGCCGAACAGACGAACATCGGCGCCGCCCCCGACGTGGAGTAACGCATAGCCCGCGGTCGGAATGTCGAGCGGGTTGAGCCGTTTGGAGCGCGCGTAGGCATCCACATCAACAGTGAACCAGTCGCGCCAACCCAGACCCACTGCGGCGCGCAGTGGCGGCAGCAGTGGCAGCGGCTCCTGTGACGTGAGGTTGGTCCCCCGCACCGCTTCCACTCGGCTGCGTGCGACAAGACCAGGCCCGATTTCGGCCTCGAGCAGCACCTCGCCGCCGGCCAACTCCGCCTCTGCCTGCCCGTACTGATAGACGCGCAGCGAATCGATGAATACAGCGGTCGGCGTGATGTAGACGTAGTCCGAAATGCGGTTGTGGTAAGCAGCGAGCTCCAACCGCGCGCGCCGTCCACTCCAGCGCACGCCGAGGTCCACGCCGCGGCTCGCTTCCGGCTTGAGCGTCGAGTCGCCCCGCTCGTAGCGCGCCTCGCCGATATGGGGGCCGTTGGCGAACAGCTCGAACAGCGTGGGCGCACGCCAGGCGCGGCCAACGTTGAGGCTCAGCGACAGTCCAGCGGCCGGCGTAAACACGACGCCCGCATTCCCGGACCACGCTTGCGCGGACCGATCTTGTGCGACCACGCCCAGCGAATCATTGCGCTCGGCGCTGAGACGTCGCCAGTCCATACGCAGCCCCGCCAGGAACGTCCAGCGCCTTTCCCCCCCCCCCCCCCCCCCCCCCCCCCCCC
>Ga0099828_10001075_pt1 | contig 17756 bp, 20 predicted proteins | sample CZO8metaG_2_FD_79338 | JGI IMG/M metagenome (GOLD analysis project Ga0099828, IMG submission 79338) | Vadose zone soil microbial communities from the Eel River Critical Zone Observatory, Northern California, USA - CZOApr15con2H1.8 metaG | ecosystem: Environmental > Terrestrial > Soil > Vadose... | reverse complement strand
GGAACCCAGGCAACCATCACGAGCGAAGGCCATAGCGCTCAGGTTCGTCCTGCTGATCGGCGTCATGAGCTTTTTCGCCGACTTCACCTACGAGGGCTCGCGCAGTATCATCGGCCCATACCTGGCAATACTTGGAGCGAGTGCGGCTGCCATTGGCATCGTCACCGGCTTCGGCGAACTGCTTGGCTACGGCTTGCGCCTGGTCTCAGGACGCCTGAGCGACCAGACCGGCAAATACTGGTCGATCACGATCTTCGGCTATATCATTCAGATGCTCTCGGTGCCTCTGCTCGCCCTGGCCGGGAATTGGCAGGTGGCGGCCTTGCTGATTATCCTGGAGCGCGTTGGCAAGGCGACCCGTAACCCACCCCGTGATGTGATGCTCTCGCACGCTGCCAAAGAGATGGGATATGGCTGGGCCTTCGGAGTGCATGAGGCGCTGGACCAATGCGGGGCACTGTTCGGCCCGCTGGTCGCTGCCGCCGTGCTGGCCTTGCGCGGTGAGTACCGGATCGCCTTTGCGGTGCTACTCATTCCTGCCCTCGTGACGCTCAGTATTCTGGTCGTCGCGCGCTTGACCTACCCACGACCCGAGGAGCTGGAGGCGACCCCGCCGGATGTGAAGGCCACGGGACTGCCACGTGTCTTCTGGGTGTATCTGACGGGGGCAGTGCTGGTCGCTGCCGGGTTCGCCGACTTCCCGCTCATTGCCTACCACTTCGCACGAACGTCCACCGTGTCAAATGCGCTGATCCCGGTCTTCTATGCCGTTGCCATGGGTGTAGGTGGGATTGGCTCGCTCGTCTTCGGGCGTCTCTTCGATCGGGTTGGTATCTCCGTCCTGCTTCCTTTGACGCTCATCTCGGCCTTGTTTGCCCCGTTGGTGTTCTTGGGCGGCTTCTGGGCGGCGCTCGTTGGTGTTGCATTGTGGGGGCTTGGCATGAGGGTCCACGAATCGATCATCCCGGCTGCTGTAGCGCTGATGGTACCTGCCCAGCGACGTGCTTCGGCTTATGGCCTCTTCACCGCAGGATATGGCATATTCTGGTTCCTGGGGAGCGCACTGATCGGCATTCTGTATGGCATATCACTGCCGGCATTGATTGCGTTCTCCTTGATCGCCGAGCTCGCCGCCATCCCGTTGTTTCTCCTTGTGAGAAAGCAGTCCGCAGGGTGATTGCTACAGGATGGCATACCTACCCATACTGCCCCCTATTGCAGAGAAACTGTAGGATACGTCAGAGTTGGTGGGCACGTGGTAGATCAGGGCCAACGGGAAGTTTCGCACTTCTGTTGGCCCCGGTCTCGTGCGTGAGGGGGTACGCATCAGATGCCAATGGGCGTCCCGATCTCTCCGATGAGCGGGGCCACAATCGCCGAGATGATCAGCAAAATCGTCCAGAACCAGATCGACCCCACCCGCGCACGACCCCGGAAGACCAGGAACCCAAAGACAAAGAAGGCCACCACCGAGACGACCCACATGGTCAGCCACATGGCGGCGATGTCACCCACGCGAGCTTGCCAGAGGACGTACACAGCGTCGAAGTTCGCGTTGTAGGTGAATAGCAGCCGGAAGAGCGCCTCGACCCACAGGTAGACGATGCCGGCCAGAAACCCCGCAGCCGCCAGTGGGGTAGCCCCTACGGAAGCTCCCGCCTGGCTTTCAGACTGTGAGTCGCGGTTGAATGTAGATTCCATATCATCCTCCTATTGCCCGGCCGGGAAGGTCAGGATCTTGGTGATGTAGACGCCGATGGCCCCGAGTGCGAAGGTCCAGGCCCCAGTGAGCAGCATAAGAATGAGCACGCCGCGTTTGATCGTCGGGTTGGTGATGACCTGCCTGCCATAGTAGAAGATCAGGAAGCCAATCACCGCTGCCAATCCCGGCACGATCAGGGACACATGCTCCATCATGTCGAAGAGCAGAGGGCCGGTGAAATTGCCCAGACTATTGTCGCTGACCCTGGCGATGAAGGTGCCAAAATCATTCGTCGTGGTGTGCGTGAAGGTGGCACCATACGCGTAGTTAATGTCAGGGATCATACCCGTGATCATCAGCAGCATGAGCAGGACGAAGGTCACGGCGCTACTGATCTTGAGCCGACGGACCAGCCGCTCGTCGGGATCTTTCGAGAAGAAGATCGCGCCGAAGAGGAAGGCCGCGAAGATGAGGACCAGAAACATCAGCGTGCCGTGCAGGTCCAGCCAGATGGTGTTCAGCCCGATACCAAACATGGTTTTCTCCTTTCGTAAAGCTAAGATTCTCGACGTTCCACGCCTTCCACAACGGACAGCCAGCATGCTGACCTGTGCAGACGTGGAATCAACTATGAAGAAGGACGAGCGAAGGCGCACCCCGAATGAGGCTGCATCGCGTTGCTCTCTCTCCTATGAAGAGTATGGAGCCCACTGCTCACAAAAGCATCTCAATGAGATACTCCCACATCACAACTGTGTCTCAAACGAGCGTCGGAGGAGAGAAGAGAGAACATCTTCGGCGACGTCGCGTCAGTGGAAGGCCACATGCAGGATCACATAGACGACGTAGGAGAGCAAAAGCAGCCCTCCTGCCACGCGCCCGACGCGGCCTCGCCAGAGGAACGCTGTGGCGATCCAGGTGACCAGGATGAGCAGCGGCCAATCGAGGCGGACCACGAGAGGATCAACGTGAACCGGTGTGAGAAGGGCAATGAATCCCAGGTTAAAGAGCACAAAATACAAGAGGGTGCCAATGAGATTTCCCGCGCTCACATCATGCCTCCCACGTTGGGAAGGGATAGCCTGGCGAGCCACTTCCTCGAGTTCGATGGCGGCTGGTGTGACAATCATGCCCATGAAGAGTGCAGGCACGCCAAGCAGCGCGATAAGTTGTTCCGTCCCAGTTGCCACCATTTCGCCACCAATGCCGATCACAACGAGCCCGAAGGCCGTCAATGCCACAGCCTTCCACAATGGGCGCTGCTTTTCCTGGCTCTCCGCCACTTCTTTCGAGAGGAGAAATTGCCGGTTGCGTGAGACGCGAACCAGGTACACCATCGCGCCGACAAAGGCCGGGAGCAGAATCATCCCTGCCCATCGTGGGGTGAGGGGACCAAGCAAGCTAAGACCTGCCAGCAGAGGACTGGCTGCGAACAGAGCAAGAACGCCACGCGGCAGGTGTACTTCGAGAGGGAAGAGCAGTGCAGCCAGGCCGAGCGCGACACAGACCAGGAAGATGGCTCCCCCAAAGACGGTTCCAAGAGCGACAGGTGCTGCTCCTCGTCCGCCAGCCGCTAACCCGACGGCGATATTCTCGGCTTCTAAGCCGGAGAGGACCGCACCAACCGCGAAGGCAGAGAAGCGGAGCAACTGCGCAAGGCTAACGAGTCCTTCCAGAAGTCGTTCCGTCGCAAAGATGGCAAGAATGGCACCAACGACAAAAAGTACCAGCGCAATAATCAGGGACATCTTCTTTCTCCATTTCTCTTTTTCGATGCCTACTCGTTTGCTCCCCCATGCCTACTCCTCCAGCGGCTCAAGACCAGCATGGGTGTAGACCGTCCGCGTGAACAGATCAAGCATGTGCCGACAGCGGGCGAGCAGTCGTGTCGCTTCCTCGGCTTTGGGACCCGGGAAAAAATCGCGATGCTGGATCTTGCGCAGCCAACTCGTCAGTTTCGCCAGGTCCTCTTCAATCTCTTCCAATTCGGCAAAGGAAAAATGCCCTGCTGCCGTTTCTTTCTCGATCTCCTGAAAAAAATCCTGACAGCGACCAGCAAACTCGGCATAGTCTTTGGCACGCTCTTCTTGAAAGCGCGTCACAATCTGTGTTTCTGCTTCCGCATCGCAGGTGGTTGCCACGAAGAGCAATCCATTGCCTCCGTGTGCTTGCAGATCCTTGAGTAATTCCCTCAGCGATTGCTCATGTTCAGAGGCAAAAGGCAACATCCATACTCCTTGCTGCACACTGACCGCACCAGCGCTTTGGAGCCGGCGCCAAACGGTCACACGCAGACTGGATGGAGCGGTCGGCGTCTGATGGGTAAACAAGAGCCATTGGTGTTCAGACATACTGTTTCTCTCATGAGAGTAATAATCATTGCTTTTGAAAGTGAAACAAGTGTTTCACCAAGCTACAGTATAGCCGATGTAGGAGAGGAAAGCAAGAAGGAGCAACTTTTTCTCCTGGAGAGGAACAGAACTACTGTTTTTCGGAAAGAGGCAATAAGCTCCTTTGCAGGCTATGATCTCGATAGCCTCTTGCAAGACGAATGGCAACGCGGGTAGGATAAGAGCACACAGGAATGTTAGTTCTTATTAACCTGCTCAAGAAACCCCTTTTAGGCACAAGCCGTTAGTTGACGAAAGGAACATCTATGATACGTATAGACATTCCCAAGAGAGGGATGATCGAGCTTGAACATGCGGTTTTCGACGTCAACGGAACACTTGCTGTAGACGGAGTGCTGATTCCGGGGGTGGCAGATCGTCTGAAAGTTCTAGGAGAGCGACTTTCCCTCCATGCACTGACTGCGGGGACACATGGCAACCTGCCACAGCTTGAACAGGCGTTAGGTCTTCCTCTTCGTATCATCAGTACTGGTGAGGAGAAGACGCGCTATGTGCAGCAACTTGGTCCAGCCCATGTGATCGCTTTTGGCAATGGCATGAACGATGTTGGTATGCTGCGTTCGGCTGCTATCGGCGTAGCCGTCCTGGCAGGAGAAGGTGCAGCAATGGGCGCAGTGCAGGCTGCCGATGTGTTAGCGCTTGGTCCAATTGATGCCATTGAGCTGGTGCTCAATCCCAAACGATTAGTGGCAACTTTACGAGGATGAAGTAGCGATGTACAACACCCCCGCACGGATAGCCTTCTCTGAAAAGGCCGCTGGGTGTGTCTGATATGTGCTATACTATAGTGCGTTAAACGTATTGGGTGATGAAGCTCGCCCAGAAGATACCCTGAGGGGTTGATGGCTTCTATGACACGACAGGTCGTGTTGTAGAAGCTTTTTTTAATTTACCATACACCTGAAAGGAAAAGAGCCATGCCGCTCATGCAGTTCTGTTCCACCTGTTGGGCAGAGAATCTTATTGACGCCACCGTCTGTGACCGATGTGGAACATCGCTCTCTGAAGCCGAGCCGATCTTCTACGACCAGAAATTGATGCGGGCACTCCACCATCCTGTTCCTGAGGTGCGGGAAATGGTGGCCATGTTGCTTGGGCTGCGCCAAGATCGACATGCTCTACCAGTCTTGCTGGCACGCCTGCTTGAAGAAAGCGACATCGGAGTGCTCTGCGCAATCAGCAAGGCTCTGGGACAACTGGGAGACTGCCAGGCCGCCGCATTACTTGCAAAGCGCCTTGCGCAACCCAATGCCCTCATGGTGGCTCTGACTATTGTCGACGCACTGGCAGCGCTCGCCCGAACAGGATGCTGGGAGGCTCTGAACGTGCTCAAGACTCCACCTCCCGTACCTGAGAGGGTTGCACAAGAGATCACAGCGAGGTTGGAAACGCTCAATCTGTTGTATTACTGATCGACCCTACGCATCTCGAACAAGGTGGCAGGCTTTTTTTATGGTACCGAAGGACGATGCCGTCCGAGCATCCTAGCTGCTCAACATGGGAGAGGGCTCTTCATGCTTCAATCTGTCTGGTCATGTCTGCTCAGGCGTCGCAGTCTACTTCCTGCTCGTGACCTGTTCGACGCAGACCTGGCTGTGCCCTCCCGTCTGGTTTCCGTTCTCAAACGGTGGGTTGGAGTATTTCCTGCTCGCTCACCTGGAGCAGTCGCTGCCACCAGGTCCTGGCAGGAGCGCGCCGGAAAGCAGGGGTAAATCCCGTTGGGGGCCTAAGGTAGATTCTTCGCCGTTCACGACCCGCAACATTTTTTGCGTCTCGGGCCAGTAATTGGGAATGAGTTCGCGTGGAGGGCGAGGGAACCAATGAGGACAGGACTTGCAGACAATGGTATCGCGTGGCTGATTTTGCCCGTACAACGTGTTGATTCACTAGTTAGCCTGGTCGAAACGGTGAAGCCTATCACGAAAAAACTGGATCACACGCTCCTTGAGGCTCAAGGGCAGCAGGGTGCCCTCCAGATGAGCCTGGTCGAGAAAGACACCACGCATGATCGCACGCCGCAAGTCCGCTCCAGCCAGATTGGCCTCTTGCAGATTGGTGTGTTGCAGCCCTGCCCAACGCAGCGAGGCTTCCTTGAGAATCGTTCGCTCGAGGCGGGCTCCATGTAAATTCGCCCAGCGGAGATTTGCCTCCGCCAGGTTAGCATCATTCAGATTCGCTCCCATCATGTTGGCCCCATGGAGCAGCGCTTCGCGCAGGTCGGCTCGCTGCAGATCGGCCTGGTAGAGATTGGCCCCACGCAGGAGAGCACCCCACAGTTGTGCATCTTGCAGGTTCGCGCCTTCAAGTACTGCATGCAGGAGAATCGCATTTTCCAGGCGTGCCCCGCTGAGATTTGCTTCCTGTAAATCAGCTTCGCGCAGGTCGGCTCCAATCAGGTTGGCATTGCGGAGATCGAGCCGCCGCAGGTCGGCTCGCTTTTGCCAGACATGCGCCTCAGCGACAATCACTCGTATCTCTTCACGCGTAAGATGCTTGCCCTCAAGAGGATACATTGGTATACCCCTATCATCTTTAAGGAATACCCCGCGATAAATCGGGGGTCTACAGTAGGTCCCCATTCATGGTGGGACCTGGCTCGCCAGAGTCCTGCTCAAAACAAATCCTACAATAATGGAGATGGCAACAAACACCAAGAAGGCAAGTACTGCCATCTCGAATGCCATCCAAAATGGCTTGCTCTTGTCTCTAAAATGGCGGGTATATTCATCATAGGCGATGATGAAAGCCATAATGCCTCCGAAAAACCCGAAAAACGCGCCAAGAATGGCAACGAGCTCAATAAGGCTACTGTTCATGCCTTCGTCCTTTTCATAAGCAACTTCTGTTGTTCCAGGTGAGTTTTTGGCCTTGACGCTTTGGTTCAGCCACGGGTGTCGCGGGAGTGTCTCGATCTTTTCATTGCTTGAAGCAGGTGTTGCCATGAGCGGTTTCCTACCACCCTTCCGGTCTTTTGTGTGTCCTGGTCCTGCACGAATGAGAGCACAACAACGCTAATGTTATCCTCGCCTCCGGCTTCATTTGCCAACCGGACCAACTCATCACATGCCGCTTGTGGGGAATTGCTACTCACCACCATGGCGATCTGTTCCTCGGGAAGCAGACTCCAGAGGCCATCACAGCAAAGAACGAGATAATCTCCAGCTTGCACAACGCATGTCGTGACATCAGGGTTTGGACTGTCCTGCTTACTCCCTCCTAGCACGCGCAGGATAATATGGCGAGACGGTGAACTGTGCATCTGTTCAGGAGTGATCACTCCCGCCTGCACCAGTGCTGTCACCATCGAGTGGTCTGTTGTAAGACGAGTAATAGTCGGCAACGATGCAGGCGAAGGACGAATCAGGTAGGCTCGACTATCACCAATGTGGGCAATCACGAGTTGAGCGTCCTTCACTACAGCGGCTACGCACGTTGTTGCCATACCGGCATACTCCGGCTTGAGGGTAGCAAGTTCGCCAATACGCGTGTCGGCGGCAATAAAAGCTTGCTGGATCTGCCTTACAGGTATAGCTAAGTCAGGAGGAAGACCATGAAGGTGCGAAACCTCGCCTGGAGATTGAGACACATTCTCAACTGGATGAGCAGAGGTCCTCTGATCATAGTAGGTAGCAGCGATTGTTTCAACCGCTACCTGACTGGCCACCTCGCCTGCCGCGTGACCGCCTGCTCCATCGGCGAGGAGGTAGAGCCGTCCTAATTGCGCCAGTAGTGTCTGATCTGATGGTTCACAGAGGGCAATGGCATCTTCATTGTGCTTACGCACACGTCCTATGTCTGAGCGGCTGGCTGCTCTGACATGCAGTTCCGTTACTTTGGGAGAAGAGTCCTTTTGATCCATTGTGTTCCCTCCTAACATGCGAGGTTTTCACCAGATGCTACAAAATGCCCCTATGACTCTATCGGCAGGGGCGCTTGAGTACTCGGATGTACACTCTTGGTGAGCATGCATAGTTCAGAGAACAAAAACGCTTCTAACAGCCGACGATCTCTCTGGTCAGTTGCTAGAAGCTATCGGCACAAGGCGTTAGGCGAGCTTCATCGCCAGTATTTTCTACTCCTCAAATTATAGACACTTGTTGATGAAATTACAAGAGGTGCCCTGCTCTGCAATGTACTTGTCATATTTGAACGTACGTACTATAATAATGTCGGCATACCATGTTACCATATGCCTGACAAAGATTTTGTATACAGCTTGCTCTTTTCTCGCCATAGCAGCACATCCTTGAAGCAGCACTACTTCCAGGAAATCCAACGCAAAAAAGAATACAAGATAAGGGACACTTCCGTTCCCCAAGAACTCCCATTGTGTAACGTATAAGAGGGAAAACTCCCATGCTAGAAAGCCTGACCAGAACAGACATGCAAGAACTCAAAAATGCTCATGCTGAAGCCAAGGAAGTGCGGGAATTGATCAACCAGCTGATAGCGGACATTGCTCAGTTTCGCAACGAAAGAATAGATGCGCTCTACTACAATATCTGGCAACAGGGCACAGTAAACCAGGGTACTACATCTGCTGTTCAGTTTCTTATAGAGCTGCTGCAAGGCGACTCAATTCAAGACAAAGATCAGCTACTCCTTCTACTGGCTTATGTGGCGCGAGGAAACTCCTATACCGATGTAGAACAAGATGCCACAGAGAGCGAAGAACAATCGTCACAGGAACCAGAGTGGCTACAAAACGCACACAATGCCGTCGCAGCAGGAGTCCCTGTATACCTGGACCTGCTGGAGTATGAAGAACCAATCGTCAGAACATGTGCCGCCTACACACTCTCCAGCTTCAAAGAACATGCCTGCGCCATCATCCCCCGGCTTCACTCTTGTATCAACACGGAAGAGGACGAGCTAGCAAAGTCGAGCATGCTCCTATGCCTGAGCGCTGTGGCCGAAAATAATGCAGCATGCCAGCAATTGTTGACAGAGATGATAAAGGAGCAACCCAGCGCCCTGGTCAAACTAGCAGCATCGATGGCGTTGGCAAGACTGGCAAAGGAGAACACCCCAGCTGAGGCACTTCATGTGCTCGTTGACACCATCATAGAACCAGAACCAATCAAGGGCACATACGCCGAACTCCCGTGGGCTAACACCGACGTCGTAGGTGACACAAGCCGAATCTTGTATGCTCTTGGACCTAGCGCCGCTCGCATCGTCATCCCTATCCTCATAGAAGCACTCAAAACAACAAACCCACATAGTTCACTAAGAGTAGTGGACGCTCTACTTCATTTAGCGTTCAACGGCGAACCGGTACATATCGACTTTACCGACCAGGCATTGACCAACGAGCAGAGGCTGGTACTGACTACAATTTCAAACAGTGATTGTGCATGGGTTATCAATATCATGAATAGAGGAAAAAAATCAAGAAGGGAAATGCTACCTTGAAAGGGCTCAATGCAGCAACGATTGAGCAGAAGCAACACGAAATCATCCAGGCCATCCAGGATTATCGAAAGACGCTCGACAAGACGCAGTAATCGCAAGGAAGGGAGGAAGGAAGGAAGGCATTTCGAAATGATCGAAATGATCGAAATGATCGAAATGATCAATGAGGAGAGCTCCTCTTGCCAGGCAAGAAGAGCTCTCCTCATTGATGAAGACAACACGATTGGCTATCTAATCATCACATCATGCCACCCATTCCACCCATTCCACCAGGCATAGCCGGGGCAGCCTCCTCTGGCGCATCAGTGATCAGCGTATCAGTCGTCAGGAACATTCCTGCAATGCTGGCAGCATTCTGCAATGCAGAACGTGTCACCTTCACGGGGTCAATGATACCGGCCTTGAACATATCCACATACTGGCCGGTCAACACATCGAAGCCGTGACCATGCGGGCGTGAGCGTACCTCGGCAGCCGTCACAGCCCCATCGCTACCGGCGTTGAGAGCGATCTGGCGCAGTGGCTCCTCCAACGCGCGGCGTAAAATGTTCAGGCCCGTCGTCTCTTCGCCAGGAGCGACCTGCACCTTGTCTAACGCAGGAATGGCGTGGATCAGCACAGAACCACCACCGGCCACGATGCCTTCCTCAATAGCTGCACGTGTGGCAGAAAGGGCATCCTCAATACGATGCTTCTTTTCCTTCAACTCCACTTCGGTAGCTGCCCCCACCTTAATCACAGCGACACCGCCCGCCAGCTTCGCCAGGCGCTCTTGCAGCTTCTCGCGATCATAGTCGCTCGTGGTCTCCTCGATCTGTGCGCGAATCTGGCGTACGCGGGCCTGAATCGCTTCTGTTTTGCCAGCACCCTCAACGATCGTCGTTGTATCCTTGTTGGCAATCACTGTACGAGCCTGCCCCAGGTCACGCAGCGAGGCGCTATCCAGCTTCAGACCGGCCTTCTCAGTAATCACCTTGCCGCCCGTCAGCACAGCGATATCTTCCAGCATGGCCTCACGGCGGTCGCCGAAGCCAGGAGCCTTCACCGCCAGCACACTGAAGACGCCACGCAACTTGTTAACCACCAGCGTTGCCAGTGCCTCACCATCCACATCCTCGGCGATGATAACCAGTTCCTTGCGGCCCGCCTGTATCACACGCTCCAACAGCGGCAGAATATCTGCGATAGCACTGATCTTCTTGTCTGTGATGAGGATGTACGGGTTCGACATCTCAGCTTCCATGCGATCCATGTTGGTCACCATGTAGGGAGAAATGTAGCCGCGATCAAACTGCATACCCTCGGTATACTCTTTTTCCATCGCCAGGCCGCGGCCTTCTTCAACGGTTATCACACCGTCTTTACCGACTTTGTCCATCACCTCAGCGATTAACGCGCCAATCTCGGGATCAGCCGCCGAGATCGCAGCAACCTGTGCAATCTCTTCCTGTGTCTCGACCGGCTTGCTCATCGCCTTTATCTCAGTGATGACCGCCTCGGTTCCCTTCTCCAGGCCCTTGCGCAGGATCATCGGGTTCGAACCTGCCGCCAGGTTCTTCAGCCCCTCAGTGATCATCGCCTGGGCCAGCACAGTCGCTGTTGTGGTACCATCGCCTGCGACGTCATTTGTCTTCGTCGCCACCTCTTTGAGCAACTGCGCGCCCATATTCTCAAAGGGATCGGGCAGATCGATATCACGAGCAATCGTCACACCGTCATTCGTAATCGTCGGTGCGCCGAACTTCTTATCCAGCACCACATTGCGCCCCCTCGGCCCAAGTGTTACTTTGACGACATTCGCCAGCGTATCCATACCCTTCTTGAGGGAATGGCGCGCACTCTCATCAAATTGCAGTTTCTTTGCCAACTCATTTGCTCCTATTCAACAATACCCATGATGTCGCTTTCGCGCAAAATCAAATACTCTTCGCCATCCATCTTGACTTCGCTACCAGCATACTTAGCAAACAGTACCTTCTGTCCCACGCTCACTTCCAGCGTCACACGTTTGCCGTTGTCCAAGACCTTCCCTGGACCAACTGCCAGTATCTCACCCTCCTGAGGCTTCTCTTTGGCGGTGTCCGGCAGCACGATGCCGCTCTTAGTGACGGTTTCACGCGATGTGGCCTTGACGACCACGCGGTCACCCAGCGGTCGAAGCTTGACACTTACTATTGGCATACACAGTCCTCCCAGTTTTCTTTCTTTGATTAGCCTGGGGGCGAAGCCGCCCAGGATCATCAAACTATTTCCTATTTCTGCGGGCGAGGCTCTCCTCAGCCCTCTATTAGCACTCCCATTGTGAGAGTGCGAACCTGCTCTATAATACATCATCCGTGGCCGCTGCGCAAGAGGTCTCCTACAATGCACATATGAAATCGGCCCCTACGGCTGATTTCATATGCGCCCACCGCCGATTATGAATTTTAACGAGCAAAACCGGTCCTGTCATGCTGAGCGCAGCGAAGCATCTCTGTGTTCATTGAGACAGACCCTTCGCTGCGCTCAGGGTGACAACACATTGCCGATCTTGATCGTTAAAACTCATTATCGGCCCTCGGGGAATCCACATGGCCAGATCAATTTGTTAAACCTCATTATCAGCCCAAAATCCCTTCCACACATCCATTGAACATGTTGCGAAGCCGTTGTATAGTGGAGGAAAATCAAGGAACATACCAGTGCCTAAGCTCGATAATGCTCAACCTCAACAGAGAACCATATTCGTCAGCAAGTTCATCGCTCCTTTCATCGGTGGACAAATGCTGCGGAACCGTACACTGCTGGCGGTTTCGCTTACCATCTGTGCTGCCTATACAGGGATTGGCATGATCGTCCCTGTCCGAGTCCTGTATGCACAATCACGTGGAGCTTCGCTTGGTATCATCGGGGCTATGGCATCGGCTTACCTCATCTCGAATTTCGTCTTCCAGTACCCCAGTGGCTGGATAGCCGATCGCTGGGGGCGCAAACGCATCATGGTGATCAGCCTCATAGCGCAGGCGATACTCTCGCTGGCCTATCTCTTCATCACCGATCCAGTGTTTTTTGTGGTTTTGCGTTTCGCAGAAGGCATCGCGGCTGCAGCAACACTGCCTTCGGCTCGTGCGCTGATTGCAGATACCGTGCCAGCCGAGAGCCGGGGTGAGGCGTATGGCGTGTTCAGCGCCTTCTTCAATATGGGCTTCCTACTAGGGCCGGCCATCGGCGGCCTTCTGGCCACCACAGGCTATGCCAACGCTTTTATTATTGCTGTGTTGTTCCGCATCGCCGCCGTCGTGATAGTCATCACGATGATACACACACAAGGTCAGATCAGTGTAGAAGCACGAGAACGTGCAAAAGCGGTGCCGCGTCGCGCACTCTTCACACTTCCCCTGGTAGGAGCATACATCCTGGCAATCGGCGACTACCTCTACGTCGGTTTCGACCTCACCGTCATGCCCCTCTGGATGCACAATAACCTTGGAGCACCGGTTGCACTTATCGGTTTGACGTACACGGCGTGGGCTATTCCCAACATCATCACGTCACCGATCGGCGGGCGCATCGCCGACCGCACACGCCGCTCCCTGCTCATCCTCGTTTTTGGCCTGGCGCAGATACCACTCTACCTCGCCTATGGCCTGCTGAATACAGCCTGGCCTGTTGCCGTATTGTTCGCCGTGCATGGAGTCGTCTTCGCCCTGGTGCAGCCAGCAGTCGATTCACACGTTGCCGCCTCATCGCTTGCCGACGCACGAGCGCGAGTGCAGAGCGTCTACAGCGCCTTCGGTCTGTCAGGCTCCTTCATCGGAGCAAGCGTGCTAAGTGTCCTGTACGTAGTCAACTTCCGCCTTCCCCTCTTCATTCTGGGCGCGGGTTTTGCAGTGTGCGTCATTACGGGCGGCGTGATGATACGTATCTCTGAATCACGGAGTCTGCCATCTAAGATCGACAAATGAAGAGAGAAGCCATCAGAGCAAGCGAGCTGTCAATGGTAGAAAAGACAGAATGCCTGTTTACTTTCTTCTAAAGATGAACTATGCTATAATTCGAGCAAGGAGGAAAGGACTATGGCACAGCAATTAGAACCGGTACAATTTGATGAGTTTCTCTCGAATGCAGATTCGATCTTTTCACAGATTGAAAAAGAGGGGAAAGGTGTCCTTGTAGAGCATGACGGAACTTTCTTTTCCGTGAAGGTGAAGAGATCAAAAACAAAAACAAGAGGCAGGATCATCACCCCTCAGGACAGCATTCTTCACATCATCGGCATTGGAGAGTCCAAGGGACCGACAGATACATCCACGAATAAACATAAGTATCTTGCTGATGCATACGGTGATCTTCACACTGCATGAGACAACTCTTTGTTGACACATCTGCCTACTTTGCTCTCACCGATAGAAGTGATGAGAATCACGAAGCTGCAGTCCGCATCATCCACCAGCTCATCAGGGAACGCACAGAGCTTCTCACAACAAACTACATTCTGACACAGGCATTTGCCTTCGATCACCATTTTACTCAGTATGGATTTTCGCTCCTGCCTTAAACAAAGAAAAGGACTTCATCTCATCTGCATCTCTCCTTCGCCTTTCTTAGGGGGTCTTCTTTGGCGCTGCTTCTACCATCCTTTCTTTCCACTTGCAAAAATCCTACGCACACCCTTCCAAAGATAGCCCACTATTTTCTCTCACACTGTTGTGTTATACTCTGGTTGCAACACATCCTATGTTCATCTCTGTACTCTATGTTCGTGATTATCGAGGTGCAACATGTCACTGGAAGGACAACAGATCCATCGCTATCGTATCCTGCGCCTGCTGGGTAGCGGCGGCATGGGCGACGTCTACCTGGCCGAAGACCCACGCATCGAGCAGCAGGTCGCCATCAAAGTCATCCGCGCCGAAGCCAGTCCCTATCCCGATAGCCAGGCCAGCCAGGAAGCTGCTCGCCTCTTCCAACGCGAGGCCAGGGCCATCGTCAAACTCGACCACCCGCACATCCTCCCCCTCTATGACTACGGCGAGGAACGAGTCGGGAACATGACCGTCATCTACCTGGTCATGCCCTATCGCAAGGAAGGCTCGCTCGCAGACTGGCTGCGCCAACGAGGTCAGGCAGGCCTCCTCTCACCTCAGGACGTCGCCCATATCGTTGGTCAAGCCGCCAGCGCCTTGCAGCATGCCCACGACCGCCAGATCATTCACCAGGACGTCAAACCCTCCAACTTCCTGCTGCGCCAGCGACAAGAGACGCCGACGCGCCCGGACCTGCTGCTGGCCGACTTTGGCATCGCCCGCTTCTCGACGGCCACCGCCAGTGCCAGCCAGTCCATTCGCGGCACACCGACCTATATGGCTCCTGAGCAATGGGAAGGCCATCCCGTGCCCGCCACCGACCAGTACGCCCTGGCCGTGATGGTCTACGAACTACTCACCGGACGTCCCCCGTTTCAAGGTGCTCCAGGACCCCTGATGTACCAACACCTCATGACGCCACCGCCTCCTCCCAGCAGCGTAAACCCGCGTCTGTCCAGCGAACTGGATGCTGTCCTGCTGCACGCCCTGGCCAAGAAACCCGAAGAGCGGTTCGCCTCCATGACCGCCTTCGCCACCGCCTTCCAGCAGGCAGTGCAAGACCAAACTGCGGAAAGGGCCGATGTTCCCACGTACAGGGCAACGACCCCCACACCTACGCCTGCACCTGCCAGCCCTGGCGATCTTCGTGCGGTGCTCGCTATCAGTACGGCAGAAGCGCTGGCGGGCACGACCCGCACGCTGACGCTACCAGGAGGCCGACAGGTGACAGTGAACGTGCCTGCAGGCGTACGCGATGGGCAGATTGTGCGCCTGGATGGGCAGGGTGAAACATCCCCTACCGGTGGCCCAGCTGGAGCCTTGATCCTCACCCTCCTGATCAAAACAGCGGAGGAAGCCCCAGCGGGCGCAGCCGTGGCCGAAAACACAGTCCTGACACCCAACCCGGCGGCTCCAGCCACCAATGTGCCTACCGTCGGCAATACCGGTCAGCAGCCCAGCGTGAGCAGTACTGCTCACCCCGAGATGACCACACCACCAAGTTCTTTGGTAGGGCCAACACAAGCGGCTGTATCGGCAAGCCAGGTATCTTTCCCCACAACGCAACAGTCGCTTCCAGTAAGGCCTTCGGTTGAATGGTCTGCCGATCGATCGTCACAGGTTTCTGGTCCAGTCACGGCACAGCCACCGCAAAGAGGCATCTCCCGGCGTACAGTCGTCGTGGGTCTAGCAGGGCTGGCGGTTGTTGGTGTGGTCGGTGGCGGTCTCCTCTGGCTAGAACGCTCTCAACAGCCTGCTCTCCTAGTAGGGTCTACCCTCTACACCTATCGTGGGCATTCTGATGTTGTATGGTCGGTGGCATGGTCGCCCGATGGCAAGCGCATCGCCTCGGGGAGCGGTGATAACACGGCGCAGGTGTGGGATGCGGCCGATGGTGGCAACGTCTACACCTATCGAGGACATTCTGTTTATGTGGAAGCGGTGGCGTGGTCACCCGATGGCAAGCGCATCGCCTCGGCGGGCGGTGATAACACAGTGCAGGTGTGGGATGTAGCCGATGGAGGTCACGTCTACACCTATCGTGGGCATTCCGATTTTGTGCGTGCAGTGGCGTGGTCGCCCGAGGGCAAGCGCATCGCCTCGGGGAGCTATGATAAGACGGTGCAGGTGTGGGTTGCAGGGTGAATCGCTGTCGTCCTTTCACTTGCCCACGTTCGCTGCTTGTCGTGCAAACGTCGTACAATGCAGGTCCGCCGGGGTCGGAAACAACGTTGTTTCCATAGGAGGTACCAATGGCATCAGTTCGAGAGTACAAGGACCCTACGGCGTCGATTCAGGAGCTATCGCAGTTCCTGAACGACGTGCATGCCGTCGATCTCTCGCCTCTGTTGTATACAAATATGCCCCACTGGCACACGCATTCCGATGTGTTCATTGTGGAATCCGACCACCTGCTATTTTATGGCCTCCCCCCTCAAGATTAAGGACGGGTCTGGATCTCTATTACGTTCAATTGCACTTTTCCCGAAGGGGTAAGGACCTAAAGTATGGCAGAGCAAGCATCGCTCTTCGGCTTCAAAGCTTGAATACTAGTTTTTACGGTCCCCATAGACTAAAATAGTAGTAGCTGGTTGTCGTGGTCAGAACTCTTCATTGGGTCTGTACACCAAGAAGGAATGAACAATGGCATTACAAAGAATACAAGAAATTTTTCAGGGGATCGTGCAAGATCCCGAGATCAATAGTGGTAGGCCAGTCATCAAGAATACTCGTGTCTTTGTTGATCTTATCATTGGTCACCTTGAGCAGGGCATGCCGATCAAGGAGATTTGCCAAGAATATAGCCTGACTGAAGCACAGGTGGAGGCTGTGAAAAATTTGAAGCAAGAACAAATTCAATATGTAAAAGGTTACGCTGACGCATTGGAGAATATGGGTGCGGGAACACGATAGCAAATGGCAACTCGTTCACGTATGTTTTTGTTGGACGAAAATATGCCGATGAAGGTGCTCACAACGTTACGAGCAGCAGGATATTCTGCCACTCGTGTGCTTGACGAGAAACTGGGGTCGCATGCCGATACCATTATCTTTGCATATGCACGTTCAGCTCAAATGACCATCATCACTTATGACACCGACTACCTGAGTCGAAGGAAATTCTCACCTCCGCATGCAGGTATCCTTGTCCTCCGCTTCTTCCCACGGGGTACACATGTTAGGGATATTGCCACGGCTGTACTCACTGCGATAGAGCAGTTGGCATCCCTGGACATCTCTAACCGCGTCTATACAATAGATCCCAGTGGAGTATATGAGGAACTGTGAAGAACGTTGTTTCAACAGGAGGTAGCATATGGCTTCAATTCGAGAACAAAAGGACCCTACGGCGTCGATTCATGAGCTGGCGCATTTGCTGAATAGTATGCAGGTTGTCGATCTCTCGCCCCTGTTGTATACCAATATGCCCCACTGGCATAGGCATCCCGATGTGTTCATTGTGGAAGATGCTCGCAACTTTGCCCAGAACGGCTATTTTCTCCAGACTATCATTCTTCCCGAGCATGATGGGTGTCATGTTGATGCCCCTGCTCACGCCCATCCAGATAAAGCGCATCAGACGATTGACACGTTCCCTGTAAATGCGCTGATGGGAGTTGCTAAGAAGATCGATCTTACGCAAGACTCCCACGATAAATCGGG
>Ga0099828_10001073_pt1 | contig 17765 bp, 14 predicted proteins | sample CZO8metaG_2_FD_79338 | JGI IMG/M metagenome (GOLD analysis project Ga0099828, IMG submission 79338) | Vadose zone soil microbial communities from the Eel River Critical Zone Observatory, Northern California, USA - CZOApr15con2H1.8 metaG | ecosystem: Environmental > Terrestrial > Soil > Vadose... | reverse complement strand
GCTGTAGGCGTGCGATTTTCGCCGTTGCATGGCGTCCCGCAGGGATATCAGGACTAGCCCGAGGTTCCCCCAGGCCCATAGGGCCCGTCATATTTGCCCAGGTCATAGAGTTTCAGGCGGCGAATCTACATGTCTGCGCGTAGTCATGGTGCACCACGTTTCCCCTGGTGAACACGGATATCAGTGCATCCGGAGGGGAACTTCGGTCAGCCAGCTGCGAGCAGGTGCCCAAGGAGCGCGGCGGTCACCTCGCCCGCCGCCGACACGTTGGCCAGATGCGACGCGCCCCTGATAACCCTCAGCCGGGACCCGCTGATTCCCCGTGCGATGACGCCGCCGTGCCAGGGCGGCGTGGCGGGGTCCTCCGCTCCGGCGATGACCAGCGTGGGCGCGGTGACCGAGCCAAGCGACGCCCGCTGGTCCATCCCGCCGATGGCCTCGCAGCAGCCGGCGTAGCCCTCCGGGTCGACACCCCGCATCGCATCGACGATGGCGGCCACGGCCGGCCAGTCACGCCGCTGGAATGCCGGGGTGAACCACCTCCCCGCGGCCTGGTCGGCGACCGGCGCCATGCCGCGGGATCGGACCAGTACCGCGCGCTGCGTCCAGGCCAGGTCCAGGTAGGCCGACGTGCAGCACAGCCCGAGCCCGGTGATCCGCTCCGGCGCGTGCGCGGCCAGCCAGATCCCGACCATGCCGCCCAGCGAGATCCCGCAGTACAGCGCGGCCTCGACCCGGTGGGCATCCAGCAATGCCAGCACGCCCCCGGCCAGGTCGCCGATCGAATAGGGCCTGGGCGGCGCCGGGCATCCGCCATGCCCCGGGTACTCGAACCGCAGCAGCCGGAAATGCGCGCGCAGCGCCGCGGCCTGCGGATCCCAGACAGCCCGGGTAGTGCCGATCGAGTTGCCGAGCACCAGCACCGGGGCGCCGGGCGGTCCCTCCAGCGACGCCGTCAGCCGCAGCGGCGCGGCATGCCCGGGGTCAGACATCGAAGAAGACGGTCTCGCGGCCGCCCTGCAGCCTGATGTCGAAGCGGAACGCGCCAGGTCCCGGCTCCGCAACCGCGATCAGGGTCGCCCGCCGGTCATCAGCCAGGACGGCGGCGAGCACCGGGTCGGTCCCGTTCGCCGCCTCCTCGTCCGGGAAGTAGATCCTGGTCACCACCCGGTCGAGCAGTCCCCGCGCGAACACGGAGACGTCCAGGTGGGGCGCCTCGGCGCCGCCACCGGGGGCAGGCACCGCCCCGGGCCGCAGCGTGACGATCCGGTACCGGCCGCTGGTGTCGGTCGGGCACCGGCCGAAGCCGCGGAACCCGGCCGGATCCGCCGGCCCGCGCGGATCGTCCGGATGCGCGAAACTCCCGTCCGGGGCCGCCTGCCAGGTCTCGACCAGCGCATCAGGGACAGGCTTGCCCGCCCCGTCACGCACCAGCCCGCTGATGGTGATCGCGCCGGGCGTCCCTTCCGGCACGACGAACGGGCCATCCGGCCAGGGCAGCCCGATGGCCAGGAACGGGCCCACCGTCTGCGACGGCGTCAGTGCTAGCGGCAGGGACGGCGGCAGGCTCACCGGTCCTCCTCCGGCTCAAACACGGATCCCTCCCGGCCGCGCAGCACGATGTCCCACCGATAGCCGAGCGCCCACTCCGGCTGCGTCACCGCAAGGTCGAACCGCGCGATCATTCGCTCGCGGGCCATCGGGTCGGGCACCGAGTTGAAGATCGGGTCCTGGGCGAACAGCTGGTCTCCGGGGAAGTACATCTGGGTGATCAGCCGCTGAGTGAACGCCCGGCCGAAGAGCGAGAAGTGCACATGGGCCGGCCGCCAGGCGTTGAGGTGGTTCTTCCACGGGTAGGCGCCGGGCTTGATCGTGACGAACCGGTACCACCCGGCGGAGTCGGTCATGCACCGGCCGGCCCCGTCGAAGTTCGGATCCAGCGGCGCGTCGTGGTCGTCCACGCCGTGGGCGTACCGGCCGGAAGCATTGGCCTGCCAGATCTCGATCAGCGTGTCCGGCACCGGCCGGCCGCCGGAGTCGACCACCCGGCCGGTCAGGATGATCCGCTCGCCGAGCGGCTGGCCGTGATGACGCGTGGTCAGGTCGGCGTCGGCGGCCGTCACCCGCTCCGCCCCGAGCAGCGGCCCGGTCACCTCGGTCAGCCCCTGGGCCAGCGGGACCGGCGGCCGCTGCGGCGCCCGCAGCACCGACGAGCGGTAGGCGGGCGAGGCCAGCGGCGGATGGACCCCGGCCGGCCGCTGGTAGGACGGGAAGACCAGGCGCCCGGGCGCCCGCGGCACGTCGGTGGCCATCAGTTCGCTCCCTGGGTGGCTGGCGTGGCCGCCCGCAGCGCGCGCAGGGCGGCAAGCTCGGCGGCGCTGGGCGGCGGAAGTTCCCGCAGGCCCGCGGAGATAGACAGGTCCCAGCCGGTTTCTGCCCTTACATCCTGAACGGATACTCCGGGGCAGACTGCCGTCAGCGTGAGCTGGCAGGTCTCCGGGTCGGGCTCGAGCGTGCCCAGATCGGTGATGATCTTCCGCGGGCCCGCGCCGGTCAGCCCGAGGCGCTCGCGGCAGCCAGGGCCGTCACCGAAGCCGACCGACGTCACGAAGTCGACTCGCTCCACGAACGCCCGCAGGCTCTGCCGGACGACCACGATGACCTCCCGGCAGGATGCGGCGATCTCCGGCGCGCCGCCTGCGCCGGGCAGCCGGACCTTCGGCTCGTTGTAGTCCTCGCCGATGACGGTGGTGTTGATATTGCCGAACTTGTCGATCTGCGCAGCGCCAAGGAAACCGACATCGATCCGACCGGGCTGCACCCAGTAGTTGAAGATTTCCGGCACGCTGACCACCGTGTCCGCCGTCTCGGCCAGGATGCCGTCGCCGATCGACAGCGGCAGCGCGCCCGGCTTGGCCCCGATCGTGCCTGACTCGTAGATCAGCACCAGGCTCCTTGCGTGCGTCGCCTGCGCCAGGTTCGCCGCCTCGCTGGGCAGTCCGATCCCGACCAGGCAGGTCATCCCGTCGCGGAGCGCGCGCGAGGCGGTGACCGCCATCATCTCGTCCGCCGCGTAGCCAGCCGTCACTGCGCTCCTCCCCCGCCGGGCGCAGCATCCTGCGGCGCAGCATCCTGCGGTACGCGGCCGCTGCGGCTGGCGGCGTACACATGCTCATCGAGCCACCGGATGAACGTGGCGCGCTCCTTGCTGATCACGTCCCACGCAATATAGAAGTCGTTGTCGCGGGAGGAGTAGCCCAGCGCGTACGAGGGGTGCGCGCCGCCCGGGGCCAGCGCGACGTACCCGATCGTCCACGACGGCAGCACGACCGCCCCCGGCCGCGGGTCTAGGGCCTCGACGATTTCCTCGACGGTCACCACCGACTGCCGGGCGGCCAGCACCGCCTCCTTCTGGACCCCGGTGATCCCCCAGAACTGGACGTTACCGGCCAGGTCGGCACGCTGCGCGTGGATCACCGTCACGTCCGGCCTGAGCGCGGCCACCGCGGTCAGCGTCTCGCCGGTGAACGGGCAGCTGATCTCGGCGATGTTGGGAGCGCGGCGGGCCAGGCTGGTGCCGCTGTACCCGCGCAGCACGGCGAACGGCAGGCCGGATGCGCCGGCCACGTACCGGTTGGCCATCCCGGCGTGGCTGTGCTCCTCCAGCTCGAGCGGGCGCGGCCAGGAGTGCTGCACCGCGTCCCTGAACCGGTGCAGTGACCCCACGCCCGGATTGCCGCCCCAGGAGAACACCAGCTTCCGCGCGCAGCCAGCCCCGATCATCTGGTCGTAGATCACGTCCGGCGTCATCCTGATCAGCGTGAGGTCCCGGCGCTGCTGGCGGATCACCTCGTGCCCGGCGGCGTGCGGGATCAGGTGCGTGAAGCCCTCCATCGCGACGGTGTCGCCGTCGCGGATGGCCAGGGCAACGGCCTCGGCAAGCGACACGATCTCCGCCACGTCTCTCCCGCTCTCTCGCCGCCTTTACCGAAACGATATCTACATCTGGCCGCTGAGTGCACACCTGTGCGGACTATGGAGCGCCCGCATTCTCACTATGGAGCGCCCGCATTCTCACCCGGCATCTCCGCAAGGACCCGCTGGGCAATGGCGAACGCCCGGTTGGCCGCCGGGACCCCGGCGTAGATCGCGACCTGCAGCAGCACCTCCTGGATCTGCGCCGGGCTCAGGCCGTTCCGCAGCCCGGCCCGCACGTGCAGGGCGAGTTCCTCCTCCTGCCGCAGCGCGGCAAGCGCAGTGAGAGTGATCATGCTCCGCTCGGCCCTGGTCAGGCCAGGCCGGGACCAGATCTCGCCCCACGCATACCTGGTGATCAGGTCCTGGAACGGCGCGGTGAACTCGGTCAAGCCGGCCGCGGCCCGGTCGACATGGTCGCCGCCCAGCACCTCCCGCCGGACCGCCATTCCCTGCTCGGCCGTGGCCGCGTCGGCTGCGGGTTTCTGGGCGTCATCAGGCTGCGTCATCTGCCGCTCCTCGTCACCAAGGAGGCGCCCTCCTGGTCCGCGAACTGCCTCCCGGCATCTTCTCATGATCATGATTGGCCAGCGGCCCGCCCGCACCGGGCGGCCGGGTGCCAGCAACCCGTTGAATATGACTTTCAACGGCACCGGACCCGCTCGATACCACATCGAGCGGGTTGCCGGGCGCCGCTCGCGTCAGCAGGCGGCGGCCGGCAACCCGCTGGCGGCGGCCGTCAAGGTCGCAGGCACCCGTCAAGGTCGCAGGCACCCGTCAAGGTCGCAGGCGCGGGTCGAGCTCGCGGTGCGCGGCCAGGGCAGCGTCGGTGAATGCGGCGGCGGCGCCCAGGTAGCCGGCCGGGTCGAGCGCCGCATCGAGCTGGCCCGGGGTGACTCCGGCGGCGGCCAGCGATCGCGCCGTGTCGCCGGACTTCAGCATGCTGCCGAGCGACTCCCCGGCGGCCACCGCATCGGCGCTGGCCGCCGCGATCAGGTCGTGCGCCGCCGCCGGGCCGAGCGCGGGCGCCAGTAGCGCGGCCACCCGCTCGGCCATCGGGAAGCCGCCAGCCGCATCCAGGTTCGCCCGCATCCGCAGGCCGTCGACGACGAGCCCGGCCAGCAGCTCCGCGCCCCACGATGCGGCCGATCCGGTCAGCCTGAGCAGGTCGGCGAGCGGCTCCCACTCGGCATGCCAGGCACCGGCGGCGCGCTGGTGCTCCTGCTCGGCAGCTGCGGCGAGCGTTGCCAGCAGGCCAGGGACGCGGCGGGTGCAGCCAAGTACCAGCACCGAAGCGACCGGGTTGCGCTTGTGCGGCATGGCCGATGAGCCACCGCGGCCAGCGCCGCCCTCGCGGACCACCTCGGACTGGGCCAGCAGGGTCACGTCCCGCGCGATCTTGCCGAGCGCCGCCGCTGCCCCGGTCAGCGCGGCCGCCAGGTCGAGGATCCGCCGCCGGTCGGTATGCCAGGGCAGCACTGGCAGCGCCAGCCCGAGCTCGCCGGCCAGTAGCCCGGCGACCCTGGGCCCGGCCTCGCCGAGCGCCGCCAGCGTTCCGGCAGCGCCGCCGAGCTGCACGGCGAGCCGCTCGTCCCTGACCCGCGCGAGCGCCTGCCTGGCCTCGTCGATGCTGGCCAGCCAGCCAGCGGCGACCAGCCCGAAGGTGACGGGAACCGCCTGCTGGAGCAGCGTGCGGCCAATCATGATCGTGCCTCGGTGCGCGACGGCGAGCCCGGCGGCGGCATCCGCCGCATCGGCCAGGTCGGCGAGCACGGCCCGCAGCGCGCGTTTCGCCACCAGCATCGCCGCGGTGTCAAGGATGTCCTGGCTGGTCGCGCCGCGGTGCACCGCGCTGGCGGCCCACGGCGGTACCGCCGCGGTCAGCGCCCGGACCAGCGCGGGCACGGGATTGCCGGTCAGCGCTGCCTGCCTGCCGAGCTCGCCAGGGTCAAACCCGCTGGCGACCGCCGCGGCCGTGACGGCCGCGCCCGCCCCGGCCGCGGCCAGCCCGGCCCGCTCGACCGCCCGGGCGAGCGCCGCCTCGGCGTCAAGCATGGCCTGCAGCCACGCTTCATCCCCGGCGTCCACGCCGCCGCGACCGAAGATGCCCGCGAAGAGCCCCTGCTGAGTGCGCACCGCTTGCTCCCCTTGAGAGTGACTTGTTCCCCGGGCTGACCCGGCGGGCCCGCAACGAACTCAGCGTGTCATGCAGCGCTTCGCCGGCCTGCGGTACTCCAATGTGATGTGACACGGGAGCCTGTGATCCTGGATGCGGCGGGAGATCATATAGATGCCAGCGACCGGGAAGATTTCGGCCAGCACATGGCAAGTCGCTGGCCTGGTCTCGTGCGGCTCGCCTACGGCCTGACCGGGGACCGCTGGCTCGCTGAGGATATCGCGCAGGGCGCCCTGGCCAGCGCCTACGCCGCGTGGTGGCGGATGAGCCGGGCCGATGATCCCGATGCGTACGTGCGCCGCATCCTCATCAACACCAGCAACAGCCGCTTCCGCAAAGCACCAGGTGACCGAGAATCCGCGTGCGCATGCGAAACTGCCGGACGCCGGAACGGCTGATCCGTCCGACCCGGTCGGCGACCGGGCGGCGCTCGCCGCAGCGCTGCACTCTTGGGTGTTCGTGCCTTATCGTCAGTTGTATGACTGTACAACTGCCCAGCGCTGGCGGCCCGTCGCTGCCCCAGGAGCGCCGGATCGTGACCGAAATCCCCGGGCCCGCATCGCGGAAGCTGCTTGAGCGGCGCAACAGCAGCGTCGCCCGCGGGCTCAGCCATGTCCTGCCGATCTTCGTCGCCGCGGCCGGCGGAGGCGTGATCGTCGACGTCGACGGCAACTCACTGATCGACTTCGGCTCGGGCATCGCCGTCACCGGCGTGGGCAACAGCGCGGAGCGGGTCGTCCAGCGAGTCACCGAGCAGGTGGCGCGCTTCACTCACACCTGCTTCATGGTCGCGCCGTACGAGGGGTACGTCGAGGTCTGCGAGGAACTCAACCAGCTGACGCCGGGTGATCACGAGAAGCGCTCGGCCCTGTTCAACTCCGGTGCTGAGGCGGTGGAGAACGCCGTCAAGATCGCCCGGTATGCCACCGGACGGCCCGCCGTGATCGCGTTCGACCACGGCTATCACGGCCGTACCAATCTCACCATGGCGCTGACCGCCAAGAACATGCCCTACAAGCACCGGTTCGGCCCGTTCGCCGGCGAGGTCTACCGGGTGCCGATGGCCTACCCGCTGCGCTGGCCGGGCGGGCCGGAGCGCTGCGCGGCCGAGGCGCTCGACGTGGTGACGGGCCTCATCCACACGCAGGTCGGCGAGGACAACACCGCGGCGGTGCTGATCGAGCCGATTCAGGGCGAGGGCGGCTTCATCGTGCCGCCGGACGGGTTCCTGCCGGGGCTCGCCGAGTTCTGCCGGGCCAACGGCATCGTGCTGATCGCCGACGAGATCCAGAGCGGACTGTGCCGCACCGGCGACTGGTTCGCCTCTGATCACGAGTCGGTCGTGCCGGACCTGGTGACCACGGCCAAGGGCATCGCCGACGGCTTGCCGCTGGCGGGCGTGACCGGCCGCGCTGAGCTGATGGATGCCGTGCATCCCGGCGGCCTCGGCGGCACCTACGGCGGAAATCCGGTCGCCTGCGCCGCGGCGCTCGGCTCGCTGGAGACCATGGTCAAGGAAGACCTGCCGGCCAGGGCGCGCCGGATCGGCGAGATCATGCAGCCGAGGCTCCACAAGATCGCCGCGGCCAACCCGGTGATCGGTGACGTGCGCGGGCGTGGCGCGATGATGGCGGTCGAGCTGGTCAAGCCCGGCGGGATAGAGCCGGATCCGGCCGCGGCGGCGCAGGTCGCGGCGGCCTGCCACCAGGCCGGGCTGCTGGTGCTCACCTGCGGGACGTTCGGCAACGTGCTGCGGTTCCTGCCGCCAATGGTGATCGGCGAGCCGCTGCTGACCGAGGGCCTCTCGATCCTCGAGGAGGCGTTCGCCCGCCGCTAGCTGCCCGGCCATCGGCACCGCTCCGGGCACCCTCGCGTTCGCGCTGGACGCCAGCCACACGGCGACGTCCACGAAGCTGACGCTCGCCGGGGCGCACCTGCTCGCCGCCGCGATCATCGTCCCCGTCATCACCCGCCGCCTCGCGCATCGGTGTAGCGGCTGAGCCCGCGGGCCGCACCGGTCCCTTGACGGCCCTCGCGGCCGATGTTACGGCTTGGTAAGCAGCGTTTCCCCAGCTTGCCAGGGAGGATCCGTGCCGCTCCGAGGCTCCAGCCGCCGCATCGTCATCGCCTTCGCCACGGCCTGCGCGGCTGCCCTGCCCGTCCTGGCAGTCTCGGCATCGGCCGGGGCGGCCGGGGCGCTGCCAGGCCGAGCGCTACCGCGTGATGCTGATATCCCCGGACTGATCGGTCGCCGTGATCACATGGGCCGAGGCTGAGTTCGTGGGCACGGTGATAACGGTCGTGCCGAAGGATGTGTGCGCATCGGCGCGGGCGTCGTCAGCAGCGCCGCGGTGATCATGGTCGCGGTCTTCTCGATCTTCGCCACGCTGTCGGTGATCGAGTTCAAGATGTTCGGCGTTGGCATGGCATCGGCAGTTCTCATCGATGCCACCGTGGTGCGCGGGATCCTGATGCCTGCGGTCATGTCCCTGCTCGGCGAGCGAAACTGGTCCCTGCCGCATGCCCTGTGCTGGCTGCCCGGCGGCGGCGCGTTCCGTGACGACACTGCGGAGCTACCGGCTGTCAGCCCGTCCTGAGCACACGCCCCGCTCAGCCGCTGGCTTGTGGCCTGGTGCTCCTTGCTCGCAGCAGCAGGCCGACCAGCGCGCCGGCCACGAAGCCGAACACATGCGCCAGGTATGCGACGGAGCCGCTGCCCGATGCCCCATAGCCAACCGAGTAGGCCCACTGCAGCACGAACCACAGGCCGAGCACGAACCAGGCCGGAATCCGCAGCGGGATGAAGAGGAGGAAGGGCACCAGGCTCCACACCCTGGCCCGCGGCCAGAGCACCAGGTACGCGCCGAGGATGCCGGAGATCGCCCCGGACGCGCCGATCAGCGGCTGCACTGAGCCCGGATTGGCCGCAGCGAACCCGTAGGCCGCAACATAACCGCAGGCCAGGTAGAACAGCAGGTATCCGGCAGGGCGCAGCCGGTCCTCGATATTGTTGCCGAAGATCAGCAGGAACAGCATGTTGCCGAGCAGATGCAGCCATCCGGTGTGCAGGAACATCGAGAACAACACGGATAGCGCCGGGACCTTATGGTAGGACGGCACCGCGAGCACGCAGCCTGGTCCCTGCGGTCCGGTGCCTACCCGGCCGGTTGGCACGAGGCGCAGCGGCCGGTTTCTGATTAGTTCACGGGGAATGGCCGCATAGTGGTCGTAGAACGCGGCCTGGCGGCATAGCGCGACGGGCCCCGGGCGACCGGCAACGGTGGTCAGTGACGCGGGCGTGAGGAGCAGCGCCACGACATTGATCGCGATCAGCGTATAGGTGACCCAGGGCGTCCGGCGCAGCGGATTGACATCGTGAATCGGGATGACCACGCATCAATAGTGCCCGGCCCGGCAGCGCTGCTACACCCCGGTACCCAGGCCGGGCACCGCGGCCGCTAGCGCCTCACGTCAGCCGGACTGCCCGAAGGGCCACTCCTTCCGGGCGAAGTCCCGGACGGAGCGTAGGTACCTTGAGGCGTCCAAAGACGTGAAGATCGAGTCAAGTTTTGTTCCAGGGTCAAGTTCGAACATGGCTCGTCGGGCTGGGGCGCAGCCCCGTTAGCCGTTGACGGGGAAGCCGAGGTTCACGCCGCCGTGGCTGGGGTCCAGCCAGCGGGAGGTTACGGCCTTGCCGCGGGTGTAGAACTGCACGCCCTCGGTGCCGTGCACGTGGGTGTCGCCGAACAGCGAGGCCTTCCACCCGCCGAAGGAGTAGAACGCCATCGGCACCGGGATCGGCACGTTGATGCCGACCATCCCGATCTCTACCTCGCTGGTGAACCGGCGGGCCGCTCCCCCGTCGTTGGTGAAGATCGCGGTGCCGTTGCCGTACGGATTGCCGTTGACCACCTGCAGCGCGTCGTCGTACGTCGGCGCCCGGACGACCGACAGCACCGGCCCGAATATCTCGTCGGTGTAGCAGCGCATCGGCGGCGTGACGTGGTCGAGCACGCTCGGCCCGAGCCAGAACCCCTCGGCCGCGCCGCCGGTCACCGGATGGTCCCGGCCGTCTACCGCGAGCACCGCCCCCTCGCGGACCCCGGAGTCCAGGTAGGAGGCGACCTTGTCCCGGTGCGCGGCCGTGACGAGCGGGCCCATCTCGGACGCCTCGTCGCTGCCCGGCCCGACCCGCAGCGGCGCGACCCGCTCGGCGATCTTCGCGACAAGCTCGTCACCGACCGGGTCCACCGCGACCAGCACCGAGATCGCCATGCAGCGCTCCCCGGCCGAGCCGAAGCCGGCTGACACGGCGGCGTCGGCGGCCAGGTCCAGGTCGGCATCGGGCAGTACGACCATGTGGTTCTTCGCGCCGCCCAGCGCCTGTATCCGCTTGCCGGCCGAGGCGCCGGTCTCCCAGATGTAGCGCGCCACCGGCGTGGAGCCAACGAAGCTCACCGCGCGCACATCGGGTGCGGCCAGCAGCGCGTCGACCGCCTCCTTGCCGCCGTGCACGACGTTAAAGACGCCGTCCGGCAGGCCCGCCTCCGCCAGCAGCTCGGCCAGCAGCACGGACGCAGACGGGTCTTTCTCCGAGGGCTTGAGCACGAACGTGTTGCCGCAGGCTATCGCCAGCGGGAACATCCACATCGGCACCATCGCCGGGAAATTGAACGGGGTAATACCCGCGACGACGCCGAGCGGCTGGCGAATCGAGTACGCGTCGACTCCGGTGGAAACGTTCTCGGAGAATCCGCCCTTCAGCAGATGCGGTACCCCGCAGGCGAACTCGACCACTTCAAGACCGCGCGCCACCTCGCCGGCCGCGTCTGATGCCACCTTGCCGTGCTCGGCGCTGATCAGGGCGGCGATGTCGGCCTGATGTGCGCGCACGAGCTCGCGGAAGGCGAACAGCACCGCGGACCGCCTGACCAGGGAGGTCGCCCGCCAGGCCGGGAAAGCCCCGGCCGCGGCCTGGACCGCGGCACCGACCTCGGCCGGGCCGGCGAAGTCCACCGTGCCGCTGACCTGGCCGGTAGCCGGGTTGTACACGTCACCCCGGTGCGCGGCGGTACCGCCGGTCCAGGGCTTGCCGCCGATCCAGTGCGTTACGTGCTTCATGATCGTGCCTTCTTCCGCCGCGCCCGCGCGGCCTCCCGCGCCGCCTTCCGCGCAGGTACGGTCTCCTGCTGGCAGATCACCGCGTCGCCCCTTCGTTGACCGCGCGCAGGGCGTCGATGAGGATGCCGAGGCCCTCCCTGGCCTCGGCGTCGGTCAGCGTCAGCGGCGGCGCCATCCGCAGCGCGTGCCCGTACAGCCCGCCCTTGCCGATCAGCAGGCCTCGCTCGCGGGTCTCCTCGAGCATCCGGGCGGCCAGCGCCGGGCTGGGCTCGCCGGTCGCCGGGTCCAGCATGTCCACCGCGAACATCAGGCCCTTGCCCCGGACGTCGCCGGCCACCGCGAGCGGTCCGGCGGCCTCGCGCAGCCCGCCGATGATCAGCTTGCCGAGCGTGGCGGCGTTGCGCTGCAGGTCGTGCGACAGGACGTAGTCGAGGGTCGCACCGGCCGCGGCCGTGGCGATCGGGTTACCGCCGAAGGTAGAGATGCCGCTGCCGGTCAGGCCGTCCATCAGCTCGCCCCTGGCGACGACGCCGCCGATCGCGAATCCGTTGCCGAGCCCCTTGGCGAACGTCATCATGTCCGGCACGATGCCATGGGCGCTGATCCCCCAGAAGTGCTCGCCGGTCCGGCCCCAGCCGGTCTGCACCTCGTCCGAGATGAACAGGATGCCGTGGGCGTCGAGCACCTCCTTGTAGGCGGCGAACAGGCCGTCCGGCGGCATCGCGAAGCCGCCGACGCCCTGCAGCGGCTCGGCGATCAGGCAGGCCACGTCGCCCGCGGTGGCGGTGGCCAGCAGGTGCCGCAGGTCCTGCGCGCACGCGCTGATGTAGTCAGCATCCGAGAGCCCGGCGAAGGCGGGCAGGTGACGGTCCGTTCCGTGCAGGTAGTGCACCCCGAACGGGGTCAGCTGCGAGCTCTTCCAGCCCCGGTTGCCCGTGATCGCGACGGCGCCGAAAGAGCGGCCGTGGTAGCTGTTGCGCAGCGCGAGCACCTGGCTGGACCGCCGGGCGGCGGTGGCGAGCAGCAGCGCGGTCTCGTTCGCCTCGGTGCCCGAGTTCGTGAAGAACACCTTGGCGTTCTCGATCCCGGACAGCCCGGCGATCTTTTCCGCCAGCTCAACCTGGTGCCGGATCAGGTACAGCGTCGAGGTGTGCACCACGCCGGTGGCGAGCTGGCGCTCGACGGCCTCCCGCACCTCGGGCAGGTCGTAGCCGAGCATGTTGGTGAGGATGCCGCAGAAAAAGTCGAGGTAGCTGCGCCCGGCGGCGTCGGTGACCCGGCTGCCCTTGCCGCCGACGATCTCCAGCGGCTGGTCGTAGTAGAGCCCGACCCAGTTCGGGATGACGCGGCGGTGGCGATCATGAAGTTCTCCCATGCGGCCCAGTCTGCCGCGTAAGGCCCGGCCGTTGGGACGGCATCATGCAAGACATCAGGGCATCTGCGTAACATGATGTCAAGGCCGCTCTCGCGCTGTCCGCGCTGCCGCACTCCCTGGAGGTGCCGCCCAGGCCATGCTGCCGACCCTGGCAGAGATCCTTGAACTCGATGCGGTGCGCCGCGGCAGCCCGCGGGTGCTGGCCGCGGCCGACCGCCTGGACAGGCCGGTCCGGTGGGTGCACGCGATCGAGGTGGCCGACGCGGCCCGGCTGCTGCACGGCGGCGAGCTCGTGCTGACCACCGGGATCGCGCTGCCGGACGAGCCGTCCCTGCAGGCCAGGTACGTCGCCGAGCTGACTGCCGTCGGCGTGGCCGGCCTGGCCGTCGAGCTCGGCCGCCGGTATGCGGCAAGCCTGCCGCCGCCGCTGGTCGCGGCCGCGGCCGAGCAGCATCTCCCGCTGATCGCGTTCGCCAGGGAGGTCTTGTTCGTCGAGGTCACCGAGGCGGTGCACGCGCGGATCATCGACAGCCAGAGCGAGGAGCTGCGCGCGGCGGCCCGGCTGCACGAGGCGTTTACCGAGCTGTCGGTGGCAGGCGCGAGCGCGGCCGAGATCGTCAGCGAGGCGGCGCGGCTGGCCGGGCGGCCGGTGATCCTGGCCGACCTGGCCCATGCCGTTCTGGCGTGTGAGCCGGCCGGCCGGGATGCCGCGCAGCTGCTGGACGGTTTCGCGGCTCGCGCGCGGCTGATCGGTCCCGTGGCTGGCACCATCTTCGATGCGACGTCGGGCTGGCTGGTCACGCCGGCCGGCGCACGCGGCGAGAACTGGGGCCGGGTGATCCTGGCCTGCCAGGGGCCGCCGGCGCCGCTGGACACGGTGCTGATCGAGCGGACGGCGGCCGCGCTGGCGCTCACCCGCCTGATCGCGCGCCAGCGCGAGAGCCTGGAGCGCCAGGTGCACCGGACGCTGATCAGCGCGATCCTCGAGCAAGCGGGCGCCGACCCGGACGAGGCCGCCGTCCGGGCCAGGGCGCTGGGGGTGCCGGTGGACGGCCGGCAGCTGATCGCCGTGGTCGTGCGGCTCCGCGATCCAGGTCCCGGCCTTTCCGCGCAGGCGCGGGTGCTGACCGTCGCCGACGCCGTGGCCGACGCCTGCCGGGCCGAGCGCGTCCCGGCGATCGTCGGATCGCTGGACGACGCGCGGGCCGGCGCGCTGCTCTCGCTGGACCGCCGGGCGAGCGCGGACCAGGCGCTCACCGCGGTCTGCGGCCGGGTCCGGCAGCTGCTCGGCCGGCGGGCTGACCGGCCGGCCAGCCCGCTGGCGGGCCGGCCACCGGAGAGCCAGGCCGCCCGGCGGCAAGCTGCCCGGCGCCGAGCTAGCCCGGACGACGGGCAGGTGATCGCGGCAGGCTCGGCGGCCGGGTCGATCCGGGATGCGCGGCGGTCATTCCTTGAGGCGCAGCAGGTCGCCGACGCTGCCGCCGCGAATCCCGATGCCTTCGGGCATCCGGCCGCTGGCTCGCATCCCGGCAGCTCACCCTCGCTGGCAGGCCCGGCGGCCCGGCCGTACTACCGGCTCGCTGACCTGCGGCTGCGCGGGCTGCTCCAGCTACTGCGCGGCGACTCCAGGGTGGCCGGCTTCGCCGAGCGCGAGATCGGCGCGCTGCTTGCCTACGACGCCAGCCATGGGACCGCGCTGACCAGCGTGCTCGCCGCCTACCTGGAGGCCGGCGGCAACAAGGCCGAGGCCGCGCACCGCGCCCATCTGGCCAGGCCGACGCTGTACGAGCGGCTCAGGCACATCGAGCGGGTGCTTGGCGTCAGCCTCGACTCCGCTCAGTCCCGCACGTCCCTGCACGTAGCACTGCTCGCGCTGGAAGCCGCCCGCCCGGCCGCCGGCGGCGCAGGCGGTTAGCTGACATCGGGCCGGACGGCTTCGTGTGGACAAGCTTGTGGATAAGCTAGTGGAAAAGCGCCTGCTCCGGGGGACAACAGCAGCGCCGGTGTGGATACGTTGTGGACAATCAAAGAATCTTGAAATCACCGCAGGAAACCTCTTGCGCCGCCCGCGGCCGGGGCAGTAGAAATACGTCACTGCTGGAGACGGGTACCGAGCCGGGGGCAACTCCGGAACGCGGGAAGGGCCGGGAAACCGGCGCTTTGGGCGGGTGTCCGGTACCAGCAGCAGGTCGAGTAACCGCAAGGCGGGCGGGCAACCGGCAGGCCGGTGACGAAAGAACGGGCCGGGCCCCTGCATCTCATACATGCGGGGGCCTTGCCTTTCCCGCTTTCCCCCGCGATGGCCCGGCCAGGGCGGGGCGGCCAGCTGCCATCCTGTCGGCATGGACGATGCCAGCAGCGACATCCGGCCCCGCCGCGGCGCGATCCCGCGCCGCGGCGCTGACGATCTGCGCGACCGGCTCGCCCGCACCCGCCGGCCGCCCGGCCTTCCCGGCCGTGGCTGGCAGCGGGGCGCGCCGGGCGCCTGCACCCTCCTCGGGTGCCTCGGGTGCCTCCGTTGACTGTCCCCGATCTCCTGAGCCGGCGGGCGCTTAGCCGCGCAACCCTCGCCCGTCAGCTGCTTCTCGACCGCGCCCAGATGCCCGTGCCCGACGCGCTGGAGCACCTCGTCGGCCTGCAAGCCCAGGCGCCAGACGCACCGTATGTCGGCTTGTGGAGCCGGCTCCGCGGCTTCCGCACCAGCCAGCTGGCACGAGAGATCGCGGAGCGGCACGCCGTGCGCGTCCCGCTCATGCGGGCCACCGTTCATCTCGTCACCGCAGCCGACTGCGCCGTGCTGCGCCCCTGGGTGCAGCCCGTTCTCGAGCGGGCGTTCGCCGGACAGAACTTCGCCAGGCAGCTCGCCGGCGTTGACATCGACGGCGTGATCGCCGCCGCCCATGCCCTGCTCGCCGAGGCTCCGATGACACGCGCCGCGCTTGGCGCCGCACTCGCCAGCCAGTTGCCAGGACGTGATCCGATATCACTGGCGTACGCCTTTACCTACCTGCTCCCCGTCGTCCAGGTCCCGCCGCGCGGCATCTGGGGCGCCCGGGGTCCCGCCAGGTGGACCGCCGCCGAGTCCTGGATCGGCCGCCGTCTTGACGAGCACCCAGCACCCGGGCAGCTCATCATCCGCTACCTCGCCGCCTTTGGGCCGGCCACCGTCAAGGACGCCCAGACCTGGTCGGGGCTCACTCGGCTGCAGGAAGTCGTCGACCGGCTCGGACCAGCGCTCCGCCGATTCCGCGGCGACGCCGGCCAGGAACTGCTCGACCTCCCGGACGCCCCGCGACCCGACCCCGGCACGCCAGCACCTCCCCGGTTCCTGCCCGAATACGACAACGCGCTCCTGTCGCACGCCGAGCGCGGCCGGATCGTCGCCGGCGACCGCCGGATCCCGCTGCCGCCCGGCAATGGCGGCGCGAGGGGCACCCTCCTCATCGACGGCATGTTCCAGGGCACGTGGAACACGACGCGCTCGCGCGGGACGGCCGCACTGCGGATCGAGACGTTCGGCCCGCTCCCCGACCCCGACGCCCAGGCGGTGACCGACGAAGGCGTGCGGCTGCTCGCGTTCATCGCCCCGCAGTCTGAACCACACGTCACTTGCGCACCTGCCGTGCGCTAGGCGATGTCCTTCGAGTTTCGCCGGTGGCTTGTGGACGGGGTGGTGGAAAAACGCCTGTTCCGGGGGACAAGCAGGCCACCGCTGTGGACAGGCTGTGGACAGCCAAAGAATCTTGAAATCGGTGACCGAAAGCCCTTGCGCCGCCCCCCGCCAGGACAGTAGAAATACGTCACTGCTGGAGACGGAAACCGATCCGGGGGGCAACCCCGGAACGCAAGAAGGGCCGGGAAACCGGCGCTTCGGGCGGGTATCCGGTACCAGTGGCTGGTCAAGTAAGCGCAAGTCGGCCGAGCAATCGGCAGGCCGGCGCAGAAAGACCGGGCGAGGCCCCTGCATCTCATACATGCGGGGGCCTTCCCATTTCGGCCGACGGCAGCTGACCGGACGGAGCGAGCGCACCCGCGCCCGGGCAGCTCTTTCACCGCGCCGAGCTGTCCGCCTCTCGGTCTCCTACGGCACGGGCACCGCCGCCGTGTAGATGTCCAGCTGGTGCAGCGCGCCCGGCTCCCGGCCAGCCAGGCTATGGCCCCTTAGGCCCAGCCGCCCCGAACCAAAGGCCCACAGCCACCTGGCCGACGCTTTCAACGCCAGCCCCAACCCCTGTGGCTGGGACCCGCTGCCGTAGCAGCAGACCCCGTCGATATGGGCCAGCGGTCCAGCCGCGACGGCGGTATTCGGTTCGTCCCGGTCCGCTCACGCGGGCGACGACTGGCAACCCGCTCGATGTGGCTATGAGGGTTCCTGAACTTCGCAGGGACAGTCAACGGCATGGCCAGCTCGGAAGATCGGCAGCTCGACACGTGCAGCGCAGCAGGCTGGCCGGGGGCTGTCTCTTAGGACAGGCTTTCGTAGTGTTCGCCATCCACCCCATCCTGCCGGGAGTCTTCACATATGGGGTCACCCAGTGCAGGCCGGTGGCCGGGAGCATCCGCTGGCCTGGCCGGCGAGGAAGCAGGACATCATGAAACTCATCCGACGCGCCGTCACCTTAGTCACGGTGGCAGTCGCCGCACTCGCGCCCGGGGCCGCCACTACCGCCACGGCGGCCTCGGCGTCTCCCATGACAAGCACCGCCGAAGCAGCGCCCGCGGTCATCAGGGTCACGGCCACGATCCCCGTGGGCAGCGGCCCGCTCGGGGTCGCGGCCAACCCGCGGACCAACACCATCTACGTGGCCAACGCACGCAGCAACACGGTGTCGGTGATCAGCGGCCGGACGAACACGGTGGTGGCCACGGTCCCCGTGGGCGTCTTCCCGTTCGGGGTCGCGGCGAACCCGCGGACCAACACCATCTACGTTACCAACGACGGAAGCGGCACGGTGTCGGTGATCAGCGGACGGACCAACACGGTGGTAGCCACGATCCCCGTCGGCAGCGGCCCGACCGGGGTCGCAGCCATCCCGCGGACCAACACCATCTACGTGGCCAATTTCGCCGGCACGGTGTCGGTGATCAGCGGGCGGACGAACGCGGTGGTGGCCACGG
>Ga0099828_10001071_pt1 | contig 17769 bp, 16 predicted proteins | sample CZO8metaG_2_FD_79338 | JGI IMG/M metagenome (GOLD analysis project Ga0099828, IMG submission 79338) | Vadose zone soil microbial communities from the Eel River Critical Zone Observatory, Northern California, USA - CZOApr15con2H1.8 metaG | ecosystem: Environmental > Terrestrial > Soil > Vadose... | reverse complement strand
GGGCGATCGCTATGAGTCGGTATTAGCAGACTGCCGCCGCCTGCTGCGTCGTGCCTTCCAGGCGCAGCACGGTCAGGAAGTCGATACGCAAGGAGATAGCTTCTTCGTGGCCTTTGCCCGAGCTACCGATGCCTTCTCGGCAGCGGTGGAGTCGCAGCGTACTCTTGCCAGCCATCCCTGGCCGGAGGGTGCAGCCGTCCGGGTGCGCATGGGCTTGCACACCGGTGAACCCTCCCTGACACACGGAGACTTCGTCGGCCTGGATGTCCACCATGCGGCCCGCATCATGAGTGCTGGACACGGTGGCCAAGTCCTGCTCTTGCAGACCACGCACGACCTCGTGGAGTACGACCTGCCGGATGACGTGAGCCTGCGAGATCTGGGAGAGTATCGCCTTAAAGACCTGGGGCGCCCCATACGCCTCTTTCAGGCGGTCATCTCAGACCTCCCGGCCGACTTCCCACCGCTCAAGACCCTGGACACCCATCCACACAACCTCCCCATCCAGCCCACGCCGCTGGTCGGACGCGAACGGGAAGTAGCGACGGTGTGTGAGCTCTTGCGCCGCCAGGAGGTCCGTCTTGTGACCCTGACCGGTCCCGGTGGCATCGGCAAAACGCGCCTGAGCCTCCAGGTAGCAGCGGAGTTGAGCGAGCCGTTCGTCGACGGGATGTTTTTCGTGGATTTGGCTCCTCTCAGTGACCCTGCCTTGGTCGTGGCCACCATCGCTCAGAGACTGGGCATCTGGGAGGGGACTGGGCAGTCTCTGCTGGAGCGCCTCAAGGAGGGGTTGCACCAGAAGCAGGCGTTGTTGTTGCTGGACAACTTCGAGCAGGTGCTGAGCGCCGCTGTACAAGTGGCAGACCTGCTCACCGACTGTCCACGGCTCAAAGTACTCGTGACCAGCCGGGAGAGGCTGCGTGTGCGAGCCGAGCAGGAATTCGCCGTGCCACCATTGGCACTGCCTGCTACGAAACAGCTCCCCGACCTGGCGGCACTTGCGCAGTACGAGGCAGTGACACTCTTCCTCCAGTGCGCCCGGGCTGTCAAGGCCGATTTCCAGCTGACGACTGCCAATGCACGAGCCGTGACTGATATCTGTGCAGGGCTGGACGGCCTGCCGCTGGCCATTGAATTGGCAGCAGCCCGCCTCAAACTGCTCCCCCCACAGGCACTACAGGCACGATTTGCCAAGCGATTGCCTATGTTGACAAGCGGAGCCCAGGATGCGCCAGCACGGCAGCAAACACTGCGAAACACCATCGCGTGGAGCTATCATTTGTTGAGTGCTGAGGAACGATGCCTCTTTCGGCGGCTTGCGGTGTTTGTCGGTGGCTGCACACTCGAAGCAGTAGAGGCCGTCTATGAAGCGCTTGGTGACGAGACGGGGAAGGTGTTCGATGGCGTGGCCTCGCTCATCGACAAGAGCCTGGTGCAACAGAGAGCACAAAGGGAGGAGGAGCCACGTCTCGTGATGCTGGAGACGATCCGCGAGTATGGGCTGGAGAGCGCAAGGGAGACGGAGGCAACCCGCCAGGTCCATGCGGCCTACTACCTCGCGCTGGCAGAGGAGGCAGCAGCGAAGCTACAGGGTCCGCAGCAAGCCACGTGGTTGGAGCGGTTAGAGATGGAGCATGACAACCTGCGAGCCGCGTTGGGGTGGTTCCTCGAACGAAATGGGGATGGGTCGAGCCGTGAGATGGCCTTGCGATTGGGCGGAGCACTGTGGAAGTTCTGGAGTGCGCGTGGTCTCTCCAGTGAGGGGCGGACCTTCCTGGAGCGGGCTCTGGCAGGAAGTGAGGGAGTTGCGGCCTCCGTGCGGGCGAAGGCACTCAGCGCTGCCGCGGACTTCGCCTTATTGCAGAGCGTTGACGATCGGACAGAGGCGCTGTGCCAGGAGAGTCTCGTCTTGTACCGCGAGCTCGGAGACACTCGAGGCATCGCCTCCTCCCTCTCTATGCTCGCATGGGTAGCTGAAAGGAGAGGCAACTTCGCAGCAGCAAGCTCGCTGTTAGAAGAGAGCCTTGCACGCAACAGGGCAGTGGGTGACAAGGATGCTATCGCCTGGTCGCTCTTTTCCTTGGCCGACAATTCCGGCTTACAAGGAGAGTATACCAGAGGGCACGCTTTGTTCGAGGAGAGTCTGGCGATATACAGGGAATTGGGGAACAAGCGGGGCATTGCCACCTCCCTCAAAGAGTCGGCCCTGTGGCTTTTTGTTGCCCAGGGTGATCAGGCGATCGTACGCGCTCGGCTCGAGGAGAGTCTGGCGCTCTTCAGAGAGTTGGGCGACAAGGATGGTATGGCCTACTACTACTGGATCTCGGGGTGGGTAGCGCTCAGTCAGGGCGATACGGTCACCGCCCAAGTACTGGTAGATCAGAGTTTGGCGCTCTGGCAAGAGATAGGGAACAAATGGTATACGGCCTTGTCGCTCGGCATGTTAGGGAAGGTAGCGGCTCACCGGGGTGACCTGGTAGCGGCTCGTGCCTTCCACGAGGAGAGCCTGGCGATAGCTATAGCGTCTGGCGACAAATGGCTAACCCCCTTCTGCCTGGAAGAATTGGCGGCCGTGGTCACGGCGCAGGGAGAGACAGTGTGGGCGGCACGGCTCTGGGGGGCAGCTGAAGCCTTGCGCTACATGGTCGGCTCACCCCTGCCACCGGTCTTCCGTGCAGACTATGAGCGCTCGGTCACTGCTGCACGCACCCAGCTTGGAGAGAAAGCTTTCACCGCCGCATGGGCCGAAGGACGAGCCATGACGCCAGAGCAGGCTCTGGACGCCCAGGGGCCAGTGACCCCAACCAAGCCGCTTTCGCCACGTCGTGCGCTCAAGCAGCAATTCGGCGGGTTGACCTCACGTGAGTGCGAGGTGGCACGCCTCGTGGCCCAGGGCAAATCCAATCGCGCCATTGCCGACGAACTGGTCGTGGGCGTGAGCGCCGTGGAAGCCCATATCAGCCATATCTTCACCAAGCTCGGGTTTTCGTCGCGTGCCCAGATTGCCGCCTGGGCAGTCGACAAGGGGCTTGCCCAGGTTCCGCAAGACATGGAGGTCCCCAGGAAGAAGCACTAGCCACAGTCCGTGAGTGAATATGGGTATCGCCCATGTCCAGGGAGGCAGAGAGGAACGAACTCTGCCTCCCTTATTTTTGGGTCGGAGACCGAATTATGAGGGTAGGGTCACTCCCTGAAGAAAAAGATTGGGGTTACAGCCGCGAAATACTCTGGTTTTCCTGGACGACAGCCGGCTGATCTCCAGGTAATATGGAGAAAGAACGAAACCATTTCTTACGCATGTTTGCGTACAGAGCGATCATCCTCACTTCGGGGAAATGCATTGCTCGTGCAGGACAAGAGGAGGCAGAGTATGTATTACCGTGTTGTTGGTGAACTCTGAGTGCGAACAACCTGATAGTTTCGGCAAGAGAGTTCAGAAAGGATTCTACCATGAAAAAGAACCACATGCTCCGAACTATTCTCCTTAGTACAGTGTTTGCCTTACTAACCATTGTTCTCCTGACCCCGGTCGCGAGTGCTCACACGGCCGCCTCCGCTCATAGAGCTGTGACCGCGACCAGCCAGGTTCCGGATGTTCCGAATGTGGATATCATCACCAGGCATGGCAGATCGGTGTTCAGTTCAAGTACCATTCATTGTAAGGGGCGTAGCAGCAAACAAGCATGCTTTACTATCACCAACCTGACAGGCAAAAGCCAGATTGTTCTTTTCAATGGACTCAATGGAGAGACGTCTGCAACCATTCCATCAGGATTTGTTGAAAGCTTTGTTACCTTGCGTCCGGGACTAGATCTTTTTCGCTTGCAGGCGAATCCGCAGGCACTTCTGACTGTTCTATTGTCGTAGACGAGTTCTGACCTGCCAGGAAAGCGGTTCTGGTCGTCTCTACCGGTCGGAACCACTTTTTCAAGGCTCAAATTCATAGCCTTAAGAGCGTTTACTAAAGAAAAGAGTCGGACCTTGTAGCGAGTATCGAAAATTTAGAGGTGTTGCCGTCAGCCTACCCTGCACTGCAACATAGAGGCGTGTCTCCCCCTTCGGCCAGATCAACTTAGGCGTTTGTTGGATTGCGAACAACGTTATGCATTCAGCAAGAGAGTTCAAAAACAAAAAGGACCTACCATGAAAAAGAACCACATGCTCCGAACTATTCTCCTTAGTACAGTGTTTGCCTTACTAACCATTGTTCTCCTGACCCCGGTCGCGAGTGCTCATACGGCCGCCCCCGCTCATAGAGCTGCGAACACGACCAGCCAGGTTCCAGATATTCCGAATGTGGATATCATCACCAGGAATCACAGATCGGTGTTCAGTACAAGTACCATTCATTGTAAATCGCAGAGTGGACAAGCGTGCTTTACTCTCACCAATCTGACGCAGAAGACTCAACAGGTGCTTTACAATGGAACCAAAGGACAAGCAGTTGCAACCATTCCACCAGGATCTGTTGAAGGTTTTGGCCCTGTGAATCCTGGACCGAGTATAGCCCTTTTTCGCTTGCAGGCGAATCCGCAAGCGCTTCTGACCGCTATATCGTCGTAGAAAGGGAGGGATCTGAGGGTAACCTGACTCTCATCATTAAAGTCAGCATCAATGGGTCGGAAATCCGTACCCTACAAGTTCCAATCCTTACCGTTGTGATAGTGGTGAACCAGACTTGATTGGAGAGAGTCAATCAGGTAAGCTGGATGATCCGTGATTTTTCCATTGAAGGAGGTACCTATGGAAGCGGTGCTTCTGGGCCTATCTGGACGAACAGTCCTGGAATCTGCTGAAGTGACCATTGGATGTACAGCGGAAAGTAGAATTAGAGTCAAAACGGAACACGGAGGGAACCATGCTCTCAGTCTATACCTTTGGTGACTCGATGCTCGACTGTGGGCACTATAACGTCTTTGGAGTGAACCCCGGACAACTGCTTGTGCACAACGATGACCGCCTCTTCCCGGAGTTTCGCGGGCACGATCTCATCTCGCTTAGCTCTGCCCGTTTGATCCACCGTGCACAAGATGGGGCTACAGTCAGCAACCTGCCTAATCAGGCACGTGGGCTCACGGTGGAAGGAGAGGCCATCGCCCTTGTTACTGTTGGTGGCAATGACCTGCTCAGCAGGCCAGATATGGGTCGGGGAGCCGAGATGCAGCATTTTGCAAAGGCGCTTGAGAGCTTTTTACAATCTCTTCCGATCCGCCCGGTCTTTCTTGGCAACGTCTACGACCCGACCTTCGGCGATGATGCCCTCAACTTCCTGGGCATCGAGCCCTCGCTTGTCCGACAGAGCCATCGCCTGATGAACGATGTACTTGCAGAGCTGGCCAGGCGCTATGGGGCCCTGGTCGATCTGCATACGCATTTTCTCACCGGCGATCCCTCTTGGTACACCGAGATCATCGAGCCGAGCTTACATGGAGCGTCTGAGATCCGCCGTTGTTTTCTGCGCCAGGTACTTCCTCATGTACGTCGCTAATGAGCGCTTTAAGCAAAAGAGGTGGTGGCATGGTGCTAGGAGCAGCAAGTCATCTTAGATGCGTCAGATGAACAATGGGCATGCACATCAACTGGCTCAGGGCCAGGTGGCTCAGCGTTCATCATACAACATGGAAGCGACATCCAACGGTCCCATCCAGAGTCTTTCGCTTGACGGTGCCCAGGTCGCCTCCGTGAGTGATAAGACCTATACGACAACAGATCATATTGAGCTTACACTATATCGACCGCAAGGCTCGGCTGGAACCGCCGTTTTCTCAAACTTTGTTTTCATGCCGCTACCTTAGGTGAACGTCCAGCGTGTCGCCATGTGCAAAACTCGGGGTCTTCCTCTGTTGAAAGGCAAACCCTTGCTTGAATTGGAGCAAAGAAATGGGGCAGATGACACTCCCCTTCTAAATGCGCATCATCTATACTCTACTGAGCAGTGTTATTTACATAAAGGCGTCGAAAACGGAACAAGGAGTATCGCATGAATTTCGACCAAGACCCCGCACTATCGGCCGACTCGCCATATGAGGAAACGCACGTACCGTATCTACCGCTGCCGAGCGATAGCCCGCAGCAGCCTGCACCTCAGCCAAGCGTTGCGGCAGCACCTCACACGACTCCTCTTATGAGCACTGGCGCGATCATCTCGTTAGCAGGCATCCTGATGATGCTCACTGCTACCATGCTGTTGATGCAGCGAAAGAACCGTGAACACAGAACCGCATTGTTTGCTAGCCTACTCAAGTGACGAGTCTTCGGGCAAGGGTGGAGGACGAAGAGGGACTGGTGAGGATTGGATAAGAGAGGTCGTCGTTGAGCCATATAAGAGGAAGCTATCGAGGAGCCGGTCAAGCTGATCAATGGCAGGGATATGCACCTTGAGAATGAAGCAATCCTCACCGGTCACGCGGTGACATTCAACGACTTCAGGAATCTGCTGCGCCAGTTCTGCAATTCTGGGAAGCTGCCCAGGATTCGGACGGATGCGAATGTAGGCAGTAATTGGTAGTCCAAGCGCTACTGGATTCAACTCCAGGCGATACCCTTGAATCACCCTAGCTTCCTCTAAGCGACGGACTCGCTCGGTGACGGCAGGCGACGACATCCCTACCCGGCGACCCAGTTCAGACATGGAGAGGCGTGGATCACGCAGCAGTTCTTCCAGCACCCGCATGTTGACCTGGTCAAGTTCCTCATGAAACGACGTGTAAGTGAATAACCGCTTTTTCTTTAAATCTTGAGCCATACGATTATTATCTCCTCAAACTTGCCATGTACTTTCGTCAATCTCCATTGTACCATACGTGAGAACGAAATCTAGGCAAGGAAACGATATGCTTCAAGTGAAAAAAACGGGTCTGGCGGCCAGGATCCCGCCACATGTGTTCTTCTTCGTGAGTGCGATCTTCCACTACCTTGGACCTGCATTTGCGGTGCTCCTCTTCTCCAGTATCCCGGTACTTGGAGTGGCATGGTTCCGCATTGCCAGTGCTGCCATTGTTTTTGCGCTGTGGCGCCGGCCGTGGCGCACATTCGTTGGAATATCCTGGGCGCAGCGCCGCATTCTGCTCGCGTTGGGAATCGTGCTTGGTCTGATGAATGCCTGCTTCTATCTCGCCATCTCCCGCATTCCATTAGGAACGGTTGGAGCGATCGAGTTCCTTGGTCCGATTACCCTGGCTGCGCTCGGGGCAAGGACTCCACGCAACGTCGGCGCACTGATTCTGGCCGCGGGAGGTGGGTGGCTGCTCACGGATGTGCGCTTCGGCGGGCAGCCACTGGGGTTTGTGTTCGCCTTTGCCAACTGTGCCTTCTTCATGCTCTACGTGGTGCTTGGTCATCGGATCGCCCAGGATGGGGGCGCAACAGGGATTGATCGACTTGGGGCAGCGATGCTCATCGCGCTCGTCACCATTACCCCGATTGGATTCACAGGGGCCTTGCCTGCGATGACGCAGCCACTGCTCATTCTGGCCGGCATTGGGGTAGGCATTTGCTCGTCGGTCATCCCGTATGTGAGCGATCAACTCGCCATGGCCCGGTTGCCACGAGCAACGTTTGCGCTCTTGCTCTCCTTACTGCCAGCTTCTGCCACTGTGATCGGAATACTGGTCCTACACCAGGTCCCGTCACTGCTAGAGGTCGCAGGTGTTCTCCTGGTCGCGGGTGGGGTAGCACTTCATCAGGAGTCTGAGGCACGGTCAAAAAATCAAGCGAAAAGCGTATAAGACTGACTTCCCATACAAAATGGGTCAGATGACCCATCATTTCGACGGTATTCTAAGGTATACTATATTACCAGTACCAGCGACGGTACATCTATGAGGAGCCAGAGATCCATGAGCAAGACAACGCAAATATTCAAAGCCATCCCGCAGACCACACTGCGCCGCCTACGCAACACCCCCAGTTACTTCTTTCTCATCTGGCGCTGGACCTTCTGGATCTATGCTCTCATTGATTTCGTGACAACTCCTTCCAATGTAAAGCTTGCTCCCCTCCTTCTTGGAGTCACCTTTCTACAAACAGTAGTGGCAACACTCTACGCTCCCGTCTTCCAAATGCTTCTTCCCAAACTATCGATCTTCGAGCAGTCACGCCTCGCAAAGCAGAATAAGGAAAGATTACGTAAACGACAGCGACGCTTAGTCTGGGGTCGCCGCCGTCCACGCCCACTCGCTGAAGATGAAGAGGCCGATGTTCTCACTCCACTAGGTCGCACACGCAAGCCTTACCGGAATCTCATCATCTACGGCACGGACGTCCTCATCTGCGGCCTCGCTACCTACTTTGGCGGACCCTGGGGAACACCGTTCTTCGGCTATTCTTCCCCCTTCTATCGCTACGGATTCTCTGCAGTCTTTGCAGCGGCCTTCGCCTATCGCTACCGTGGCGGATTGGCAGCAGTCCTTGTCTACGAACTCTTTATTTTGTTGGGCATCCTTTTCCCAGCGCCTGGAGCTCCGGCACATCTCGTTGTACATGTGGCTGACATCACCGGTTCATTCCTTGATGCCCCTCTAGCAGCGATCCTGGCAGCATACGTGGCCAGCCTGCTTGGCAGCTACACACGCAGCAAGCGGCGAGAGCAAGACAACGCGCGCAGGCGACGCGCGCTGCTGAGTGTTAGTGATACATTGCTCAAGGAAGCCAGCGACAGGCAAAGTCTCCTGCAACGTAGTGCCGAGCAGATTCGCAAGGGCGGTCATTTCGGTCGACTGGTGCTGGCATTGGTGACCAACGGCGCTGAGAGCGAGAATGAGAACGGCAAAGCCGCACAAGCCGAGATTGATACCTACATAGAAGTAGGCGTAGTTAGTAGGGGCGGTAGTGGCGATCCTTACGATCGCCGGACGGACGTAAGGTCCGTCCCTACGCCTCCGCCCTTGCGTGAGAGCGAGGTTTTGCTTGAGCGGGTGATACACTCGGGGGAAAAACTGTTATCGTTCAAGCGACCGAGCGGTGAATTGGATGAAGACGGCGAAGACCGCCGTGGCATTGCCCGTCTGTACCTGCCGTTTCTCAAAGACGGGCAACTATATATGGTACTGGGGGCCGAGAGCATACGCCAGACGCCATTCGATGAGAGGCAACAGGAGTTCCTGGCTATCGCGGGAGCGCAACTGTTGATCGCGCTTGAGAATATGCGTCTGACAGAACAAACAGCAGAGTTGGCGGCGGCAGCCGAACGCGGGCGTATCGCCAGGGAGATTCACGACGGCGTCGCGCAACTCATCTATATGTTGAGCCTGAATACTGAGACGTGCGTGGCCCGCGCCCAGCGTATCGAGGAGGCATCCGAAGAGGACGCTGAGGTGATACACCCACTCACAGAGCAGTTGGAAAAGCTCGTCACCATCTCGAAACAGGCCCTGTGGGAGACACGCCACTATATGTTCTCACTCAAGCCGTTGATCAGTGGCACAACCACCCTGACGCAGATGCTGACCAACCAGTTGCACGAGTTCGAGGCGATCAGCGGCCTGCTGGTACAATTCGAGGTCGAGGGCACCGAAGAGGTACCAAACGGTGACCAGCGACGTACACGCACGGTCGTGCAGGTGGGGACTGATATCTTCCGCATCACGCAGGAAGCGCTGACCAATGCCTATAAACACGCCGGAGCAACACAGATTCAGGTGCATCTACGTCATCTACCACGCGGCGTGGAGATCGAAATTTGTGATAACGGGCGCGGACTGGAGATGCTTCCCTATAGCAATGATGTCGCAGCCGATGGCGAATGCCAGAGCATCTATTTCGGTCATGGTATGCGCGGCATGCGCGAACGAACAGAGGAGTTAGGCGGAACGTTTGAAGTAGGGCAAGCACCCGGTGGGGGTGTCAGTATACGGGTATGCATCCCCAGGTAAGGGCGTGATGATGAATTTTAACAAAATACTCGGGATACCACGAACGGGGATGACACACCTGTAGGGGCCGATTTATCGCGCCCACCGCCGATTTATCGGCCCTCGGGGAATCCACCACGTGGCCAGATCAATTTTTTAAACCTCATAATCACGCCCGTACGCAAAAGATGAGTCGCATTCCAGGTGAATGGAGAGAAGGAACGATGGCAAAAATACGCATTATGATCGTGGACGATCACGAAGTAGTACGTCTCGGACTGCGTACTGTATTCGAGCTGGAACCAGACCTGGCGGTGGTCGGCGAGGCGAGCAATGGAGAAGAGGCTTGTGTAAGAATAGGCGTGCTGGCACCGCAAGTGGTGTTGATGGATGTGCGTATGGAAAAGATGAACGGCATTGAAGCTTGCCGCGAAATCAAGAGCCTCTATCCCGCCGTACATATCCTGATGTTCACTTCCTACTCTGATGATGATGCCATCGTCACGTCGGTTCTGGCGGGAGCGAGCGGCTACCTGTTGAAGAACGTGAGTCGCACCGAATTGCTGCGTGCCATTCGCCAGGCGGCGGCAGGTCAATCGTTGCTTGATGCCAATGCAACAAAGCAGTTGATGGAACGGCTGCAAACGCAGGCCGTAGGTAGCGAACTGACGGATCGAGAACGCGAAGTATTGGTGTTGGTGGCACGTGGCTATACGAACAAGCAGATTGCCGAGGCACTGTGTATTACTGAGAAGACGGCCCGTAACCACGTCAGCCATATCCTGGAGCGACTGGGGCTTTCACGTCGCAGTGAGGCAGCGGCGTATGCTGTCGAACACAGGCTCGTGCCGCCACGTGAACGAGCAATCGGTGATGCGTGAGAAATAGTTACGACAACTGGTAGACTTTCAAGTTAGTATACACGACATCGGCATTCGTATCGGTGGTATACGCCAGAAAAGCAATCACACCTGATGTGTAGGTTGTGTCATCTACTTCTGCGAGGAACATCCCATTAGCGTAGAACAGCAGTTTACCACCCTGTGCAACCACCAGCAAGGTATTCGTCACAGCGTTGCCCTTTTTGAGGGCAGATGAAGAGGCCCAATCGTGCAGTGGCTGCACGCTACCATTGAAGCCTGAGATTCTATAGTCTCCCTGGCTGTCTATCTCGAACAGGTAGCCACCTGTATAGGTGTTAAACACATCTGTGCTGACGCGAAAGAAAACACCACCGGAGTGCCCACTGAGAATACGCACATCGACAGAAATGGCCAGGTTGCTGTACGTATTTGCAGATTCACGACAGCCATGCAGGTTCACGATACCGGCACTCTTGGTGACATGATAGCCATCTGACATGAACATACAATGACTATTCTGGTCCCAGTTCGCTGCCATCGTGTTCGAGTTCGTCGGATCGGTCAATGCATCCTGATAGATAGGAGTGCCTGCCGTGGCGGTCTGATCGACTCCCGCGGTCGCCTGGGCTTGAGCCTGGGCGGTGGCAGTTACGCCAGCAACAACAGTGGCGGTTGCCTGATCCTGAGCCTGGGCCGTGGCTGAGGCAACGGCCTGAGCGGTAGCGGTCGCCTGGCCCTGAGCCTGAGCGGTGGCGGTTGCCTGATCCTGAGCCTGGGCGGTGGCTGAGGCAACGGCCTGAGCGGTGGCGGTTGCCTGATCCTGAGCCTGGGCGGTGGCTGAGGCGGCAGTCTGAGCGGAGGCCGTCAAATCAGGAGTTGTTGCTGTTTGAACAGGGGTCGTAGCAAAAGCGTTATTCGGATTCAGGCGATGTGTGGCTACAAGGAACGTTGGAATAGCCAGCACAAGCAGGATAACCAGAGCCAGTACCGTCACAACCATGGCGCGTGGGCTTGCAGGTCTAGCACGTCTGCGTCTCTGCTTCTGCGTTCTTTCAATTGGTCTGGTCTCAAGGAGTTCCCCACGATAAATCGGAGACCTACTGCTGCTTACTTTGGGCAGAGTAACTCCCCGATTTATCGCGGGAGTGGGAGGCATTTCTGGCGTAGGGGCCCGATTTATCGCGCCCGCGGGGGTGGGTGTTGGTGGAGGCTGTACAATTAAGGGTGTGATGCGTTCAGGAGTGGTCCTGGGTTCTGGTGCAGCAGGAGCAGAGCCTGGTATATCCTCCTGGGTTTCCTCCATGTCGCTCGCTGCGATGGCAATACAAAACGCATTGGCCAGTTCAATGGCGCTCTGATAGCGTCGTTCGGGTTTCTTTTGCAGGGCTTTCAGGATTACATGCTCGACCTGGGGGGAGATGTGTGGGTTGAGGCTGCGAGGCAATGGCGGAGGCTTGCTAATGTGCATGGTCACAACGGCGATCTGGTTATCCGCATGGAAGGGAAGCCGACCGGTGACCATTTCGAAGAGTAACACGCCCAGTGAATACAGGTCACTGAGCGCGTCGGCCTTGTTATTGCCTTCAAATAGCTCCGGGGCGATATAATCGACGGTCCCCAGCACATTGCCGGTACTGGTGAGCTGGGTCACATCGGCGGTCATGCGAGCAATACCAAAGTCAGAGAGATAATATCTGCCATCGGCATCCAGCAGGACATTGGAGGCTTTGATGTCGCGATGGACGACACCCTGGCTGTGGATGTAATCGAGAGCTGGGGCAATCTCTTGCAGGCATTCGCAAGCTTGGGCCAGTGTAAGTGGAGCATAGCGGATACGAGCACGCAGTGTGCCACCTTGCATAAAAGGCATGACGATGTAGTACTGGATGAGACCGTCTAGCTGGCATTCACCAGAGCCGTAGATGGGCACGAGGTTTTCATTTTTGAGTGAGGCCATCAGCTTGGCTTCACGGATGAAGCGGCGCAGCAACTCGTCGTCTTCGCGTTTGAAGACTTTGACGGCGACCTCGCGTTGAAAGTAGCGATCATAGGCCTCATAGACGTCGGCCATACCCCCTTTACCAATCAACCTCTGCAGTTCATAGTGGTCGAGGGTTTTCCCTTCCAGTCCTGCCATGGGCTTTCTCCGGGTGTCTGAAGGTTGAGCAGTTATCTACCAAAATTATATCATAGCTAAGGTTGCCAAACGGGAGATCAAGCCCGTACATACAGCCCGGTGTTTTCATCATAGCGGTATACAGGGTTACCTCTTTGGAACTTCAGGTTGCCGTTGTTGTCGGCGGTGAGCCAGATCAACACCCGCGTGCCGGGATGAAAGCGGTAGCCCCCCGATTTATCGAGGGGATAGCGCCAATGGTCGAGCGCACCAGGACCGGTGACACCTAAGAGCCATGCACCACCATCATCATCAATGGTATTGGGCTGCAATTGATCACATGAAAGCGAGTTGTTATCGTGGGTATTGTCAATTTGGAGATCACAGGCATGCAATACCATGCCATTGAGTGAAGCGCCGAGGTCGGCATAGGGATAATTGCTAAAGCCGGGAGCGGACTGGCGGGCATACATGGCCTGTGCCCAAACCCAGGATCCGACGTGCACAGGGATAGTCGTTTGAACTAGCAGTTGTACCTCGACTTCCGGCGCGATGCGCACAGTCAGCCGACAGCCATCGGAACAATCGATACCTAGCATCGGCTGTTGAGGAACGGGAACCAAAGGGGTCGGCAGCACTTGCTGTGGTGATGTTGCTTCTACTTTGAGGATTACACCGCCGAGCGCAATGAGCGGGTACTGCGGTGAGAGCGCCAGCACCATGCCGGGTTGCAGCTTATGACAATCGACGCCTGTAGCTGTACCAAGCGCTTTGACGGTGTTCGGCTTGACGTCGCTGAAAATCTGTCCGGCATCAGCCATGTGCATCTGGAACACCAGGATCTCATCACAGTTATCGCCTTGCTGCACAGTGTAAAGCAGCGAGCCGGGTTGAGGAAAAGCGGTTGTAAATGGCGGCAATGGCGTGGGCGTAGCGGAAGGCGGTGGGGCACCAAGATTGACGAAAAAGTTCGTCACGTTCGGTATCACTTGTGCCCCTAGACGGACCCCCAACGAGTAAGCAGGAATAGCAGTCAGGATAAGAAAGGCCAGCGCCAGCAGGAATCGCCACGGGATAGCGCGCAAGACTATGCGTAAGTTTTCGGCAGGTGTACTACGTGAACGAAAACGGCGAGCCATACGTCGCCTCTCCTCCCTCTCTCTTTCTCTAACAATCTGGAACCTATTATAGCAGTGTGGAGTATCAATTACCATCGGTAATGGAGAGTGGGGGCAGAGGCCAAGCAAGAGCGCGAAAAAGAGGCTATAAATGTGTATTTTAGTAGATACGTTAAAACAAGCTGAAAAGGTTACAAAGTATACAATCCTAATAAAATTTTAATGATTTCTTAATATACTTATCCACCTATTTCCGCTATTCTCTACTATAGTTTACCAGGGGAGCCTGAAGGTACGACCATTAACATGCTGCTGAGTGTAGGGAGTGCATAAGAAGGCTATATGCAAAAGGATGAAAGGCTTGATAATAGCTCACCTCAACCTGGTGTGAGCGAGCAACAACAGGTCATTACCAGGCAATTATTTAAGGCCGCGACAACCCTCAGTCATATTGATGAGTTATTTTTGTGGCTAGCGCGCACAATTATACAGCGTTTTGACGTGCAGGTTACTGAGTTCTGGACGATGCGGGGCAACGCTTCAGGCCAAGCTGCCATAGAGCTACGAGCCATAGCCTGCCAGGACACTTCACTACCACCGCATGTTGTCGGAAACTATCAGGTTTCAGCAATGGCTGAACATATACTACGGGAGCAACGTCATTTAACGCTCGTCGCCATGGCCAGCATATTTCCTGCCCATCAAGCAAATCTGCTCAGCCGTTATGGGCTGAATTACTGCTGCGGCTATTTTCTCAGCACACAGCCTACAGGCTTTGACCTTTCTAGTGAGAGTACATCATCCGTGTCGACGGCGAGTAGCTTGCTCTTCTTGAGGCACGCTCTCCCCCAGGATCGGCTGGCGTCCATTGGCCTGATCCTAGAGCAAACTATACCAATCGCCAAATACCGTGGTTTATTAGTTCCTGCTCAATTGCAAGCGTTCTCAAGTCCTCCTCAGCGCCAGCCTCAGCCAGATCTACTTGAACTTACTCCTCGTCGGAGCCACAATGCTGAGCTGATGAGATCTAGCAATCCACTAGCTAGCTCCGTTGACATTGTAGATAAGCAGGCTCGCCGTCTCTATGCAGCTATCGATGGTCGTAAAAACGTAGATGAACTCTCCAGCACTACCGGCCTGAATGTGAAAGAGATGTATGCGGCTGTACAGATACTGCTGGTCCAACAGCGCATTGAGTTGTACGAACCAGGAGGTCAGCGAGTGACGAATCTCTCTCTATAAATGTGGGACCACCCCAACTCATCTTCTTTTCGTGACCGTTCCTAAAAAGACTCTGTGCTGCAGCGCAGAGTCCATCATAATATTAAGGAGGAGCATTGGGATGCCGATTTCAGTTCTGATCCCCGACATACTTGCGATCTCGTTATTTGCCGTCGCTGTGTTTATAGCAGTACGTGCGCTCTACCTCTACTTTCGGGCACGCAATCCCCGCCTGTTCATTCTAGGGTTGTCGATGGCCTTGATTGCATTGACCGCCGCCGCAGACTTCGTGGGGAGCAACGTCACCAGCGTTTCCCTCAATACCGATTGGTTCCTCTATATTGGCCAGTCAGTCAGTTTCTTGTTTATCTTGCTTAGCCTTGTAGCTAGTTCAGAAGAATACCTGCGCAAATTGATGCGTTGGCATATCGCGCTTTCTTTGCTGGCTTTGGTTTTATTACTGCTAGCGCCTGTCTTACCTGACTTCCCTAACCCCGCCGTGACAAGAACACTGCTCAGTGGTTCACGAGGACTCCTCTGCTTCATCATCTTCTTCTACTACGTGTCTGCCTTTATGAAGAAGGAGACACGCTTCAGCTTGTTAATGAGCCTGTCCTTCCTCCTGATCAGCTTCGGTTATTTCACCATCGTCACGCAGTACTCCTTTCCCTCCAGCCAGGGAGTTTTCCTGGACAACGCGGGCGATGTCATACGCTTGCTTGGTCTCATTACCTTGTTCGGGGCGGTAGTCACAGGCTGATCGTACCTATCTCACCCCTTGTGGGTACCAGGAAGACCATGATCTAAAAAGCTGAAAGATTGACAAGGCCAGGGTCAGAACTTATATGGACTTGCACCGATGGTATATCGTCCAGCTTGTTTGTAACCCTCCTGCAATATATTATATGCATGGTGCTTCTTTAAGAAACACCCACGATAAATAGTGTGATGATAAGTGGCATGATAACCGACTGCGTCGGTTATCATGCCAGCTCGACTTCGTCCCTTTGATGATAATTTGCGAAGCAAATTATCATCAAACTGGTTCTAATCACAGGCGGGGTGCTAAGAACCAATATTTCAAGAGGAGAGAACACATGGCTGTAATACGCACATCAAACATTGCTTTGAAGGTAAACGGTGACAATGCATACGCCTTCATAGCCGAGCCGGACGACAACGCTCATCATCCAGGCGTGGTATTGATTCAGGAGTGGTGGGGCATGGAGCCACATGTCCGCGAGCTGGCACAAAGGCTGGCGACCGAAGGTTTCGTGGTAGCTGTTCCCGACCTGTATCACGGGAAGGTCGCGACCGAACCCGATGACGCAATGAAGATGGTGATGATGATGAGGAGCAACACCGATAAGGCAGCCAGGGAGATAGTTGGTGCACTTGAGACGCTCAAGGCCAGGCCGAATGTCACGCCTAAGAAGCTGGGCCTGATGGGCTTCTGCGTTGGAGGCTTTCTGACTTACACGGTGGCAGCGCGTTATGCCGATCTGGGTGCGGTCGTTCCCTTCTACGGCGGTGGGTACGATCCCAAGCCTGAGGAGGTGGCAAAGGTCAACGCACCTGTGCTGGCTATTTATGGTAGCAGAGATGATAGCATCCCGATGGCGCAGGTCCAGAAGATCGAGCGGATGTACAAGGCGGCGGGCAAAGATATTACCGTCAAGGTGTACGATGCCGGTCACGCTTTCATCAACCCCGATCACGGGATGGGCAATGAAAAGGCTGCTGCGGAGGCCTGGCCGCTGGCGGTCAGCTTCTTGAAGAAGCATTTGAGGTAGGTTCGTAAGCTCAATTTATGACCTGGCACCTCCTGTGGGTGCCAGGTCACAATTGTTTCTGCACCATTTTGACGCAGCAATTACCGTGAAGTACAATAACCAGCATACAACCGTTTTGTTCTTGTGCTAGATAGCGAAGTCAAAATCAGTGCGTAAAAGCCCACTAGCAGCTCTGTTAGTTGAGCGTGGCATCTTTGAGAGTGCAGACGAGGCACGGCGCTGGGTCATGGCCGGCCAGGTCCTGGTCAATGATCAGCGCATCGATAAGCCGGGCATGCTGGTGCCGTGTGATGCTATGCTGCGTGTGCGCGGACGGCAGCGCTATGCCAGTCGGGGTGGCTATAAATTGGAGGCTGCGCTTGAGCATTTCGATGTGAACGTGGCGGGATGTGTGGCACTGGACAGTGGAGCTTCCACCGGCGGTTTCACCGATTGTCTATTACAGCACGGGGCAGCGTTTGTCTATGCGGTAGAGGTCGGCTATGGCCAGTTAGTCGGTCGCCTGCGTGCAGATTCGCGGGTACGCAACCTCGAGCGCACGAACCTCAGCGATCTTATCTCAACCGCGCTTGACCCACGGCCTAGCCTCATCACCCTCGATCTCTCGTACCTCTCGCTCACAAAAGCCCTCCCAATAGCTGCCGCTTTGCTGGCTCCTGAAGGGCAGGTACTGGCCTTGCTCAAGCCGCTCTTTGAGGTAGAGAGTGCAGAAGCGAGACGCAGCGGACAGGTGGACGACCCTGCACTGCTGGTTGCCGCGTTGCGCAGGGTGCTCGATGCTGGTGCAACGGCGGGATTGGTACCGCT